>Ga0182030_10027016_pt1 | contig 10351 bp, 7 predicted proteins | sample 812S3MmetaG_FD_121299 | JGI IMG/M metagenome (GOLD analysis project Ga0182030, IMG submission 121299) | Permafrost microbial communities from Stordalen Mire, Sweden - 812S3M metaG (Illumina Assembly) | ecosystem: Environmental > Terrestrial > Soil > Wetlands > Permafrost | place: Sweden... | reverse complement strand
TCGATACGGAAATACGAAGCGGCCGTGAGCAATTGCTCCGCCTGTTCCGACAGCATCTCACTGGCGGTGGACATCTCCTCGGTCGATGCGCTGCTCTGCTGGATCACCTGGTCGAGTTGTTGGATCGCCGTGGTGACCTGTTCCACCCCCTGCGCTTGCTCGTTGCAGGAGGAGTTGATTTCCTGCACCAGGCCCGAGGTCTTCTGAATGCCGGGCACGATATCGCCCAGCAGCTTGCCGGCGCGTTCGGCGATCTCGACGCTGGAGATCGACACCGAGCTGATTTCCTTCGCGGCGGTCTGGCTGCGTTCGGCCAGTTTGCGCACCTCGGCCGCCACCACCGCGAAGCCCTTGCCGTGTTCGCCGGCACGCGCCGCCTCGATCGCCGCGTTGAGCGCCAGCATGTTGGTCTGCCGGGCAATCTCCTCGATGATGCCGATCTTCTCGGCGATGCTCTTCATCGCCTTGACGGTGTCGGCCACGGCGCGCCCGCCCATCTCGCCATCCTGCGACGACTTGTTGGAGATCGCCGCCGTCTGCTGCGCATTGTCCGCGTTCTGTTTGACCGCGCTGCTCATCTCCTCCATCGAGCTGGAGATTTCCTCCACGCTGGAAGCTTGCTCCGTAGCGCCTTGCGCCAGGGATTGCGCCGAATTGTTGAGCTCGCTGCTGCTGGTCGCCACCCGCTCGGCGGATTCCTGCACCTCGATGACGAAGTTGGAGAGGCTCTCGATCAGCGTGTTCAGGCTGTTCTTGATGGTATTGTAGTCGCCGTTATAGGTTTCGGTGATCTTCGGAGGGATGTCCCCCTTGGAGAGACGGTCGATGTGGGTCGCAGCCATGTTCAGCGGTCCGACCACCGCTTCCAGGGTATTGTTAAGCCCCTCGACGATCTTGCGGTATTCGCCCTGATGCTTGGTGGCATCGGCGCGCACCGAAAGCTTGCCGTCCAGCGCGGCTTTCACCAGGGCGTCGGCATCAGTGACCACGCCGCCGATATTGGCCTTCAACAGCATCAGCCATTCATGAATCTGATCCTCCGCCGAGGCCTTGGCCATCTTCGCACTCATGTCGCCGTTCGCGATGGCGGTCACGTAGGCGATCAGTTCCTGCAACCAGGCATGCACGCCGTTGATCGCATCCTTCATCCGCTGATGATCGCCCTGGCATTCGATGGTGACCTTTTCGCGCAGGTTGCCGCCGCTGATCTGCCGCAGGATGCGGTTGCCCTCGCCGATCGGCAGCAAGATGGCGTCGAGCATCTGGTTGATGCCCTTGATGATCTCACCAAAGACCCCCTGGAAACCATTGGCCTCGCCGCGCCTTTCTAACTGACCCTGCTTGCTGTAATCGATCAGCTTGGAAAGCTCCGACTGGAAACGCTGCATGATGAGCGCGATGTTGTTGACGTTCTGCTTCATCTTCTCGTGGTCGCCCTGGTAGGTCTGGGCGATCAGTTCGTCCACCTTGCCGCTTGCGACCTGACCCAGGATGCGATTGCCCTCGCCGATCGGCAGCAGGATGGCGTCGAGCATCTGGTTGATGCCCTTGATCACGTCGGAATAGCAGCCTTCGAAGCTCGCCGCCTCGCCGCGCTTCTCGAGTTGGCCCTTGTGGCTGTAGTCGATCAGCTTGGCCAGTTCGCCCTGGAACCGCTGCAGCACGAGTGCGATGTTGTTGACGTTCTGCTTCATCTTCTCATGGTCACCCTGGTAGGTCTGGGTGATCAATTCGCTGACCTTGCCGTGTGCCACCTGGTCGAGGATACGATTGCCCTCGCCGATCGGCAGCAGGATGGCGTCGAGCATTTGATTGATGCCGCTGATGACTTCGCCGAACACGCCCTGGAAACCGTTGACCTCGCCACGCTTTTCCAACTGGCCCTGCTTGCTGTAGTCGATCAGCCTGGACAGCTCGGCCTGGAACCGCTGCATGATCAGCGCGATGCCGTTGACGCTCTGCTTCATCTTCTCGTGGTCGCCTTCGTAGGTCTTGGCGATCAGCTCATCGACCTTGCCGGACGCCACCTTGGCAAGGATGCGATTGCCCTCGCCGATTGGCAGCAGGATGGCATCGAGCATCTGGTTGATGCCCTTGATGATGTCGGCATAGCAACCCTCGAACCTGGCTGCCTCGCCACGCTTCTCGAGCTGACCCTTCTGGCTGTACTCCAGCAGCTTGGTGAGCTCGGCCTGGAAGCGTTGCAGTACGAGGGCGATGTTGTTGACGTTCTGCTTCATCTTCTCATGATCACCCTGATAGGTTTCGGTGATCAATTCGCTGACCTTGCCGTGCGCGACCTGATCGAGGATGCGGTTGCCCTCGCCGATCGGCAGCAGGATGACGTCCAACAATTCATTGATGTTGGACAGGACCTCTTTGAAGTCGCCCGCTGCGACGCCGGGATTGGCGCGGTCGGCCAGGCGGCCTTGCCTGACGGATTTGATCAGGCGACCGATTTCCTCCATCGCCGCCCGCTGCGAATCAATACCGATGGCCATGGTTTCGCTCATCGCACTCTATGTCCTTTTCCGGCGGTCCTGCACCACAGCGGCGGCCCGTCACCCGGGCGGGCTGCTTCACGCGTCGGCTCTGCATTAGAGGGTGGCGGTTAACAGGTGCTTACTGGCGCGGCGGAAACAGCGGCCAGATGATGGAGTGCGTGGCCGGCTCGGATGCTGGCCCCGGATGCGCAACAGGTGTGGCGCGTCGCCTGCCTCGGCAGCAAAAGCACAGTGGAGCAACGATTCGTTAACCCGGCCCTGCCAGAGTCCGCAGTGCGGCTCGGGGTTGGCCTGGAGGACGCCAGACGTGACGGAGCAGCGGCGGGCACGTGGCTGGTGAGGCGGGGGCGATGGTCGGCCACCAGCCGTGTTTTCGGTCTTGCCGACAATGCGCCTTACCGACGCGACACGGGTCAGCGCGCGGCGCTGTGGGCCGGGCACGATTGTCCCACGGGCTACGTTTGCACCGCATTTTGGAATGGCTATGAGGCGCCGCTTTGACAAAGACCATCCTTAGCGTCGATGACTCCGCCAGCGCCTTGCAGATGGTCAAGCTGACCCTTGCGGGGGCCGGCTATCAGGTGGTGCAGGCGGTCAACGGCGCCGACGGCCTGGCGAAGGCGCGTGCCGGGCGCTTCGACATGGTGCTGACCGACCTCAACATGCCGGTCATGGACGGCTTCGCGCTGATCCGCGAACTGCGCAAACTGCCGCCCTTCAAAGGACTGCCGATCATCTTCCTGACCACTGAATCCGACGCGGCCATGAAACAGCGCGCCAGGGAGGCCGGTGCCACCGGCTGGATCACCAAGCCATTCCAGCAGGAGCAGCTCCTCGCCGTGGTGCGCAAGGTGATCGGCGCATGACACCGTTCGGCACGGCCTCGGCGCCGGATGCGGGACAGGCCGGCGTATGGACCGGGGTGAGGAATCCAATAGCGGACAACAGCATTGCGTCACGTCGCCAATTCTACCTTGGCCTTCGTTCTGCGATGACCTCGCGTGGCTCAACCTCATCCCTGCGGAAGCGGGGACCCAAGCTCCGTGGGTCTCCGCTTCCGCGGGGATGATGGACAGGCAGAGCAGATCCGGATGCCGGGTGGCGCAGCGGTGCCGGGCCTGGTCGAGGTCTTCCTGGCGCCGGGGTCGTTGCATTGCGCCGCGATGCCGGCGCGGGTGACGACGATCCTCGGCTCCTGCGTGGCCGTTTGCCTATGGGACAGGCGGCTCCGGGTGGGCGGCATCAACCATTACCTGCTGCCACATCACTGCGGCGGCGAACCCAGCTTGCGGTTCGGCGACATCGCTATCGACATGCTGGTAGAGGCGATGTTGCGGCTCGGCTGCCAGCCCGGGTCATTGCACGCCAAGCTGTTCGGCGGCGCGGCGGTGCTGGGACTGGCCACCGGCGGCGATCCGGTGGGAGACCAGAATGTGCGGATTGCGCTAGCCAGGTTATGCCAACACGGCATTCCGGTCGCCGCACGCGATACCGGCGGACCGTCCGGGATGGTGATCCGGATGTTGACCGAGAGCGGCGCCGTGATGGTGCGCCGCATCGTTTCCGGTGCCGCCGAGCCGGCATGGCACGGCGACCCGGCTGCGCCGGCACGGTGCTGGTAACGGCTTGCCGCAGACCGCAAGCCTGGCCGTCACGGGCCGTTGATTCTGCAGGCTGACCGGTGGACAGATGCCACGGTCGGCGGCCGCCGCAGCGTCAGAACAGCATGTCGGTGAGATCTCCCTCGGCCGTCGCCGATGCGGGCGAAGCCGCATCGCCGGGATGCCCGCCCTCCAGCGGCGCGAGCCGCGCGTGCACCGTGCGCTCCCGCGCCATGGTGTAGCTCGCGGCAATCCGCGCCAGCATCGCCTCCGGCACGGCCTGATCGGCGGCTTGTTCAGCCTGCCGGTTGCAGTCCGCGGCTGCCTCGCGCAGCACGGCGCCGATTTCGTGCTGCACCGCGAAGCCTTCGACGGCGTCGTGCAGCAGCCGCACGACCGCCTCGCCATCGCCGGCGAGCCCGGCCAACGCCAGGCGCATGCGCTGCCCGGTATCGCCGAGCAAGTGCACCGCTTCCGTCATGCGCTGTGCCACGGTCCCGATGGCATCCGCGCCCGACGCTGCGTTCGCCGCAGCCAGCGTGCCGGCATCCGTCAACAGCCGCTGCAACGCGTCGAGCACGGCGGCCGCGTGCTGCGCGGTCAGCCGGCCGCAGTCGCGCACCGCCTGGGCGATGACGCTCAGCGGCCGGCCGACCAGGCCGAGCCGGTTGCACCTCAGGCTGGTGTTGATGCCCATGATGTGGATGTCGGCTTCCACCGAGCGGATCATGGCAACGTGCCCGACCAGCGCGTCTGCCGCTTGCAGCACCGCCGCGACGCGCGGATTCACCGCCGCATGCGCGACGCCGAGATGGCCGAACAGCGTCTGCGCCTGCTGCGCATCCGCTTCCAGCTCGTCCAGGAAAGAGCCGGCTTCGCCGCCCGACGCTCCATAGGCCTGGTTGCCCTCACGGGCGATGTCGCCGGCATCGGCCGCCAGCGTGTGCAGTTGGGCGACAATGCAGGCAGCGCCGCGCTCCAGTTCCTCGGCCGCATCGAGCAATTGCGCGGCCACCAGGCGGCAGCCCAGCGCCGGCGGCGCGCCCTGCTGGCCCCGCCGCCGGTCGGCCCAATGGTCGGCTCCCTTGCCTGCCCCCCGGTCAGCCCAATGGTCTGCCCCCTGGTCGGCCGGATGGTCTGCTCCCTTGTCGGCCCCCTGGCAGGCCCCTTGCTGCGACAGGATCTCGCAGGCGCCCTGCATGTGCTCGATGCGCTGGCGGGTGATATCGCCGAGTTGCAGTGCCATGATGGCCGCGGCGACCTGGCTGCGGATTTGCTCCGACCGTGTCCCCACCACGGCAGCGGCATCGCCGGATCGCGTGACGCGGGCCTCGATCGATGCGACGCTGGCGGCAAGGCGGCCGGTGATCTCCCTCATTGTGCCGGCATGCTGGCCGACGAACGTCTCGGACGCCTGGCCTGCCGCCTGCAAATGCTGCCGCGCGCCAACCAGTTCCCGATACAGCAGATCGAGGCCGCCGCGCGCGGTAGCGGCGGAACGGCGGATTTCGGCGGCGAATGGCAGGAATCCGGTGCCGGCGTCCCCCATGGTGGCCGCCAGCAGCCGGGCATTCATCGCCAGGATATCGACTTCCTCCAGCACGGCATGCATGCGGGCGATGCGTCCATCGATTGTCGTGACGATGTCGGCGAGTTGCCGGAGCGTGGCCACATCCGCGCGGGCGATATCGGAGAGCTCGCCAACGCGGGTTGCGACGGCGGCGAGATCGCGTTCGGACTCGGCCAGCTCGGCACCGCGCAGGTCGCCGAGCAACGCCTGGAATGTCGCCGTCAGCGCCCCGAGAACGCCGACAGCCTGCTCCAGGCTGTGGCCGATCGCGGCGAAATGGCGCTCGGCCACGCCGCCCAGTGAACCGAGCCGATCCGCCACCTGCCCGAGCTGTCCGGTCGCCGGCATGCGTCATCGCACTCCCGCCAGTTGCAATTGCGGCGGCCGGGCCACCCGGCCGCTTGGGCCGAGGCCGCATCGTGTTATGGCGCAGCGGCTGTTAAGGCGGGATGAACGGAACGGACGCTGCGCGGCCGTTTGCCCGGGCGGACGGGCAACCGGAGTTGGGTGGGGAAGGAACCCGGGGGTGCGACACCTGCCCTGGTGCGCCGGGTTCGTCCCGCCGGAATGATCCGGGCCGACTGAAAATGCCGTGCCAAGCAAGGTCAGGTCCCCGATTGACCCCCACGCTATGGGTGACAAAGCACCCTGGAGCTTTTTCACCGTGAGTGGAAACGCCCAGCCAAACCTGTCATTGCGAGGCGCTCGCGCCGAAGCAATCTCCTGCCTGACGAGCCGAGGTACGCTCGTCAGGCAGGGGATTGCTGCGGCGCTGCGCGCCTCGCAATGACAGGGTCGGGACGATTACGGTCCGGGGGGAAATGCTCTAATTGCGCGGCAGGCGCGCGACCTCTGGCGCATCGGGGTTCTGCGCGCGATGCCGCAGCAGGTGGTCCGCCAGCACGCAGGCCAGCATCGCCTCGCCCACCGGTACGGCGCGGATGCCGACGCAGGGATCGTGGCGGCCTTTCGTGCTGATCTCGATCTCTGTCCCGTTGCGATCGACGGTGTGCCGCGGCGTCAGGATCGAGCTGGTCGGCTTCACCGCGAAACGGGCGACGATCGGCTGACCGGTGGCGATCCCGCCCAGGATGCCGCCAGCGTGGTTCGACGCGAACTGTACGATACCGTCCGCCATGTGCATCTCGTCGGCGTTCGCCTCGCCGGACAGCGCCGCTGCGGCGAAGCCCTCGCCGATCTCGACGCCCTTCACCGCGTTGATCGACATCAGCGCGGCGGCGATGTCGGCGTCGAGTTTGCCGTAGATCGGGGCGCCGAGGCCGGGTGGGGCGCCCTCCGCGATCACCTCGATCACCGCACCGGCGGAGGAACCCGCCTTGCGCACCGTGCCCAGGTAGTCCTCCCACTGCGCGGCCATCACCGGATCGGGGCAGAAGAACGGGTTTTCGTTCACCGCGTCCCAATCCCAGCGGGCGCGGTCGATCCGGTGCGGACCGATCTGCACCAGAGCGCCACGGATACGCACACCCGGCCCAAGCACCGCGCGCGCCACGCCGCCGGCGGCCACCCGCATCGCCGTCTCGCGTGCCGACGACCGTCCGCCGCCGCGATAGTCGCGAATGCCGTATTTCAGTTCGTAGGTCAGGTCGGCGTGGCCGGGCCGGAACTGTGCGGCAATGGCAGAGTAGTCGCGCGAGCGCTGGTCCACGTTGTCGATCAACAGAGCGATCGGCGTGCCGGTGGTCAGCCCGTCGAACACGCCGGACAGGATGCGCACTGTGTCCGGCTCCTGCCGCTGGGTGGTGAAGCGCGACTGGCCGGGGCGGCGGCGGTCCAGCCAGGGCTGGATGTCGGCCTCGGATAACGCCAGGCGGGGCGGACAGCCATCGACGACACAGCCGATCGCCGGGCCGTGGCTTTCGCCCCAGGTGGTGACGCGGAACAGGTGGCCGAAGCTGTTGTGGGACATGCGGCGCAGTCTATCAGCACAAGCGCCGCCTGCCATCATGCGGCCGGCCAGTCATCCGGCACCGGGATATGCAGGAAGCATTGCTCGCCCGGATCGAAGCGGGTGATGTGGCCGCGGCCGGTGACGTCCTCGACCAGCACGACGGCGCCGGGCGGAAAGTGACGGATTTCGCCGTCGCTGGTCTCGTATTCCACCGCGCCGTCCAATGCGATGGCGAGCTGACGTTCCGGTGCCGTATGCCAATCGGCCACCTGCAACTCGGCTGGCACGGCAAAGAACTTTACGCCCCGCGGCGTGCCGAACCGGTTGAGGCGAAACGGCGGCATCTGTGCAAACATCGGCACGGTTTGCGTGGGCACCTCCACATCCGCGAAGTGCGACTCGCCATGGACGTCCGCGTAGATGCGGACGATCCTCATGGCTCAGCGCTCGCGGTCAGCGAATTTGCCGACCCCACACACACTGCCTTCGCCCGCCAGCAATTCGTCCAGCGTTACCGGACAATCACCGCGCAAGGGCTGCGACGCCTGGCCATCCATCTGCCGGGGAAGCGCGTTCAGCGCGTCGGTGTAAATGCCTGGAAGATCGATATTCTGCCGCATGGAAGGCGCGAAACGCCGCCGCGCCTGGGCGAGAAAGCCTCGCGCATCGGCCCGCCAATTGTCCGTGTCGCGAGACACGGGCCAGCCGTCGGCCTTGAGCATATGCACCAGCGCCTGGAGCAGCAGCGACTCGACGGCGTGCAATTGCTCGCGGCCCACGCTCTCGACCTCCTCGATGATATTCGGCCAGTCGGGGTGTTCGTTGACCGGTTCGCCCGAAGCAATGCGGCGCAACAGAGCGCTTTGGCGCTCGCTCCAAAGCAGGATGTCCTCGTCGTAGAGTTCGCTCATGGCACCGAGCCTTCCATATCAGCTCTCCACGATCGCGATGTCCGGCGCGGCGGGGTTCTTCATGCCGACGATGTGGTAGCCGCAATCGACGTGGTGCACCTCGCCGGTCACGCCGGCGGAGAGGTCGGACAGCAGATAAACGCCGGCACCACCCACCTCCTCGATCGTCACGTTGCGCTGCATCGGAGCATTGAGTTGGTTCCAGCGCAGAATGTAGTGGAAGTCGCTGATACCGAACGCCGCCAGCGTCTTGATCGGCCCGGCGCTGATCGCATTCACCCTGATGTTCTGGCCGCCGAGATCGGCTGCCAGATAGCGCACCGACGCCTCCAGCGCGGCTTTGGCGACGCCCATGACGTTGTAGTGCGGCGTCCAATGCTCGGCGCCGATATAGGTGAGGCTGAGCAATGAGCCGCCGGGGCGCATCATCGGCACCGCACGCTGCGCCACCGCGACGAATGAGTAGCAGGAGATGTCCAGCGCCTGCAGGAACGCGGCGCGCGGCGTGTCCAAATAGCGGCCGCGCAGATAGGCCTTGTCGGCATAGGCGATGGCATGCACCAGGAAGTCCACCCCGTCCCAGCGCTGCTGCAAGGCGGCGAAGGCCGCGTCGATGCTGGCCTCGTCGGCGACGTCGCAGGGGAACAGGAGGTCGGATCCGACCGAGGCGGCGAGCGGCTTCACCCGGCGTTCCAGCGCCTCACCCTGAAAGGTGAAGGCCAATTCTGCGCCCTGCGCAGCGCAGGCGGCGGCGATGCCCCAGCCGAGCGAGCGCTCGTTTGCCACCCCCATGATCAGGCCACGCTTGCCTTGCAACAGGGAGCCTTTGATCGGGTGCCGTGCGGGGGCGCTGTCGGGCATCTGGGTCCTCGGTTTCGCTCGGGTCCCCGGCGACGGTTTCCGGGGTCGGGCCGCTTTGGCGGGCTGGGCTTCGTACCGTGGTGGCACAGGGGCGGCGCGGCGGGCAAGGGGGGGTGCGATTGGAGGGCGTGCGGTCGTTACACTTCCAGGACACCAGGCGGCAAATCGGTGGCGTCAGGCGGTGGTTGTGACGGGGCACAGCGGGCTACGGTACGGGATCAGAACGGGCAGGCGGGAGTGGTGTGCCGGTGAGGCCGGCGCAGTAGTCGAGCAATCCGTCCTGGAGGTCGGCCCGGCGCGCAGCCGGCAGCACGCGGTGGTGCTTCTGGTGGCGAAAATACTGGCCGGTCACGATGGCGGCCGGGTCGTCGCTGACCGCGAGCCATGCCTGGGTGACGGCGCCGAGCGCCAGGTCGTCCGGCGCGCCCGGCCCGCCCATTTTCGTCGGCACCCAGCCGGGCTCCAGCGCGTTCGACAGCACACCCGGCCAGCGTCGGGCGACTGCGAAGGCCAGCACCACGTCGAGTAATTTGCTGTCGGAGTAAGCCTGCGACCCGTTCCAGCGGCGCACCGTCCATTGCAGATCGTCCAGCCGGGGATCGCCGCCGCGATGCATGCCGGAGCTGAGAAACACCAGCCGGCGCGGCGGCACGACCAAGGCAGTCAGCATGTAGGGCGCGAGGACGTTGACCGCGAAAACATGCGCCAGACCGTCGGCGGTTGCGATGCGCGGCTCGCGATAGCCGACGCCGACATTATGGATCACCGCGTCGTAGCGGCCCAGCGCGTTGACCTGCGCCGCAACCTGCCGCATGGCGTCGATGCGCGACAGGTCGCCGATAACGACCGCCTCGGCTTGCGGCAGGGCGCGGCGCGCGTCTGCGGCGCGGGTATCGTTGCGGGCGTGCAGGGTCACACGGTGGCCCTGGCTGGCCAGCAGCTGCGCGGCCAACATGCCAAGCCCGTCAGAAGAGCCGGTGATGAATACGCGG
>Ga0182030_10027014_pt1 | contig 10352 bp, 10 predicted proteins | sample 812S3MmetaG_FD_121299 | JGI IMG/M metagenome (GOLD analysis project Ga0182030, IMG submission 121299) | Permafrost microbial communities from Stordalen Mire, Sweden - 812S3M metaG (Illumina Assembly) | ecosystem: Environmental > Terrestrial > Soil > Wetlands > Permafrost | place: Sweden... | reverse complement strand
TCGGCCCGATCAGCGCCAGCATCTCCCCGGCCGCGACCTGGAACGACACCGCGACCACCGCGCGCACGCCGCCGAAACTCTTGCTGATGGAGGCGACGTCGAGGATCGTCATGCGATCATTGCTCTGTCGAGCGTCCGGAGTCGTTCACACGCGCCTCTGGGCACGCTCGAGGCATTGACGCGATATCGCAGTACCACGCCACGACGCGTCGAGGCGGCGGCCACGCGGCGACGAGCCAAATCACCGCCCGACCTTCTATGTTTGTCGCGTTGCTCGCGCGATGTGGTAGCGTGTCCCCATGAGCGACCAACCCGAGAACCTCGCGTTGATCTTCCTGCGCCGTCTGGACTCCAAGATGGACCGCGTGCTGGAGGACATGGGCGATGTCAGGCATCGGTTGACCACGCTGGAACTTCAGGTCGCTCAGTTGGCCTCGACCGAGGCGAGCCATTACGCGGGTCTCGCGCAGCGCGCCGACCGCATGGATCGGCGCCTCGATCGCATCGAACAGCGACTGGATCTGGTCGAAACCACCTGACGCGGGGTGGCCACAATTCATGGTGGTGGTCCAACCCTGGTTCGGAGGCAACGTCATGCCTCGTGCCCACGCAACCAAAGCCGATGGGTCGTTCCTGCGATCCCCTGGGGAAACAGCACAACCAGCGCGATGATCGACAATCCCAGCACCAGGCGCCAAAGGTCGGTGACCATCAGCAGCATGTCGAACAGCCCGGTGTAGGCCAACGCGCCGACGATCGGCCCGGACATGCTTTGCACGCCGCCCAGAAGCACCATCAGCAAGGCATCGACCGAGCGGCCGATGGAAACGTACGTGGGAAACACGCTGCCTTTGCTGAACGCGGTCAACCCTCCGGCGAGGCCGGCCGCGGCGCCTGCGATCACGAGCGCCGCCAGTCGCAACGATCCGGCGTTCAGTCCGATCGCACCAGCGCGTAACGGAGAATCGCGCGTGGCGCGCAACGCGTAACCGAACGGCGCGTACAGGGCACGGCGCAGCAGCAGTACGCCCGCCACGCAAAGCGCCAGTGTCAGCCAATAGAAGACCCGAGGATCGCTGGCCCAGGAAGCCGGCCAGACGCCGAGCACGCCATTGTCGCCGCCGGTGAACGAGACCGCCTGAAACAGCGCCGCCCACACGATCTGCGCGAAAGCCAGCGTCAGCATGGCCAGGTAAACTCCCGACAGCCGCACCACGAAGCCGCCAAACAGCAAAGCGGCGAGCGCGGCGGCGAACGGCGCCATCAGCAAGGCCACCGGCATCGACAGCGCGAGGCCTTTGACCGCGAACGCCGCGCCATAGGCACCCAGACCGAACCACGCGGCATGGCCGAAGCTCGCCATGCCGCCGGGCCCCATCATCAGGTGCAACGACGCCGCGAACAGCATGGCGATCAGCATCTCGGTCAGCACCGAGAGCAGGAACGGTCCGGCAACGAGGGGTGCCAGTACCGCCAGCACCAACACCGCGGCACCCAGCCATCGCAGCGCCGGCACCGATGGGCGGACCAGCGCCGGCGCGTTCGCCTCTCCGCGCGCGGTGGCCAGCGGTCGTCCCAGCAGCCCGTTCGGGCGCAGAACCAGTACCACCGCCATGATGACAAAGACCAGCACCAGGGTCGCCTGAGGCAGCAGCAGAATGCCAAACGCCTGCAGCAGGCCAATTAGCAAACTCGCCAAATACGCGCCGGGCAGACTGCCGAGGCCGCCCACCACCACGACGACGAAGGCATCGGTGATCGCGGTCAGGTCCATCTGCAGGTTCGCCGAGCCGTCCGGCAACGCCAGCGCACCGCCGATCCCCGCCAGCCCGGAGCCCAAAGCGAACACCGTGCTGAACAGCAACCGTTGATCGATGCCAAGAGCGGCCACCATTTCGCGGTCCTGCGTCGCGGCTCGCATCAGGGTTCCCCAGCGCGTACGGGTGAACAACAGCCACAGCGCCAACAGCACCACGGGGCCGATGCCGATCATCAGCAGGTCGTAGAACGGCACGCGCTGCCCGGCGATTTCCACGAACGAGCGCATCCAGCGCGGCCGGGCCAATGTCAGATCGTTCGGGCCCCAGAGTTTGAGGGTCAGGTCCTGCACCACCAGAACCACGCCGAAGGTCGCCAGCAATTGCAGCAGTTCCGGCGCCTTGTAGATGCGGCGCAACAGAGCGGTCTCGATCAGCGCGCCAACGACGGCCAGCGCGAGTCCGGTCAGCACGACTCCCGCGGCGAACCATGCCGGATCGCGCGGCAGGATCGAGAGGATGGTCCAACCGATGTAGGCGCCCAACATGAACAGGGAGCCATGAGCGAAATTCACCACGCGGGTGACGCCGAAGATGACCGTCAGCCCGGAAGCGACCAGAAACAACGACGACGCGCTGGCGAGGCCGGTCAGCAACTGGACGATGATGGTGTCCATTCGGCGGTGTCAGACCCGGCGCGTCTCGCCCCGTTGCTCAGGCGGGCCGCATCTTCTTTACCTCGGCGTCCGAGGGCAGCGCGGCCGCCCCATCGACATAGCGCCAGTCCACCATCACGGGCTTGCCGTCCTTCAGCGCGGTCTTGCCGACGTAGGTGCCGAGCGTGCTCTGATGGTCCAGCGCGCGCCAGGTGGCCTTGCCGATCGGCGTGGCGAACCCAGTGCCGCCAAAGCCGTCGGCCATTTTCTCGGTATCCACCGAGCCGGTCTGTTTGATGCCGGCGACGATGGCGTTGATCAGGCTGTAGCCGACCACCGACCCCATCTTCGGCAACTCGCTGAATTTCGCCTTATAGGCGTCGATGAACGCCTTGTTGGCGGGATCCGTCACGCTATTGACCGGGTAGCCGGTGACGATCCAGCCGTCCGGCGTTTCATCGCCCAGGGGATCGAGATACTCGGGCTCGCCGGTCAGGATGGAGACGACGCCGCGGCCTTCGAACAGGCCACGGGTGTTGCCCTGGCGGACGAAATTGGTCAGGTCGGCGCCGAAAGTCACGTTCAGGATGGCGTCGGGTTTTTGCTCGGCCAGAGCGGCTACGGTGGCGCCCGCGTCGATCTTGCCCAGGGCCGGCCATTGCTCGGCGACGAACTCGACGCCGGGTTGTTTCTGGGCCAGCAGCAGCTTGAACCACTTCACCGCCGATTGGCCGTATTCGTAGTTCGGCGCGACCGTGACCCAGCGCTTCGCCTTCAGCCTGGCCGCGTCGTCCACCAGCATCGCGGCCTGCATGTAGGTGGAGGGCCGCAGGCGGTAAGTGTAGCGATTGCCCTTGTCCCAGACCAACGCGTCGGTCAGCGGCTCCCCTCCGACGAACAATTTCTTGTTCTGTAGCGCGAAGTCGCCAATGGCGAGGCCGATATTCGACAGGAACGTTCCGGCTAGCAGATCGACTTTCTGATCGTTGATCAGTTCTCCGGCGAGACGGATCGCGTCCGGCGGCCGGCCCGCGTCATCCCGGCTGATGACTTCGATCTTACGGCCGAGTACGCCGCCCGCCGCGTTGACATGCTCGACCGCGAGTTGCCAGCCGCTGCGATACGGCACGGTGAACGCGGGCACCGCCGTATACGAATTGATCTCCCCGATCCGGATCGGCTCACTTCCCTGGGCTCGCACGATGGCGGGGGCGGCCAAAGGGAGGGTGGACGCGGCGGCGGCGAGCAATGTCCGGCGATGAAGGGTCATGGGCTTCTGTCTCCTGCCTGGCTGCCCGGTCCCCCCGTCATGGCCGGGGCCGGACCTGGCCATCTATTCCAGCACTATGCCGCGTTGGATAGCCGGGTCGAGCCACGTTCCCGGTACGGAGGTGTTGACCGGTTGGGGGCGAGGCGGTCTCCGTGACACGCCGTGAGTTTCGAGCGGCGCCTGGGCGGATGGCCGGTGTCGACCCAAAGCCGACATCCATTTCTGCGAGGTCAGCAGGTGGATCTTGATCCGAAGCGGCGGCGGGATAATGTCGACGGCTACAGTGGAAGCCGACCCGAAGTAGGCATTTTTCATTCGCCACATAACCCCGTCGCGGTCGTCCCCCCAGCGAGGTTCGGCGCCGTCCCCAAGATATTTGACACTAACTTCCGCCGCCTTGAGCAGAAAATTAGGCACTTGAAGAAATCCAGAGAATCGAGCACAATTTTAATAAATTGGCCTATGCACGGAGTCCCGGTAGTGGCTGTTCCCTCTCAGCGAGCTGCATCTGCTCGACTCAGTTTTGACGCGGAGACTGCGGTGGCAGAACTGTTCCGCTCTCTCGGTTATACGGTCGCGCGGGAAGTCAGCATATCTGGAATGTCAGTGGATATGATGATTGAGCGCGACGGCGTGAGGTCACCGGTGGAAGTGAAATATCGCATGACGCCGATTCCAATGCGCGACCTCGTCGATGTTGCCGTCCGCATGAAAACGTTGGAAACAATGGGGGTGGTCGCGAGTCCAATAATCGCTGTCGTTGGACGAATCACACCTGAGGCGAGACGTTGGTCGCAGGGCCTAGGTAATTTTCGCCTCTGGGATCTGGATGTTCTTCTTGAGAAAGCTAAACCTTTCAAGGAACTGTATGAACGCATCAGAGCGCTGGGTCATCTCGGAATTGGGACCGACGCTGTCACTCTCAAGGAAAAGACTGACCGCAGCGCGGGAGAAAAACTAATCAAGGAGCTTGAGGAACACCAACTAGAAAATAGGCTTACCCCAACAACTTATGAGCAACTGTGCCTCAGGACGATAGTATTTTTATTCGACTCGTATTTATATGGTTTCCAGGATCAGAAATACACGACTGACGGTGCGAACCGCTACGATTTTATATGCCGCATCCGAAGTGGAAACCATTTTTGGGACTCTATTAGGTCAGATTTTCGGACAAAAGTTATCCTATTTGAATGCAAAAATTATAACGATCTCATCACTGCGGACCAAATATACTCAACGGAACGTTACCTATTTTCGGGTGCGCTGAGAACTGTGTGTTTCTTGATATCTAGAATGGGTGCAGACGCAGGTTGTGAACGAGCGGCGCAGGCCGCGATGCGAGAGAGCGGTAAACTTGTAGTGTTGTTATCAAATCGGGATCTCGTCGAGATGATTCGACTGAAGGCTCAGGTGGAAGGGCCAGAGGGCTATCTAGACGAGAAGATATGGGAGTTTGTAGCGACTCTCCCCCGATGAGCACGGGCCGGTGGATCGATCGCAATTGCGCGGATCAATTTAACTTGGTTGGGAAAGGCTGTGGAAGATGAGCCCTTGGCGCGCTGGGTAGCTTATAATAGCTACGTCATCGACGACAACGACCGATCGTGGCCCATTTGGCGCATCGCCCAGGAAAACCGCATTTTCCACCTGCCCAGATAGCATGTTAAGCACGACTAATTCACAGTTGTTTCGGTTCACTGAGATGAGTTTGTCGCGATAAACCGCGCGGGATAGCGGGTCAACCCATGGAAAGTGCTTGTTGTGAGCGCCGCGCGCGAAACGAAAGTTCGCCAGCACCTCCTGGCCACTCTCATTTATGCGACAGATACCTCGGTGTGACTGGAACATACCGACAAAGAGGGACCCATTTTCGGCATCGTAAGCCAGACAACTAGCCGACGCGTCGTCGCTTCGCCCATTCTCGACTTCTGCCAGATAGAGGTTGCTAACGTACTGACGCGCAGCAAGATCATAGGTCGCAAGGAAACAATTGCCGCCGAAGTAGGATATGCCATTCAGATTGCCGCCGCGCTGAATACCAACATAAAGCAGTGGTTTCGATGGATGCGGCAAGATGCATAAGCTTCCCCGCCCGCCTGTCGGGTAATCAATTCCCTCATATTCGAACGTTGCACTGTCGATAACGAACAGACGATTCACCCGGTTGCTCGCGAAGTAGACATATCTGCCATCCTGCGATGCGGCGATGGTGCCTTCACCACCGCCAGGAATGCTAATCCGTTTGATGATCGACTGGGTGTCGATATCTATAACGAGGACAAATTCAGAGAAAACTTGCCCAACAAAAAGATTACCGCCCGCGCATGCCATGTCGCCAGGCGGATATTGACCGATTGCTGGCTTTTCGGAAGTGCCAAACGCAGTCTTGTATTTATCCAATTGAATGACGCTCTCGATCGATTTTGTTGCCGGGTCGATTCGACTATAGTGATGTTTCCAGGCTCCCAATTAGCCACGAATACTCTATGGCCGTACAGCAGAAGATGCTGTGGCTGATCTCCATTCGGGAATGCATGTATCGGTGGCGCGCCGGATTGCTCGGAATCATGATATACGAGCGCTGTCTTCGTTTCGTCTAGGCGAAATGTGCGTTTGAACTCCTGAAGGGACGTTATAAGCAGGACGTTTGTGTTCCTAGCGGCCTCTAGGGCACCGGATTGAAACCCGTTTTCGCAGAAGATTATACCCTTATCAGCTCCGATATTTTCAACCACCCCCTTCAATATCAAGACGTCTGCTTTCTCCACGTGTCTCTTCCATAGTTTGCACTCAATAACCCAGTGGCATTCAATACCGTGCTGACGAAATGTAACGTACACATCGATCTTATCCTTTTGGCGGGCGCCACCTATTTGTGCCTCGACCACGACAACGCAGCCGCGCTCTCTGAAAAACACCGCCACGGCGTCCTGATAGGCGCGCCAATCCGGATAATGTGAGCTCATCGCACAACAGTGCCAAGTCGGTCGGGTGGGGTCAATCCTCGCAATCGGTCAGAAGCCGCGGTCCCATGTGGTGGCCGCCGAACGGTCGCAATCCACCCGCTGCAGACCCCGGCGTGGCAGTGAACGACGCTAGTCGAACGTCCATTTCAAAGATCCGATATTAGGAGCCGGAATGACCGCCACGGGCGCAATGCAGTTGTTGGCGGGCTGGCCCTCGTATGTCCGCCTTCCAACCACAGTGGTCTACCGAAGCGAGCCTTTTCTTCCGACCAAGACCGGGCGACTGTTGCTCAGGACGCCAGGAAGAATGCTCATACAAACTGTCAAAACCGCTGTGCTGATGTACGGGTGCCCCACTGGCACCTACCGCAAGCCATCTTTGCCCTCGACCTGGTCCACCGTCAGCCCGCCGATCCGAGGCCGCGGACGTCCGCTGTCGGTAACGACGACCGCCACCACGATCTCATCGCGGCGCGGCGCGTCCGGCACGCGGATTTCCATGGCATCGAAATGACTGCGCACATAGGCGGCGTCCTTGTGGCCCAGAGGCACGTCGATGGCCGCGCCCATGCCGCCACGCTTCTTGGCGCTCGGCACCAAAGCGGCGCCCTTCTCCACGGCGAGGCGCAGCGGCGAGCCCAGTTTGGGGTGGAGGATGGCGGCGGCGTGCTCGAGTTCGCCGTCTTCGCCGACGATGGCGGCTTTGCCGTAGCTTTGCACCTCGGCCGGAAGGATGCCCAGAGCGGCGACGGCGCGCTGGCCCAGAAGGGCGCCAAGCTGCTCCCCGGTGTCGATCAGGTCGCTCAGGTCCGTCACGAGGCGCCCGGCGAAGGGGTTGCGGATCACCGCGATGGCGGCGGCCTTGCGAGTCGGCGGCGTAACGGTTTCGCCTGCCTCCTGGTGGGTCTCCTCGACGACGGTGAACAGCTTGCGGATCATGCGGGCTCCAGCGTCAGGATTGGGTGACGAACGCGCAAATGGCGACGCAGCGCCAGAACGGCGGCCTCGATCAAACCGTCTCGCCGCATGCTATCCGCCATCATCGCGCCGGCGTCGAGAGCGGCCTCGATCGCGTCATCGCCGAGTGGGCCGACATCGAAGGTGATCAACCGGTCGCCGAGATCGCTGGCCGGGTCGATCTCGCTGGCCGGGCGCCGGTCGATCGCGGGATGGCCCGGCAGATCGACCGCGTTGCCGATCATCGTCGCCGCGGAGTCCGCCTGGGCCGCCGTGCTTGCCAGCACGGTCACGGCATCGGCGATGCCGAAGGAGAAGCTGCGTCCGCCATGGCCCTTGCAGGCGCGGCCTGACGTTGCCAGGCCGCGCGCGGGTTGCTCGGACGTCAGAAGGAAAGCGCCGTCCAGCGCGACGTCCGCCAGATCGGCGATCAGACCGCAGCGCAAGGATTCCCCGGGAGCGAGATGGAAGGCGATATCGCCACCGTTGTTGACAAAGGCCCGCGACAGATCGAGGCCCGCGACCATCGCGGCCAGCACCGCGTCGGCGACGGCGCCCGCGACCGCCGCCATCGGGGTGATGAAGCGGTCGCGGAACGGCATGCACGCGGCGTGCATCGCGCGGGCGACCGGCCCTGACGGCGGTGGCGTCGGCAACGCGGTCCGCAGCAGCGGCAGTTCGTCGCACAGGCCGTCCAACACGGTCGCGAAAAACGCGCCGGCCTGGCGGTAAGCGGCGCGGACGTCTTCGGGCGACCCCCAGGCGCGGCACAGGCAATCGATCGGGCCGTGTTGCAGGTGCAACCGTCCGTCCGGCAGCAACGCGGCGACCGCGCTCATGGCACCGGGAATTCCGTGCCGGCGGGCAAGGTCACGACGCGTGGGCGCTGTTCCCGCACCACGTCTTCGATCCGCCGCACCCGGTCCATGTGACCGCCCAGACGGGCGTAGTCGGACAGCGGAAGGGTGAACTCGATCGGCGCGACCAGCGCGGGAGTCGGCACGCTGCCGAACGCCATGGCGGGCATCCGGGCGACGTCGGTCATGTAGGTGATGCCGCCGCCCGGCCAGATATAGACCGGCGCGCCGCCGCTGGTCACCCGGGTCCGCCCGGAATGCACCGATCGTGTCAGCAAAACCGGATTTTCCGTCGCGCCCGCCCGCAGAGAGCCACCCGCGCCGGCCATGAACAGCACGGTGCACAGAGCCGGTTCGCAGTTCTCGCCGATGCGGGCGACCGCGTTGACGATCGCCTCCGGCATCGGCGCCGGGCGCGGCACCAGCGCGTCGTCCAGCACGAACCAGCCGGCGTGCTCGCCGGTCGTGGAGACCATCAGCAGGCGCAGGCCGGGCCATGCGGTCTTCGGATCGATTCGCTCGACGATCGCCAGCGGATCCTCGACGTCGGTGCCCCCCCAGCCCATGCCCGGATTGGCCACCTGAAAATACCGGCCGGGCGTGGAGCGCCGGCCGCGCACGCGAATGCCCGCGGGGCGCATGTCGAGGAAACGGCCCGCCTGATGCTCGGTCAGCACGCCCGTGATGTGGTCGTCGACGACGATCACCTCGTCCGCGTGGCCCAGCCATTGGTTGGCGAAAATGCCGATGGTGGCGGAGCCGCAGCCGACGCGCATGCGCCGCTCCTCCTGCCCATCGACGATCGGCGCCCTGCCCGATTGCACGATCACGCTGGTACCGCCGTCGATGCGCAGTTCGACCGGCTGGGCATTGGCCAGACGGAGCATGGTCTCACAGGTCACCACGCCCTCTTTCTTGCCGCCGCCGGTCAAATGATGGACGCCGCCGAGGCTCAGCATCTGGCTGCCATACTCCGCGGTCGTCACATGACCCACCGCCTCTCCCTGGACGCGCACCAGAGCGGTCTCCGGCCCGAGATGGCGGTCGGTTTCGATCTTCACCTTCAGGCCGCAGTAGGAAAACACCCCCTCCGACACGACCGTCACCATGTCGACACCGTCGATTTCGGAGGCGACGATGAATGGCGCCGGCTTGTAGTCGGGATAGGTCGTGCCGGCGCCGATCGCGGTGACGAACAGGTCCTTGCCGTCGATCGGATTGCCCGACCAGTCGTCGCCGGCGAAGCGCACCAACTCCGGGGAGCGCGCGGCAAGAGTGAACGGGTCCATGCGGGTCAGCACGCCCTCGACGTTGCCGTAACGGTCGCAGGCGCCGGTCTTGCCGAGGCGGATGCGGCACAGCACCGGGCAGGCGTCGCAGGTGACGAGGCCCGCCTCGACCTTCTTCGCGGTCAGCAGAGCGGTGTCGTCGGGCGCGTCGGTGGCCGCGTGGTTGTTGGTCATTGGCTTTTCACTCCTGACACCGGGGGTCCCCCAGGGGGGCAAGAGGTGGCCAGCACGCGGTCCGGCGTGATGGGCACCCGGGTCAGGCGCGCTCCGGTCGCCGCGGGGTTGGCTTCGGCGGCGGGGTTCATGGCGTCCGTCCCGGCGCGCCGGAGACGTTGAGGAGGCGCAGGGGTTGAAGACGGAGTGCCATGCCGATTTCAATGCCGCCGGGAATTGTTTGTATACATATAAACTCTCGCCGTGACGGGTTCGTGTCAAGCGATGACCTGAGATTGCCCGTCATCCTCGGGCTCGACCCTACCGCCTCCACACAAGTCCGGAATGATTTTTCCCTTGCGTCCCCCTGTGATATTTGACTCGCTGTCACCGCTCAACAGAGGGTGATTCGCGATGATGACAGGTCTCGGACGGTTCGGTGAC
>Ga0182030_10027013_pt1 | contig 10352 bp, 12 predicted proteins | sample 812S3MmetaG_FD_121299 | JGI IMG/M metagenome (GOLD analysis project Ga0182030, IMG submission 121299) | Permafrost microbial communities from Stordalen Mire, Sweden - 812S3M metaG (Illumina Assembly) | ecosystem: Environmental > Terrestrial > Soil > Wetlands > Permafrost | place: Sweden... | reverse complement strand
GTCCTCGACCTGGTGGTGATGGTGGAGTTGCTCGTTCACGAACTGCCAGTGGGCGGCGACCTGGCGGGATCGGGGGGCTGTCGGGGTTGAGGACCGCAGGGCGGAGCCCAATCGGCCCAGGTCGCGACGGAAGGCTTCGTGGATCATGTAGACGATGGTGAATCTGCCCCGTGGTGGACCTGCGTCCGGGGTTCTCGACGTGTCAGCGATGGTTGCCTCCTTGACGTCCCGGCGGCGTAGGTCGAACGGCCTCGTTTCGCCTGGGCGTGGGTCCCAGGAGCCCATTCTGGCCAGGTGGCCGTCGCCGGCGCCGCCGTCGACTGGGGCGGCAGGGCTGGTGACGTCCCCCGATGGCCGCCGTCCTACAGATCGCTCGGGATCAGCCGATGAAAGAGGGTGTTCGAGTGCCCGGGTGACACCCCGGTGGCGTTTGCGCTGCTCGCTGGAGTGGAGGCACGGTGAACGAGCCGCGCCACGTGCCTGACTGGTGGCGGGCGCCCGACGGCAACTGGTACCCACGTCCCCCGATTCCGACCAAGGAGGAGACCCAGCACCGGTGGCACGACCATCGTTCCCGGTCGATCCGCCCCGTCATGGTGATCGTGCTCGCCACGCTGCTCGTCATCGTCTGTGGCGTGGGGTGGACGCTGACCAGGGGAGCGCCCGAAGGTCCGGCGTCGGCCGCGAACTCGCTCTCCGGGGTCGCCGACAAGCCGGGTGCCTCCGGCACCGCTCCGGCGACGACCCGACCACCGTCGGCCCGCGCCGCGACCTGGTGGGTGCCTCCCCTCGGGGATCCGTCGTGGCAGTGGGAGCTGGACCACCCCTTGGACCTGACGAATCCGACCGACATGGGAACCGATGACACGCTGCCGGACGGCCGACCGGCAGCTGCCCCGGTGGTCTACGACATCGACGGCATCGAAAACTCCAAATCGACGGTGAACGCCCTCCATCAGCTGGGTGATCACGTCATCTGCTACATCGAGGTCGGTAGCGCCGGGGACTACTACTCTGCTGCCCAAGAGGGCATCCCTGCGACCTACTACGACCAGTTCGAGGCGGCTGGAGTGCTCGGCGACAAGCTGAGCGACTATCCGGAGTCCTTCCTGAACATCGAGAGCCCAGCCACCGTGTCGATCGTCGAGTCGATGATCGACCAGCAGTGCGCGGCCAAGGGTTTCGACGCGGTGGAGACCGATCTCGACGAGACGTACTCAGGCAGTGACGGAACGACCGGGTTCACCCTGACCAGGGCGACCGAGGAGCAGTACATGACCACGCTGGCCAACTACATGCATGGCCTCCGGCTCGGGTGGATCATCAAGAACCCCGACGACACCGGCGACACCTATGCCGCCGACATGGAGCCGCTGGCCGACGGCGTGCTCACCGAGCAGTGCAATCAGAACAACACGTGTGGGCTGCTCACCGCCTACGAGGGGCACAAGGCGGTCTTCGATGCGGAATACCCTCCTGAGACGACCGCCGAGTTCTGCGCATCGGACAACGCACTCGGATTCGACGGAGTGGCGTTTCCACTTGCTCTCGACGGCGCCCGACACCCCTGCCGCTGAGCGCCGTGCGGTGCCGCGCCCGTTGAGCCTGCCGGCGATCGTCCGGCACCATCGAGCGGGCGGGAACCGGCCTCTCACCCGACCGTTCCGGGTTCCGGCCCGAACGAGCGCCGACGGGTGACGCGCACTGCCCTTCGGAGCGCGCTGGGTACATTTGGCGTGTGGATGACGATCGACCAGACCCGACCGTAGGTGACATCATCTTCGAGGAGACGCCGGGTGGATTCGAGATCAGGTACTCCGACCGTGTCGCGTCCGAGCACCAGGACCTCGTCGACCAGTCCGCCGACTGGTTGGAGGATGAGATGGGTGTCCTGAACCTGGGCCAGATCGACCACAGGGTCCTCGTGGCGGATGGACCTCTCACTGACCGGGTCAGGAAGGGCCTCGTCGAGTGGTGGGTGGCGAGCGTAGGGGCCTGGATCTCCGACGAGCGAGGGTGACCCGCTGATCGTCACGGGTGATCGGGTGGCAAGGCAACACCGGCCATCGCCATCATCTGTGTGAATGTCGACAGGGCCATCTTCCACTCGCCGTCGACGGCCACGGCATCGCCACGGTGACGATTGAGCACCCTGTCCCCGTTCACGACGATCGAGAACCACACGGCAGCGTGTTCGGGATCGGTGAAGACGATCTCGTCCACGGTGAAGACGATCTCCGCATCCAGATAGGCGGTCCGGTTCGCCCTGGCCGCCGCCACGGCCCATCCGAGGCCGGCCCCGTTCTCGATTCTGATCGCCGACCCACCGTCCTCGCTCAGTGCCGAGTAGTCCGTGAACACGGTCTCGATGTCGGCCCTGGCACCATTCGGGTCGGCGGGTTGCCCCCCTGGGGTGACGGTGTCCGGGGAAGTCCGAGCGATCCAGCCGCGTCGAAGGACAGGACCCCTCGGCAAGCGGTCCGTCCACTCGGGTCCGACGGTGGTGACCCGAAGCGGCGGGACCACTGGATGATGCACCGCTCGCAGATGAACGCGTCGTCACCGGAGACGAGCTGGCCCGACCCGGGCGGCCCGAGGCCACAGAACGAGCAGAGCACGACGCGGGCGTTGGCACCTCGGCGCCGGACGGCAAAGCGCCCGGCCCGTGCCTCCGGGGTCTGTGCCGTCCCGGATCCGACGAGCTGGCGGATGACCCCCTGTCGCACCTCGACGAGGTCGATCCCGAGGCCCACGAGCAGCTGCGCGCCGACGCCCTCACCCTCTCGCACCAGGCCCAGCAGCAGGTGCTCGGTGCCGATGCTGTCGTGCCCGAGATGCAGGGCCTCTCGGAGTGATAGCTCCAGCACCTTCTTCGCCCGTGGCGTGAACGGGGGTGGCCCGGTCGGCGGCCCACCGGCGAGCCCGATCGACGCACTCGCTCCCGCTCGAACGGCGTCCAGCGGGACACCGAGCCGGTTGAGCACCGGAAAGGCGGCGCCATCCTCCTCGCGGATCAGCCCGAGGAGGAGGTGCTCCGTGCCGATGAAGTGGCTGTCGAGTAGACGGGCCTCTTCTTGGGCCAGCGTGAGCACCCGTCGGGCCGAATCGGTGAAGCGCCCGAACATCTATCCGCTCCCGAGCGCCGGAAGAGCAACTTCTTGGTGGTACAGGAGGTAGAACATCATGACGCTCACGAACGGGACCGACGGTCCGTGGTAACGGACTGCCGGCGCGCCCTCGAAGAGGATGTCGAGCTGGTAGTGCTCGAGTTGTGGAACCATCTGGAAGACCTGCTGGAACCAGATCGATTCCCACGTCATGTGCTGGAACATCAGGATGCGGCCCGAGGTCACCGTGAGTCCTACCCGGCCGATACCTCGCCACCGGGGCGCGGCGTCCTGCTCGGCGATCCTGCGCCGGTGTGAGTTCCAGGCTGCACTGCCGAGGGCGGTCACGGCGAGAGCCTGGAGGCTGCCCAATCCCAAGAACGTGGTGCGGTTGTAGGAGCCGTCGCCGACTGATGCGTAACGGAGGCAGTCCACCTCGGACTGGGTGTACTCGACCTCACCCTCGTCGAGGCGTACGCCCGTCCTGATCGGTAGCAGCGTGCCACCGGCCCGGAGATGCGCCATGAGGTTGTGGGCGTTCTGCAGGCCCTCTTGGAACTGATCAGACTGTTCGAACTGCATGAGACCTGGTCTTGTTCATGTCGGCGTGTCCGCGTCATCGTGGGCTCGGACCCGGCCCACGGGAGCGACCGCTGTGGGCCGCGCCGGGAGATCGGTGCTCGCACCCGTCGGTTGGGATCAGGCTACTCATCGGCTGTGGGACGGCGCCCGATGCAGCTGACCCGGCTGGGACCTCGGCCGGCCCCTGGAACGGTTCCACCCGGTGGGTTCACGAGCGGCACCGACCAGGCCGGGTGCAACGACCTCCTCGTCGGGGTGTCCTGCACCCGGCGACCACTTGCGAATGGTCCGTCGTTTCCCGTCGTGAGGGAGGCGGTGGGTCGGACGATCAGCAGTGCGTGAGCCGCCGGGCGTAGAGTCGGGCCATGCGCGCGGTGCCCGGAGGTCGACCGAGGATCAAGAGCATCCTCCCGATCCTCGTCACCGTACTCGTGATCGTCATCATGGCGACCGGCGTCCGGGCCTATGCCACACAGGCATTCGTGGTGCCGTCCGGTTCGATGTACCCGACGCTCCAGGTCGGGGACCGGATCATCGTGGACAAGCTCTCCTCGACGATCAACCGGGGGGACATCGTCGTGTTCCGTCGAGCACCCGGTGACCACGATCCGGAGTACCAGATACTGGTGAAGAGAGTCGTCGGCCTTCCCGGTGAGACCATCTCCTCGGTCGGCGACACGATCCTCGTGGACGGCAGGCCCATAGCCCAGCCCTGGCTCCCGAAGCTGGTCGGGGGGTGCGACCAGCCGTCGCTGGGAATCCGGTCGACGAGGATCCCCGCCGGGCAGTACTTCGTGATGGGGGACTGCCGAAACAATTCCGACGACAGCCGGTACTGGGGGACGGTCCCGGAGTCGAACATCATCGGCAAGGTGTCGGCGGTGATCTGGCGTCACAACCATCCCTGGATCCACTGGTTCTGAGCGAGGGTGCCGGCCTGGGGATCGGGCGGCCGACGACACCGGGCGGCGTGGTTGAACCGGGCTTTCCCGGGTGGCGTGAGGGACGTCCGTCCCGGGTGTCGGGGCCGTACGATCGGGACATGGGAACTCCCCGGCCGTCTGGCAACTGTGTCTACTGCGGCCATCCCGGCCAGCACCGTCGTGCCGAGCGCCCGAACTCGGGCGGGTCCCCGTCCTGCGACGACTGCGACCGTTGCTGGCTGGAGCGCCAGAACCACGAGCGGCCACCCCACCACGGTGGGTAGCCACACCCGACGCCGGCGCGGCGGTGTCGGGCCACGCGGCGGCTAGAGACCAGAGACAGCGATCAGCCGCCCGTTGGCGACTGCGCTCTTGAGCAGTCGATAGTCAACTTCGTTCACGTCCGCGTAACGATCAGCGAACTCGGCGACCGCCGTTTCGAATGCCTCGGATTTGCCCATGTATGCGCCAATAGCGATTCGGTCACCTGACCGAGCATGGGCTCGAGCAAGCGTCCAGCCACACATACGTCCCCAGACGTCCATTCCCGCAGGCGTCATCCCATCGACGTCTACCGATCCCTTCCAATCGCGCAGCTGTCTGAAGTAGTAATCGCGCTCCTCGCCGTCCCATTCGAATCGCTCCCAGCCGAGGAAGATATCGCTCGCCGCCTGCATGAGGCGTTGACCGGCAACGACTCGGTGACCGTGGTTGGAGAACATTGACTTGGAGGTGAACCGCTCGAGCACCGAGGGCTGAGCTTCCTTGATCTGCAAGAACAGAGGAGTGCCATCATCTCTAGCCAAAAAGAGCGCTATCCACGCTTCGGTACCCACGCTGCCCACGCCGACCACCTTGCGCGCCAGATGGGCGAATTTGTAATGCTCGAACAAATGTCTGAGGTCAGGCTGCAGCGTGCGCCGATAGGAGCGGATAATCCGTGTCAACGCGTCAGAGGTTGTTTTCGGGTCAACCTCACCTATGAATTCTTCGACAGGCACGACAAGTGGCGGATCGTGGATGATCCGTAGTTCGCCGCCTTTCGAGTGGCACAGCTTGTCAACGGCCTGATGGCTGTCGTGGGCCCTTGCATTGGTGATCGCCTTCCAGATCATCGGCGTCTTTTTGGGATCCAGAAGCGAGCTGAAGCGGGGCAGGATCTCCTCCATGTCGAGATGCGCATACCACACGGACATCATCGATACCCTCGAGAGTTCCCGCATGGTCTCGCGGTAGGACCGAACGGCGTGTCGGACGATCTGGGTCCGCTTCTTCCTTGGGTACTCGTGTTCTCGGGCGGAGATCTCGAGACTTGCCGCAAGCCGCTTCACGTCCCACTCCCATGGACCCGGTGCCGTCTCGTCGAAGTCATTGACGTCAAACACCAGGTGCCGCTCGGGGGAGCCAAAGACACCGAAGTTGGACATGTGAGCGTCACCACATAGTTGAACGTCGATTCCGGTATGTGGGGTGGATGCCAAGTCTGCGGCCATCGGGAGTGCAGCACCTCGAAAATAGGAAAAAGGTGAGACCAACATCCGCCCGTATCTGATGGGTATCAATTCGGGCACACGAGACTGTGCCTGCTCCTCGAGCAGGCCGATCGGATCCCGCCGCTTTGTCTCCCTGTCCCAATCGGCGTGCTGGGCGATTGGGACGGAGCGGCGCGCGAGCTTCCCCCGGCGTGCATGCTCGGCGAACGTCCGTGGCCGGGCTGCTCCGCCCGATCGGGGACCCAGTTGACGAACTCCGGTGTCTTGAGGGCGCACCGCACCGACGGAGCTCCCGGTTGAGGCCTTGCCCTCGTTCTTCATGGCCGACCCCTTCTTGGCATTCTCTGGCTATTCCAGAGGTGACTAGAGCTCCGACCACCGTCCCAGACCCCGTTCGAAAAAATCTACCGGTGCGGTGTTGATAGGTCCAGCCAGAACTATTGGGACAATTTCCTATTTCAGGATATTGACCGCTCGCGCAACGACCAGGATCGCCACCACCAAGGAGATGGTCTCTTCCAGCATCATCGCCAGCTTGGCCCACGAGCGACCCGGCGAGACGTCCGTTGGGCTGAAGGCGGTCGCCGTCGTGAACGAGAGGTGGAAGTAGTCGATGAACTTTGGGTACCAATCCGTCCCGAAGAACTGCGGGTTGACCATCTCGGGGAAGATGAAGGCTGGACGATCGACTGATCCATTGGCCCGGGCCGCCGCTCCTCCCCGGTCGACCTCCCAATACCAGAGGGCGAAAGCAATTACGTTCGCGAGCCAAATTGCTCCGCCGGCGAGGAGAAGCTTGTTCGCATCCTCAGTGAAGGGTTTGGTGCTGAGAATACTGACCACGAGCCTTCCGGCCTGCAGCGCATTGTCCGCTGAAATCAAGGCAATCAAAAAGATGGTCAGGACTCGCAGCCAGCGAGTCTGCCGATCGATCCGCCCTGGGTCTCCGAGGATCAGAGCTCCGAGCAGTACCGACACGACGAGGAGGTACCACCACCGTGAATCTCCCAGCAGCTCTGGGGAAGCGCTCTCAGCTCGGTCGGGAGGACGGCGTGCAGCGCACCCGCGGCCAGGACCGCCAATGCCATTGGCCACCGAGGCTCACCGAGTTGAACCGTGCGGGCTCGGTGTCGATCGGCGTGTTCGCCCTCGGGGGACAACCTCATAGCTCTCCATCCGGTCAACCACGATGCGGCCGATCATGTCGACGCATCCGTTCAGGTATACAGGCTGGCATGGGCCGTGGCGATCCAGAAAGGGCTGGAGTCTCGCCCTCCCACCCAACCCTGATCAGGGACACGCTGTCATGGGTGCCCCTGGTGATAGTGGTACGTGCCAGAGTCGGCGCTCGACCGACGATTCGCGAGCAGTCGGGGTCTGAGCCGAGCCAGCTGAGGACGGCCACCGACCAAGACCCACCGACCGAACGGCCCCACTGCTCCGACGGCGGAGACCGCAAGCTCTGGAAGGGGGCAGGGTGGGAGAATGGTGCCAGGTTCACGCTTTGAGCCGGCACTGCCTCGTCCGGCGGCACCACGCCGGCGCGCCGACGCCGGTCGGCGGGGTGGACGCATCTCCTGGTTACCTGCCCGCCGGTGGCTGGGTTGTACGCTCACAACTCGAAATGACCTGGCGACCGCTCCCTGCTACCCGACGGTCTTCCTGCCCGCTGTCGTGCCATACACACCTTGGAGGGCAAACTGGAGGGCAGGTGCCAACAGGGGGAGACAAAAGACCAGTGTACGGGGCAGTAGCTCAGTGGTCAGAGCAGGGGACTCATAATCCCTCGGTCGCAGGTTCGATCCCTGCCTGCCCCACCAGCCCCGGGTGCGTGGCCCCGGCCCGTCGCCCCCGGGGAGCAGATGCGAACGATCCGAGTGATACTCGGCAAGTCCCGGCCGAGGTCCGACATCCGGGTCGCTGACCGAATTCCAGCACCCGCACGCACAACAACCGCACACCGCGACCACACAACGCAACGATCGCACGCACAAGGAGAGCCATGGACATCGAGCAGTTCTACAGCGCAGACGAACGGCGCCGGCAGTCGGCGGAGGTGGAGTTGGGTACCAACTGGTTCGACGCCAAGGGGAGCAGGTACGAGCTCAGCTGGGTGGAGGACACCGGTGAGCTGTACGCCATGCTCGAGCTGGTGCCCGAGGCTGACTCGTGGACGCCGTTCGGTGACATCGAGGTGGAGTCCCTGTCGGTCGACAGGATCCTGGTCCATGTCATCTGCACCATCCCCACCCTGGCCGAGGTCGAGCGCATCCTCGCCGACTGGCCCGAGCACATGGCCGAGCCGAACGGTATCTCGTGGGTGGCGGACCGGCTCCGTGCCAACGGTGTCGCCGTGGCCCCTCCCGCCTGACCCGGGTTGGTGACGTTGCACCGGTCCGGGGCCGGCGTTGTAGGGTCCGGGTCGTCCGGAGGTCGAGCGGGTCGAGTGGGTCGAGTGGGGAGTGTCGAGGCATGGAACTGGTTGTGGATCTGTCCACGAAGGAGGTGACCGTCGCCCACCGGGACGATCTCGGGCGGTTCGCCGTCCGGGCCGTGACGGACGGGCCACCGACTGCGGGGAGGCGCGTCCGTCCCGACGATCTCGACGGTCTGGCGGCAGCGTTGGCCGCCCATGACGTCGGCGCGGTCGGCGCCGACGGGGACGCCCTCGTGTCCTCAGCGGGCATACGGCGGCTGGCCGGGGAGGCGGCGGCCAGGGACGGCGTCCCGCTCGGAGCCGACTGGGACGCCGGGTTCGCGTCGATGCTCGACTTCGCAGGCTCGAAGGGCTGGATCACCGAGCGCGGCGACGTCAGGGCCCACGTCGAATGGGGGGGCTGAACGGTGCGCTTCTCCTACGCCGAGTCCATGGTCGACCCCGCCTTCTACCTGCCCCTGGCCCAGGCGGCCGAGGAGGCCGGCTACGACGGCATGGTCGTTCCCGACAGCCTCTGTTACCCGCTCGAGTCCGACTCCAAGTACCCGTTCTCGCCGGACCACTCACGCGAGTTCCTCGATGACAAGCCGTTCATCGAACCCTTCTCGCTCATTCCGGCGATGGGGGCAGTGACCAGTCGGATCCGTTTCATCACCTTCGTGCTCAAGCTCCCCACCCGTCACCCGCTGCTGGTGGCGAAGCAAGCCACCTCCGTGGCGGTCCTCACCGACAACCGCCTCGCCCTCGGTGTCGGCACGAGCCCCTGGCCCGAGGACTACGAGCTGTGCGGGGTGCCGTGGGAGGGCCGGGGCCGACGCATGGACGAGGCGGTCGACATCGTGCGGGGGCTCTCGGCCGGGGGCTACTTCGAGTACCACGGTGAGGCGTACGACCTTCCTCCGGTCAAGATCACCCCCACGCCGACCTCTCCGCTCCCCATTCTGGTGGGCGGGCACGCAGCGCCGGCCCTCCGCCGCGCCGCCCGGTCGGACGGCTGGCTGCACGGTGGGGGTGACCCCGCAGACCTCCCCGGCCTGCTCGAGCGGCTGGGCCGGCTCCGAGAGGAGGAGGGCACCGCCGACCGGGACTTCGAAGTGCACGTCATCTCCCTCGACGCCTTCACGGTGGACGGCATCCACCGGCTCGAGGAGCAGGGCGTCACCGACGTCATCGTCGGCTTCAGGTGGCCGTACTCGGTGGGTCCCGACACCGAGCCCCTGCAGTCCAAGCTCGACCATCTGCGGCGGTTCGCCGATGACGTGATCACCAAGGCCCGGGGATGACGACCGCCCGTGAGCTGGGTCAGGCCTCGATGGCCGCAGTGAAGGCGAAGGACCGCCGGGCCTGGCTGGCCCTGTTCGCCGAGGACGCGGTGGTGCAGGACCCCGTCGGCCCCTCCATGTTCGACCCGGAGGGAATAGGCCACCGCGGGCCGGAGGCCATCGCCGCCTTCTACGACAACGTGATCGCCCCCAACGAGTCGATCGGCTTCACCATCACCAACTCCTTCCTGTGCGGGGACGAGGTGGCCAACGTCGGGGTCATCCGCATCACGTTCGAGGGGGGATCGGCCGTGGAGGTCGACGGTGTCTACGTCTACCGCCGGTCGCCCGACGACAGGATCGCCTCACTCAGAGCCTTCTGGGAGCCGGGGGCCATCCGCCCCGTGGACTGAGGCCCCGACGGACCGGGGCCAGGGCAGCCGACGTGGCGATGACGGCCCGAACGGCAGCGCGGCCACCCGGTCCGTCGCCCTGCGACCGCCGTGGACCCAGAGGGGTGATGGCCGGCTCAGGGCCGGACGGCCAGG
>Ga0182030_10027011_pt1 | contig 10353 bp, 8 predicted proteins | sample 812S3MmetaG_FD_121299 | JGI IMG/M metagenome (GOLD analysis project Ga0182030, IMG submission 121299) | Permafrost microbial communities from Stordalen Mire, Sweden - 812S3M metaG (Illumina Assembly) | ecosystem: Environmental > Terrestrial > Soil > Wetlands > Permafrost | place: Sweden... | reverse complement strand
TCGGTGAAGGACGACGCGCCGATGTCGTACTTGCCCGCCGCCAGGCCGGGGATGATCGAGTCGAAGGTGGCGTTGACCATGTTCACCTTCACGCCCATCACCGTGCCGAGCGCCTGCATGAGATCTGCGTCCATGCCGATCACGGTGTGCCCGTCGGAGGCGATGAACTCATTTGGGGCGTAGGTGGCGTCCGCGGCCACCGTGAGCGTGCCCTTGGATTTGATAGCTGCTGGGACCTGTGCTGCGATCGCGGCGTTGGCGCTGGGCATGGCCGGCGCCGTGGCCGTGGTGGCCGTCGTCGTGCTGGTGGTGGTGCTGCTACTGCTTCCGCAGCCGGCCAGCGCAAGGACGGTGAGCGCAGGTACGCCAAGTCGGGCGACCAGTCTGCTCATCGAAAACCTCCTGGGTGGGTTGACATATCGACCAGTGATCGGTCGAAGCCGCCCAAGTATAAGGAGCGAAGGGCCGAGCGAGCGGGCGCGTCAGGCGGCTGCTGAGCCCAGCCAGGGCTGTTCCATCAGCGCGCTCTCCACCGCGGCGGCGGAATTGGGCGAGCACATCAGAAAGCCCTGACCCATCTCGCAGCCCATCTCTTCGAGCGTGTGCAGCTGGCCGCGATCCTCGATCCCCTCCGCGACCACCGTCAGCGACAACGCTTCGCCAACTCCCAGGATCGCCTGCAGCAGCGCTCTGCTCTGCCCGCCGTCGTGCAGGGCGGCAACGAATCCACGGTCGATCTTCAGCACGTCCACGGGCATCCGCTGCAGGTGTGACAGCGAGGCATAGCCCGTACCGAAATCGTCGATCGCCACAAGCACGCCCAGTGCCTTGATTTCCTCCAGGCGCTCGTATGCGGCGGCCACGTCACGCATCAGCGTGGTCTCGGTGATCTCGAGCGTCAACGAGCCCGCGTCGAGCCCCGACGCCTCCAGCGCCTCGCGGACGTCTTCCGCAAAGCCGGCGCGCCCCAGTTGGTAGGCGGAGACGTTGACGGAGATGCCAACCGGCAGCCCGTGTTTGGCCCAGGAGGCTGCCTGGCGGCAGGCCTCGTCGAGCACCCAGCGCCCGATCGGCGCGATCAGGCCGGTTTCCTCCGCCAGCGGGATGAACCTGTCGGGCGCCACCACGCCACGCGTCGGGTGCCGCCAGCGGATCAGCGCCTCCACGCTCGCGATGCGCTTGCCGGGAAGGTCGAAGATCGGCTGGTAGTTGAGGAAGAACTGCCCCGAGTGCACCGCGTTGTGGAGATCCGCCTGGAGCTCCAGGCGGCTTTCCACGCTTTCGCCGAGACTCGAGTCGAACAACGCGTAACGATCCTTGCCCGCGGCCTTGGCCGCATAGAGGGCGAGATCGGCGTCGCGCAGGAGGTCGTCGGGCGAGGCGTAGCAGCCGATGGCAACGCCCACGCTGACGGTGATCGAGAACATTTTGCGGCCGCCGTCGATTTCCACCGGCTCGCGCAGCGCCTCGATCAGGCGGTCGGCGAGGATGTCGAGGGTGGGATCGTGTTCGGTGGATTCCACCAGCACCACGAACTCGTCGCCGCCCAGACGGCCGACGGTGTCCTGGGCGCGCACCGTGCGCTGCAGCCGTTCGCCCACGGTGCACAGCAGCTCATCGCCGGCCGCGTGGCCGAGGTTGTCGTTGACGTGCTTGAAACCATCGACGTCGATGAACAGCGCGCCGGCCAGTACGCCGGGCTGGCGAGCGGTGCGTGCGATGGCGCGCTCGGCGCGGTCGAGCACGAGCGCACGGTTGGGTAGGCCGGTGAGCGCGTCGTGCAGAGCCTGGTGGGAGAGCTCGCGGGTCTTCTCCAGCACGAGCGCCAGCGCGCGTCTGCGGCCGGTTGCCAGCACCAGCAGCAGCAGTGCCAGCACGCAGCACAGGAGTATCCCGCCCACCAGCAGCCACAGCGCGTTGGGATCGCTGAAGAGGCTGCGCGGTGGACCTGCTCCAAAGACGTGCACCGTCCAGCCGTTGTGCAGGTAGACGACCGTGCTCAGCGAGTGCGCGGGTGCGTGACCGCCCATGAACACGCCGCGAGAGGCGCCCGAGGCGTAGCTGAAGCTCACCGCCACGTTGGGGTGATCTTCCAGCGCTCGGTCGACCACCAGCTTGGGCACCAGCAGCTCGCCCAGCCAGCCGTAGAACGCCTTCAGCCTCCCTGCTGCGGTCGCCGGTGCCACGCCTCCGCGGTAGAGGGGGACCTCGACGCCGAGCATGTGCGAGCCGCGGAAGGTGAACGGCGCGTAGCTGGAGAGACCGGATTCGCGCGTGGTCTGCAGGGCAGGTGCGAAGGCGCAGTAGTCAAGGCCGGCCGGCAGTTCGCTGTGCGTGTTCCTGGCGATTCCGGCCACGGCCAGGCAGTAGAAGGGCCGGCTGCCCAGCGGCTCGATCTGAAAGGGCCCGCGGGGAGCGGAGGACTTGGGGCCGAACGGGCGCAGCGGGTGGGCGGCCATCTGCCGTTCGAAAGCAGTCAGGTGCGGGGCGGGTACGAGCGCCACGAGTCCGATGTTTTCGAGCTCTGGATAGCGCTGGAGGGCCTGCACCGATTCGGCCCAGCGGTCGAAGTCGGCGGCGGTGCCGTGCGGGTGGCCGGTCACGTAGGCGCCCGCGTTGATGACGAGATCTTCCTCGCGCTGGATCGCCAGGCTCATGGTGGAGGCGACCTCGGCGGAGGTGAGGTGGAAGGCCAGGCGGCTCTTGTCGGCGTCTGAGTGCGCGACGGCCCTTGCGCCCACGATCGAGGCCACGCTGCCGCCGATCACGAGCACGGCGGCGATCGCCGCCCACGTGTTGCGATGTCCTCTGGAAGTGTGTCTGCGTTGGCCGAGCCGGCTCATCTCAGCGATGATCGGCGGGGGGCGGCTCCGCAGTGCAAGATCGGGGCGGCCGTGGACGGATGGCGGGTCGCTCGCGGCGCTTGCAAACAGACTCTGTCAAGGGTCGAGCGAGAGTTGTCTACTGCGGCTAAGGAAGGCGCTCAAAGCTGCCGATTAGGGGTTCGTGACCTCTTTTAAGTCGTTCTCAAACTCGCGCCCGGCCACGGTGTGGCTGCGGCTTGCCGCCGCGCTTACCGCCGCCATGACCGTGTGCCTGCTCTTCGTCGCCGCCCCTGCGGGCGCTTTCGTCAAGACCTCCGATGGCGTCACCGTCGGTCTGCAGCCCCGCGACGGCGTGGAAATCCGCAACGGCCTGCTCGTCGGCGAACGTGGTTTGGAAGAAAAAGGCAACGAAGCCACGATCTGGGAACAGCCCGAAGCAGACGAGGCCGAGACCTTTGAGAACAATGCAGGCAACCCGGTTCTCCACAGCGAGGACGTCTACACCATCTTCTGGGACCCGGTGCACCGCTACGACGCCGACTGGGAGCGCTTGATGAGCGGCTTCGCCCAGGGCGTTGGTGCCGAATCAGGCACACTCGACACGATCTTCGCGGTCGATACCCAGTACACCGACAAGACGAACGAACCGGCCAACTACCACGTCACCTACCGCGGCTCCTATGCGGACACCGACGCGTACCCCAAAGCGGGCTGTGTGGATCCGGATGCGCTCGAAACCAACACTTATGGCTTCGAAGCAAAGGTGACGTGCCTGAACGACGCTCAGCTCAAAGCCGAGCTGCAAACGTTCGTCGCCGACCACAAACTGCCGACCGGTATGGGCAGCATCTTCTACATAGTGACTCCCCCCGGCGCCGCCGTGTGCCTGACGGAAAGCGCGGAAAGCTGCTCCGACGATGACGGCAGCGAAGAAAGCTACAACGCCAGCTTCTGCAGCTATCACTCCTTCGTCAACCCCGACAAAGCCCCGAACGGCGATTCGAGCACGATCCTCTATGGCGTGCTGCCGTGGACCGCAGGCGGACTCGGCGACGGCTATTTCGCGAAGGCTGACCGTACCGACGAATACCCGTGTCAGGATGGCGGCTTCGATCCCACGACCCTGCCGCGGCCGGAGGAACCCGAGCATGCGAAGGAAAGAAGTCCGGCAGAAGAAGAAGCGTTCAAAAAGGCCAACAACGAAGAAAAACGCGTAATTCTCGAACGGGAAGCCCTCGAATCCAAACCGCACCCGGAGGAGCCCAACCAGGTGGACCCGAGTGAAGATGGCTATTTCGACGCGGGCCTGGCGGACCTGATGGTCAACCAGTTGGCGGAGGAGGAGCAGAACATCGTCACCGACCCGCTGCTCGATGCCTGGCAGGACTCGGCCGGCAGAGAGGCCTCGGACGAGTGCCGCAACTACTTCAACGACGGAAAACTCGAAGGCAGCTCGACGCCGCTCCCCGGCTCGGATGCCGGAACAGTCTCCAACGCGCGCTTCGGCACGACACACTATTACCTCCAGGATGCCTTCAATCTCGCCGCCATCAAGCTGGGCTATCCCGGACTGTCGTGCGTGGGTGCCGACAGGCTGGAACCGTCCTTCACTGCCCCCAACACGGTGAATGCGGGTGACATCGTTGGCTTCAACGGCGGCGAATCGGACTTCTGGCTGACCCAGCGCACCGTCTTCACGGCGCAGGGCACCCCACAATATTCATATGCCACATTTTCGTGGAACTTCGGGGACGGAACGCCGGAAGTGACGGGTTACGCGCCGGGTTCGCCCGCGGCCAACTCCCCGAATAACTCGCCCTGCGAAGCGCCCTGGCTGTCGCCCTGCGCGGAAAGCACTTACCACTCTTACCAATATGGTGGCACCTACTACGTGACCCTCACGATCACCGATGTGGGAGGTAACAAAGCGAGCGTCACCCAGCCGGTCGTCGTCGTCGGACCTGCGCCGCCGGGTTCGCCCGGCTCAGGCACGGGCTCTGGTTCCGGCTCCGGTTCAGGCTCGGGCTCAAGCTCGGGCTCCGCCAGCGGTGGGACGACCACCACGGGCGCGGGCACGACCACCAAACCGGTCGAATCCCCCGTCCCGGCGCCGGTGGCAGCCGCTGCGATCATCTCGCGATCGCTCGGTACCGCCACTCGCAAGGGCCTGGTCGTCCGCTATTCGGTCAACGAGCAGGTCGCCGGCCACTTCGAGGTGCTGCTGAGCAGCGCGATCGCCAAGCGGTTGGGCATTGCCGGCGCGCTTGCCACGGGACTGCCCGCCGGCAGCACCCCGGAGACCGTGATCGCCCGTGCGACGCTCGTCACCACCAAGGGCGGGCGCAGCGCTGTGCACATCGTGTTCTCCAAGCGCACCGCGGCTCGCCTGCGGCACCTGCACTCGGTCTCCCTGACGCTGCTGCTGGCGGTGCGCAATGCCTCGGCCGGCAGCCCCACCAGCACGACGGTCATCACGACCACCACGCTCAAGGCGTAGAGCCTCAGGGGTTCTCGGAGTTCTCCGAGGAGTCCGTCTTGCGCTTCGTGTCCCGCGGGGACTTATCGCGGAACACGAAGTACCACAGCGCCGCCAGGCCCACCCAGCCGGCAATGATCGAAGCGAGCTCGAGGATGTTGAGTCCCGTCTCGCCGGAGGACACCGCTTCGCCGCCGAGCGCGACGATCAGGAGCGCGGCGTGCACGCTTGAGAGCCCGTTAGAGGCCGGGCCAGTGGCGCTCGACAAAGCCACTGTTGTCGACGGAGCCGACCTGCCAGCGCGAGGCGTAGGTGCCGCTGCGTCCGGCGGTGTCGTAGAGCACCCCGTCCACGTACATGTAGGCGTGGCCCGCGTTCGCATACACGGTGATGTACTTGCCGGGTCCCGGCACACCCCAGCTCTCGAGCGTGCCTGAAACCTCCGGCGCCGACAGCAGCCCGCCAGCGGCGAGCGCGTAGCTGACCGATCCCGAGCAGTCGTAAGCGTTGTCCACGAACGACGCGTGCCCGCCACCGAACACGTACGGGAAGTCGGCGATCTCGTTCGCTCCCGCGATCACCTTCTGCACCACTTCCGGCACGTTCGTGGGGATCGGCAGCGCGCCGCTGCCGCCGATCGACTCCCCACCGGGAACGGGCGTCAGCTGTGCCTTCTGTGCGCGTTTGGCGCTGCTTTCTGCCGCGTGCATGATCTGCAGCTCGCGCTTGATTTCCGCGTTGGAGGGAGCGCCCGCAGCCACGATCGCTTCGCCCGCCTTCGCCGGCGTGGCCGCGGCGGGGTTGTGAATCGAGCCGCTTGCGGCGGGGAAGCTGCTCGCTTCCTGCGGGTCGGCAACCTCTTTGATCGTGCCCGTGCCCGTGGTGGTGCTCGGTTTCGGATCGCCGGCGCCCACGACCGCCCCCGCCACCACGCTGCCGGCGGATGTCTTGGCGTTGGCAGCGGGGCTGCCAACCTTTGCTTCTCCGCACGCCGCCAGCCCCGCGGCGGCCAACAGGCACGCGATCGCAGCCGGCGCGGCGCGATGGCCGCGACTACTCATCCTCATGCCACGTTAGGCTAGCGGGAGCGTCCGCCGGTTCGGGTCGCTACCCTGATCCGATGCCTGAAGACGCCACAACCATGGAGCTGCGGCCCCACATAAGGCTGCTCCACGGCATGCGCCGCCCCGCCAACTGGCTGCAGTTGGTGCGCTTCGGGATGGTGGGCGGCGTCGGATTCGTCGTCAATCTCGCGGTGTTCGCGCTGCTGGAGCATGCTTTCGGGGTCCACTACGTGATCGCAAGCGTCGTCGCGTGGCTGGTGGCTGTGATCAACAACTTCGTCCTCAACCGCCACTGGACATTCGACGCCAAGGGCGGCCGCGCGCGCTTTCAGGCGGTTCGCTTCCTCGCTGTGAGCGCTGTGGCTGAGGCGTTCGCCCTGCTGCTGTTGACGCTGCTCGTACACGCCGGTGTGGCGAAGGTGCCGGGGCAGGCCGTGGCGGTTGCCTGCTCCACGCCGTTGAACTTCCTGGGCAACAAGCTCTGGAGCTTTCGCGCGCGAGCTTGACTTGTCGCACCGTTGAGCGCGCCGATGTTGCGCCCAGCGGTCGCCCAGCGCCCCAGTTCTGGACCTATACTCTGACTTCCCCCCGCTCGGAGGATCTTTGTGCAGGAGATGGTGATTTACGGCGTCAGCTTCGACATGGTTGGCAAGCAGCCGATAGTGCTGCTGAAGACGGTCGACGGCAATAAGTTCCTGCCGATCTGGATCGGGCATCCAGAGGCGGCCTCGATCCTGATGAAGCTGCAGGGAGCCGGTACGCCACGCCCGATGACGCATGACCTGATGTGCGACATTCTGGGCGAGCTCGACGTCAAGTGCACGCAGGTGTCCGTGACGGAGCTGCGCGAGAATACGTTCTTCGCCTCCATCACCCTCAGCGTGGGCGGTCGCGAGCTGGAGATCGACTCCCGTCCCAGCGACGCGATTGCGCTGGCAGTGCGCTCCGGCGCTCCCATCTTTGCCGCTGAGGAGGTCATCACCGAGTCCGCCATCGAGTTCGAGCACGACGTCGAGGAGTCCGAGGACGTCGTCGAGAAGTTCAAGGACTTTCTGGACCATGTGTCTCCAGAGGACTTCGCCGCAGGCGACTCCTAACGAGTAGAGGCGCTCGCGAGGATCAGCTCAAGCAGCTCGTCGAAGCCGATGCCGGCGGCGTCGGCGGCCTGGGGCAGCAGGCTGGTCTCGGTGAGGCCGGGGACGACATTGGTCTCCAGCACCCACAGCTCGCCGCTGTCCGGCTCGAACATCAGGTCCACGCGCGCCACGCCGTGGCAGCCGAGCAGCCTGTAGACCTGCACCGCCAGCTCCTGCGCCCGCGCGGTGGTGTCGGGCGGCAGGTCTGCGGGGCAGACGAAGGTGGTCATGCCGATCTCATAGCGCGACTCGTAGTCGTAGAAGTCCTCCTCGCGCGGCACCGCCTCCACCACGGGCAGCGCTGTGGGCTGCGGGGCCTGCTCGTTCGTGTCGCCGACGACGGCGCTCGCGCCCGTGTCGAGCACGGAGACGGCCAGATCGCGTCCTTTGACATAGCGCTCCAGCAGGATCGTGTGGTCGTAGGAGAATGCGCCCACCATCGACCCCGGCAGCGCCTCGCTGCTGCTGGCGAACTTCACGCCCAGCGCAGAACCCCCTTTGGCGGGCTTGACGACCAGCGGAAAGCCGAGGCTGCGCTCCATCTGCGGCAGCGCCGCGGCCGCACCCAGCTCCTTGATCGATGCCTCGCGCAGCGTGTGGAACGGCGGCGTGGGAATGTGAGCCTCGAGCATCAGGTGCTTGGCGAGCACCTTGTTGGTGGCGCGCATGCACGCCGCGGGGCCCGAGCCGGTGTAGGGCAGCCCAACGGACTCCAGCAGCCCCTGTACGGTGCCGTCCTCGCCGTAGCGCCCGTGCAGCGCAACGAAGGCCACATCCGCTGCGCTCGCCAGCAGCTCCGCCACCAACTCGGGTCCCACGTCGATGCCGACCACGTCGTGGCCCAGCCGCTGCAGGCCATCCTGCACCTGCGCGCCGGAGCGCAGCGAGACGCTGCGCTCGAGCGAGCGCCCGCCCTTCAACACGGCGACGCGCTTGCGCTCGCTCATAGATCGCGACGCCGACGGGCTGTGGCAGCGTCGTCTCGGCGCGGCAGCGCAACCACGTCCGCCAGCGGCACGCCCTCCGTCTCCTCAGCCTTGACGGCTGCGGACACGTCGGCTTTGGAGGCACGGGAGGACTTCGCCTTGCCGGTGCCCGTGAGCGAGCCCAGCAGGCCGAGCTGCTCCCCCACGGCGTGGCCGATCCTGCGCACGCCCTCGCGGATGTCGTCGTCGGGGACGCCGGCGAAGTTCAGGCGCATCGAGGAGGCGCCGCTGCGCCCGTCCATGAACGCGGCGCGTCCGGGGACGAATGCCACGCCCTCGCTCTTGCGTGCCAGCGCCAGCAGGTCGGTGGTGTCGATGCGCTCGTCGAGGGTTGCCCAGATGAACAGCCCGCCCTGCGGGCGCGTCCAGGTGCCCTGCTCGCCGAAATGCTCCTCCAGCGCCTCCAGCATCACGTCGCGGCGGCGGCGGTACAGCTTCCTCAGGCGCTCCACATACGAGCGCCAGCTCGGCTCTCCATCGGCATCGCGCTCCTCGAAGTAGGCGGCCACGAACGTCTGCGTGACCGAGGAGGAGCACAGGTCGGAGCCCTGTTTGCCGAGGTTCAGCTTCTCCAGCACTGGCCGCGGCGCCACCGCCCAGCCCAGCCGCAGTCCCGGCGAGAGGATCTTGGAGAACGTCCCCAGGTAGATCACGAGGTCGGAGGCCCCGCCGCGGCCGACCGCCTCGGCGTCCAGGGAGTAGAGCGTCGGCAGCGCCTCGCCCTCGTAGCGCAGCATGCCGTAGGGGTTGTCCTCCAGCACCAGCAGCTCACGCTTGCGCGCCACTTCCACGAGCCGGCGGCGGCGAGCCAGAGACATCGTCACGCCACCTGGGTTCTGGAAGTTGGGAATCGTGTAGATGAACTTCGGCCTGCGCCCCTGCGACTCCAGTCGGTCGAGCGTCGCCTCCAGCTCGTCGATCGGCATGCCGTCGGAGTCGATCCCGATCTGCTCTACATCCGCTTGGTAGGCGCTGAACGTGGGCACCGCTCCGGGATAGGTGGGGGCCTCCGCCACGATCACGTCGCCGGGGTCGATCAGGGTCTTGCAGACGAGGTCGATCACCTGCTGCCCGCCGGTCGTGACGATCACCTCAGCTGGGTCCACGATCGTGCCCTCCGCGGCCATCACTTCCACGATGCAGCGAGCCGCGGCCGCCATTCCCTCCGTCGGCCCGTACTGCAGCGCGCGCGCCGTCGACTCAGCGGCCACCTTGGCCATCACCTTCGCGTACAGCTCCGGCGCGAACGTGCTCGTGTCCGGCAGGCCACCCGCCAGCGAGATCACGTCGTTGCGCTCCGTCAGCGCCATCATCTCGCGCATCGCCGAGCTTTTCATGCCGCGCGTACGCGCCGCGAACAGCGCCTCATACCGCGCCAGCTCGTGCGCCGTCGGCCGGGCGCGTCGTCTATCGTCCTGCCCGCGCATCCTCGCACGGTAGCGCACCTCCTCAGAGACCCTGCATGAACGGCATCTTCTTCTACATAGGCTTGGGCGCCGGCCTGGCCGCCGCCTGCGGTCTGCGCCCCTTCCTGCCCGTGCTGTTGGCGGGCGCCCTGGCCTCCTCGAAGGCGCTGGGGGTGACGTTCGCCTCTGCTCACTTCCGTTTCCTACAGTCCAGCTGGTGGCTGCTGGCGGTGGTGGTGGCGCTCGTGCTCGCCTATGCGCTTCAGATCCTGCTCGGCCTCGCACCGTCGCTCGACATCGCCTCCCGGCGTGGCGAGTCCAGCGTGCGCTCTGCCGTGGACCCGCTGGCGGCGGCGCTGGCGGGCATCGCCTACGGCACCGGTGCGCTGCTGTTCGCGGGCACGCTGGCCGCACACGGAGATGCCTGGTGGCCGGGGCTGCTCGGGGGTCTCGCGGTGGT
>Ga0182030_10027010_pt1 | contig 10353 bp, 7 predicted proteins | sample 812S3MmetaG_FD_121299 | JGI IMG/M metagenome (GOLD analysis project Ga0182030, IMG submission 121299) | Permafrost microbial communities from Stordalen Mire, Sweden - 812S3M metaG (Illumina Assembly) | ecosystem: Environmental > Terrestrial > Soil > Wetlands > Permafrost | place: Sweden... | reverse complement strand
TCACACCTAAAAGTGCATTGCAGGTGGTTGGCATCGATTAATTTCATCTCTATTCCTTGCGCTGGATAACGATAGGTTATCAGTGTGTTTTGCTCGGCAATCCCTGGGACAAGGACGACCTGCCTCTCTACTCTGACTCCAAAATGAGACATTGCACCGTAATTTGTCAAGTAAGCGATAATCTTTTGGCGTGAGTCTACTTTGAATTCCGCTATAGTGTCATATTTGTTATCGAACCAGCCGCTTAAATTGAACAGATTTGCGAGAATCATGAGCCCTATCATCAGAAAGCCAAAGCAAAGCTCTACGAGATGCAGGAGCCGCAATTTTTTCCACAGTTGACGACTAACCGCATACATAACAAACGGGGAAAGAATACCCAAGTTAGCCCAGATATACTCAAATCGTGGATTCAAGAAACGAAAACCGCATAAAGGTGAATATTCGCCAAGAAGGCAGTCCGCAATAGGTAAACATGCGATGAGGTACACCAAGAGTAGGTCCCTGTGATATATTTGCATGGCGTGTATTTCCTGCTGTGTTCAGTAGTTGGATTGAAAGCTTAGATTTACCTTCAAAAAATTAGTATGTTGAATTACACATATTCTTTTTGCACTACAACCAAAACTAACTGTGAGCAAAGCTGAAGAGGCTGCCTGAATGTGTACTGAATTTGATCTGTCGATCATGTGGCAAAGTTTGGTGTGATATTTGGCAATTTTCAGGGCGCGCTAAGAAGAAGGTTTTCACAAACTACCTGAACAGCTTTTTGCGTGATCATGATGGAAAAAATTCAACTTCTGAAGCCGTTCGATCTCGTAATAGACTCGTATGAGCGCTCAAAATTCTCGATTGTTATGCGCATCGTGCTTTGAGAATTTCGCGATCGGCAGTGAGCCGCAACCGGTGCCCAAAAACTATAGTTATTGGTCAGCACTGTTTGACTTTTGAAAAGCCCCAACCTGCCCGGTTTCGGTTACAGTTTTTCGATTGGTTTTTGGACACCTTGGAGAAATAGAAAATTACGCGTTGGTATTATGTCCGAGTGTCCACAGCCGATCAGCAAACATTGCCAATGCGACTCGCCGCGATTAGAGATATCTGCGCGCGCGCTCGCTTTATCTCACCTTGACTTTAGAGATTCTTTCAAAAGAGCCCTTCTCCGGCCAATGCATGTTCTTCCTCGAGTTGCTTTTGGATTGATTCGTGGATTAAAAAGACACATAAATGGCACGTATGGCATGCGCACGGCGATGTGTCCGTGTGTGGTATAGCCTCCATGCGTCTTTCTGACTCCTCCGAAGCCACCCCAAATTGTTCGCTGATTTCACTGCGGACTTGACGGATTACCGAGTCGCATTGCTTGCATGCACACGGCGATGTAACTGAGTGCGGAATAGCTGCCACACGTGCATCGTACACCTGAAAATATAGCTCTCCTCTGTCTCTCGCACAATTTATGCATGAACATGGCGTGTGTTTACCGTTGTGCGGATATCGCCGCACTAATTCCGATTCGATCTCTTCTGGCATGATCTTATAAGGCTTCGCCAATTCGCAGATTTTTTCCCACGGTACACCGCGGGCAGCCGCTAGGACGAGAACTTCAAGGATATGTCCTTCGCTGTTTGCCGTTGTCCAATCCATGCCTGTTAGCCTCTTAACTATAGGTGGGAATATATCACTCACTTGGCTATATACGCGAGACGATTCGGACTTTTTAATTCTTCGTCTAGTATCGGTGTCGAGCTTCGCGGCAGCGATAATAAGCAAACAACTTCGGACGCACAGAATTTGGGTAAGAAGAGATAACATAATCGCGCCATAAAAGTGCTCCGAGCTGGGCGCCGCTGTAATCTTGCAGCAAGCACGTCATGCATCTGCGTAGGGGTTTCTGATAATGGCAAAACAAGACTGCATTCTGCTCATTAGCTTTTATGATAATCCATTATGGTGCAGAAAAAGCCCGCATCAACGGCATTGAATCACATCCATCGATCGAGCGCGCGGTTCCTGCAGTGCATCCTGTAGGTGCCCAAGTTAAGTGGACCGCCTGGTCTGTTCCTATGGTAGCCACGAACGTCTCCGAAACTGCGGCTCTTCACATGGACCGTGATTCAATAATCAGTTTGCTCCTCCATCAAGCCTCCGACGAAACGCATGGAAACGTAAGTGTCGAGATGATAGGAAAGATTCAACAAGAACAGCTGTTCGCATCGGGAATCGATGCTGAGACTGTTGAAGAAGTGAGGAAAAGATTGACGACAGGACGCTCCGCGTTACTTCTGATAAATCCCGACGACTGCACTGGCGTAATACAACATTTGCAAAAAGATGCGGACTTCCTTTTGCAAAAATCATTTACTTTGGATGAAGAACTGATGGTGGCACTTGTTGGAGGAAATGTCGCAGAGCAGTTTGCTGAAATCCACTATAAGGCTATTTCCGAAGTGAAGGCAATGCAGCAGGCAGCTCCTCGCTCCTGGTTGAAGAGATTGATGGGAGATACTCCACAGCTCTGATCTTCTACAAAATACATGAACCGGACGTCTCCGAATTTGGTATCGAGTTGGGTATCGAATTGAGCCTCAAAGTGGGCAAACGATCAAGCGCTTGACCGTCATGTCATGATTTTCGGGATGCACTGGAATCTTGCCTGCATATTCCATGACTGCTGTAGAGAATCGAATGTCAGCGTTGCCTTTTATGGCGCCTTTGGTGACAATTACATTGATTGGCTCGCCATCAACCTCAAAGATGATTACTTGCGGCGTCCAAAGCACGCCATAATCATGATAATCAGCCGAGAAGTCATCTTTAAATTTGTTGTTGAAACCGACTGAATCTGACTTGCCTTTGCTCCAGTCGTTGACACCCGCTACTGGTTGATAGTCATTATGATTGTGCAACGTGGTGCGCACCGTTCCGGGGTAATGAACCTCGCATATGTCTATCTCAAAGCCATCATCAGTGGTCATCCAGAAAGCATTGTTGATGCCGGTTGCATTAGCTATTTTCATGCGGGCTTCCATGAAACCATATTTTGGGCGAAAATTGCTCCACATCGAACCTGTTGACCAGCGCGCTTTGCAATTGGTGGCTATTTCCGTTCTCAGTTTGAGCACTCCGGTTTTGACACTAATATTCTCAGGTCGGCGACAAGACTTGAGGTTTGGCATATCGTCTGACTGCAACAGCCAATCTGAGGCAAGCTCTTTGGGATCGGTAAAGTTAGTCTCAAAGCTGGTTTTTTTCTTACCTGAGCGATATAGAGCAATTTTTTGGCGATCTGCTTCTGTCGGTGCGCGGCGCGTGCCCCAATATCTGTCACGGCTGCCAAACGTTGGTGGTCCCAGCGGAGTAGCACAATACGCAGCTTGGACAATAAATTGGGTTTCAGCCAATACACCGATGATCGAACATAGCAGCAGCGTCGTCATTAAGTTGTTGAGTGATTTAGATATCATATCAACCTCGTGTCCCGAACGATGGAATCCTAGCATCTGCATCCATCAAATGTTTGAAGATCTCGCCTCAAAGGGCTATTTCACATCGCCGAGACTATCAAATTCACTGTCGCCTTGACCTATTATGGTCTTTACCGACCATCCAGAAGGAATCTGTTGATTCGCTTTCTTCGGAGTATTTGTCTGGTTAGGGGCACTATAAACAATGTACACTCGAGGTCGGAATAAATTGTATGACTTTACTCCCGAGTGAAAGAAATTACGCCCCACGCCGTCTAGAAATGCGCACTGGCAATACTTTTCTCCATTTGGCGTAGCTACGAAAGCGAGACCAAGCCGCCGGCAAAGTTCGCAGTAATTCCGCAGTTCACTCTCGGTGCAACCAAGTGCATTTGCAACATCATGACTCGAAAACTCCCTTTGATCGTCAACATTCGACTCTCTCCAAACACCATGAACAAATTGATACCCGGCGACGGAATCGTATCCAATCAAACCGCTTTTAGAGCGCTTTGCGGCGAACCCAACAACACTTTCAAACTCTGAGCGGTGTCGAAAAAATACTTCCTTGTAAAAATCAGTATTAGGCCAAAAAGTGGCAAGTTGGCTAGTAAATTCATATGCGGCTAACAATGCGAACGCAGCTATCAGCAACTCTTTGACTGCCAGAGTTACTGCTTTCGGCATCTTTGTGAATATCTGAGATGACACCATTAGCCCACCGATTCCAAACTGTGTAAAAGAAGATTCATTGAGTTGGCACCATTAAAAGTCAGCGCTTTCAATTGACGTCCACTCGCACCTGCGAAAATAACATTCATACGCAATTACGAACAGCAAGAGCTCACAGGCGAACTTCTGCCACCATGGTGATTTTCGACCAAGCCACAATGCGCAAATAGCGAAAAGCATTGAAGGTACTTGCATTACAACACTCCGCTTACAGCGGCCAAGATATGACAGCTCAGGATTGATGAATATATACTCGGCTACAATTGCGAAGGCAACTGATAACGCAAAGAATAGGTATTTGGAATAGGGCGAAAGCCTGAGCATTTTTAGATAATTCTCTCTGTCAGCAAGAACCTTGGGGCTCTTCCACAGGTCAAATCATAGCAAGGCTTTTACTTCTTTGCCTTCACTGTTGTGAGCGCAACGATGAGCGCTTATGTTTTCGATTAATTGAGCACCTGAATTAACGTCAAGTGGTTTTCATATGTGATGTCGCCTGGAGCGGTTAATAATCATCTGATTCATCTAAATTCAACCAGATGAAGTATCCATGCCGGTTCATATATCCATAACGTTCGAATTCCGGATAGTAATAAGCGTTGTAGAAATAAACGACATTGACGACGCGATCGTTCATCCATCCAGTAAATGGATCTCTCACATGAATGTGTCGCGGCTCCATGACTTCAACTGTAATCGGTCCTTCGTAATCATATGGAGGACCGTAATCCGCGTAACCCATTACTCCTGGTTGTCGCCAAAGCCCGGCGGCTGGAACATAAACCCACGGCGTCGGGATATAGTCGGACTCGCAAACAAAACCTTCAGGCGGCGGACCATAGTACGGGTGCCATCCCCAGCCGAGCCAATCTGCGCCGACTGTGATCAAATTTCCCAGACAGAAGCCGTTGGAGTACGTCCAGCCAGGCTCAGGTTGATACCAGTGTGGAAATTGAGTCGGCGGAACAATGTTGAAGTTCGTGTTTTGTCTGTTGATGGAAATCTGCCGGTTGTTAATCGTGGTGCGATAGTTATTAAAATAGTTGTTGACGGTCGAGTTTCTAATCGCCGGAACATTTTGTGGTGCCTGGTTGCCCTGCACCGCAATGAGATGCGCCTGAAGATTTTTCGTGGCAGCAGCTGCGTGTTCTTGTTCCTGAGGGCTTGCGCCTGGTTCCAATACTGGCATTGATACAGCCTTCGCTGTTGGGACGACAGTCGCTGACAGCGGTTTTGGCTTCGCTGCTCTAACAAACGAAGCGCCCGGATTCATATGTTGTCCCTGTGCCCCCATGCCCGGACCGCCATGTTCCTGGCGAGCCTCTCGTTGCTCTGGTTGCTCGGCGGCACCCGCAGCCGGTCTTTGATTACCGGGCATCCGTTCATTCACGTTGGCAGGCTGAAGTTGCCGATTCGGCTGAGCATTGCCCACCTGAGGTGCGTTGGGTTGACGACTCCGCGGCTCTTGCTCTCTCTGGATTTGTGCTGCCTGATCGTGCTCCTGCTTAGCGCGAACACCAGCGTTCTGTCGCATTTGTTCCTGAGCCTGCCTGGCCTCAGCTTGTTGCATTTTGATCGCATCCATTTGAGCCTTACGCGCTTGTTCCTCCTGCGCCCGCATCGCTTGCTCTTGATTTTTGCGCGCTTCGGCTTGTTGTTGCATCTGTTGCTGCATTTGCTGTTGGCGTTGCTGGTCTTGCTGCGCCTTCTGTTCGCGCTGAGCATTTTGGAGAGCCTGGTTTTCAGCGGCTGCCCTGGCTGGATTCCCCGCTGGTTGTTGCGGGCGCGGTTCGTGTTCTTCTTTTGCCGAAACCTGCGAAATGCTGGAAAGAGCTACCAGCGCGGCAGCTGCGTATGTAAATGGTCGTTCCATAATGACTTCAATATCCCCTGCCAAAACCAACCTAGATAATGTCAGGTTTCTGACAAAATCCGGTTGTCAACCAGAAATTGGTTTAAGAGATTTTCTCGGGCACTTCTCTTCCGCTAATTAGCGCTGGCTTATCTTAGTCAGCAGGAAAATGGGAATGTAGATATGATGCAAAATATCAGGTCAAATCCTGGGCAGACGAAGCAGTGACGATACTTGCTCCACCCGCCATAGCAAGGTGCGTATGAATCGGTCAAAACTCGCAAAATTCGTAACCGCGTTTTACTGGATCTTCGGTGTTCTAACCTGTGCTTATTATGCATTTGAAACAGAGTGGGTCTGTTCACAAAGTTCTTATTTGTGGGCTCTATTCTTGCCACTGTGGCTGATACCGCTCTCGAATGTCACTGTGCTTCTTCTGAACTCATGGAGAACGCCAACTCCCAAACTCGCCTACTGTCTACGGACTCTGAACAATTCAGCGCTGGTCGTATCGGTCTTATTGACCTTAGTTCTTTCGCCTCTGATATTTGTTGATTGGATAGGGTGCGTATTCTTTGTCTCCGCATTAATTGTAGGATTTATTGCTTTTATTGGTAAATTATTACAGGGGTTGACAGCCGAACTGAAACATCTGGGCCATTTAACTTTTACGCCAATCGAGGATTTCCCTGGAGCCGTCACTATGGCCTCCTTCTGTCTGTTTTACCTTTTTGTCGCAATAGGACCCATAATCACGACATTCGCAATGCGGCAAAGGCTACGAACATGGTCGTTCAACAAAGGCAAATCGGATAAGTTGCCACTCAGTAGCTGCCTGGCACTAATAATCGGCGCGATTGTTGTTTGTGAGTTCCCATCCGCCATTACCAACGTCTGCTCGGAAGCGATGTCAAATTCGGTTGCCTTTAAACAAGCGCTTCTGCTTTTGCGAGCTGTCGGCGATGAACGTGAACTGCTTCGCTTCTGCTACGGAGAACGTGCGTCGATTCCCTGGTTCTTTTGTCTTGGAGCCAACACTTATTTTGACGACTTTGACAGTCCTCGACAGGAGCAACTAATTAGCCGGGAGATCTATTATCGAGTGACAGGCAAACCTTTTAATAGCTCGTTGCGTCCAGCGCCTCCGAAGCAGTCGATACCTATCCCTCTACTCAACAACTCATCGACGTCCGACGACGAGAACACTGACCCGCGCACTTTCTATTATTATCCAGGTTCTGATAGAGACTTCGCTGGTGCAACAGTAGGTGGATTGGTTCGAGGACTCTCGCTTTCAAAGTCATCCATCAAAGGGTGGGTAGATCCGAACGAAGCGGTCGCGTCCCTTTCTTGGAACATGCGTTTCCACGGTGCTAGCAAAGGTAAAGAACTGCGTGCGCAGATTCTACTTCCTCCGCACGCAGTTGTAACTGGATGCACGCTCACCGTAAATGGTGTCAAACGAAACGCTGTTATTGGCACTCGTTCCACGAGTAGAGAAGCTTATACTATTGCTGCAAATAAGGGAGAAAAGCCATTGCTGGTCTCCACCGCAGGAGCCGGACGTGTCCTGCTTCAGTCCTCTACGGGATGGTGGAGCTCAGATGCTGACCTTACAGTAAACATTGCTACGCCGTTGATTATTCCTGAGAACAATAAAGCGGTGCTCGCTCTGCCGATTTTCACCGAGCGAAATTTTGAAGTTGCCACAAAGCATCAGATTTTGTTGACGTCTTCGAGAATGGCTACCGTAGCAAGCAAAGCGATTACGGTAAGAGGTCAATCTGATAAAGGCCGCACCGATATTGAAGGAACGATTTCGAATGACGAACTTGCAGATGCTGCAGGAACAATCTATTTTCAACGCGATCCCAACATTGCCACCGTGGTGGCTGAAGACAGCGCTGACCCTAAGTATGACGTTCTACAGCAAATTCAACGCGAAGATTTCTTTTCAAGTACTCCGCTAATCGCCGTTATTGATGGCTCTAGCACAATGGGTGACTGGAATGGAAAAGTCTCGGATGTCCTTAAAAATATTCGTTTCAAGGATGCAACTATAATCTGGGCATCAGATGTTCCACAAGTTGTAGTTGCGAAAACTGATACAACGTCACCGCAGTGGTCTGCAGCAATTGAGCGTCTTCGTGATTCCAGCTGTTTAGGTGGACAAGATAATGCCGAAGCCCTTGCTCTCGCTTTGAAGCAAGCAGACTCCGGGCAAGGCGCAAACGTTGTCTGGATTCACGGACCGCAACCAGTGGAATTTTTCAAGACTCATTTATCGCTCTCGCAGTTGTCTGAAAAGCAAAACAGGATTCGCTTGTTCGAATATCAAATAGTGCCAGGTCCAAATGAGGTAGTAAAGTCGCTGGATCAGTCCAATGCATTGATTCAAGTCCCTCATCTATCGTCCTTATCAGACGATCTACAAGGGTTATTCAATCGACTGTCCGGGCAAGTTGCATCCTTTTCGATAAGCAGGAATTACATAAAGCACGATAGCCTGCAGGTTCCTGTTGCCACGCATCCATCTGAAATAACTCAGTTGGCTGCGAGAGATCAAGTTTTTGCGCATCTTGCGGTGCTGTCAGATCATCAGGCTTTTGAAAAATTGGCCGAATCATATAACCTCGTGACACCACTCACCAGCGCAGTCGTACTGGAGCACGATGCAGACTATGATACATATGGCATGAAAAGGTCGCTTCCAGCCAAGGCCAAGGTAGCGTCGACCGGTGGGCTCAACCAATTTGCGGCAGGTCTCATTCCTACTAAACCCGAGCCACCAATGTTTATGCTGCTCGTTAGCGCACTGCTTATGGTGGCGATGATGTCCTTCCTTAAGCGCCGAAAAAATTCAGTTGCATGAATCAGGGGATAGTCACGGTAAGCATCTGCCTTGCTTTCTGGACCACTATAATGTGGTTTATCCAGAGAACATTTGATCACTCCGATGAGCCATGGGGGCTCCTTTCTCTCGCGACAGTTGTTTTTCTTCTAGTCTTCGGCTCGAAATTCAACTTAATCCGTAACACAAATTTGTTATCTCCACCAGTTACCTCGTTCATCAAAAATCTGGGAAATTTCGCAGGTTTATCCTGTTTGCTGATTCACCTCTTTAGTGGCGCTCGGGCGCCGTATATGGTGCATGCAGTTTTGATGATTCTGACTGTGTGGTTCCTGGTGATCAGCAAGCTGACTATTCCTTCAAAAGCAGGTATTCTCGGGCTTCTGCTGTTGGTACTTCCTATCATGCCTTCAGTTGATTTTTACGCCGGATACCCTGTTCGATTTGCCGTTGCGGCCGGTTCACGCCTGTTGCTTAACTGCCTGGGACTACCAGTTCTTCAGGAGGGCACCGTCTTATCGATAAACCAGAAGATGTTTGCAATAGACGTCCCTTGCAGCGGAATTCACATGCTCTGGGCTGAGGCGTACGCAATCATGCTTCTGGCCTACCTCTTTGGTCTGAAATTGAAACAGACACTAATGCTGACCATAGCCGGTTGCATCTTGATCTCGATTGGGAATGTCTTCCGCGCCTCCACACTTATCGTTTTTGACTTGCTTTCCGCGCGTCTGCCCGCTTCCAATGTCAGTCAGCTTGAGCCCATCGTGCATCCTCTGGTTGGGCTGATCTCGTTCTGTTTGGTAACTGGAATGATTGCCTTTCTGGCCTGGAAGCTTGTACCCCTTGAATCTTCGAAACCATCTCGCGTCGAAGGTCTGGAGGCTTCCAATACTCTGAATCCAATTTTCAATTATCTAAATCAATTTCCTGCTCTAAGAGCTTTGCTAGCGCCGCGGCGTTTACAGTGGCTCGTGACTTCGCTATGCATTACCTCGGCGTTACTGCCGTTCGTGGTGAGGCCAACGATAGGGGCAAGCGTGATCGATCCGGCTGCTTCGTGGCCCGACACCGTTGATGGCGCAAAGATTACAGCGGTCGATAGTCTTCGAGAAGAGCAAGCATTTGCCGCGGATTTTCCAGGACAAATGAAACGCTTCACAGATGGAACCAATTCATACTTCGTTCGATGCGTTTACAAAGACACTCGTCAATTACATCCGAGCAGTGACTGCTTCAAGGGGTTGGGCTATGCCGTTGATGCACAACCTATTGTCATCGGATCGGATGGTCACCGATGGAGTTCATTTACTGCATGGAAAGCGCAAGTGATCAGCGACAATAGTTATTGCCGGTTGACGACAAGAAGAATTGCCGCTTGACTGTCGCTGATATTTCAAACGATTTAAAGTCCGATTATGCAGCCTTAAGTACTGACGACAGGTTGCTTC
>Ga0182030_10027009_pt1 | contig 10353 bp, 7 predicted proteins | sample 812S3MmetaG_FD_121299 | JGI IMG/M metagenome (GOLD analysis project Ga0182030, IMG submission 121299) | Permafrost microbial communities from Stordalen Mire, Sweden - 812S3M metaG (Illumina Assembly) | ecosystem: Environmental > Terrestrial > Soil > Wetlands > Permafrost | place: Sweden... | reverse complement strand
TGATAATGGTTCAAAGGCTAGCCTGGCCGAACAATACGGTTTGTCCTGGCATGCCTCCGCCCGCCACGTCCGGGAGGAAGAACTGGGGCTCACCCCGGCGCGCTTGCGCGGCATCCGGGAATCCGCCGGCGAGCTCATCATTTTTGTGGATGACGATAATGTGCTTGAGTCCGCGTACATCGAAAAGGCCTGGCTCATCCATGCCAATTTCCCGCAACTCGGTGCGTTCGGCGCCGGGAAGATCACCGCCGAATTTGAAACCACGCCTGACCGCGAATTTGCTCCCTATCTAAAAATGTTGACCATTCGCGATGAGAAGCAAGCGGCTTGGTCAAATTTCGCGAATTACAACAGCTCTTCGCCTTGGGGAGCCGGCCTCTGCCTCCTGCGGTCCGTCGGTATTGCCTACGCCCAAGCGGTGGCTTCGGACGTGCTCAGGCGTTCGCTGGATCGCCGGGGCCAGAGCCTTTTGTCCTGTGGTGACTTGGATCTCTCCTTGTTCGCCTGCAAGCTGGGGCTGGGCACGGGTGTTTTCCCCGAGCTGACGATGCTGCACCTGATTCCCTCCCGCCGCCTCGAACGAAAATACTTGGTTGAACTGGCCGGCGGGAATGTTACGTCTCATGAAATATTGTCCCGCCTGTGGGGCTACCAGAATTCAATCCGAGAAAATCCCATTTTGGGTTGGTTCAGGCATTTGAGACGCCTGGCCGCCCTACAGGGAATCGATCGAGAAATTTATCTAGCCGAACGGAACGCCCGAAAAAATGCAAACCTTGTCTTTGCTGGGAATCGGCCGGTTTAACCGAATGCAACACTCCATGCTCGAGAGCCAAATACAATGTGTGGTCTTTGTTGTTCCCTTGGGCGGCAGCGGTCCCCATACCGGCCATGAAACCCTGTTTCGCGACCTCGCGCTATTCACCGATGTGATCGAGATACGGCCCAAGCGAAATCTCTTCTCGCGGTTGCTCGGCAAGAGCATTGGTCTGCTGAAGCGTTATGGCCATCGTGACCAATCTTGCACTTGCGCCGAATTGTTTTTCGACCTTGCCCGACGCAAATCCAACTCCATCGGCCATTTGAGTTCTGTCGAAGCGCATTTCCCGTATTTGCATTCGAAGTCCCGGCGGGACCCGCGGCTGTGCGGCACAATCCATTTTCCGCTGCACATGTCCCAGGAAGCAAACCGCGTGACTCTGCAGCGGCTGGGCGCGGCAATCTGTTTTTGGACCCGGGATTTTGAGCGCTTCGAAAAATATGTCGGCAAAGGACGCATTCACTTCATTCACCATGGGGTGGACGCCGAATTCTTTGCGCCCGCGCCAGAGCCGGCTCCTGCAGCCCCGCCCCGCGTGCTGGTGGCGGGCCAGTTTTTGCGGAATTTTGAAATGCTGCAGCGCGTGGTCCGCCGCCTCATTGAGCTCCAGCCGCAGCTCGAATACGATTTTTTGATCCCGGAATGGGCACGGAAGCGCGAGGGTCTTTCGGAATTGTTTCAATTTCCGCAAATCCACTGGCACGCCGGCTTGAGCGAAGTGCAATTGCGGGACCGCTACCGGCAATCTTATATCCATTTGCTGCCCATGAAGGACAGCGGCGCCAACAACGCCATTGTCGAATCCCTCGCCTGTGGTCTGCCGGTCATCACTACGGACGTGGGTGGAATTCGCGATTACGGCGGCGGCTCAACTTACCCGATTGTGGCCAACGATGACGATGACGCCATGATTGGCTTGGTCGAACAATATTTATCGCGTCCGGACTGGCGAAACGAAATCGGGGCAAGTTGCCGCCGCTTTGCCGAAGAAAATCTGGCGTGGCCGCTCATTGCCCAGCGACACTTCCGAGTCTTTCAGGAACTGGCGGCATGATCAGTCTTAAACAACCGGCCCGATTGATGCGCGGATTCGTCGCGCAGGCCAGCGGGTATCTGCCGGGCACCTCCGCCCGGTTTGGCGTGCCGCGCCGCTTTGAGACCAACACTTACCACTGGTTTGCCGGGGACGAAAATGAATCGGCCGGGCGGATGACCTGCTTTCGCGGTCAAAGCCGGTACTTTCACATCGCTGACGAGAGCCATTGCCACCGCAAAGCCCCGGTTTACGTCGACGCTGTCTTGGCGGCGAAGACCTTTGCCTCGCTCGAGGCGCGCCGATTGCCCAGGTTTGTGGCGAGCCTGAATTCTGGCCGGGTGGTGGGAAGCTGCTTCGGCTGTGTGGTCACGGAAGATGACACGCTGCTCCAGGACGTTTCGCTTAATAACGAGGCTTGGTGCAAGGAAGTCGATCATCGCAGTGAGCACAATGCTTTCAAACGATTTTGCCCGCCGGTCAATCTGCGCGTGGACGGGGAAGGCATTGCGCTAAACTCGCCGTTCAGCTCGAATTATCACCACTTCTTGCTCGATACCCTGCCGCGCCTCGGCTTGTGCCAGACTGCGGGCTTGGATTGGAAGGCCGCCCAGGCCATCGTCACCGATTACCGCCAAAACCGGTTTCAGGACGAAGGCTTCGCCAAGTTGGGAATTGATCCACGCCGAGTCCTGCGCATCGCTCCCGAGCTGCACTTGGAAGCAAAGGTTCTGCATGTGCCCTCCATATCTGAGCCGCATTGCCGCGAGGAGTATGTGGAATATAGCCGGGCCGGCATGGAATTCGTGCGCAGCCGGATACGCCCGCCCCTGCGGTCGAAGACAAAAAGCCGGCTGCTATTATCGCGGCGGCTCGCCAAATGCCGGCGCTGGTTGGAAGAGGAAGCCGCCTTACCCGCCCTCGAAGCCATGGGCTTCACCCGCATCGAATGCGAATTGCTCTCGCTGGAGGAACAAGCGCGCCTTTTTGGCGAAGCTGAAGCGGTGATCATGCCGCACGGAGGGGGCATGGCCAACTGCGTATTCTGTGAACCGGGAACCAAGGTGTTCGAGCTATTCAACCCTCTTTATCACCCGGTGTTCATGCTTTCCTTGTCCAATGTGCTCGGCTTGGACTACCACGCCGTGGCGGGAGAATTGATCGAGGGTGACGACCGCCATGCCGATATTGGCGCCAGCATTAACGTCAGCATTTCTCCCGCGAAAATGATTGGTTTGCTCAAGAATTATCTATGAGCCAGCGAAGTCCCGATACCTCAACTTTCGCTCCCGCCACGTCCACGCAAAAGGGCGGCACCTCGGCTTGCGCCGTTTGTACGATGTTTGAGGGTGATTACCAATTCGGCTTGGCCGCCTTGGTGAATTCGCTTCATCTCCACGGCTTTCGGGGTACGGTTTGGGTTGGGTATCGCGGCCCGCTTCCGCCTTGGGCCAGCCCGCTGGCCGGGAACGGCTCTGGCAGCTGCTATAAGGTGGCCGAGGGACTGGAACTTCACTTTCTCCCGCTCGCCACTAAAAATCACCTCACGAATTACAAGCCCGATTTCATGCTGAATTTGTGGGAGCAGCACTGCCCGGAGGCTCACGCGATGTTTTACTTTGATCCCGACATCGTAATCCGCTGCCGCTGGTCTTACTTCGAAGACTGGGCTCGGGCCGGCATTGCATTGTGTGAAGACATCAATTCGCCACTGTCTCGCACCCATCCTCTGCGCTTCCAATGGAACGAAATCTATTCGCGGAACGGATATCCTTTGAAGTTTACCGCCGATCAATATGTCAATGGCGGGTTCCAAGGCATCACGTCTGAAAATCGCGCCTTTCTAAAGGACTGGCTGCAGGTGCAGGAAATCATGGGCCGGGAAATAGGCGGCTTGAATAAAATCACCAAGGACGTCGGCGGCCGGGAACACGCGTTCTCCAAGACGGATCAGGACGCCCTCAACATCGCGCTGGCCATCACGCGCCAACCCATTAGCGTTATCGGCAAGGAGGGCATGGAATTCATTAGTGGCGGATTCACCATGTCGCACTCGACGGGGCATCTCAAACCATGGAATACGAGCTTTTTGAAGGAATCGCTTCGCGGCTATCCCCCGTCTTCGGCGAGCAAGAGCCATTTCGACCACGTGGAGGCCCCGATTCGCCCGTATTCCCAGATGGAGTTGAAAAAAAAGCGCTTGGAACTGCGAATCGCCAGTGCCATCGGCCGATTCTATTGTCGCGGCTAACCGGATTTCCACATGAACTTCGCCTTTGTTTGTCATCTGGATCCGGAGAATGTCGCCACCTGGTCGGGCACGCCGCATGCCATTATCAAGAATCTCCGGGAATTGGGCCACTCCGTGACCACGGTGTGTCCACGCGATAACTGCTGGCATTTGGATACGCGGATCAAAGGGCGGGTTTATCGGCATCTTTTCGGCAAGGTTTACCACGCCGGGCGCAGCCCGAGTGTGTTTCGCCGGCGCTCCCGGGTGGTCAACGAACAACTAAAAAGCCTGCCGGGCGTCGATTACGTGCTGGCAATTTTTCCAGTGGACGCGGCGTTCCTCAAGTCGGATAAGCCGATCGCCATCATTCACGATGCCACTTGGTGCCAGTTGCTCGATTACTATCCCGGGTTGGAACGAAATGTTCTGGCGAAGGAATCCATTGTGGATGGCCAGGTCCTGGACCGAGCGGCTTTAAACAACTGTGCCAAGGCGGTTTATTTTTCCGCCTGGGCGGGTAATAGCGCCATTCACGACATGCATTGTGACGCAAGCAAAGTTCGCGCGATTGTGCCCGGCGCCAATTTGACCGCCCGGCCGACCAGGTCCCAGGTCTTGGAATCGATCCAGCACCGCGCCAAAAACGAATGCCAACTGCTTTTCGTCGGGCAGGACTGGGTGCGCAAAGGAGCCGCCAAGGCAGTCGCCGTCACCCAACGGCTCAACGAATTGGGCACCCCTGCCCGGCTTTATATCGTCGGTTGCCAGGCACCTGAAAATGAATCGCTCCCGGAATCGGTGCATGTCCTCGGCTTCTTGGACAAAAAATCCCCGGAGGATCGCCAGACTATTGAGCGTTTGTTTACCACGTCCCATTTCTTGATCCTGCCCACGGAGGCGGATTGCAGTCCGATTGTGCTCTGTGAGGCCGCCGCCTTTGGCCTCCCCTGTCTCGCTCATGATGTGGGTGGCGTCGGCTCCATCCTACAAGCCGGTCGTACCGGCCAGTTGTTTAGCCGGACTTCGTCCCCGGCAGACTGGGCGCAATGGTTGCACCGCACTTTTGCAGATCCGAATGCCTACGCACAATTGGCCCTCGGCGCGCTCGATGACGCGCAGACCCGGCTGAACTGGGAGTCCTTTTGCAAGGAATTTGTGAACTTTATCGCCTCATGAAGGATTTCTCTTCAAATCGCAGTGCCGCTACAACCGCCCCGCCAAAATCATGTCACTAAAACGCGCGTTGATTGAAAACTTTGTCGGTTTTGGAGCCCGGTTCGCCCGGACTTCGAAGGCGCCGACACGTCCGCCGCGCTCCGTTTTTGTGCTGCGCAATAATGACATTGGCGACCTCCTGATTATCACCCCGATTTTTGAAGCACTCAAGCGGCTGTTCCCCTCCGCGCAACTGTATGCCGGCGTTGGGAAATGGAACCTTTCGGTTCTGGCAAACAACCCATACCTCGAGCAAGTACTGGAAATCAACGCGCCTTGGCACAACAAATTCGTTTGCCAAGTGCCGCCGCGCTCCCTGCGAGGTTTGCTGCGCAGCCTGGGCTATATTTGGCGCTCGAGCGAAGCTCAACAACTGAAATCACTCTGTTGCGACATCGGCATTGACATTCTGGGCAGTCCGGAAGGTTCCTTGCTGCTAATGCGGGCGGGCATCCCTTGGCGCCTGGGGGTGAATGGTTATGCCGGCGGCCATAGCGCCTGCCAGCAGAATGTGACTTATGACGAGGAACTGAATGTGGGACGGGCCGCCTTGAAATTCGCTGAGCTGCTCGGAGCCAGTGACCTCCCCGAAGCCAGACCGCAGTTATTCCTTGCCGATCGCGAAAAAGATGAAGCCTTGGAAGCATGGGATTTCGCGGATCAGCCCGGCGCAGGCAAGCGAATCATCATCGCCCCGGGTGGCGGGGTTGTCGAAAAATGCTGGCCCCGCGAAAATTATCGGGAATTGGTGGCCGCCCTCGCCGCGAGCACCGGGGCGCGGATCTTGTTGGTTGGAAGTCCGGCGGAACACGAACTCGGTGAATACGTGCGCTCGGGCTTAGGGGGCGTCACGAATATTTGCGGCAAAACCTCCTTGCGCCAAATCTTTGGGCTGGCTTGGGCAGCGGATGGGATCGTCTGCAACAGTAGTATGATTCTGCATGCCGCCGCTGCTTTTAAGAAACCGACGGTGGCAATGCTGGGTGCCTCCTTCACCTCCGCTCGCAAGCACAAACAGCTCTGGGGGTACGGCCCGGAGGATCTGCACTTGGGGCGCGAACCCGGACGCAACCGCATTTACTCGGCTCCCGAAGCCATCCCACTGGTTTCCACCCACTTACAGACCAGCCTGGCCGGCGTTTCTATTTGACTCCATGAACCATGCTCCCTCTCCCAACGGAACCGGACTGCCCGCCCGAGTTTTGGCGAAGCGGCATGCTGATCACTTCCCGCTTATGCCCACATTCGCGAGTTTCTTTTGCCGTCTGGCACGCCGGGCCGTCTCAGTCGCCTTGTTCGTAGCCGCCATCGGGGCGCACGCTCAATCGGCATCACTGGCGCCGGTCGCCTTTACGAATGGACAGTTTTCCTTGGACGTCTATAGCGATTCAAGTGATTCCTTTATCGTGCAAGTATCCACCAATTTGGTGAATTGGACCTCCGTAGCCACGAATACCGCTCCGTTCACATTTGTGGATGTGTCAGCCGGCCAATACAGCGACCGGTTTTACCGGGCTGAGCTTTTAGCCAGCAGCGGTGGCAATCCTGCAGGCGAGCTGACCAACGGTCTGGTCGCCTGGTACCTGCTCCACGGGAATGCTGACGACTCCTCCACCAACGGTAACGATGGATATTTTCAGGGCACTGTTACGCCAACCAACGGGGTGGACGGCAGTCCCGATACAGCAATGTGGTTTGCCGGTGGCTACTTGACGGTGCCCGGCATACTGGTGCAAAGCAATTCCAGCTTTTCCATATCGGCCTGGGTGGATCCAAGTCAGTTGGCGGGGAACTTCCAAGCCGTGGCCGATTGTGGAAACCTGGGTAACGGAACCGCCGGTTGGAGCTTTGATTTTGACTATAACAACCGTCTCGTCATTGCCTGTGGCTCTGGGGGAGCGGAGTCGGCCTTCGTTTTTTCGCCCGGCCTATTCTACCACGTCGTGGGCACTGCCCAGACCGGCTCGCCCTATGTTTTTCACGTCTATGTGAACGGCGTTGAATTCGCTTACGATAACTACCTCGATGTCACCAACTGGACCCAGGACGTGGATGACACCCAATTTGGAAGAAGTATCAATTACTCCATTTACCCATTCTACGGGGCCATGCAGGACATTCGCATTTATAACCGGGTGCTGTCGCCCGCCGAGGTCGTAATGCTTTACACCAATGACAGCAGCCGGTACGTGCAGCCTCTCAATTCGGTATCCGCGCCCGATTTGATCTATCTAAAATTCCAGGACGATATCATGGCCAATCCGCCGTACTCGTACACCAACTGGCCCGCGCCACTAAGAGATTCTTCGATCGTGGACAACACCAATGTCCTCTATTACTCGAATGAGGGAAGCAATGACGACGTTTGGGTGAACTTCAATAACGTGTTCGCCGCCGCTCTTCATTGGCATGGCGTAGACGGTTCGTATGCTAACACCGGCGACTCGAACCATTTCGACTTCACCACCAACAGCTACACCATCGGACTTTGGGTTGAGCCTTATACCGGCGGGGGCACTTTTCTGTCCTGCGGCTTGGACGGCACAAACGGCTGGTGCGTAAACGAGGATGATAATTACAACCTGTTCTTTAACACGTACTCGAACGGCGTGACCTCCTCCATCGGCTCGCTACCCGTTCATAACAATGCCTATAACGCCATACTCATTTCCGTTTCCAACGGCACCAACGTGACGATGTACCGGGACGGCGTCTCGTTTTTCACCGGCATGGTCAATCAGCCCGCCCCGTCGGGAACGAACACCCTGATTTTGGGGGAACAAAATCTCGGCCCGTACTTTGGTAATACTCTGGACGGCAACATGTGGATGACCCAAATCTGGTCCACCAACTTGTCGGACATGGATGCGGTTTATCTGTATTTGAACCAGCAAAATGGAACTCCGTGGCCATGATGCAGAAACAGCCGGTCGAAATGGCCCCATTTCAATGAGAATAACCTTCATTACCAGCAGCCTCGAGCCAGGCCGGGATGGCGTGGGAGATTATACCCGCCGGCTGGCTGCGGAATGCGTCCGGCAAGGGCATGCCAGCACCCTCCTGAGCTTGAACGATCCCCAGGTGGCCGCTCCCAGCTCCGGTTCCCAAGATAGCGAGGGCACGGCGGTGGAAGTCTGGCGCCTTCCTAGCCGGCTCTCTTGGCCGGACCGCCTGGCCCGGGCCTCCCGTTGCGTGGATTTATTCGATCCACATTGGATCAGCCTGCAATTTGTTCCGTTTGGATTCCATCCCCGCGGCTTCTGCCTGGGATTGGGCGGAAGGCTGGCGAGGATCAACCCGCAAAAGAGGTGGCACGTCATGTTCCATGAGCTCTGGCTGGGTTTGGAGCAGGGATCGCCGGCCAAATTTCGCGCGTGGGGAGTGCTGCAGCGGCTGGCCACCAAGCGGCTCGTCCGCCGCTTAAAACCTTTAGTCTGCCATACCCAGACCGACCCGTATCGAGAAGCTCTTGCGCGGGAAGGGATCGACGCCGCCCTTCTGCCCCTGTTCAGCAACATCCCACGCCTCGACGGCGATGGCTGGGCGGATCTTTTGGAGCCGGAACTGGCGCGTGCGACGGGACAAAGGGCCGAACGGAATTCGTTCTACCTGGCCGGCGTTTTTGGAGCCGTTCACCCGGAATGGAATGTGGAGCAGGCCGTCGCCGCGTTGTTACCTATGATAAAACAGAGCTCCAAACGGCTGGGCTTGGTGTTCCTAGGCAAGAACGGCCTTTCTCCGGCGGCCATCGACGATATGAAATCACGTCTCCGCGAGCGAGCAGTCATCGTCCAAACGGGCGAGCGAAGCCCAAGCGAGATTTCGCATATCCTCCAGACTCTGGATTTAGGGCTGGCCACCACTCCGCGACAATTAGTCCAAAAGAGCAGCGCGGTGGCCGCCATGCTGGCACACGGCGTACCGGTATTGGTCACGCGGGATGACTGGCACTTAGCCGGGACGAAAAGTGATTTGCCAAATTTAGCCGCTCGACTCTTCACGCCCAAACAAATTGCGTCGCTGGGCGCCTTGCCGGCGAAACCCGGCGAGGAACCGGCCGAAATCAGGATTGAATCGGTCGCGGCAAGGATGGTAACCGACTTGAATGCTTGCTGTTTAAAAGAAAAAGCACCCCCTCAGACAGCTCCGGCTTATGGCCACTAAATCCCCCCCACCGAGTCCCAGAAAATCCGCCCTTGTCTGCCAGGCGATGAGTTCCCCCGCCCCGGCAATTGCCAAGGACCCGGTCAGGCCCGTCGCTACAACCTGTTGGTCCTGTTTTGACGCATTTTGAAAATTCTCCTTTCATCCCACTTCTTCTCGCCCTCCATCGGCGGGATTGAGTCCTGCTCCCTGGATCTCGCCTTGTCGTTTTTGCGAATGGGGCACGAAGTCGAAGTGATCACCCAGTCCCTCTCGCATGATCCAGGGGATGACCACGGTCTTAAAGTTTGGCGGCGCCCCAACCTGCGCATCCTATTCCAGCGGATCTTTTGGTGCGATGTCTTTTATCAGAACAACGTGAGCCTGCAGACTGCGTGGCCGCTGATCTTTGTGCGCCGCCCGTGGATCGTTACCACCGCCACTTGGTTGCGCAAACCCGATGGCTCCGTGCGCACGGCCGAGCGAATGAAAAGGTTGGCCCTCCGTTTTGCCACGAATATCTACATCAGCAAAGCCATCCAGACCCATGTCGGCTATGAAGGTTTTGTGGTTCCAAATCCCTACAATAGCGCTGCTTTTCAGGTGATACCCGGGGTCGAGCGAAGCAAAAGCCTCGCCTTTCTCGGCCGCCTCGTCAGTGATAAGGGCTGCGATCTCCTGCTCCAGAGTCTTGGCTTGTTGCGCGATGGCGGTTTGTCCGTGCCGCTCACGATCATCGGCTCGGGTCCCGAGGAAACTGGGCTCCGCAACTTGGCAGCGACACTCGGTCTGACCCACTTGGTCAGCTTCACCGGACCGCTGAAGGACAAGGCTTTGGCCGAGGAATTGAACCGCCATCAGTTGCTCGCCGTGCCAAGCCGCTGGGAGGAACCGTTTGGCGTGGTCGCC
>Ga0182030_10027008_pt1 | contig 10353 bp, 8 predicted proteins | sample 812S3MmetaG_FD_121299 | JGI IMG/M metagenome (GOLD analysis project Ga0182030, IMG submission 121299) | Permafrost microbial communities from Stordalen Mire, Sweden - 812S3M metaG (Illumina Assembly) | ecosystem: Environmental > Terrestrial > Soil > Wetlands > Permafrost | place: Sweden... | reverse complement strand
GCATGGCTATCGTTGCAGGAACGGTCAATTCCGTTGGCGAAACAAAGGGAAGCATATACCTCAACCTGGGACGGCGAGGCGTTCTCGATTTCGCGGTTATGATTTCCCAACGAAATTTGGCTAGGTGTGCCTGAACGAATCAGACGGCGCTGCTTTCAGACAAGATATTGAAAACAATTTGCTTAGTCCGCCCGATCTAGGCATTGTGTAGGGCATTCAGCCCGGCAGAATCGCCTTTTTGGGTATTAAAAAATGAGACACGCGAAGAGCGATTACATTTTCGAAATGGATGGCTACGACGGCTGGCGATATGTCCGCGCCGTCCCCGTAGATGTCCGCAAGGCTCTTGGACGCACCAAGTGGAATCTATCCCTAGGAACGGCAAACAGGGCCGAGGCGGTTAGGCTGGCACGCGTGTTGGCGGTCCAGCATGATGGCGAGATAGCGGCGGCGAAGAGGCAGGACCCTATGAAGAGCCTGTCAACAGAACAAAAGGGGACGCTGCAAGATGCCGGTGGTGTTGATGGTTATCTGAAGTTTCTTGAGTCGCGCATGCAGGACGCTGCGAAGTTTTTAGACGATGCGAGAAACTGGCGGGAGTGGGCGGCAAGTGAAAGTCGTGGTGTTCCAGAATCCAAATGGGAACACGCCGTGGGTTGGGGCGAAGATGTTCCCGACCCTGACTGTGCGCAGACGGAAATTGACGGGCTCGTTGCTAAGGAACAGTCAATCCGCGCTCAGATTAACAGAGAAGCCCCGCTAGTGCGTTTGATCGAGGCGAGCGGTGCGACGGTGCCAAAGACGCTAGCAGCCGCTGTGAAGGCTGCCCCTGCGCCTATGGTTGTGGCGGTGGCGGATGCGGGAATGACGCTAAGCGGCCTGTGCGAAAAGTTCATAGCCGACAACAGCAAGCGCGAAGCCGTAAAGCAGAAGCGTAATCACGTCAGAATATTTGAGGAGGTCAATGGTGTGTTGCCCCTAGCGCAATACCAGAAGATGCACATGCGGGCTTTTCGGGATTACCTCGCGACCGACGCGGGGCTCGGAACCGTCACTGCGAAGCAATATTTCGGCAGCGTCCAACGCCTATTCAGATGGGCTGTCAGCGAAACCAGCTTAGAATCGTCGCCGGGTGCGGGTGTTGAGTGGCAAAACGTGCCGGTAAAATTCAGCGAGGTTCGCCAGAACAAAAAACGGTCTTTTTCAGTCGCCGAATGTGTGGCGATTCTTAAGCAAGTGGACGCCCTGCCCGATGATCGCCACAAGTCGCTAGACACCCGATGGTTTGTGAAAGTCCTGATGTTTTCTGGAATGCGGGCTGAAGAAGTCGCGCAACTCACGCCGGGTGACGTTGTGGTGATTCAAGGGGCGCGATTTTTTGATGTCTATGATCGCGGGCCGAACCGAGTCAAAAACAAAGCAGCAGTTCGGCGCGTGCCTGTGCATCCTTGGCTGATAGCGGCTGGCTTTTTGGAGTTCGCCAAGGCGCGGGAGGGTAGCCAGTTACTTTTTGCGACACTGGCGCGGGACGATGGCGGGCGCATCTATCCGCGCATGGCTAACCGGCTCCGCTACGTCATTCGTGATCAATGTGGGATCACAGACTCCAAAGTGACGCCGCACGGCTGGCGACACGGCTTTCAGGACGCCTTGCGGCTGGCCAATGTTCCTGACGAGATTGCCGACTCCCTCATGGGGAGGACGAACAAGGCGCGGATGATGGCACGACATTATGGCGAGTCCCAGCCGCTACAGCTTGCCGAATGGATGGCGAAGACGGACCCGCTGGACCCTAAACGCCATACGACGACGTATGCGGAGAAGGACTAGGAAGGAAATGTAGTGAATTATGAGACTGAACTCGACCGCCGGATCAAGGAAGGCAGGGAGACAGGGAGCAGGAACTGCGCTCGACCGGCAGGACCTCCTAATAATTAGACCTGTTAGACCATTTCCCCCTTTTTCCCCCTATAGGATTCGTGATGTGATGCACCTATCAACAGATTCTCAAATCTCTACATGAAGGGTATAAAGGGCTAACTGGTCTAATTTTTCTTAGGGCCGAACCAGCCGCATTCAACTAAATCACTTCCTGGGGCTGCATTCTTGATCGATCACAGCCCCAGATTGCAGCTTAGCTCTCCTTGCGAGCCTTCACGAAGACCTCAGCCGCGATCAGCGCCTCCTGATCAAACGGTTCCAGGAAGAGCTTCCCATCATCAGCATCAGCCGCCACCAATTCAGCCCAGCCCTGATCGGTCAGGCTGTCCGGCTGGGTAAGTAGGAGTCTTCTCCAATGGAGGTCCACGAGGTCGCCAAAATCCTCCTCGGTCAGTCCGCCTGACATATCCTCGGCTGCAAGGATGTAGGGATCGGCGACCATCTGGCGCACGGCCCAGAGCCCTTTATTGCAGGTTCCGCGCTTACCATTTTCCTGCGTCATGCTGACTATGCGGAACGATCTACCGTCCGCCGCGTGATAGACCTTCTTGACTTTGTGAGCCATGCGAATCCCCAGCGCCTTGGCGAAGTCGTCAGGGTCCACACCGCTGACCTTGATGTCGAGCCCATGGTCCACGATCAGGCAATAGACTTCCGCTGCTGTGACTTCCTTTTCCAACTTCTTGTTGTCGAACCATACGGCGCATAGCTCTGGCCAGTCTTCATCATCGTTAGCCGCTGCGTTGGTCATGATATGGCGATTTTCCAGGAAGCCAGGGATTTCGAGGCACTCCAGGAGTCCACCCATGATGCGCGAGAAGCCTGTGAAGGAGGGCAGCACCTTGCCCTGCCACATCGGCTTACCTTGCTGCACCCAATAGCGAATCATCGTCAGGCAGGCGGCGACAAGCTTGGCACGGTTATCCGGAACATAGCGCTCCAGGTCGCGTCGGAATCCGGAGCGTTCCTTCGGGTCGCGTCCCGCATCCAAAAACATCGCGATGCTGCGGCGTTTGATTTCATCATCACAGTTTGGGTTGTTTCCAGAAATAATGGTCGTGGATGTCTGCTCGAAGACCGCATTTTTCGTATGCCCTAAAATTCTACCTTCCCATGATCTGCATGTAATCCAATTACACAGCGCCGCCCCATGCAGGTGGTGCTTTACGTTATCGATCCACACCACCGGTGAGCGCTCGACTCCAGAGGTAGTTAGCTGCTTGCGCATCTCGTCATCGTCTTTGGGCTGCGTCATGGCAGGCATAATGCGACCGTGCGGGATATAGAGCAGCATCTGAATCAGCAGCGTCATACCCGAACCCGCCTCGGGTTTCGGTCCAAAAAATATCGGGCGGTTACAATCCTTCAGCATCGCCATCATGAACTGCAACAGCAACAGCGCCATCGCATGAGCGCGCGACGCATCACCCTTGTCGTTAACTTTGGCGTCAGAAAATGGGAAGTCTCGAAGCACCTCATACATGATGTCGTGGCGAGCCTTGAGCATTTCATCACGTGTGATCTTGTCCGGGATCGGCGGCAACACAAAGCCCTTTGGCGGAGCATAGAAGATACCCGACTTAGCATGGTAACCGGGAGTCGAGATCAGATCGCCATCAGCATCGAAGACCGGTGATGCAGTGATGGCTGTAAGCTGTGGAAAGCACCAGCCATAGCCCTCAAAGAGTTGCTTGGCGACATCGGTGGGTGCGCTTGTGACTAGCTGGGTGTCTTTCACCTCACGTAGCCAGCGCACCGCTTCATTAAGCTCTGACCATATTGTATCCTGGTCCATCGGCTGGGTGATTTGTTTTCCAGTAATGTCAGGTGGCAGCAGGCGAACCTTCTTGTCACCGACATTGAACAGGCGCATCGCCGCGCCTTTATTTTTTGCTATCAAGGCTTCCTTGCAGTGATCAACTACGAGGTCAAAATCGCTTGTGGCATACGTTATAGACGGCTTCACGTTGCCTGTAGCGATAGCGGCGGATTTGTTTTTCGCGGCCTCTTTTTTATACTTCTTAGCTGCCGCGAGTTTGAACTCCGCAGCGAAGCCGTCGATATATCCGTTGATCACCGACGCTGTGAGACCGGTGAGTTTCATAAGCTTTTTCACGGTGTCCGTGCGCTTGACAGGCGGCATATCAACGGAGCCCATGAGCTTATAGATGTTCTGGAATTCTTTCGCGCTGGTGGTCGCTGTGATCTTCGCCATGATCTCGTCAACTTGGTCAGTGGCTGCGGTGACCTTCTCCTTCGCCTCCTTGTTCTTTTTCTCAAAGTTCTCACGAGCGTCCTTGATGCGCTCGTCTAGGTAACGGTCTGTTGCGTAGCGAGCCTTGTTTCGGCCATCCTTACACGACGCAGCCAGAATCGTAGGAACCAGCGCCGCTTTGGCTTCTTCGTCGGTTGCCTCAAGTCCATTGTGATGGAAGAACGACAAAAGGGCTGAATAGATCGGGGTATGGAAGCCTTCGAAACCTTCGTCCTCTTCACCGATGTTCGCGAGGTGCGCATCAAGTCCCGTCAGCAATACCTCGTCCTGGACCGTCCAGCCGCCGGACAGCATCTCATCACCTGCCAACGCGAAGGCATCGTAGTCAAACGGGTCTGCGCTCGACTTGCTCTCCTTCGGAGCCTTCTCTCCCTTCGCAGCCTTCGCCGCTGCCTTCTCCTCAGCCGTCTGCAAGCTAGCCGCCTTCATGGCTTCGATGAACCACTCAGGCAACTCGGCAATCTCAGCCTCACCAGGACCATAACCCGGCACCCACATATAGCGGCGCATGGAGGCGTGGTTGGAGCCCGGCCCTACAACGTAACCACCATTGCCGCGCGTATCGATGCCAGCGCCGATGGTGCCAGCGGAGATCGTGAGCCCCGCCGCATCCGCTGGCGCTTTGAAGAAGAGGTGCAGGCCATCACCACGACCTGAGAAGGCCATCATGGTCTTCGGAAGCTCGCCGTGGATGGCCTCCAGGGCGCGGATTGAGTCCATGCCCACCTGTCCATCAAGATCGATCACATAGACGCCTGACCGCTCCCCTGTGGCGATGGCGATGTTAGCTCCTTGGAAGCGGCGGATGCTCCAAAGGTCCTTGATCTCGTCAGCGTCGGAGGTGGCTGCTTCCTTCCATTTAATGGCTGGATGCTTCGCGGGCTTGTTGTGACATTTGATCTCGCGGTCCGGATCGTTCTCCTTCTTCGCGAACCATCGTTCCAAATCCAGGCAGGAACATTCCCACACGCCACCAGAGAACGGGCGTTCCTTCATGTAGTGAATCGGGAAGACCTCGAATCCAAGTGCTCCTAGCGCAATCGCATTCTTGCGCATGGTAGAGACGGAGTTGTGCGGATTGAAGTCCATAGTCTCGGCGGCATCGAACAGAGCATCGAGCCCGTCCAAAATGCTTTTATTTTCCTGCGTAGTGTCGTTTAAGCTTGCATTCGAATCGGTTTCCATGATATTATATTCCTAAAGTGATGGTTTGCCTTTTGCAAACTGTTGATGGGCACTTCATGGCTGGTTACCTTGAAGCTGTTGGTTGATCGGTTTGACAAAAAACAAAGGGTCGCGCTCAAAATGTGCGGCCATTTTCTTTGGCCAGAGTCTGACATTTGACTGTTCTCCTGTTTGATCATCATGTCATACTCGCACCTTACTGAGCGCGAGTGGCATTTACTGGGTATGCACTCGACATTCGAAGTAATTAAACTTGAACGGGCACTTGCCGTATAATAATTCGAACAAGGCCATTGAATAGATTGAATGCATCGCCTTCAAGTTCACGAATGAACTTCGCCGGTTCCTGATCATACAGGATTCCTTTGTATTTCGGGCCAGCGTCGTCAATGTCTATAGACAAGATACCGACAACGCTGCCCTGCGCTGATGCGCAAACGAACACCTTCACATAGTCGTTGAAGTATGATGGGATGTAAAATTGATGTGTAATTTTGTTTTTAGCGTGAGAAAAACTGATGAGCGACAACTCCTTAAGAGTGTCGATGATTGGTTCATACTTATTCTCAATGTATACGTTTACTTCCTTACGATCTTTCGCTTTCCCCAAAATTACCGAGAGAGGCTGCTGGTCGTTGTTGGTATCTAGCTGCGTAGTCATTTGATTATGGTTCCTTAGTTTCAAAGTCGAGACCGGAGGTGGGAAGAGGAGTGCTGCGGCGATAGCTCGCCAATCGAGTAGAACGCCTGAATGTGCTGCTCCAAAGCCATCAGGAAGTTCGTGCTCTCAAGCGTGTCGGGCGTGCTGGAGTTAAACACTTCGCGTGTCTTGCCCGCCCCAAATAAGCCAGCGAGCAACGGCGTCATCTGGATCGTGACGGATGACTCCGCGATGCGCGTAGCTCCGAACTTGCCCGTCGATCTCGCCGCATAGAGACGCACAGTCAGGACGGCGCGCGGCTCCTTACTCACTTCGACCGAAAGAGTTGACGTAATACGCGCGTTCTCGCCGTGCTTAGAAAGGATCGACTCCTTCACGTCATTGAGACAAGCGGTAAGGGGATAGAATGGCCCCATGAGCAGGTCTTCCCAATCGCTCACGTTACGATAAGAGGCGTCATCGTGCGCCCGTTGCACGCCGCGAGACGCTTTGAATTCGATGGATGTTGGTTTCATAATGCGCATTGGTTAATGTCCTTGAATAGATGTGTCGCTGTAGAATGCGTCACAGGCGGCCTTGATAAGGTCCAGGAAGCGTTGAGAACCTTCGCTGGTAGGGTAGTTCCGGCGGGACGTTCACCGCCCACAACGATCTTGTGTTCGTCGATCTCGCCGAAAAGGAAGCTGTTCTCGCCCAGCGGTGAGAACCGCACGACAAAGCGGGCGTGCTTTAGTGTGCCGTGTCGCGAATGATCAACTAGCGCCTCAACATTGGCGGTGACGCCGACTGAAGGGCCGTATCGTTCGCGGGCTTGGGCGTCGAGTTCGGAAACGAGGCGCATTGCCGGGGCGAAGAAGACAGGCAACATCGCCTCGAATTTCCGTTCGGTCAGTTTCGCGCGACTCCATCCGGTCTCGTAAAGGCGCGGACGGTATTTGCTCTTGTCCTGACGAGCGCTTGGAATCATTTCCAACCCGCCAATTCATCCGCGCGGCTCCGTGCGTTCCCAGCGCGGATTTTATCTTCCGGGCTGAGTCCCGAGAGTTCTTCTGACCCTTTGGCTGGCGCGGCGTCCTCAAAACAATAGGCTTTGGTCGCGCGAAGAGTCCGGACGAACGTATCAACGCTGAGTCCCGAGTCGGTAACCAGTTCGGTTCCATCCGGCGATAGGCGAAAACGCTCAGCGACGAAGCCATGCAACGACTCGTCGGCGCTGCGCTTGATGTTCTTGTCGCGCGCCATCGCGTCTTGGACGGCGAGCTTGATGCGAAGGTCTTTGAGCAATTTAGCGTGATCAGCAGACATTTTGTTTTTCCTTAATTTGGATGTGAGACGAGCAGTCACGTCACTGGCGGCAGGCCAACGATCCAGTTGCGAACGTCGCAAGAGCGATAGAGGGCACGAGGCTTAGTCATCGCCGGAATAGGAGCTTTTCCAGCGGCCTTGAGAGCGTTCCACTCGGCAGGGGTGAGTCGCAAAATCCGCCGTGTCTGCATTTCATCGACCAGCGTGAGGCGGTCGAGATCGGCGGGCGACATGCGCGGGTGCCTGCTCTTTGCAGGGGCGCGACGGGTTCTGGTGGCCTTTTGAGGCGCTGGGGGTTGCGCCGTTTCCGATTTGCTGCTATTCATAGTTTAATTCCATTCGTGTTTCTGAGAGAGGCCAAGGGTGGGTTGGCCGTTGGCTACGGTTGACTACGAGAGTGCGCCGAGGGGCGCAAATACATGGGCTCTTCGAGAGCTGAGCTTTCGTCTGGTTTTCTTGGAGATTGTTGCTTAGCGCTTGCTGCTTATTTCCTACCGCAGCGCCCCGCGCCCTGGTAGCCCGGCTCCTGGTAAAAGCCACCGCCCCGCGATGACTCCATTAGAGCAGAATAAGGCGCTATGTGGGAAAGCGCCAATGAAACGAATACTAAAGCAGTTTGCAGTTACTGTCAAGCTATTTTTTGAGTATTTTCATAGAATTACACAATTGCTTGGCCCTTCTTAATAGCAAGAAGCGCGCCAAGTCAGTTTACCGCTATATATCGACCGCTGGACGACATCACGAGGCACCCGGCAGTGGCGCCCGGCAATTGGGCTCCCCCCGGTTAACCTTGCCTTTTTTCCTCGCCAAGGGGTGGGGTGGGTGTAGCTGGCTGCGGCGGCGCTCGCATAGAGCGCGTGCCTCTCACACACCGCAGCGTTATCAATCAACTCCGCTGATCACGTCGTCGCTGGAGTAGCGGCCTCAGCCTTCACAATCTTCGCAGCTTCGCCAACCGTCCCGCGCGAGCATCCCGTCGCCGCTTGGATTTGGCTCCACGACATCCCTTTCCGAAGCATGTCAGCAACCAAGGCATTCCGCTTTGCGTCTGGTCTCCGACCTTTGAAGCGACCGGCGGCTTGGCCCTTGGCGATGCCTTCTGCCTGACGGCGGCGACGGTCGGTATAATCCTTACGCGCGATAGCGGCGAGCATGTCCAACAACATCTTGTTAATTGCCATGCACATGCGCGACTGAAAGGACTCCGGATCGGTGTCGCCAGTAAGGCAGTCCCATGACGTGGGCAGGTCTAACGCGACGACGCGCACGTTGCGCCTCTCAATCTCGGTCGTGAGCTTTTGCCAGTCAGCGGCAGTCAATCGTGACAACCGGTCAACCTGTTCGATCAGCAACACGTCGCCGTCTTCACACGCATCAAGGAGCTTGAAGAGTTCCGGACGTTGCAGCGACGCGCCGCTCTCGTTCTCGATATGCCATGAAGCAATCTTGACACCCTTGTCCTTGGCGAAGGATTGCAACGCACCCTTGGCGCGGCTGGCGTCTTGTTGGTCGGTTGAGGCTCGCATATACGCGCGAATGAACATTTTGGTGTCTCCAAAGACCATCAACCGGGTTTAGTGGTCGGTTTATGTGGTCGATAATGCCGAGTCTATTATAGATTGTCAAGAGCTATTATCGACCAGTCTGGAGGCGGTTTTAGCTGGTGGGCTTGGAGTGTGATCTAATCGACCACCGGAATATGTCGGTGAAAAATAAACTGCGCCAATTTTGGTCAGATTACGCTCGGCGTCAAAGCATTATTGCTAGGGTTTTGGAACAAATGAGAACTGAACGCCTCACCATCCACCACCGAGCGCAACGAACAGCGCTACGGTGTCTGTGAGACGTTGGGCTTCGACTTGCACGCGGGTCATCGCTGTGCTGAGCAACGTCCGTTGCGCGTCGACTACGGCGAGCTGCGAGACGCCACCAAAGTTTTGCTGCGAACGGATCTTGTCGAGGTATTTTTTGGCGACGCTCTCGGCGATGCGGGCTTCCTTGACGGCCCGGGCGTCAGATTGCAGGGCGCGAAGCGTATCCGCCACATTTTGAAAGGCGTTGATCACCGCGCCGCGATATTGAGCTTCGGCCTGCTCCAATCCGGCTTCAGCGGCTCTCTGCTTGTTGAGCAGCGTCATGCCGTCGAAGACGGGCTGTGCGACATTGCCCATCAGCGTGTAGGACCAGGTGCCCGGCGTGAAGAGTTGAGCCAGTTGGAACGCGCCGGAGCCGCCGTTGGCGGTCAGGACGACATTAGGCAATCGCGCCGCGACGGCGACGCCAACCTGCGCGCTCGCCGAGTGAAAGCTGGCCTGGGCGGCCTTGATGTCGGGCCTTTGGCCGACGAGCTGCCCCGGCAGGCTGAGCGGAAGCTCATGCGGCAAGGCGAGATGCGCAAGGTCGAAAGTCTCACCGACCTCCTGCGAAGGATAGCGTCCGACGAGGGCGGTCAGAAGATTGCGTTGCTGGGCGAGGCGTCTTTCGAGATCGGGCAACGTATGGCGCGCCTGAACCAATGCGGCCTGTTGGGACAGAATATCGGTTCCGGCGACAGCGCCAAAAGCGAGTTGACGCTCGAGCAGGCTCAGCCGCTCTTCTTGGAGCGCGATGATGCGCCGCGTCGCGGCGATCTGGGCGCGCAGTGACGCTTCCTCGATCGCGGCTTTAGCGACATCGGCCGCCAACGTCAGATGGGCGGCTTCCTTCTGGAAGCCTTGGATATCGCGTTGCGCGTCGAGCGACTCGACATTGCGCCGATTAGCGCCCCAGAAATCGGGCGCATAGGTGATCCCGACAGACTTCGAGAAGAAGGAATAGCCGGTCTGCGTGACGGTCGTGTTGGTCGCGTCGCCCGAGGAATAATTGTAGCTCGAATTCGAGTTCAGCGAGAGCTGCGGGAAGAACGCGCCCGTCGCCGCGTCGGCATTGTATTGGGCGACCCGGATTGCGGCGTCCGCAGCCTCCAGCGTTGGATTATGCTCCAGCG
>Ga0182030_10027007_pt1 | contig 10353 bp, 10 predicted proteins | sample 812S3MmetaG_FD_121299 | JGI IMG/M metagenome (GOLD analysis project Ga0182030, IMG submission 121299) | Permafrost microbial communities from Stordalen Mire, Sweden - 812S3M metaG (Illumina Assembly) | ecosystem: Environmental > Terrestrial > Soil > Wetlands > Permafrost | place: Sweden... | reverse complement strand
AAAAGATCAAGGGCCCTCGAAAAGAGCAGGCCCGATATAAAGAATAAATGGCAGTCTGAATGTGATGCTCTATGTGCTGAAATCCTGACCCTCCCGTTTTCTACCGCATCCTCCTTCAAAATTCAAGGGCCCAGGATTCAAATTCCGTCACAAAAAGATGTGGATTCCAAAATCCAGCAATATCCCCCCTACCCACGGCGCCCCTAAAAAGATAGAAACAGGAAAAAGAGAAAAACTCTCGTCTAGGTTTTCTCGTAGAGGGGATGGCACGTGCCTTTTGGTCTAGTGCCGTATTGGGCCTAGCGGGACACAACATCCAATTCATTAGCGTAATAAAAAATATGAAGCTCCCATAGAAATATTCTCGAGTTCCCCAGATTTCGAGAACTCCAACTTAATACGCACCACAACGAGAGGAAAAAAGGGAAGTTGCGAGGATCGCCAATCTTTAAAATGGCTATGGTTGTATCGCAGAAAGATGTGGATTACAGCATCAAGCCCGAAGCTGTAACTCCAGCTGTCGATACCAGCTCTTGGCCGCTACTTCTCAAAAATTACAACAATTGTACAAGATCAAATGTCTATGTTCGGTGGATATTGTTAACGTATTACTCTAGTACTCGTCAGAACCGGTCATTTCACCCCAATCCCTAATGGCTGCACTCCTCTCAAACGCGACCTCAAATCCTACATCAGTTCTGGTGTAATAAATCTTGACAAGCCTTCAAATCCTTCTAGTCACGAAGTTGTTGCGTGGGTCAAACGCATGCTAAGGTAAACCCTGCTATACCTTTTCCTGGCACAAATTTACTAACGGATCATAGAGTTGAGAAAACCGGTCACAGTGGTACCCTCGATCCGAAAGTTACTGGGTGTTTAATCGTTTGTATCGATCGTGCCACAAGACTCGTCAAGTCACAACAAGGAGCGGGAAAGGAGTATGTCTGCGTTATCAGATTACACGACAAGCTCCCGGGAGGTGAAGCACAATTTGCTCGAGCTTTGGAAACTTTGACCGGTGCCCTTTTCCAACGTCCTCCTTTAATCTCCGCCGTTAAGCGGCAACTGCGTATTCGAACAATCCACGAAAGTAAGCTATACGAGTTTGACAATGACAGACATTTGGGTGTTTTCTGGGTCAGCTGTGAGGCAGGAACTTATATCCGTACACTATGTGTCCATTTGGGGTTACTTTTGGGAGTAGGTGCTCACATGCAAGAATTGCGAAGGGTCCGAAGTGGTGCTATGGATGAGCAACAAAACATGGTTACTCTGCACGATGTCCTAGACGCACAATGGATGCAAGACAATACCCGGGATGAGTCGTATTTGAGGAAGGTCATCGCACCGCTGGAAACACTTCTTACTACATATAAAAGAATTGTGGTCAAGGATAGTGCTGTTAACGCAGTATGCTATGGTGCCAAGTTGATGATTCCGGGTCTACTCAGATATGGTAAGCTCATTTGCAAGGACATCAGACTTAAGAATGCTAACATAATTTACAGAGTCCGATATCGAGGTTCACGAGGAGGTTGTTCTCATGACAACCAAAGGAGAAGCCATTGCTTTGGGTATCGCCCAGATGTCAACCGTTGAACTGTCAACATGTGACCACGGAGTCGTAGCTAAAGTCAAGCGCTGTATCATGGAGCGTGATCTCTACCCTCGGAGATGGGGTCTTGGGCCAGTTGCCTTAGAGAAAAAGAAAATGAAGGCAGATGGCAAGCTCGACAAGTATGGCCGACCAAACGAAGCCACCCCAGCCAAGTGGAATACCGAATATACGGACTTCCACGCACCACTTGAGGGCTCATCTGCTGCTCCAATTGCAGAAACTACCTCAATGAAGGACGTCGCCGCCGCCCCCGCAATCCCAGCCATTGAAGCAGATACATCGATTATCAGCAATGGCGTTGAAGAGTCGGGCAAGAAGCGAAAACGTCACGAGGGCGAAACAGCTGAAGAAAAAGCGGAGAGGAAGCGCAAGAAGAAAGAAAAGAAAGAGAAAAAGGCAAAGAAGGAAGGCAAGAAAGATGAGGAGAGTGAAGAAAGCGAGTAGGCGCCAGTCTCGGATTTTTGTTTGTTCAATTCTCCAGGATACGGCTCTGTTGGCTTTTGTGCATATGCTTTCGCAGGCGTTTTGATGTATCATACCTGCAATGGATAGCAGGATGGGTCAAAATGGAGTTTATAGGACTATCCTTCCTACTTAAATATTGTTCCCCAACCTTCGGATTTTCTATGTGTGAAAGTGACTATAAGATTCCGCTACTTTCTAGATATCGATGATTCTCAGCGAACTCGTACATCATTTTCCAAATTCCTGCATTGGTGGTGCTTCACATTCCATCCGTCTACCTATTTCTTTTTCACTATTTCGAGCGTCATGTCGCCAGCACACATCACGGCTTGGCGCATATAATCGAAACAATGAGATAGGCGCTCAATCGGGTGGTCATTCTTTTCATACGTGCCGATAGTCATAGCCTCGAATGCTACTTTCCTACTTGCCTAAGAGGCATCAGCTTCTCAAATAATCAAGGGAAGGCGATCATGAGATGAACTATGCAATGGAGTTAATGGAACATTGAGATGCAAAAGCGCTGCTTCTCTACGCCAATAACACCGTTTGGGAGGGGAGTTTCGATGGTACTGCAATGAATCCTCGACGGGGTGTTTGCATTGAACAATTGGTAAGCTTCTCGTGACATCCATGAAATGGAAGGAACAATAGACTACTTAGTTGGTAATAACTAGCCCCAGGAATCAGTGGCCGTCATTCCACCATTTGTAAAATTCGAAGTCTTTGTCCAGGGCAAAAACCACATCATGGTCATGCGGGACTAGAAATGTCAGTTTCTGCCATGCGTTCAGGAGATATGCCTTAGTCGCGATAGAGCTCTTTATTCTCATCTCGAAACGCGACACAGTCAAAATCAACGAAACGGCAAGGATGTTTAATATCAGAAGGCCATAGAAGGCTGCTCGAAAAGTGTTAAATCTTGGGCCGCGGTGTATATTTTTCATACCTAGAACTAATTTAGGGCCTCTATCGATAAGTTTTTGGCTTTTAGAATGCAAAATATAGTGACCCCTTGTGAATGGGAACATTTTCATGTCCTGTCTTACCCGCCCTAGCTACAGGACCTAGAGACTTCAAGGGGGATCGTTGGATACTGGTAAATCTCATTGCGAGTTGAAACCGATCAACAGAATCACAAAGGCAGAGGTAGATCTCAGAAATTACATAATTGCTTGAGAACTGCAAGTGCAGTGAAAGTCGGCTCAACACATGGTCAAAGACGGGTTGACATTGTCGAAGCACCGTCTTGTTCGTCATATCTCACTTTGGGCTACTCGCCTCGTTGTCCGGAAGATTGCATAAACGTGCGAGCGATTCATTTTAAAAAATGTCAATCCACGGGGAGCAAAAGGCTAGAGTCTAACCAAGTATTAGCAATCATTCAGCTCTAAAATCTGCTATTTTGTGCTTATTGCTCTTTGACGGGGTATTGAGCGCTCTAATTCCATCCGAAGGTAATATTCCAGATGCTGTTAAATCCAGAGAGCTAACACGGTTTCTTTAGCATTGGATGTTGGTCGCCGCGCAGTACTTGATGAGTAATATGAGTAAGTTGAGCAAAGCAGGAATGCAAAAATGAACTTGAGTAGATTATTGAAGTAGAAATATTCCCCTTTGCACAACATTCATCAAAACTTAATCCAAGTCTTAGGCTTCTTTTCAGGCTTCAAGATAAGCAGCCTCGTAAGTGCTTGCTGATAGTGGTCTATCTAGCTTGAGAATCTCTTTCGACGCAGCTGGGAATCCAGTAGCCACCACCAACCACTAGCAGTTTCTTCATGGTCCCAGAGACTTCTATTCATCTAGGATTCAAGCTGCCGGGGAAAGAGACGTGAAAGCACTTGCTGAACGACTGAGATATCAGCCCAGCGTTTTTTAAGTTTGCTCACTTTCGAAGGGGGGAAGGTGATACGCTCACTCGCTGCGTTGTCTCGTTTTTGTTTTGGTAAAAAAAAATCTGCTTTCCTCGTCCAATGAATCTCAAAGTAGAAGTGATAAATGACCCTGCCGATAGGTCCTTGCCAATACCACGTCTGTCGTCTTAATCAGCCACTAGAGTCTTCCAAAATAATAACTCTCATGAAAGCGGATGTTTCACTCCCTTGACACAAGTCAAAATTGAGCTTGGGAGAAACTTTAGAAGATTAAGGACCTCAGAAAATCCTGGTCTAGATTAACTCAAAACCCTTGATACATTGAAATGGCTTCTGATAGAAGGTTTTGACAGGTATTGCAATTCAAGCCGATGTGACTAAGCAAGGTTTCAAAGTATGAAGGAATAGATGTTGTCATACGTTATTTTTAGACTTTGGCGAGGGTTGTGAAAATAAAGTTTGGCATCAACACACGCTCGTCTCTTTAACAACCCCACATTTGCAAGGCTGCACGGGTAAAAGGATTGTAAAGTGTGTTCTCCTATCTTATACGTGCATAAACTTGATGTCTAATACAGCTCTGCCTTGTGGCGGCCCCACCGTCAGCGTTTTTTACATCAGTCAGCTACCGCGAAGATCCATACCTTCTGATACATCTTTGGCAGAGAAAAGGAGGGATATTGGCGGATATTGAAGCCACATCCCTGAATGGCTCTGTCACTGTATTCGCCTAGGCTCTCACCACAATTATGGATCATGTTGACGAACGTACGAAAGGAGCCGGTAGCACTACATCTATACACGAAGCTAGATCGACCTCGAAAGATATTTGAAACACCCTGAGATATTATACTCGACCCTGTTAGCCAAGACAGTTGGACCGGCGGCCTTTCGAACTCACGCTCTCGCGGTATCTTCCTAATTGAGGTCGAAAGCATCCCAGCGTTTTCTGGACCACTATGAAAGCGTTATATACCAGTGATGTTCCTTACACTGAGATTTTTCGACCTTTTTAGGGGCGATTGTATAGCCGAAGCCAGACTTTCATATGCGCTTGCACGAATACGAAGAGAGACTGTAGTGCGTTGGATGGTCATGAAGGACGTCACCATTTCCAGTAAGGTGCCACCTCATGGCACAAAAGGCGAGCTGACGACAGACGAGGGACAGGATAATGGACTATCAAACCAGAGGGAGGGACTGAGAGAAAACTCTCGGGATCTCACCTGAAATTCGATACAATATCACTTGCTCGCCGCATATTGGCCTGGCTTCCAGTATGCGGTACGCAAGAAAGTGCGGTAGCGTAGATGCCTAGTGGTGATCTAAAACACTAAGGTGAATCATTTTCAGACTGTTCAACACGTTACTTTGGACCTTCCACACCTGAGAAAGATCACTGCCAGCCAGACAAGTCATTGTAATCCAAAAATCGTGTCATCGTTGTTAGGACTTGCTTTATATTCCAGAGGCTGGCTCCTATCGTCACAATGCACGTACAAGACGTAAGTCGTTATTGTCTTTGTTTGGAACGATATGCCGCCCTTCAATGAAACCAGTAGATCTTTAAGTATCGCTTCAGTGTTGTTTGTCTTAATAAAAACTCATTGGCTCAGGCGTCACAAGTGTCGCCTATTTTGCGAGATCGTCAAGTGAAGATAACGTCCTGATTAAAGATCGTGGGCCATTAGAGTAACGGCGTGCTGGGCCGAGCTGAAAGTGATCCAAAGGAATGGATTGAACTACGATCAATTAGGAATGTTAGAAAATAGCCTCACATTGATCGAGCTCTTAGGTGGTGTCATTTAAGTACTTATAAGCAGCTCATTCTCATTTCCGGAGGTTGAAATTGGGGTTTGTGAGTCTGGCATTTCGCTGTTATTATTTCATTCTTATATAAATCTTCTGATATTCGACATACCATTTTCGCAAGCAATTGGACTGAGTCCGATGCAAGGCCCCAATTTCTAGCATTTTGGAAATTATTTGAATAAAATTGATACAGCAAAATGCTTTCGCCCATTTCCGCAGCAGCTTTGGTAGTAGCAGGAGCGGCAACTGGCTCACCCGCCTAGAAACTGCAAAAGAGAGCGACAAATCTATATCCAGTCACCTCCTCCAACTTTACCGATCCAAGTATCCTCCAAGACAGCGATGGAACCTGGTATCAATAGAGCGAACGTTTGGGACCCTGTTGTCCATAAGATCGGCTCTAGGTATGTTCTGTTCTATACAGTCACAAATGCGCAGCAAACGGCACAGCATTTGTGGGAGCAGCATCTTCCGACACTATTCTAGGGCCTTATACGGCGGAGGCTTCGCCACTTGCTTGCCCGCTTAGCCAAAGCGGCGCAATAGACCCATCAGGCTTCAGAGATGTTGACGGGTCGCATTATGTTGTATACAAGATTTATGGAAATAGCATTGGGCATGGGGGAAGCTGCGGGAATATTTTTGGCCCAATTGTGCCTACTCCTCTGATGCTTTCACAGTTGGCAGCCGGTGAGTATCGGGTTCTCGTGTCCTCAACCATGGCTCCTTAGCCTAATTGAGTAAAGCTACTTCGCACATATGGGGCTGAGCATCTTTCGATTCTCAGATGAAATCCTTGACAATTTCGCAAAGCACGATTCTGATTCCGAATTTCTAAACACAGATGGAATTATTCCTGTTGGAGATGCAATTGAGCTTCTGAACCGCAGTTATACTGACGGGCCGTTGATTGAGTCACCAAATATGCCGTGCTATAACGGAGTCTATTTCTTGTTCTTTAGCAGGAATTGCTATTCAACGACATTGTGGCGTGAGCTACGTAACTACAAGTTAGAGCTCAGCTCTCCTGATGGTGACAACAATCCTTTCGACATTACAGCGTCAGAGGGCGCAATTACGACAGTAGATGGAAATAGTATGGTATTTCATGGCAACTGTGATGCCGGAAGGTGCATGTTCGAGAGCGCAATCATGATCTCGGGGAAGAGTGGCAATGGAATGATCGATAATGCGCCACACATCCTAATGTATTATTGTACATATGATTGGGTCACTCGGTAGAGCTAGGAGTATTGCATCCTTTGGGGGCCATTCAGATAAAAATACCAGGTCCTTCTTGCACGTGGAGGTGGATGCACGCAGGATTTATTGGCGATCTGCAGGCACTGGGATGTAGACCGTACTTGCCGAATTCAGGACTCCGCGGGACACTGGCTTTGCATACCGAATCTCCACATTCAGTAATCAAAATCTGTGTACAGACCACCGCGCCACTTGACATAACAGTACGAGCTGTCGAAAGCGCTTCAGATCTGGCAGCTTATACTGATATATTCTTAGACAGCCTCACGGAGATTTTCGTGTCGTCACTTCTCTAAACCCTATTTATAAGATCGTATTTTTGGCGTGTTCGCTGCAGCCACTTTCACATATCACCCGCAACCGCTTGGTTTCATAAAGCGCACAAGCGCGATCATCGCACAGATCTGTGCAGAAACGATCAATTGATGAGCAGGAAAGTTCGTACAAACGCTATCTTTGTTTGTTCTCGAAAAAGAGTGGCACCCTGTCAACCAAGAGGGGGGACCGCAAGCAAATGAAGCAACCCACTTCTACAGAACGCTGCATAGGCCTTACCTGAAGGATAAAAAGGCCTCAAATTTACAGTTAATGATGCAGGATTTAGCGAGGCTGCCTCAGGGATGTCGATATGATGAGTATCTTAGGCTGAATGTCACTGGAGGTCGAGTGAGGGTCAGCGCTTAAGATGACTTTTGAAAGGTATCGCTTGATTCGCTTCCGCACTGTCCCCCCTGTGGGAAAGTGGAGAGCTCACTCCACTAACACCTCGAGGTACAGCAGAGCCTTTTATTTTTGAAGCAAGGTTACACCTGTGCTCTTTTCCTCATTGTCAGCCAGAGCCACCAGAGGACGCCTCTCACCTTCCTATTGGGTCCCTCGCTCCTGCTCGTGAACAGGGATCATGATGATCACCCTCTGGCTTTGACCTGAACCCCAAGGCTTTGGTCTAATTAACGGCGACTAGCCGTTCTGTCGGTATCTGCCATCAATCTTCGAATGGATGATGCCAGTCGAGATGGAGTTCCCGTGCCCCCCTCGAGCATGGTCCTTGCTCACTAACTGTTGGTATACGCAAGGCGGCTGCCACACTACATTTTCCTCCCGTACTAGTATGTACTGCATATCGGCGTCGGATCTAGATACCACACGCCGCCGAATCATATAAGAAGCTCTCCCCCACATTTCTGGTAGTGTGTTTCTATTTCCAAAACATTTAACCTTCATCCTCAGAGTCCAAAGCTTCTCGCCAAATTTCGAAATATCTCAACTCAATATCAGTATCTCGAGTTTTGAGTAATTTGAGTCGGCGAGGCTGTGCTTCCCCCAAGCAGCCAATTTCCGTGGCCTGGAGGCCGAGAGTTGGTGTTGGAAATTTCAGATGGTGTTTCATCTCGACCCAAGTCTTGTTGGAATTCATGCTGGGAGACCTTAAGATGGCCCGTCTATCTTCGACCTTAACCTTTGCGATATTCTTGCTCCGTCAAACATCCAGCCTGCAGGTTTCGCCAAATTCACCCTGTGCCTCGGTCTGCATTGATGACCCAACTCAAGACGTTTCCGACCCAAATACGTCGAATACACATGGTTCCGATATTGTGTGTAGCGATGCGCATTATGAGACTGCAGTTGGCCAGAAGTTTGAGAGGTGCGTGAGCTGTTTACAAAACAGTAGCTTCTCAAATGCAGGCGAGAACGATCAGTCGTGGTTTCTTTGTAAGTGGTTTTATGGCAAGGTACAAGTTTAGTCTGCTAATAATCAACAAAACAGACAATGTACGCTACGCTATAGACTCATGTTTGTTTGGGTTCGCAAACGCTACAGATCCAATAACAACCCCATGCTCTACCGACAATGCTTGTGGGCCACTTCAAGACGCTCTTGAAGATGGGAATCTCATCCCATCCAACGAGACTATGTACTCCTATTGTAATGCAGACAACAATGCTCTTCTTGGTTCCTTCGGCCCAAAATGCCTTAGTTGCCTTCAGACTGCAGGCGACGAGCATTATATTGCAAACTGTGGGTTTATTCTGACATCCGTATATTTGATTGAATGGAATTGACTTGCGGCAGTTCTAATTGCGTTACAAGCCGGGTGCGAAGAACAACCCCCAGCTGGGACAGTTATTGGTATACAAGGCACTGTTTTCTCGACTGTGCCTGTGAATATAACCTATCCAGGCTACCGTGAGGCTACTAACAATGCGCACCACGGCCTCACTCAAGGAGCTATCATTGGTATTGCCGTCAGCATGGCAGTACTTGTGATTCTCGTGGCCTCTGTTCTATTTGTATGCTTGCAAAAACACCGATATCTCTTGCGCATGAAGAAGCTCAATTCTCCACTCGATTCTCGCTTTGGCGCGAAGAACATCACATCTCCTCAAAGTGGAGCATATGGCAATCCATACAACAGCCCTCCGATAGCAAGCCACACATTCAATCCCCATACTCTATCAGTGAAAGAAAGGGCAGTCTTAGGCCTTCAAACCTCACAAAACCCTTCCGAGTCACATGCAAAGGAGTGGCAACAGGACTCGAAATATTCAACTCCAAACAGCTCATTGCCCCCATATTCAGGAGGTGGGATTCCCGCTCATCAGGCGTACAACCCCGCCATCAGTCCCGGCTCTCCTGTCACCAGTATTGCCTCCTCAACCAACGACAATCATGACGACCACGAAGATGAAAACAGCTACAAAATGTCATCCTACTCCAAACCACGCTCCCCACCAAATCAAATTTCATCATCCCGACCACCACCCATCAACATCAAGCTCAGCCTAGCGAAACAACAAATCTCCGCGCCAATCCATCAAAAAGCTACCGAAAACCTCTCCCCTCCATACCCTACTTCAGACGGTACCCATCCCTCACCAAACCCTCCTCCATCCATCAATAGCGTCGGTTTCTCACCCGATATTCCCCCCTCCGTTTTCAGCGATCGTCCTTCACCCAACCCACCACCACCACAACCCCCCCGCAGCATCCCCCGCGCCGAAAGCACCCGCGGTAAAGGCAGCACCATCCGCCTCGGTCTTGCCAACGCCATCTCCAGTCGTGACAAAACTCTCGATATAAGCGGACCTGTTGTCTCGCACGGCAAAAGATTCGATTTCGAGCTTGCGGAACGTAAGCGCCAGGAACAGGAACTGGAGGCACAGCGTGCTGCTGCATTTTCTAGAAGGGGAAGGTTGGGCGAGGAGAATCCGAAGAGTGCGATGAGTGAGGAGGAGCAGTGGCCTGGTTCTTATTGATTCACAAGGCGGAACAGGAACACACATACGCAGCTTTATGTAAAGCTTCTACCTTTTTTT
>Ga0182030_10027005_pt1 | contig 10354 bp, 7 predicted proteins | sample 812S3MmetaG_FD_121299 | JGI IMG/M metagenome (GOLD analysis project Ga0182030, IMG submission 121299) | Permafrost microbial communities from Stordalen Mire, Sweden - 812S3M metaG (Illumina Assembly) | ecosystem: Environmental > Terrestrial > Soil > Wetlands > Permafrost | place: Sweden... | reverse complement strand
TTCTAATTCAAATCGACGCTTTGGGTGAATGCGCACGGACGTTTCGTCTCGAGTTTTTCGGGACCCAGCGGATCGGGGCTTTTGACATCACCGATAATTTTTCGATGTTCCGTCGTATGCTCTGGGAATTTGCAAAATCGATTCGAACCGGCCGGCCCGCTATTCCTCCAGAACGCACACTCGAAATTATGCGCGTATTAATCGCAGGTCGCACGGCCCGCAAAGAAAAGCGTGAGGTCCTTCTCAGTGAAATCGCACTATAAGAGTCTATTTGAAATAGACGGAAGAACTGCAATTGTCACAGGTGCAGTTGGTATCTTAGGGCAGCACTTCTGCCGCGGTCTCGCTGAGTTTGGCGCACAGGTGGCCGTGGTTGACCTGGACGAGAAGCGCTGCAGCGCTTTCGCCGAGGAGTTAGAACGCGATTTTGGCAAATCCGCTGCAGGATTTGCCTGCGATGTCTCCGACCCAGATTCCGTATCGAACATGGTCGATCGCGTGGTTAAGCGCTTCGGCGCGATCAATATTCTCCACAACAATGCGGCATCGAAGTCTGCCGACCTCGATGCGTTCTTTGCCACTACAGAGAAGTATTCGTTGCACGAGTGGCGCAAGATCATGTCAGTCAACGTTGACGGCATGTTTCTCGTTGCGCAGGCAGTTGGCGCTCAGATGCAAAAGCAAGGAACAGGCGGAAGCATTATTCAGACCTCTTCGATTTACGGCCTTGTCTCATCGGACAAGCGTATTTATGAAGGGTCTTTTTACCTGGGGCGCCAGATCAGTAATCCCGCCGTATATTCGACATCCAAGGCTGCGGTCGTCGGGCTCACTCGATATCTTGCGGCGAATTGGGGCGATACCGGCATACGGGTGAACGCCTTGGTACCCGCGGGCGTGGAGAGCGGGCAGAACGATACTTTTAAGTCGCGCTATTCCGCTCGCGTCCCGCTGGCTCGAATGGCCAAGCCCGATGAAATGGTGGGCGCACTGGTTTATCTGGCGTCGGATGCGTCTAGCTATGTCACTGGGCACTGTCTGGTGGTCGACGGCGGGCTCAGTGCGTGGTAACTTTGATCTTTTCGAATTATCTAGGGCGATACGTATCTATTTCAAGGTTATCTAAAACACATGTTCCAAGAATGAATAAACCTAGCTAAAGAGTTGCTTTCGAACCTTTATAAGTTTTTCAGGGGGTAAATTGTGAGCGCTGAACAAAAACACGGGTCCGGTCTGGCTCCAGACAAGCCAAGCGTGAGCGTATTCTTTCCTGTGTATAACGACGAGCGCACGGTGGAGCGCGTTACGCTCAAGGCGCTGGATGTCTTATCGCGGGTTGCACGCGACTACGAGGTACTCATCGTGGATGATGGGACACCCTGCCGTGCCGGCCAGATCGCGGACGAGCTGGCTGCTAAGAATCCCAAGGTAAGGGTGATTCATCATCCGAAGAATCTTGGCTACGGAGCAGCTATACGAACAGGATTAGCGAATGTCCGCTACGAGTGGGTCTGCTTTACTGACGGTGACGACGAGTATGACATTTACGATTTGGAAAAGCTGATGCGCCTGCGTCACCGCTATGATCTAATCATCACTTTCCGGTATGCGAAACTCTATTCCGGGTTCCGGATCTTCGTCTCATGGGTCTACAATCATGCGCTTCGGACTCTCTTTAAGACCCGATTCCGCGACATTAGCACGGGCTTACGTCTGGTCAGACGCGAACTGGTGAGCGAGCTTGACCTGAGATCCATGAGTCCCTTCATTGGTGCAGAGATTGCAATTAAGACAATGCTGAAAGGATTCCCTGTGGGGGAGGTCGGAATCCAGACCTTTCCGCGAGAATTCGGCCACGGATCGGCAACTTCGTGGCGTAATATTGTTGCCACCATCAAAGATATGATGGCTTGCTACCATACGATTTTTTCTCCGGGTTACGATCCTCCGAGGGATGGAGACCGGAGCCGTGCTGACAATCGGATAGGAAAAGTCCAAGAGCCAAGCCGACTGTAGCGTCGAGCGAATCTCTGCCTAAGGTCGTACTACGCGTGTGTGAAAAGTGCCGATTTGACAGTTGCGACTTGCGCGAACTTTTTTATCTTTAGAAACAGAAAACAAAGTTGCGGATTTCTACTGAATATAGAGAGGGAATACATGTCAGTGCGGGCGCAAACTAAGCTATCTCCTAATGTTCGTTTACGTCTTCTCGGATTAGATGCATTGGCCGTCATTTCCCTGTTCGCAATGGGAGGGCTGGTCTACGGCCTTTTCGTTGGTAAGCTTGGTTATTATTGGGATGATTGGCCGGTTGTGTGGGTTTATAACGCCCTCGGCCGAGAGGGTGTCACTAAGTACTTTGCAGGCCTTCGTCCGGTGTATGGCTGGCTCTTCGCAAGTTTCGCGCCGATTCTTGGAAAATCCCCGGTAGGATGGCACGTCTTGGCCCTCACTATCCGTTGCGCTTCTAGTGCGACTCTGTACTTCGCTTTTTGCGCACTTTGGCCGCGGCGAAAGGATGTTGCATGGCTGGTCGGAATGCTTGTTTTGCTCTATCCGGGCTTTACGTTACAACCAATTGCCTTCAGCCTTTTCCAATACCACATGAGTTTTCTGTTTTTCGCGGTTTCTCTGGCGACGACAATACTCTCTTTTACGAAACCGGCTCACCGCTGGACGTTCTGTTTGATCTCCTTGATAACTGGAGCCTTTTCTTATCTGATTATCGAGTACTTTTTGGGTCTAGAGTTGCTTCGCCTTATGCTCATCGTAATCCTCACGCGGCGGGAATACGCAACCTGGCAACTTAAGGAGTTTAGAGCTTCTCTACTGAGATGGAGCCCTTACGCAATGGTGTGGGTGGGATACTTTGTCTGGCGCTCATTCCTTTTTCGCGTAGCGTCGAATTACACCTCAGCAGGCTACATGGATGTCAGTTCTGATCTAGCCCCCATTCTGAGAAATCCGCTTCAGGAGATCCTGTCCCGGGGCTCGATGGGAATCCATAACATTTTGATGTCGACTGTTTTTTCGTTGGCCCGACCTTTTAATCCGGATCTCATCACGTTTGATTCGCGTGCGGGCCTTCTCACCTTGACGATCGCCGCAGCCGTGGTTGGCATTGGGATTTATACGATACGACACCTGACCATAACGCACGAGCCTGTGCCGGAGGAGGAGTCGGTAGTCGACCAACGTCGCCTTTTGCAAGAAGGTCTCCTGTTGGGGTTGGTCGGGCTTGTTGTGGCGGAGTTGCCATTTCTTGCGTCCAATCTCGGGGTGTCATTCACGGGGCATCCCTCGTTTCCGGACCGGTGGACTCTTCCATTCATGCTTCCGGCTTCGCTCACGCTTTCATGTTTTCTCGCACGCCTGGACAGGCGGGGCTTGTCGAGGGCAATCTTGGTGGCATCGATACTATTCGCATTCAGCGCCTTCCAGGTACAAAATGAGAGAGCTTACCGTCAGGATTGGCTTGCGCAAAAGGCACTTTTTTGGCAGCTGGCCTGGCGAGCGCCGGTTTTGAAGCAGGGCACGAGTCTTCTCGTTGAAGGCTTACCGGTATCTTTGTACGGGAACCATACTGCTGGAGTTCTCAATTTGCTTTACAACCGGAATGACAGCACAGGGCAGTTGGATTATTTTATGTTCGACTTGTCGGGAGTGCTGCCGTGGGCTCGCGCGAATCTGACGTATAGACCCGGTGATCGCATTGTCGGACGTGTACGCTGGTTTTCGTTTCAAGGAACGACGGCCCAAAGCCTAGTATCGTGGGTTTCACCGAGCGGGACCCTCCGAATCGTCGCGCCACCCTATGCGGAGGAAGATTTGAAATGCTCCGCAGTGTGCCAGAACATTTCATACCTATCTCATCCAGGAGAGGTCATTAGCGACGCTCCGGGAATTCCAGGTGGGCCGCTTCTTGATATCTTCGGTTCGGAGCCAGTGCATGACTGGTCGTATTTCTACGAAAGGGCGGACCTTCAGAGACAACTCAAACATTGGGATATGGTTGCCGCGTTAGGTGATCAGGTCACAAAACAAGGGTATAAGCCGAACGACTCGACTGAGTGGCTTCCATTCATCGAGGGTTATGCAAGGTCGCATAGATATCAGACGGCAATAGATCTGAGTAACAGTGTGCTTCAAGAATCGCCGAACACGATGGCAGCGCTGTCGTCGCTTTGGCTGCGCGTCAAGAGCGAGAACTCGTCCTCTCCCGAGCTTGACGGTGCGCTGAACGCCCTTAGAGGCAAGCTGTGGCTCCAAGATGGGCGATAGGTCGGGAAAGTACGATCTTCCGGCTAGCCAATTGGGGACCGACGACGCGTGCATAAACTACCCGAAATTTCGAACGTTATTATTGAAGAGACTATCGCGGGTTGGAATCCTAATGTTATGAGTATAAATCGACAGGTAACCGTGGTTATGTATCACTATGTGAGGGACCTGGAACATTCGCGGTTTCCGGCGATCAAAGGTCTTTCGCTGGAACGCTTCCGCCGACAACTTGATCATATCCAGGCTAACTTTACTCCCGTCGGAGTCGAAGACATTTTGGATGCGCTGACCTCTCCAAAACTTGAATTACCGGCGAACTCGATTCTTTTGACATTCGATGATGGATACAGCGATCACTTTCTCAATGTTTTTCCCATGCTGGATGCACGGGGCATAAGAGCCTGCTTTTTCCCATCGGCTCAGGCGGTTTTGGAGCACACTGTACTGGATGTCAACAAAATTCAGTTTGTGCTCGCAACCGTTCACGATGTTCAGCATCTCCTTGACCAGGTGTTAGCTGCGTTGGATGAGTTCCGGTCGGAATATGAATTGCTTACAAGAGAAGAGTACGCCTCAGCCGTAACCGAACAGCACCGCTACGATCCGAGAGAAATCATTTTATTTAAGCGACTACTTCAGCGAGAGCTGCCGGAACCGGTGCGCACTGAAATCGTGCGGCGCTTGTTTGCTGAATATGTGACAACGGATGAGGCTTCGTTTGCATGCGAACTGTACATGTCGGTCGAGCAGCTGGCATGCATGAAGCGCCATGGAATGCATGTTGGCAGCCATGGATACTCGCATCTCTGGCTCAATCACGTCCCTCCGGAAACACAGAAGGACGAAGTTGATCGTTCTCTTGACTTTTTGCAGCAGGCCGGCATTGGCTCGAAGGATTGGACCATGTGCTATCCGTACGGTGGATTCAATGAGTCAATCGTTCGGGTCGTCGAAGATCGAGGGTGTCGGCTGGGTTTTACCGTGGAAGCTCGAAATGCAAATCTCGATACAGATCATCGTTTGGCACTACCAAGGATAGACACAAATGACTTACCTAGCTAATGCAGTCAAACTGACAACTATGATGCAGGTCCTTCGGGATCTAACGCCGCTGAATCGTGCGGTCTGTTCGGTCGGCTATGATCAAGCGGTCGACTATCTATGTGAAGTTCTTCCGTTTCGCGTGATCGCAGTACCAAGCACGTTTCAGCACAACGGTTGGGTCATCCCTCCTTCGTGGGATGTTGAGGAAGCCAGAATTGTGAAAGACGGGCGCATTGTCTACGACGGTACCGAGCATCCCGTCGGAGTGATCGGTCTATCGTCGAGTTTTTGTGGGACCGTCAGCTTGGAAGAGCTAAAGCGCCACCTATACTACGATCATCGCAACGACGACTCAATTCCATTCCACTATCGGCAGCAATTCCGGAGCTGGTCTCGCGATTGGGGTTTTTGCGTCCCGAAGCGTATATATGAGCGGCTGACACCCGGCGATTATGAAGTCGTTATTCGCACCAATGAGAGTTCGGGAGTGCTAAAAATCCTGGAGTATACGCATTCGGGGACATCCGACTGCACAATTGTGTTGGGCGGAAACCTGGATCATGCAGGGGTCGCGAATGACGGATTAGCTGGCTGTGTCGTTGGCCTCGAGGTGATGCGGCAGTTAATTGGACGCAAGACAAAGTTTACTTATTCTCTTGTACTTTCCCCTGGGATCTTAGGATCAGAGATTTATCTTGCGGGCATTAGCGATAATGCACGTAAGCGTCTGCTTGAAGGAGTATTCCTGGAGATGCTCGGATCTGCCACTCCGTTGGCAGTGCAGGAATCGAGACACCAGATGGTGAATTCGCTCCATGCGCTTAAGGCGAGCCTCGATCACTTGGATCTTGAGTATAGGACCGGCCCATTCGAAAGCATTATCGTCAATGACGAGTATGTCTGGGAAAACTATGGGATTCCCATGCTGTCGTTCTCGAGGTTTCCATATCCGCAATATCACTCCAGCCACGACAGTGTCGATATTATCCGAGAAGACTCGTTAAACGAAGCGGTTGAGGCTCTGCTTGGCATGATCGATCGACTGGAAGCGTCGCCGATCATCTCGAAGAAGTTTAAGGGGAACATTTGTTTGTCTAATCCAGAATACGATCTTTATGTCGACTACGGGCAGGTTGCACTCGGAGATCGCCTCACCGACAGCCGGCGGAAGTTGCGAACCTTGATGGATCTTATTCCGGCGCTGGATCGTCCGGTAAGCGTAAAAGCCGTCGCCGATCATATAGGTCTTCCGGAAGGGGAGGCACTGGAATACTTGCAGCGTTGGGCCGCCAAAGGCTTGATCGACCTGCTTTGAAGGGCGGGAAACCGGTGCATTTTCATCCGCATATGAATCGATTCATAAATTAAGAGGACGTAATGAACGACGACTCACTTTTAGCACGCAAGCTCTTGAGCGTGCGCAGGAATTTACTCCTGATCGTGCTGCTGGTGCTTGGCGCAATCTCGTTTATCAATTCCATCGAGATTCGATTTAATCCGGGCCATCACGACGGCGCCACGTTCGTATACATGGGGGAAATGTGGGCGGCTGGAACTATACCTTACGTACAGCTATTTGATAACAAGCCTCCGGGAGTCTTTGCTTTGATCGCTCTCGCCTCTTGGACACGCCATACTCAATGGGCCTTGGCGCTTATCGAATTTGTCTTTGTGATGGGTTACATACTTACTATTAAGAAAACACTACAGGTCTGTGGCGCATCGGCAGGAGCTGTGACCTTAGGAACGCTAGTAGCTGGTCTGATGATCAACCTCCAGTTCTATGGCACAGGAAACATGCCAGAGGTATACATGCTATGGCCCATGGCGGCCAGTATGCTCGCGTTTGTCTGGGCGATCCGGTCGCGCAAATTACGATATGTGTTTCTGGCGGGTATTTTATCCGGAGTGGCGTGTATGTTCAAGCCTTTCGGCTTATCCGCGCTGATGGCTCAGATTGTCTTTACATGTCTTCAAGAAAGGCCCAGGTGGCGCGATATTCCCGCTTGGATAAGTGCAAATCTTGTCGGCGCAGCGGCGGCATGGGCGCCCGTGATTGTCTATTTCTCACTGCATCACGGGTTGAGAGAGTTGCTTGACGCATCATTTCTGTACAATATGCACTACGGGTTGGCTTCAAACAAATCGGTGCTGGATACTATTACAATCCTCGCAACCCGCCTATTACCAGTCTCAACTTTGGTCGCGTGCCTCGCAATGGGACTTGTAGAATGGCGCATGCCTGCAGCAGAAGGTTCCGAAGGGCGCAGGTCGCTTTGGATACTTACAGTGTTCTGGTTCGCGGCAGGGTTATTACTCGTATTAGCGGCAGGACGGGGATATGGACATTACTTCATGTCGGTAACGCCAGCACTTGGATTGGCGGCAGCGCTCTTTTTCTGGTCGATTGAGGAACGCGCAGTCACTAGGGGGCTGCGTCTGGCGATGGGAGTGCTTGTGATAGCTCCAGTCATTATGGCATTTTGTCCCAGTCTTGCGGCAACCATTCATGACGATGAGATAGGGATAGTTCATGGCCAGCCGATGACAGGTGTTGATGTCGCTGCATGGAAGCTTCGGCAAATTTCAACGCCTTCAGGCACACTACTTGTTTGGGGCTATGAACCTTGGTTATTCTCAGCGACCCATCTTCGCAACGCACTGCGCTATCCGACGACTCAGTACATTTATGATTCTCCACGCAGCTATGCGCAGGTCGGAGATGAGATTCTGAGTGGCATGCGAACGACCCCGCCTGATTTTGTCGTGGTTACACCTTGGAATATTGAAATTAACTGGCCACTTCAATCGGATCCGGTGCAGAAGCAATTTCGCCAAATACTTCAATCCTCCTACACAGACGTTTGGAACGAAGACTCTTATCGGATTTATAAGCGTAATTGAAGGATGAGAGTTCGTATGTCGATGAATCCAGCGAGGGCGGGTAAGCCTGGCACAGCGGCCTACCACTTCGGGAACTTGCTATACGCAGAAGGATGAGCTAGAAAGAAAACAATGAATATTTTAGTCACAGGCGGTGCTGGCTATATCGGCTCGACATTAGTTCGGATACTTTTGGCCGAGGGGCATCAGGTTCGCGTGCTGGACTCCTTATTGCATGGCGGTGATGCTTTGCTGGGGGTTTGGGCCGATCCGGGTTTCGAATTCACTCGCGGCGATATTAGCGATCGAAAAACCCTCAAGTCGGCTTTGGCCGGAGTGGAGGCTGTAGTTCACCTTGCTGCAATCGTGGGTGACCCAGCTTGTGCTCGCGACCCGAAGCTCGCGAAAGCGGTGAACCTTGAAAGCTCGCTTGCGCTCATCGAAGAGAGTCAGCGGTCGGGGATCAGGCGCTTCATCTTTGCGTCGACCTGCAGCAACTACGGAAAAATGAGCGACGCAAGCAAGTATGTGGATGAGGAATCGGAGTTACAGCCGGTATCGCTCTATGCCGAAACGAAAGTTGCGGTTGAGAACGCGCTTCTTTCGAGTGGCCGAAATGGAGACTGGTGTCCCACACCTTTACGATTTGCAACCATTTTCGGCGTGTCGTCGCGCATGCGGTTCGATTTGACAGTGAACGAATTCACGATGGAGATGATGACGAACAAGCATCTCAAGGTCTACGGCGAACAATTCTGGCGCCCTTACGTGCATGTGCGGGATGCCGCTCGCGCCATGCAGCTGGTTCTCAGCTCACCCGCAGAAAAGGTTGCAGGACGTGTATTCAATGTCGGTTCCACTGAACAGAATTTTCAAAAGAAGCAGCTGGTGGAGATGATCTGCCCTTACGTGCCCGATGCCAAGGTGGAGTTTGTGCACAAGACAGAAGACCCACGAGATTACCGGGTGTCGTTCAAGCGCATTTACGATGAGCTTGGATTCAACATCACACGAAGCGTCGCCCAGGGGATTGAAGAAGTGGCGCATCTTGTGCGCAGTGGAACCATTCACAACTTTACCGACGAGAGATATCGCAATTGAGCCCAACTGAGAAACTGGCCCCAGGAGCACCACCGGCCGCCGATTTTATCCCCTTGATCGTGCCCGAACTCTGCGGGAATGAGTGGGAATACGTGAAAGAGTGCCTTGACACGAACTGGGTTTCATCCGTTGGACCCTACGTTGACCGCTTCGAAAAGCTGACTGCTGAACGAGTCGGCACAAAATACGCAGTGGCCACCGTCAATGGTACCGCCGCATTGCACATCGCGCTCATGCTTGCGGGCGTTGAGGCGAATGACGAAGTGCTCGTTTCCACTCTTACATTCATCGCTCCGGCGAATGCGATTCGGTACGTAGGCGCTTGGCCGGTGTTTATCGACGCGGAACCAGAGCATTGGCAGATTGATCCGGTCAAGGTCGGCGAGTTTCTTGAGAAGGATTGCCGCTGGGATGGTCATTTATTGGTGAATCGCAAGACCGGGCGGCGTGTGAAGGCTATAGTGCCTGTCCACATTCTTGGACACCCGGTGGATCTAGACCCGATTCTTGAGATCGCGGAGAAGTATTCGTTGCCCGTAATCGAGGACGCGACCGAAGGATTGGGCGCCCGGTATCGCGGGAAGAGTCTCGGCAGTTTCGGACAGTCTGCTTGCTTCAGCTTCAATGGGAACAAAATCATCACGACCGGCGGCGGCGGCATGTTGGTTACCGATGATGCGGAACTAGCGAAACGCGCGAAGTACCTAACGACTCAGGCGAAAGATGATCCCATAGAGTATGTTCACAATGAAATTGGCTACAATTACCGCCTAACTAATGTACTGGCGGCAATTGGCTGCGCGCAAATGGAACAGCTCGACACGTTTGTTCAGGCGAAGCGCCAAATCGCCAAACGCTATCAAGAATCGCTTTCTGCAATTCCAGGAATTCAACTGCCGAACGAAGCGGAGTGGGCGTACAGCACCTATTGGATGTATACGGTGTTGATTGACGAACGCAAATTGGGCATCGGCTCGCGTAATCTTCTTCGCGAACTAGGTGCGCGCAAGATTCAGGCACGTCCGCTATGGCAGCCAATTCATCG
>Ga0182030_10027004_pt1 | contig 10355 bp, 10 predicted proteins | sample 812S3MmetaG_FD_121299 | JGI IMG/M metagenome (GOLD analysis project Ga0182030, IMG submission 121299) | Permafrost microbial communities from Stordalen Mire, Sweden - 812S3M metaG (Illumina Assembly) | ecosystem: Environmental > Terrestrial > Soil > Wetlands > Permafrost | place: Sweden... | reverse complement strand
GCCTGACCCATACTAAGAGCTTTACAACAGACCTGCAATGCAGACGATTTTCAAAGCCGAAACAGCACGAATAACTTTGTCGAGGGCATCTTTGGTAGAACAAATCGGCATTAATGCTACTCTAAGCTTGCCCCTTGCCGCTCTAACTATCAAGAATGTCAATCGAAATCAAAAGCGAGCAGGAAAAAGAATTGCTGGAATCTCTCACCGCCTGGAAGCTAAAGCTAACTGCTTGCACGTTTCAAAACGACAGCGACATGCGCGTAATGGAGCAATTTCTCGAATTTGTTCGAGAGTGCGGAGATTTTCCCGACTATGCAGACATTCTCCGAACTCCACAATTTTCTTACTTTCAGAGCTTTTTTAAAGGTCGCTATCTCGATTACATCGATCGGTTAGAGCAGACCGAAACAGAACTGCTTTTGGGTACAAAGGTTGCAAAACTTGGCAGCTTCACGGATGTATTTCGAGGAGCTTTTGGTCAGCAAGCGTACGCCCGAACTATGGAAATCTTTGAGCTGGTAGACTTCTCGAGCTGCGATACATTCGTGATGGTGGGATGTGGACCTCTTCCGGTTAGCGTGCTTGCCGTACACGATAGGACTGAGACACGTGAAATCATTGGACTAGATATAAGGGCAGAAGCCATCGCAACAGCTAATCGCATCATTTCTGACTTCGCACTCTCCAGAATCAGATTGATAGCACAAGATGCAATTACGTTCGACTATGCAGTCGCCGACATAATATATGTCGCAAACATGGTCTCACCTAAAAGAAGCGTTCTCAAAAGCATTGCGGAAAAGGCCAAATCCGGCACGATTGTGGTAGTGAGAGAGCCCATCCTCGAAGGGCAGCTGCTGGCAGAGTCAGCAGAGAATTATTCAGATCCAAGATTTTGTACACTCACAAGAGGTGAAGACCATCGAAGGTTTCTCTCGAAGCACGTCACGCTGCGTAAGAACTAATTGACTGTTCAGGCGATGGGCATGTATTTTTTCGATCGATGCGAATTGGAATATAAAGTAGCGCATCGCCTTGTGTTCCAGCTCTTAATTGCTGCTTTCGCTTCCCTGCCGGCTGTAGCCATGCCCGCCAGGGAAGCCGCGACGACACCCGTGATGGCACACTACATGCCCTGGTACCAGAGCCCACCAACCAGTAGTAAATTTGGCTGGCACTGGACAATGGATTCCTTCAGCCCCGATTACTCGAACGACAAAGCCAGCAAAATTGAAAGTAACAGCGGAAAACTCAAAGCTGCGTCTTACTACACACCACTAATAGGTTTATACGATTCGAGCGATCAAGACGCTATCGAATACGAAGCTCTGCTCATGAAGCTGTCTGGGCTAGACGGAGCGATCATAGATTGGTATGGCGATGATGATTTCTTAGACTATGGAATTAACAATCAGAATTCGCTCAAATTCATGGAGGAGTTGAAGAAGGTTGGTCTGTCCTTTGCCTTGATGTATGAGGACAGCACCGTGAAACACCTTATCTCGGGCGGAATTATAAAACCTGACCAGGCCGTCCAGCACGGTCGAGCATTATTCCAGCGAACCGCGCAGAAATGGTTTTCTGATAGTAGCTATCTAAAGATGGACGACAGACCTGTTCTTCTCATGTTCGGTCCTCAATACTACAGCCCGAGCGCGTTAGGTGAAGTATTGCAAGGTCTGGAAACAAAACCGGCGCTTTTCACGCTCCATAAACCTGTCGGTCCGGCAATAGGTGGTTTCGATTGGATGATCCCCAAACTCGGCATCACCGATGGTGCACACATGATTGCGGACTTTTACCAACGCTCTAAACCCTGGGCGAAATTCATCACAGTTGCCTATCCTCGATTTCATGACGTTTACGAACAAGCTGGAGTCAACCATTCATGGGGGTCTATCGACGACGCGAATGGATTGACCTACAGGCAAACATTAGATAAGGCACTTTCAGCAAAAGGCCAAGTCGTGCAAATAGCAACTTGGAATGATTGGGGGGAAGGGACTCAAATCGAACCTTCTCAAGAATTCGGCTATCGCGATCTGGAATACACACTGCAGGCTCTAAGAAGCGTGAGACACACCCATTCAACGGTGACACCGACAGACCTGAGAATACCTGAGCGAATTTACGATCTCAGAAAACGCTATTCGGCAGACTCGAACGTTCAAGCAATATTGAATTCGGCCGTTCAATACTTATGTAAGGGCAAAATGGCTAGAGCCAGAGCCATAGTCTCTGCGCTTGAAGCGAAGCGCTAACCGGATTACAGACCCAAGTCACTCAGCCCCGGATGATCCGACGGTCTCGGTCCGGACCGCTCCCACAAAAATTTTCGCTCGGAAGAGAGTATAGGAAGATCGTTGATTGACGCATAGCGCATCGTCATCAAGCCGTCAGCGTTAAACTGCCAGTTCTCGTTTCCGTGAGAACGAAACCAATTTCCCGAATCATCGTGCCACTCATACGCGAATCTAACGGCAATGCGATCGCCATCGAAAGCCCATAGTTCCTTTATCAATCGATATTCGAGTTCCTTTGTCCACTTTCGTGTCAAGAAATCGACAATTGCCTTGCGCCCCTGAAATATCTCCGCCCGATTGCGCCAGCGACTATCTTCCGAGTAAGCAAGAGCAACCTTTTGTGCATCCCTGCCGTTCCAACCGTTTTCGGCAGTTCGGACTTTCTCGACGGCACTTTCTCTGGTGAATGGTGGCAACGGTGGGCGAGCAGTCATAAGACCTCCCTGAAACGCTGGAGCAAACAACAATGGGCTCAGTCTACAGCGACTGCTTATTTGATACGCAATCTAATAGGTCCAACAGCCATTTTCGCTCTCGAGATTTTGGCACTCATACCAGCTAGCTAGACTTCCCATCGCGTGATTCGCAGAGCATTTTTTCTGATTAGCCTTAAGCGAATCTTACACAGCACATCGAGACTCGGCTAGTTGCAGACTGACAGTGACGACACTTCAAGAAATCTTCGCCGGAAGTGCTTTGCATGCCTCGATAGTTGTAGAATGATTCGCAATAAGATCCTAACCAATCCCGCATTAATGAGAATAGCCTCCGTGCAGACCGGAAACGATGAATCCACCGCCAATGACGCAAAACGTCGCGGACAGGCGCGGAAGTTCATCGCCGAGATGATTCAGAGCCTTCCTCAGGGAACGCACCTGACAGCAAATGAAGTTTATGACAGGGTACAGCTCGCAGGGCTGAATTTGAGCTTATCTACAGTATATAGAACGCTTGGACAACTGAAAGCCGAAGGGGTCGTTCAATCATTATCAGGCGACCACGGAAGCAGATATGAAGCGCACGACGATGATTACGACCACGACCATTTGATCTGCCTGAATTGCGGCTTTACGGTCGAATTCGTCGATGATTTGTTAAAGGGATTTGGCCAAGTTCTGGCGAAACGCAACGGATATGAGTTCAAGCGGAGTCGCTTCGATCTGTACGGACTTTGCCAGGAATGCCAATCGAAAAGTGCCGAGCACAAGGTTCGACAAGCGATCGTCGGTCTGCAAGGCGCAGAAGAACAGATCTTGAAGATGGAAAATCTGGTGCAAAACGCTCTGAGCAACTTCGAAGTTCGCAAAGTCGACAAGGGATTGGAGAACATCGAGCAAATGATGCAAGCGCTTGCACTTTTGCAGTCGGAACTGCAGGATTGCGTGACGCGCTTTACGAACAAAGGCACTCAAGACGATTGATCTTAAAGTGGCGAAGATGTCTTTAGTTATCGCACTCTTCGATGGTCGGAGAGACAGCATCGACGATCATGGTGCCCTGCGCCTGTACTTCGAGAGTCAGTTCTTCGAGTTTACTCTCTATCAAACCAAGCTTGTCGACAATTTGCTCCAACGCTTTAGCAATGCGCTCGGCTGTTTGGCTATCCATGAACTGCTCCATAAAATTTGATGCGAGAGCCGTATTATACGCTCGACTGTAATATGTAAACGGATGAAGTTCTAATGCATATCCACTTGTAGGACATCACGGCTATTCAAGAGATGTTAACTGCTCGGAAGCTCTTGCTACACCTGATTTTTCAGCTAAGCCGAACCAATACTTCGCATCCTCGATCGAGCGAGCAAATGACCTGCCGTCCAGATATAAACAAGCAAGCTCGTATTGTGCACGTCCAGAACCTAGACGTGCTGCCGATTCGAACCACTGAGCCGAAAGTTGGTTATTGCGCTGGCAACCTTTTCCCTGTTCGTATAACAATCCTAAGTTGTATTGCGCATCCGGATCGCTTTGCAATGCAGCTTGATTGAACCAATAGAAGGCTTGAGCCGGGTCACGCTCGACACCATCGCCGTTCAAATACATGCACGCGAGATTGTGTTGCGCAATGGGGAGCCCTTGTTGAGCCGCTTTTAGATACCAATGAGCGGCCTCTTTAAAATCTGCTGCAACAGATTGACCGGTCATATATGCGAAGGCCACTGTCACTTGAGCCTGGGCATCGCCGTCACCGGCTCGATAAATCAGGTCTTGCCATTCACCAGATTGGTCCATCTTCAATCTTGCTTGTCCTTGCCGTAACGACTCGGCCGTTCGTTTACATCGCTCACATGAAGCACTGGATGATCACACTATCCTGTCAACCAGTCTCTGTCCAGCTAAGCACGTTACATCGTGGCAACTGCAACAGCGCTGCTGTTCGGTCAGATTGCTTAGATCCTTTAGAATTGAACACTATTTACTCATTTAGGAGCCAAAATCCCGTAATCTTAAAGGTGTTGAGCGACCTCTGCAGGACTCTCTTGAAATGTGCGGGCTGATTGCTGTATCAGGAACCGTTGATTCGGCCTTCGAGGTCTACGTCGGGCTGATGAATTTGCAGCACCGTGGTCAAGACGGCGCGGGCATAGTTTCAGTCGATGACAAGAAAGAACACGGGTTCCATTTGCAGAAGGGAAGCGGTTTAGTCGAGAACGTCTTCTCGGAACGCACGTTCAAAAATCTCATGGGCAAGGCGGCTGTAGGTCATTCACGCTACGCGACCATTGGCCGCGACGATCCGAATCTGCTCCAACCGTTTCTTGATTACGATCTGGGAATAGGGCTCGGACACAACGGAAACATCGTCAATTTCTACGCCTTGCGCGCTGAGCTGTATGAAGACACAAAGTTGTATTCAGACTCGGAGCTGATTCTGCGCCTTCTGCACGACGCGATCGGCGATAAAGAGTTGACTCCCGATAACGTTTTTGACGCAATCAAGCATTGCATGAACATACTCGTTGGGAGTTACTCGGTTGTTTGTCTGACTAAGTATGGTGACATATTTGGATTCAGAGACCCGCATGGAATTCGCCCCCTGGTCTTCGGAACAAAGGTCAACGACCTTGGCGAAACGGTTCGTGCGCTGGCTAGCGAAACAGTCGCACTGGATTTTCTCGGCTACGAAATAGCTGGTGAAATCGCTCCAGGCGAGGCTATTTTCATTAAGCAAGACGGCACAATACAACGCAAAGTTTTGAAGCAACGTTCTTCATCTCCTTGCATGTTCGAGTGGGTCTACTTCGCACGTGTGGAGTCAGACATTGCTGGAACCACGGTTTACGATGCCCGATTCAACTTGGGTCGCTTGCTTGCAGAGCAAATCAAAGCGTTGAAGATCGAAGCAGACATCGTTGTTCCTGTTCCGGAGACGAGCCGCATAGCCGCTGTAGCACTAGCAGAAACTTTAGGATTACCGTTTCGCGAGTTGCTAATCAAAAATCGATACATCAACAGAACCTTTATTTTGGACGGTCAAAAGTCGAGACAGGAAGCGGTGCGACGTAAGTTGTTTCCGATCGTTACTGAGTTTGTCGGCAAGCGCTGCATAATCGTCGACGACAGTATCGTACGAGGCAACACCGCCAAGCAAATCGTCAAACTGGTCAAGCAAGCCGGGGCCAAAGAGGTGATACTAGTTTCCTCGTGCCCGCAAATTGCCAATCCCTGCTACTACGGAATCGATTTTCCCAATCCCGAAGAATTGGTGGCGCACAATCGCACCGACCAGGAAGTAGCTGAAGAGCTGGGAGTAGACAGAGTCGTCTTCCAGACTGTCGAAGGTTTGTATGCGGCGCTGAAAAAAGAATCGCTTTGCACCGGCTGCCTGACCGGAGTTTATCCGACCAGCATCGATGCCGGAAAGAGCTTCGGCGATATGCGCCTGCAGGACCGCGATCTGACGCCGGTGAAGGAAAAGAGCTGTTAGGAGCAAACCGTGAACGCAACCACTAGACGCCCACTCCATCTCTTATACGAAGGTTCGGTAAAGAAAGTGTGGAAGGCGCCCGAGCACTCGCAGCGATTATGGTTCGAGTTTACCGATGACTACTCGGTTTTTGACTGGGGCAAGATGCCCGACACCATCGCCAACAAAGGACGCGCACTAGCGGTTATCGGCACGTATTTATTTCAGCGTATCGGCGAGGCCAGTTTTTGGCGAGACCTCCCGAACTCGCCGCATCTGAAGCGATTCGATCAAGCGTGGCTGAAAGCAAGGTTCTCTCACAGCATCTACAGCGGGCAGAACGGACTACGAGATAACGGAGCACCGCACCACTTTACCAAGTTAGTCAAAGAAGATGGCAGCGAAGCGCCGCTCGCTTTTGGTGGCACATCCAAAGATCCAGTGTTCATGGAAGTTTTCGAAGCAGCAGTGCACAGACCGACTCTCGAAAAAATCATGCATCAGACTCTCTTTGTCTATCCACAATTGAATGATTTGAGCAAAACGCGGCTTATTCCTCTGGAGATCGTCTTCCGCTTTGGCATGCCGAGCGGCAGTTCGCTTACCGAAAGGCTTGCAAAAACTCCTGAATACGCACAAGAGTTAGGCGTGGAAATTCCCGGTCCCGGAAAATTCTTCGCCCATCCGGTACTCGAGTTTTATACCAAGTTAGAGCCGAAAGACCGGCTTCTTTCCTGGCAAGAAGCTGTTGTACTTTCCGGACTGTCCGGGCAGCCCTTCGAAGATTTGATCGAATTGGCACTGGATACGGCACTAGCGTTGTATGTAATTTTTGCAGAAAGAAAAATAGAGCTCTGGGATGGCAAGGTCGAAATGGTCGCCCAAGACTCGCATCCGATCTTGGCGGACAGCATTGGACCTGACGAGCTGCGCTTGCTCTATGAAGACTGCCATCTTTCGAAAGAAATGATCCGGCAGGTATATCGCGGCACGCAGTGGGAAACCCAACTCAAGGAAGCACAAAAGATCGCCAAAGCGGACAATTCTCGCTCCTGGAAAGAAGTAGCGGTGAACGATCTGAAAATTGCACCGGAGCCCCTAACGCCCGCGGCAAAGCAAGTAATAGATCAACTTTACGGAGTCCTCGCCAACCATCTCGTTGGTGAGCAGATCTTCGAAAAACATCCTCCGCTCGATCGCTTCATAAAAGAATTACCGCCAGAATTCAAAGGCGAAAAGAAGTTTGTTGCCGCAGCTCAAAGGAAAGAGGGCAAGTCGTGACACCGACAACACCAAGCAACGTTCTTGTCGTAGGTGGTGGCGGACGCGAGCACGCCCTGACTTGGAAGTTGACGCAGAGCGCCAAAGTAAAGCATGTTTTCTGCGCACCAGGAAATGGTGGCACGGCGAAAGCCGACAACGTCTCAAATGTAGACATCAAAGTTTCGGATTTTGAAAAAATCGCCGAGTTTGCCAAACGAAACAAAGTCGAACTGATTGTCATTGGACCGGATAATCCGCTTGCCGACGGCATTGTCGACGAACTGCAAAAACACGGATTGCGCGTCTTTGGACCAACGAAAGGCTCAGCTCGTCTCGAATGGAGCAAAGCCTATGCTAAGGAGTTCATGGCTAGCAATAATATTCCGACGGCCCGCTTTCTCTCTACAACGAATAGAGAAGAAGCACTCGAATTCGCTCGCGCTAACGAATGGGCGAGAGTTGTAAAAGTCGACGGACTGGCGCTAGGGAAAGGCGTATTTGTGTGTGACTGCTTCGATGACGTATCAGCAGCACTAGAGGAAATTTTCGAGAAGAAGCTATTCGGTCAGGCTGGCGAATGCGTTCTGATTGAGGAACGTCTGAACGGCGAAGAGCTATCGCTGCTCTATTTCTGCGACGGCAAGCGGTTATCTCCGATGCCGGCCAGCCAGGATCACAAGCGCCGTTTCGACGGCGACCGTGGTCCGAACACAGGCGGAATGGGCGTGTACGCCCCGGTGAAGTTGTATCAAAAATGCGCCGACAAAGTGCAGGCTCTGCTTGTGAAACCGTTCGAAGCCGCTTTAGCATCCAAGAGATTCAGCTATCAAGGCATTGTCTACGCCGGCATGATGATCGCGGCCAATGACGAACCATATGTTCTGGAATTCAACGCTCGTTTCGGCGACCCGGAAACGCAGGCGCTGCTTCCTTTGTTGGAAACTGACTTGTTTGAGATCCTCTGGGCTTGCACGGAAGGAACATTGGATAAAACTCAAATCAAATGGAGCAGTAGGTTTAGCTGCTGCGTCGTGGCTGCTGCGGAGACTTATCCGGCGTCCTCTTCGAAAGGACAAGTTATCGAGATCGGCGCTATGCCTGAGAGCTGTCAGGTATTCCAAGCAGGCACAAAGTGGGATGGTGAACAACTAACCACCGACGGTGGCAGGGTGCTGGCTGTCACAGCAGTTGCGACAAGCATGGACGCAGCTCGCGACAAAGCTTACGACGCAATTAAAATGGTCACTTTCACGGGTATGGATTATCGAAAAGACATCGCAAGGAGAGCGGCGGAAGAGTGTCTATCAAGTTAGCAGTACTGGTTTCAGGTCGCGGATCGAACCTCGAAGCTATACTTGAGGCGATCGACAGCGGGCACCTGCGTGCTTCTGTTGAGATCGTCATTTCGAACAAGAGTGGAGTCGGAGCTCTGGCTATAGCCAAGCGGCATGGTGTTAGAAGCTCAGTAATCGAAAGTGCACCGGTCAAACGCGTCGAACACGAACGCCTGGTCGTAGCCGAACTGGCCAAGAACGACATAGATTACGTCGTTCTGGCAGGATATATGCGTGTTTTGTCTCCGGAGTTTCTCAGTCATTTTAAAGATGCCGCCGGCTTTTATAAGATCATCAACATTCATCCTTCGATGTTGCCGGCGTTTCCAGGTAAAGATGCCTATGGAGACGCATTCGCAGCAGGTGTCTCTACTTCCGGAATCACCGTACATTTAGTTGACGAGCACGTGGACCACGGTCCGATACTCGCGCAAAGGGAATTTCCCCGACATCCGCAAGATACGCTCGATACCTTTAAGCAACGCGGTTTGGCAGTCGAACACGACCTCTTTCCCGCGGTACTGGAAGAAATCGCGACGCGCAGTCTAGCCTCTCTAGTCAAGGAGCAAGTAAGAAAATGACACATGCGGCACCGTCACCAGCTTTGCCGGCAGAGCACGAAGCAAATGCAAAACTGCTTTGTATAGCTGTGGTGCCTCGCACTCAATCCTCGGCTTTCCCTCTCTACTGGATTCAGTTCGGCGACGACATAGAAGAAGAAACATTGCTGAATGCGTTGCGCGAAGCGCTCACCGATCCGCTGCAAGAAGAGCTCTGGCACGCAGCTCCGGACGGTCGCCACGTTTGGATGGAACGGTGGAAGAATGAGTCATACAGATGGTGGGCTGAGCGTCAATTTCTGCCAGGAGTAACCGACAACCTGGCTCACACGGTTGAAGAAGCACTTCTTCTCAAGGGCATGCCGCGCACCGTTCGGGTTGCCTCGGGTACCGGCTATCTGTTCGACGGCGCGAAGAAAACAAAATCGTTAAAGCGCTCCTTAGTTGCTGGTTTCGACACGGATGCAGAACTCGAATTAGCAGCGAGATATCATCTTTATCACCCCATTACCGATCGCCTACAGATTCATGACTTGAAGACCACAAACTTCAGCGAGGCAAAGCTACTCAAGTTTCCTGCAGTACAGCTACCGCAGACCAGCCCCGTTGCCACAGTCAACTTAGAGCTGGACGAAGAGCAACTCGAAGAGTTGAGCAAGCAAAGACTGTTGGCCTTGAGCCGAGCCGAGATGCGCGCAGTCAGACAACATTATCTTCTTCCGGCGACCAAAAAGCTCAGAGCGCAACACGGTATGCCGGACATGCCGACCGACGTGGAGCTGGAAGTGATTGCACAAACCTGGTCGGAGCATTGCAAACACAAGATTTTCAACGCCACGATTTCGCACACAGACCTCTCCAAACCGGCAGGTCAGCAGACGACAACAATTAAGAGTCTGTACAAAACTTACATTCAAGCCGGTACCAACGAGCTCATGAAGCAGCGGACCGACTTGCTATCGGTGTTCGAGGACAACTCGGGAGT
>Ga0182030_10027002_pt1 | contig 10355 bp, 10 predicted proteins | sample 812S3MmetaG_FD_121299 | JGI IMG/M metagenome (GOLD analysis project Ga0182030, IMG submission 121299) | Permafrost microbial communities from Stordalen Mire, Sweden - 812S3M metaG (Illumina Assembly) | ecosystem: Environmental > Terrestrial > Soil > Wetlands > Permafrost | place: Sweden... | reverse complement strand
GCGCCTGGATCGGGTGCTGACCCTGGAGGACGGAGTCCTAGTTGAGCGCCGCGCTGCGGCCGCTTGAGCGCGCTCGGCGGCGCCGCAGCTGGTAGATCACGCGCGCACGCCATACGCATTGCGCCAGCACGTAACCGGCCGCGGCTGCGATTAATCCGAGAACGAGGGCGCCGAGCAGCAACGGCGGCCACAGCACATTCATATCCGACCAGAAAGTCTGGTGCGTGACGGCGTGCAGGAACGGCATTAAATTCAAACCTAGGAGCTTCGCACCCACCCAGATCGAGCCGGCCACCTGGGGCACCCAGGTAAAGGGGTTGCTGACAAAAACGGTCGCAAACAAGACCGGCAGATTTAAGCGAAAATACACGCCCAGCAGCGCGCATGTCACGAGATGCACGGGAAGCAGCGGAGTCGGCGGAATGAAAGCGATGAACAGGCCCAACGCGAACGAGCGCGTAACGCTGGAGCGATTGAAGGTCCAGCAGCGGCGGTCGAGCATCACCGCGGCGAAATGCTTCAGACACCAATGTTTTTCCAGCGCGTGCCGGTCCGGTGTAATGCGTTTGAGCCAGCGTCCCATAATTTTAGTTCTACGCCTCCCGAACCTGCATTATGCCGTTTTCGTGACCGCCGCACCGGACTCCTGGACCATCCGGTAAATCAATGGCTTGAAGCATGTGCCAAAAGCACTGTCTGAACAGTCGGCGGTCAAGTATCATGCCCGCAGCTTTTTATTTGACTTAAACGAGGACGCAATGTGGGAGATTATCCGCGCTGGTGGCGGCTTCATGTGGCCCATCATCTTATGTTCCATCGCTGCGGTGGCCATTATCTTGGAGCGGCTCTGGACTTTACAGAGTAATCGCGTCATCCCGCGTGACCTGGCTCAAAAAGTCTGGAATTGGATCGAAGCGGACCAGCTGAGCGATAAGCTGGTCTTGGCGCTGGAGCAGAATTCGCCCTTGGGGAGGCTGCTGGCCATAGGAATTGCCAATCGCAACAAGCCGCGCGCGTTGATGGTCGAGCGCTTGGAAGACGGCGGCCGCCACGTCATTCACGATTTGGAGCGCTTCCTCAACACGCTGGGCACGATTGCGGCAATTGCCCCGCTGCTCGGATTGCTGGGAACGGTCGCCGGCATCATTCACGCATTCAATGCGATCACGGCGAGCGGACTCGGGGACCCAAGAACTCTGTCCGGCGGAATCGGCGAGGCGCTGATCACGACCGCGGCGGGATTGACGGTAGCCATACCCTCCCTCATTGCCTATCGTTTCTTGCGCGGCAAGGTGGAGCGCTTGGTGATTCGCATGGAAAAGGAAGCCATGAAACTGGTCGATGCGCTGGACGAGCGCGGGGGTATCGTGCAGCGATGAACCTGCGCCCGCGCCACCGCGAGGACCCGGAGATCAATCTGATTTCAATGATTGATGTGCTGCTGGTGCTATTAATTTTCTTCATGGTGTCCACCACATTCAACCAGGAAGGGCGGGTCAAGGTTCAGCTGCCGCAGTCGAGCGACACGCCCATACCACGGGGCTCACACGAGCCATTGGTCATCACCGTCACCGCGGAAGGCAACTATCGCGTCAATGAGCGCACCTTGATCAATTCCAGTCCCGATACCCTTCGTGCCGCCTTGCTGAAGGAGGCTGGCGCGGATCGAGGTCCCATCACTATCCGCGCGGATGCGCGGACTACGCACCAATCGGTGGTAACAGCCATGGACGTCGCCGGGAAATTGGGCTTCGCGCAGCTCAATATCGCGACCGTGCACGAGGATACGGCCCCTTGAGCGCCTCACCGGGTGCGGGCGCTAACCTTAAGGCCGATTCGTGGTTGATTTATCGCCGCCTGTTGAAGTACGCGAAGCCATATACGGGCGTGTTTCTCATCGGCGTTCTCGGGGCAATATTGTTCGCCGCGTCCAATGCCTCGCTGGCGTACTTGGTCAAGAACTTCATGCATGGCACGTTCATCACTGAAGACCCCAGCATCCAGTGGAAGGTGCCGATCGGGATCGTGGTGCTTTTTACGCTGCGCGGCATCGGCGACTATGTGCAAGGTTATTTTCCCAGCTGGGTTGGCAGGCAGGTCATCAAGGGTTTGAGGCGGGATGTCTTCTCGCACTACCTGCGTCTGCCCACGGCGTACCTGGATCGGCAGCAATCGGGGCATCTGCTCTCGAAACTCACCAATAATATCGAGTTGGTGGCGGCGGCGGCGACCACGGCGGCGATTTCACTCATCAGCGACAGCCTCACCATCGTCGCGTTGCTGATAACGCTTTTCTACATGAATTGGCGTCTCGCGGTTTTCTGCATTTTAGCCGCGCCGGTCATCGCATGGCTGATGAAAATTGCCAACCGCAGTTTCCGGCGCTACAGCGAGCGCATCCAAAATTCCATGGGCGACATCACTCGCGTCGCCAAAGAAGCGATCGATGCGCACCGTTTGATCAAGATCTTCAACGCCGAGGATCACCAAACCGAGAGATTCGAACAGGTCAACGAGCACAATCGGGCATCCAACATGAAATTGGTGCGCGCCAAGGCGATCAGCAATCCGGTGGTGCAGTGTATTGCATCGATCGCCCTTGCCAGCGTTCTGTACGTGTCAATACGTCAAGTCTTCGCCGGCCACATGCAGGTCGACGAATTTTTCGGCTTTCTGACCGCATTGATGCTCATTCCCGCGCCGCTGCGCAGCTTGGTCAGCATGAGCGGTCCTCTGCAGCAGGGCATCGCCGCCGGCAACAGCGTGTTCGAGATCCTGGATCAGCCTACCGAGGGCAGCGGCGGAGCATTGGCCGTCGCGAGGGCAATGGGCGAGATCGAGTTTCGCAACGTCTCCTTCGCGTATGGAGGCGAGAAGGGCGATGTGCTGCGGGATGTGAGTTTCCATGTGCGTCCCGGCGAAACCGTCGCGATCGTCGGCCGATCGGGCAGCGGTAAGACCACGCTGGTGGGTCTGGTGCCGCGTTTCTATGACGCGCAGCAAGGCTCCGTGCTGTTGGACGGCGTGGATGTGCGCGAGTATCGGTTGACCGATCTGCGTTCTCAGGTGAGCCTGGTCAGCCAGGATGTGGTGCTGTTCAACGATACCATCCGCAACAACATCGCCTTCAATGCCGTCGGCAAAACCGATGCCGAGGTGCGGGCCGCTGCGAACGCAGCGAATGTCATGGAGTTCGTGAATCAGCAGCCGCAGGGCTTCGATACGTTGCTCAGCGATCGCGGCCAGAATTTCTCCGGGGGCCAGCGGCAGCGAATTTCCATTGCGCGCGCGCTGCTCAGGGATTCTCCGGTTTTAATTCTCGATGAAGCCACCGCGGCGCTCGACAATGAATCGGAGCGGCGCGTGCAGCAGGAGCTTGCCGTACTGATGCGGGGGCGAACCACCCTGGTCATTGCCCATCGGCTGTCGACGGTCGAGAACGCGGATCGCATCATCGTGCTCGATCAAGGCCGGATCGTGGAGATGGGCAATCATCATGATTTGCTGGCGCGCGGCGGCCTTTATGCAGCGCTGCACGGGATGCAGTTCAACGACTGAACGGCACGCATGTCTATTCAATCCTGGCTCAATAAGATCTGGTATGGGGGGACGCCGCCGCCATGGTGGCTGATGCCGCTGTCCGGCATCTACGGTGCTGTTTCGCGGCTGCGTCACGCGGCCTACAGCAAGCAGTTGCGCCGCGCCGCGCCGCTGACCTGCCCTGTGATCGTCATCGGGAATTTGAGCGTGGGGGGAACCGGCAAAACGCCGCTGGTGTGCTGGCTTACCGTTAGATTGGCCGAACTCGGATTCAGACCCGGCGTGGTGACACGCGGTTATGGCGGCTCCTCTCGGCGCGCGCGATTGGTCGAAGCCTCCGATGATCCGAATACGGTCGGCGACGAGGCGATATTGCTGGGACGCAGAACCCGAGCGCCCATAGCGATCGGCCGCGATCGCCCGGCGGCGGCGCAGCTGCTGATCAATGCCGGCTGCGACGTCATCGTGAGCGACGACGGCCTGCAGCATTATGCTTTGATGCGCGACTGCGAAATCGTCGTCGTCGACGGCGAGCGCCTCTTTGGCAACGGACGCTTATTGCCGGCAGGACCGCTTCGCGAAGCGCCGGCGCGCTTGAAGGGTGCCGACGCGGTGGTGGTGAATGGCGGTGCTGCCGTGATCGGCTCTCACACAACCGTAGCGGGCGCGTTGCGCATGCGCCTGGCAGCAACCAGCGCCATTTCGTTGAGGTACCGCACGGCCAAGGAGTTGAGCGAATTTGCGGGCCGCTCCGTGCACGCCGTCGCCGCCATCGGCAATCCGCAGCGATTTTTCGGGATGCTGCGTGGATTCGGCATCAACGTACTGGGCCACCCGTTGCCGGACCACGCGCGGTTGCAGATCGGCGATATTTCCTTCGCCGACGATCTTCCGGTGCTCATGACCGAGAAGGATGCCGTAAAATGCGAAGGAATAGCCGGTCCGCACCATTACTTCGTGCCGGTTGACGCGGTCTTCGACACCGGGGATGGCGAAGCGCTGCAAGGCGTGGTGACCAAGTCGATTGAAAATCGCGCCGCACGCGCGTGAGGAAGTATGGATAAGCGACTGCTTGAATTGTTGGTGTGTCCGATCTGCAAGGGTCCGCTGCGCAGTGCCGGCTCGGGCAATTCCCTCGAACTCATTTGCCGTCCGGATCGGCTGGCTTATGCCGTGCGCGACGGCATCCCGCTGATGCTGCCGGAAGAGGCGCGCCCACTCGGCGCCGATGATCCACTGTTGGAAAGCTAGCGGCCGGTGTTCCACGTCATCATACCGGCACGCTTTGCATCGACTCGGCTGCCGGGCAAACCATTGGCTCTGATAGGCGATCGGCCTCTGATTCAGTGGGTGTGGCAGCGTGCGGTGGAGAGCGGGGCGGCGTCGGTGCTGGTGGCTACCGACGATGAACGCATTCACGCTGCCGCCTCGAAGTTCGGCGCCGAGTGCCTCATGACATCGGCGCATCACGCGTCGGGCACCGACCGAATCGCGGAAGCGGTGCGTGCCAAGAGATTCGCTGCCGACGATGTCGTGGTCAATCTGCAGGGAGATGAACCGGCCATGCCGGCAGAAGTCATCTCCAAAGTGGCGCAGGGGCTGGAACGTGCCGCGCCCAGCGATATGGCCAGTGATATGGCGAGCACAGTGGCGCCCATCGATATGGCGAGCGCAGTGGCGCCCATCGAATCATTGCGGGAATTTCTCGATCCGAATTGCGTGAAGGCGCTGCGCGCCGGCAGCGGGCGGGCGCTGTATTTTAGCCGAGCACCGGTACCGTGGCCGCGCGACAACATCGTGGATGGCGAACCCACTTCGTTCACCGGCGCGTGGCGCCACATCGGCATCTATGCCTACCGGGTACGCAGCCTGCTGCAATTTGCCGCGTGGCCGCCGACGCCGCTCGAGACGACGGAGAAGCTCGAGCAACTGCGTGCGCTGGAGCACGGCATGCACATCCATCTGGTGACGCTGGCACGGTCGCCGCCCGGCGGTGTGGATACGCCCGAAGATCTCGAGCGGGTGCGGGCCGTGCTGCAAAAGCCCTAAGCTCGGATCGCTACATTCGCATCGCGCGGCGCAGGAAGGCATCGCTCCTGCGCAACATTTCCGGGCGCGCAGCCGAATCTTCGAGGTGATGATCCAGATCGGGCCAGGTAACGAGTTCGTGCTGCACCCCGGAGGCTGGCCTGCGGCAATACAGGATCAAAGAACATTTGCTATGCAACTGGCGAGCAAAGCAAGGATCGTCAAGCGATCTACCGTTCCACCGTCGCAGGCGGCGTCGCCTTGAACGATTAAACTACTGTCGGCGAGCGTCATATGGATCGCGCGACAAGCAAAAAAGGAACTGGCTATGGAAACTCAAACAATGATTCTGGCAGCATCGAACATTGCAGGCGGCATTGCCGGTGTGCGGGCTCAACAGGGAAACCTTAGCCCGGAGTATTACAAGGAAATAGCCGATCACGCGGTGCAGATCGCCCGTTGGATCGAAAAGGCAGCGCATGCGGTGGCGACTGGCCATCCGCACATCTGATGACATGAAAGGTATGCCTAGTGTCGAAAAAAAATAGGCAATCTAGCGTGCTCTTCGTCTGCCTCGGCAACATCTGCCGAAGTCCCACAGCGGAGGGCGTGCTGCGCCAGTTGGCCGCGCGAGAAGCGCCAGGCTTGGCGCTGGAGGTCGATTCCGCGGGAACGGCCGATTATCACATCGGCGCGCCGCCGGATCTGCGCAGCCGGCGCGCGGCCCTCGAGCGCGGCATCGACATCAGCGGCTTGCGGGCGCGGCAGGTGAGTCAGGAGGATTTTGCGCGCTTCGACCTGATCCTCGCGATGGATCGGGAGAACTTGCGCGAGCTTCAAGCAATCAAGCCTCGCAACTCGCGCGTCTCGCTAAAGCTCTTCCTGGAGTACGCGCCGCAATTGAATTTGCGGGACGTTCCCGATCCCTACTATCGAGAGGCAGCTGCCTTCGAGGAAGTACTCGATCTGACTACCGCCGCCGCGCGTGGGCTCTTGGCCACCCTACAGGAAAGTGCGTAGCAGCCAGTACAGGCCGCCGGCAAGCGCAATGGATACCGGCAGCGTGAGTACCCAGGCCATCAGCAGATTGCGCACGGTTGCCCATTGCAGTCCGGAGTGATTGGCCACCATGGTTCCCGCCACACCGGAGGAGAGCACATGCGTGGTGCTGACCGGCAGACCGTACAGTTCGGCGGCTCCGATGGTTGCCATCGCGACGATTTCCGCCGCGGCGCCTTGCGCGTAGGTCAAATGCGTCTTGCCGATTCGCTCGCCGACCGTAACGACGATCCGCTTCCATCCGATCATCGTGCCCAATCCCAACGCAATGGCCACGGCAACCTTCACCCAGGTCGGAATAAATTTGGTGGAGTGGTCAAGCTGCTTTTTGTAGGCATCGAGCGAGGTCTGGTCGGCGGCGGATACATTCAGCGATTTCGCCTTGCCTATGAAGCGCAGTCCCTCGCTAACCAGGTACATGTCGTTGCGGATATTGACCATCAAGCCCGGCGGCACCTTATCCATGGAGTGATACTGGCCCACTTCGGCCTCGATGGTTCCTGTCAGCGCGGCGAGGGCCGCTACGCCCTCAGGAGTCGCCTTTCGGTCGCGCACGAGTTGCAGGGCGCCCGCATGCGGGTCGGCCGGTGCACTGCCGACGGCATAGTGCGATAGCGCGGTTTGCGCCTGCGCGGAAGCCGCCAAGAAAGTGTTCACGTCTTGTTCGTGCATGGTGCGATTGAGCGCATAAGCGGTCGGTACGGTGCCGATGAGGATCAGCATGATGAGTCCCATGCCCTTTTGGCCGTCGTTGCCGCCGTGGAAGAAGCTGACGCCGGTGCAGGTCAAGATCAGCAAGCCGCGAATCCAGAGGGGCGGCGGCTTGTTGCCCTCAGGCTCCTTGTAGAGAGCCGGAACTTTGATCGTTGCTTTGAGTATGGTCAGCAGCAGGTATGCCGCGCTGAAACCGATCAGCGGAGATACCAGCAGGGTTTCGCCAATCTTGGTCGCTTGACCCCAATCGACGCCGCTTGTGCCGGAATTGCTCCTCGCCATGAGCTGATTCATGAGGCCGACCCCAATGATGGAGCCGATGAGGGTATGCGAACTCGATGAAGGCAGCCCAAAGTACCAGGTGCCCAAATTCCACAGAATGGCGGCGATCAGCAACGCAAACACCATGGCAAATCCGGCGCCGCTGCTGACCTGCAGTATCAGTTCCACCGGCAGCAAGGAAACGATGCTGAACGCCACGGCTCCGGTGGAGACTAGAACGCCTAGGAAATTAAAAGTACCCGACCAGATGACCGCCAGGTTCGGCGACATTGAATTGGTATAGATGACCGTGGCGACCGCATTCGCCGTGTCGTGGAATCCGTTGACAAACTCGAACCCCAGCGCGATCACCAGGGCAATGCCGAGCAGAATGTACGGATACGCGCGCGTGTCGTGGACCACCGATAAGTCGTCCGCCAGATGATAGCCAGCGTATATGATTCCGGTGACAACTACGGCCAGGGCGAGAAGGTTGAACCAGGGGCTGGGCTTATGCGTCACCAGCCTGGAGGAGGCCGGTTTGTCCATCGCTAGGGACGTCGGGTCGATCGCGGAAATGTTGGCCATTGGGTTTCCAGTTATTAGTGAGGCGCAACCCTCATTTATAGATTCGCTATATGACGATTAGATGACACTAGGGTTTATGCCTTTCACCATCTCCCACACTGCCGTCGTCCTGCCGTTCTCGCGCCTACTGGTGCGCTGGCGGCTGCTGTCCGCCACGGTCATCGGCTCCATGGTGCCGGATTTTCGCGTATTTTTTCCCGGGATGCCGCGGGTAGAGACGCATAGCGCCACCGCCCTGGTTACGTTTTGCTTGCCGGCGGGCCTGATCACTTATTGGGTGTTCGAGCGATTGATCAAGACGCCTGTTGTGGAAGTGCTTCCCGAGGGCCCGTATGCCCGCTGGCATCCCTACGCGGCAGAAGGGGATATCCGCAGTCTGCGTCAGTGGCTGCTGGCCGCCCTAGGGATACTGGCGGGAGCCCTGAGCCACTTGGTCTGGGATGGGTTTACTCATGATGGCGGCCGGGGCGTGCGCATGTTCCCGGTGCTCGACGATTCGATCATCGACATCGGCCGACGGCATGTTTCCGCCGTTTACGTGATGCAGGATTTAGGCTCGCTGATTGGGCTTGCGGCGGTGTTGGCGATGGTTTGTTATGCGTTGCGCCCCGGCAGGCAGCCTCCGGTACCGAACCGGCCGGTGCCACGTACGGAGCGAATCCAATGGGTTCTGATCTACATCGTCGCGGCGATCGCGTTCAGCGTCGCTTTTTATCTTTGGGCAAGGTTTGGACAGGCAGCATCGCACTCGATCGTCGGGCGCATCTCCGACATCGCGATCGCCAGCTTACGCGGCCTTGCGGCCGCGTTACTGTGCGTCAGCCTCGCCCTGCAGCTAAGGTTGCGCGCTCTTCGTTACCGCTCGTCGGGCCCGGAGCGCTGAACATCGCTGGGGGCGGAGGACCAGACGACGTATTTGTTGTCGGTTCCCGTGCTCGCTGCAGGTGTCTCGACCGCGCGTGCGGGCGTTGGCGCTGCGCTTGGCAGTGGAGCTGGATCGCGATGCTGCGGCGTCGGCTCGGGCGCCGAATTCACCGCCGGCCGTTCACGCGCCGGCTCGAAGGGCGCCGCTTCAAAAGGCGCTCGCTCGAATGAAGCCGCAGCGGGAGGGGACACGGGTGCGCGGTCGCCGCCGATATTCCCGTCGCTCGGACCCGCGGCGTTGCCGGTACCTGGACCAGACGCGCCGTTCGCGTTGTTTTCGCCGCCATCGCGCCGGCCGCGACCGCGTCGACGACGGCTTCGTCCGCCCCGTTCACTGCGCTCGCCACGCTCGTTGCTGGAGCGCTCGCCTTCGCTGCGAGGTTGGTCTGCGCGCGCGGGCTGCTCGGATCGGGGCGCTTGATCCTGGCGAGGCGCCTGGTCTTGCCGCGGTGGCTGATCTTGCCGAGGTGGCTGATCTTGCCGAGGTGAATCACTACGCTGGCCGCCGGAGCTTGCGCGCTCGGGTTGCCCAGTGCGGTTGTCGGCTCTCGGACTGTCGCCGCGCGGATTGTCGCCGCGCGGTCGGCCGTCCCGGCGTGGATCCCGCGGACCATCGCGCCGCACATCGCGATTGCGGTCTCCTCTATCGCGGTTTCGATCACGATCTCCGCCGCTGCGATAGCGGTCATGGCGTGCATCGCGATTCTGCGGGCGGTCGCGCTGGGTTTGGGTGGTTGCGGTCGAGGTCGAGGTCGCCTCGCTTCGGCGGCCGGCGCCGTCGCCAAACAGCCAATGCCAAAATCTAACCAGCGCGCCCACTTGCGGGGTCTCCACAGGGGCCTTTGCGGGAGCGGGAACAGGCATCGGAACGATGGGCGCCGTCGAGGCCGGCAGGATGCTGGGAACCAACGGCACATCGCCCGGCGGCTTCTTGTCTCGATTGCCAACGTTCGAATCATCAACGCTGGGCTGATCAGCCAACTGATAACTGACAGTGGTGTTTTCCGGCAGTTCTTTCTCATCGTCGCGGACTCGGCGCAGCGTGTAGGCCGGCGTCTGCATGTGCGGATTCGGCACGATCACCAACGAGACCTTGTCGCGCGATTCGATTTGATTCAGCTGTTCGCGCTTCTCGTTCATGAGGTAGGTCGCAACATCGACCGGCACCTGGGTAATGACCCTTCCGGTCCGCTCCTTGCGCGCCTCCTCGCCGATCAGCCGCAACAAGGCCAACGACATCG
>Ga0182030_10027001_pt1 | contig 10355 bp, 15 predicted proteins | sample 812S3MmetaG_FD_121299 | JGI IMG/M metagenome (GOLD analysis project Ga0182030, IMG submission 121299) | Permafrost microbial communities from Stordalen Mire, Sweden - 812S3M metaG (Illumina Assembly) | ecosystem: Environmental > Terrestrial > Soil > Wetlands > Permafrost | place: Sweden... | reverse complement strand
GGGACATTCGGCGGTCTGTCAGACATCCTAATCAGATTTATGGAGCAATGCTCAGGCGCGGAACAAATACCATTGGTGCGCTTATTCGGCCAAAGCCCATCAGGCTTTAGCACTGGTGACACAGACTTACGCAACTATTATGACACAATTGACCTACGCAGAAGCAACGAGCTTGAAACGGCAATCTCCAATATCTATAAGCTAGTGTTGAGTTCGCTTGGTATTAAAATCCCAGACGACTTTGACATTGAGTTCGGATCATTATGGCAAATGAATGAGACCGAAAGGTCAGAACTGGCGAACCAAAACTTGGAAACGGTGGCACGGGCAGAAGAAGCAATGCTGATAGACAAGCCTACGGCTTTGAAAGAGCTAAAACAGATGTCCAAAAAGACTGGGGTGTTTACCAACATTACTGTCGACATGATAAATCAAGCAGAGCTAGAGCCGCCACCGACACCGGAGGGCATGGAGCAGGGCGAAGATAAGCCACCTACATTCGGCAGTCAGTTGGCAAATAGCGATCTTGAGAACTTAAGCAAGCAGAATGCAGGTGACAATAATGATAAGTTGGATATGGATAAAAATAATTCAAGCAGCGGTGATAATCCTGTTAATAATTCTAAGCCCACTGGCAATAAAAGACTACCTGAACCACAGAAGGAAAATGCGAAAAGAACTGGAGATGAACTGAGCAACGAAACACAGACGACATCTGGAATATGCGTTGTTAGCGGCAGTTCATCTGTGTTGCTTCTCCAGAGAGCTGACAATGGATTGTGGGCGTTTCCAGCTGGGCATATAGAAAATGGAGAGTCTTCTTCTGAAGCGGCTAGACGAGAGTTCTTTGAAGAAACTGGGATAGACGTTGCTGACAAAATTTCTGACGACTGGACTAAAGACTGCAAGCGTTTTCGGCTTGGAAATTTCGTTTCTTTTCTGATAACTGGAGCTGACGCACCAGGATGGGGAGTTAAGCTTAACAAAGAAAATACGGACTCATCATGGGTGAGTTGGGGAAGGTTATCCAACCAAAAAGAAAAAATAATGCCTGAGTGCTATACTCTTCTTGAGCAGATTTATGAAAGTTTATATCCTGGATACCGTTTATAATGGCTAGTAAGCAAACCCAACGTCTAAAAGCTAAAGAACGGTTTAACACGGCTAGACGCCTTGAGGGCGAATACACTCATCAGTTGCGCACGTTGACTGAATATGTTGACCATATAGTTCGGGTCGGCATTAATGTCAATATGACCGAACAGGAATTAAATTCAGCCCGGTATCGGGTTGAAGCAATGCTAACGCAATATAGCGAAGCTCTAAAACCGTGGGCAACGCAAACAGCAGAAAGAATAGTAATGCGAGTTCACAAAGTGGATGAAAACGAATGGATTCAAATTGGCAGGCAGATGGGTCGCGCATTGCGGAAAGAACTTCAAGATGCGCCTACCGGCCTTGTTACGCGGTCTTTCATGGCTGAGAATGTAAAGTTGATAACCAGTTTGCCTTTAGACGCGGCTCAACGTGTACACGAGATGACTCTAAATGGTATAACGGAAGGAACACGAGCTAGCGAAATTGCAAGAAAAATATTAGAAACTGGAAAAGTAACAAAATCAAGAGCTATGTTAATCGCAAGAACGGAAGTCTCAAGAACAGCGACAGGATTAACGAGAGCAAGAGCGTTGCACATAGGCAGTGAAGTGTACTATTGGAGAACTAGCGGGGACGCAACCGTAAGAGAATCTCATAAAGTTATGAACGGTAGAATCATAAGATGGGACACTGAACCAGAAGTAGAACCTGGAAAGCATTACCATGCGGGATGCTTTCCAAATTGCCGCTGTTATCCAGAACCGATTTTAGACGATATTTAATTTATGGGTGAGGTGAAAATGAAAAATTTAATCATTGAAATAGGGGATGGGGTCAGTATCAATGGAACTGAGAATGCGGGTGTTGTTACCGGCATTTTACAAGAGAAAGGGTCAACATTGGTTATATGATTTCGAAATCAGGAAATTTAATCCCATGGATTGAAAATTTGAATTGGAGTAATTAAATGAAAAATAAAATTTTCGTAGGTAACGCGGCGGTGTGGTGTTTACTGTCGGCTTTTATGGTTTGGCATACCAAAGACGCGAAGTCGGACGTTGCAACTGTCAATAATGGAGCCGCTAGCGACGTACTCCCAATAAACTGGCAATTGTCACTAGCAGTCGGTGACGCAACTCCAATAACATATTCAGTTTCTACGGAGTTATTACCATGAAATTTATTTTATTATTACTGTTATCTTGGTCTAATTTAACTTTTGCAGTAGACAACCTTAACCAGCTTGACGGTTCATTGTCGCAAAAAGGTCAGCAATCTACCAGGAGCATTGGAGCCGGCACACCGACCACTATGGCAACGGGGATTTTCACTTCGACGGGTGATGTTTGGATATATGACTTCGTGTGTGAGCAAATCACATTAGCAACACAGACGGCTGAACTATGGCAATTCCAAGGCGCTAATGCGAATGGTTCTGGTAACATTTCTTCAGCTTCCACCACTATCGGAGGCATGACGGTCGGCAGCACGATCTCTTTATAACTCTACAACATTGCCAGAACGGGTACGGTTGGAACCACAAGCACTTTTTCCTGTTACGTGACTTTTATCGCTAACGACATCGGGGCCACACTGCCCCCATTATTTTAAGAGAGTCATTTATGAACCAAGTATTTATCTCGCTGATTTATATTCTGATCGGGCTGAGTGGTGGCGCGTGGCACTACGCAAAGAAACGTTATATTGACAAGACAACTTCTCAAGATTTTAAATCATATTTACTTGAGCATCCTAGCTCAACTTATCAAGCGGTCATTGCTATTGTCGGAGCTGAGTATGCTCTATCTCTAGCACATGTTGGAGACTTACTTTCTTTACCGGAAGTCATCTCCGCTTTAACTGCTGGCTATGCTGCTGACAGTCAGCTCAATCGGTGCGTTGACCCAAACGCTAAATAACCACTACAAGGATATTCTATGTTGCTTTATAAATCAAAAACACGACCTCCCTCTATATTGATTGCCATTTCGGCAATAGCCTGTGTGTTCGGATGCACGGCAGCCCCATCGTCCACCACCCCAACATTCGTCGAAAACATTGAAAAGTTTAACTCCAGCGTCGCCAGCGATATTCAGAAATTACAGCCGACTCTGGTTGCATTAACTCCAGTCGCGGAAAAGGCGGTTGACATCGGGCTGGCATTGTCAGGTAACGGAGCTATTGTGCCAGTTAATGACGCCGGCGTCGCTGCTCTCTCGGCACTCAGGCAGTCTGTCGTTACCAGCTCCGGTATAGACGCAAGTACAGCCGAAACTATCACAAACGCAGCCGCATTGGGCTTGCAGGCAAGCGGAAATGGGAAGTTGGTGCCGTATACCGCGCCTGCTGCGGCTGTAATAAGCAATTTAATCAATAGTGTGAATACTATTAAATGATAAAGAACAAACAGCAAGTGAGCATGTTAGATTCTCTGGAGTATCCAAGTCAGAGGGATATGACGCTTCTGGTTTGGATGAAGACAATACCTACGCGAAGTATTCTCCTAGTGCAGAGTTCAATGTAACCATTCTAAATCCTGCTTTGTTTGGCAAATTTCAATATGGTCAAAACACTATGTGGATTTTATACCCGCTGAATAGTTAATAACTATTATCTGTCTAAACAAATACCCGTTAATTCGGGTATTTTTATGTCTAAAATTCAGTACCAAAAAAATAAATTGTATTTTAATTTAAAACCGTGGTATATAATAACTTTAAATCAGTTAACTATATTTAATTTTGAGAATGTCAAATGAATAAACTATTCAAGTCAATATTGTTTTCGGCTTTAGCTCTAGCGAGTCAAGCCAGTTTAGCGGTGACGTCCATCCAGGCCGGGACGACAGGCGCGTTCATGAATCCTGGATACACTCCGGTCAACACGATTACCTTACCCGCGCAATCTTTAGCGACTGGTGGATATCTTAACATCGGCGCACAGAACATATTCTTCCCGACCGTTGGCAGCTCAACCCTCGCCTTACAGTTTTACGGTGGGGCTACACCTTGCGCAGGTCTTAACGCGACCGTTTTAGGTTCGGTTGACGGTGGTGTCACGTATCAACAGTTAAACGTCTATCCTTATCCTGCCCTTGGAACGGCTGCTCCGACTATCCTAGTTTCCGGTGGACCGATTTTATATAGCACTGGATTGGGCGGTATTTCCAAAGTCAATATCCAAGGATTTAGTAATATTGAAGTAAGCATTTCCGCATTGACGGGTGTTACCTGCCAGTTTAAAGCGTCAATGATTGACTCAGCATTTAACGCGACTAATTTCTAATTTAAAATGGCCGATTCTTACTTCAAAGCTGATTTCAAAGGCTCTAAACGCGAACGCACAAATGAGGGTTTTCTCTTATGTCGTGACGTTCGTGTTGCAAGGACTGGCGAAATGCTTTATGCGGCTGGTGAAGTCCCGGTAAAACCTGGAATCAGCGGTCTTATAAAAATAAGCCGTGATGCAAGTGTGTTGTTTGACCCTATAACAATGCAGTCCGGCCTAGGCAAATCGGTCACTATACAACATCCAGAAGAAGATGTAGACCCTGAAAACTGGAAAGACTTTGAAGTGGGAACAGCCTTAACTTGTAGTCAAGGACATGGCGTAGACAGTGATTATTTAGTCATGGACTTAATGATCAAAGACGCTTATGCAATTGAACAAATAGAAAAAGGTCTAATAGAAATTAGCCTAGGATACGACGCGGCATATCACGAAATGTCAAGTGGCATAGGTTATCAAACAGATATGATCATCAATCATATTGCCCTAGTCGATAGAGGACGGTGCGGTTCAAGCTGTGCAGTAAGAGACGAACAAACAATTAATTCCAGAGGAAAACCAATGGCTAAATCAAGAACTAAAACTGGTGATGGTCGCAAGGCTATCCCACGGGCAATCAAACAGTTATTCAGAGACGCTTTTAGAACGGCTGACGCTGAAGAGTTTGAAGAAATTATGGATGCAGCGGCTGAAGAATTCGAAAAAGAAAACGAATCTACGGTTGACGGTAATCCAGAAGATGACCCGAATTCTGTACACATCCACTTAGGTGAGGGCGGCGACAATCCAAGCGGTGACGCACCTGCAAAATTCAACGACGATGCGTTTCAAGAGCATGTTAACTCGAATAAGGCCGAGCACGATGAATTCCGTAGTCGTCTAGACGCTCTTGAAAAAGCGGCTGGAATTAAAGGGGAATCCGGTGGCGCTGAGGGCGCGTTGGACGACGGCGAAGAATTAGAACAGTTCCTAGAAGACGAAGCTCCAGAAGGGATTGACCATGATGAAGCCAAATGCACAAAAGACTCTCGCTATTTAGTTGACAGTTTAATGAATACGATCTCATTGGCCGAAATTATTGCTCCAGGTATTTCAATTCCGACGGCTGACAGTGCGTCTCCAGCTAAGAAAACAGCTATCGCGATTTGCGCCTTGCGTAAAAAAGCGTTGAAAATTGCACAAACAAATGATTGCGCGGCTATCGTCCACGAGCTGACAAACGGCAAAGGCGTAAAAGCTGGCATGACATGCGACGCGGCTAGACTGTTATTCAATGCAGTCGCAGCCAACAAACGAGCTTTAAACCGTGGCACTAATTTCAAGGCGAAAGAGCACACTGAAGCTCAAACTCATGTTGAGTACAACCGACAACCCACGCCACGCGAAATGAACAAATTATATAGTCAAGTATGGGGTAAAAAATAATGTCTAATAACATACAATTCCGTATGAATCAAGGCTGGGCTGGTGACATTACCAGAACCCATCCAACTTCTGTGCTGCCCAAACAAGCAGACCCCACCAATCCCCCAACTCTTCCAGGTCAGGGCGTTATTTTCGACGCGACCAGTGGTAAAGTTCGTAAACTGATCACTGGTGACGGAACAAGCGGCGCGGCTACCGGGACATATCCTTACAACGGTGTTTCTGGAGCGGTCTCGTTAGATGGGGTTACTGTTAGAGAATATCCAATTCAGCAACAAACGACTTCTGCAAACTTCGGAGCTATCGCGATTGGCAATCAGGCGTTGCCGACCGCGTTCCCATTGGGAATTATAAACGCAGGCTCTATCATTGTTACGCTGCCTTCTGGAGCCGCTCCGATTCCCGGTGGCGCAGTTTACATCTGGAATGTCGCCAGTTCTTCACCGCATGTACAAGGTGGATTTGAGTCTGCTTACTCGGCGAGTAACACAGTCCTTGTCGCGAATGCTAAATGGCTTTCAGGCGTCGACGCCAACGGTAACGCCGAATTGGCATTTAATTTTTAATAGCTCCGACAGGTAAATAAATGAAACCGACACATATACTAGAAGGAATCGGGGAATTGAAAAGAGCTAGAACTCTGGACAATGCGCTTGACATGAACCGCTTTTACAACAAACCGGTGGCGATTAACGGTCGCACGCTGGACGGAATTACAGCGGCGGCGATCACGCTGGCTGATGCAATCGCTCTAAATAGCTGGGGCGGTGGCATTCATCCTGGTAGAGTTTTTGACCAACAATATCGCGTTCCGTCTTACAGAACCCGCGACGGAGTTATTTCACGCGACCCGTCTGGATACAGAACCGTTGATTCCACTGGCTCATTTTTAGTTGGTGAATTAGAGCGTCTTGACCTGACCATGCACATGCCTTTGGTGCAATTGACCTGGTCTCGAGATATTGACCTGCGGGAAGATGTTACCATCGGTGATGATGTTTCGTCTTTCACACTGAGCTCTTTCAGCTCTAACAGCGGCCTCGGCTCTGGTGCAATCAATGCGGCGAATGGCCTGCAATGGATTGATAAACGTGCTAGCCAAATTCCATCAGTTTCTGTGGACATTGCTAAAATCGCTTATCCATTGACCGCATGGGGCTTGGAAGTTCATTATACCATTTTAGAGTTAGAGTCAGCCGCGCGTCTTGGTCGCCCGATTGACACTCAAAAATTTGAAGCGTTAAAACTTCAACATCAAATGTCTATCGACCAAATGGTGTACGTTGGTGACAATAGCATTTCCGCCTACGGTTTACTGAACAACCCATTAGTTAGCTCTAGCGGTGGTTTTGTTGGTTCAGTAGCAATCGGAGCGGCTGGATTTTCAACATGGGCTAAAAAAACAGCTGATGAAATCTTAGCTGATTTCAGCACTGCCTTGTCAACTGTCTGGGCTAACTCAGCGTGGGCGGTTGTTCCGGAAAATGTTTTAATTCCACCCGCTCAATTCGCGTATATTGCAACCACTAAAGTCTCTAACGCTGGTAATGTCAGTATTCTAGAATACATTTTAGAAAACAACCTGGTCGCAAAACGCACGGGCAAAAAACTGTCAATCGAACCTTGCAAATGGTTGCAAGCTGCGGGCGGTTTTGCTGGCTTGGCTACTGCTTTAGGTAATGGCGGCTTCGACCGTATGGTTGTTTACACTAAAAACCATGACTTTATTCGTTATCCAATGACCTTGCTACAAAGAACTCCGGTTCAGTTCGATTCTATCTGGCATAAATCAACTTATTTCTGCAAATTGGGTCAAATTGAACCGATTTATCCAGAAACTATCGGCTACTTTGACGGTATTTAATCCCGTTTAATTAACCAGAATAACCAGTTAGGGGCAATTTATGGCAAGAGTAAAACGCACAGACGGAACGACAAATCAGGTGGAGGTGCTAGACATCCCATCTGACCAAGTCCTTCCAGATGATGAAGTGATTCAAGAGCCAGTGGCAGAGCAAGCGACAAAGCCTTGGGAAGACGTCGAACAGTCAGTAGCTGACGAAGTGATTCAAGAGCCAGTGGCAGAGCAAGCGACAAAGCCTTGGGAAGACGTCGAACAGTCAGTAGCTGACGAAGTAATAACGAAAACAGTGCCAGAACCATTTCAAGCGATAGCAGAGAAAGCCGTTGAAATGATGATAGTATACGCTAAAAGCAGATTCAGTGTTGGTTTGCCGGACGGCACTTATCATCATGTTGAGGCGGGTGAATCGGTTGTGCCGAAACATATTGTTGATCATTGGTATGCTCAAGCAAACGACCTTAAAGTGATCGGTAAAGTTGATGAAAACTCTATCAATTCTGCTTTGTCAGTTAAAAAGTTAGAAATGATAGAATCTAATTTGACAAATATCGTGCCAAACTTAGCCGCGTTGGAAGGCATTACTGACTTTACTGAAGAGCAAAAAGAGCATCTTCAGGATTTATTCAGCTTTGCAAAAAATGCGCTTGACTCTTTTACGGCATTTAAAGCCGAGCTGGGCTCTTAAATGCAGGTCAATAAAGGCAGCATTTCAAAAGAAATTCCGGCCGAATCACAAGGCACGAGCGTAGTGGCGCAACGTCATAACGACAGCGTAACACAATATGAAATGTCTTGCGACTCCAATTTGCCGTTGGCTTTAACGCCTCGGCAAATAGCGGATGAGAATAACCAACGAAGGAATTCATAACGATGGCTTTAACTCCACAACAATTCAGAGCGGACTTCCCAGAGTTTGTCAGCACTCAGTCATTCCCGAACAGCATGGTGCAATTCTACATTGCATTGTCTAATCAAATGCTGAATGTTGACAGATTCTTGGATTCGTTTGTTTACGCTCAGGAATTGTTTGTGGCTCACACCTGCACAATAGAAGCTCGCGCGTTGAAAGAAGCTTCCGGTGGTGGTATCCCAGGCACGATGGTCGCTGGGATACCAACTAGCAAGTCCGTGGATAAAGTTTCCGTCTCCTATGACGTGAGTTCCATCATGGATGCAGCGGCAGGCCATTGGAATATGTCTGTTTATGGGATACGGCTGTGGCAACTCATGGGGCTGTTCGGGGCCGGACCGGTGGTTGTTGGGCAGGGTTACGCACCACCATTTTCGGGGCCTGCGTGGAGCGGGCCTGATTGCACACCGTCTTTCACTGGATTTGGCAATTAAACAGGTCTCAATGCCAAAATGTAATATAAAAACGGAACTACTGCTAGTTTGGGTAATACTGGCCGTGTCCGGCCATGCTACTATAAAAAGATTTATAAATTTAATAAATAGTAAATAGGGTAATATAGGGTACTATTAAAATACTATATAGTTTATAGGTCGCATGGCCGGACACGGCCACCTAAAAAGGCGCACAATGCAAAACGCAGCGAAAATGATCATAAACAGTCTTCCAAAGCTCGAGAAAAGCTTTAAAGAATTGTCTGAACTTGATTTATACGTTGGTGTGCCGTCTGACAAAAAAGATAGAAAAGATGACGGTGACCCGGGTCAGCCGAATAATGCCGTCATCGCGTATATAAACGACAATGGTTCTCCGGAAATGGGGATCCCTCAACGGAGTTTTATGCGCCCCGGCATAAGCGACGCTAAAAAGTATATAATAAACCGTATGCGCAAGGGCGGTACGGCAATTCTGGCGGGCGAAACCGATGCAGCCTACACTACCCTAGCGGCTTGCGGCTTAACAGCCCAAAATGCAATTCGAAGACGCATTAACGACGGCATACCGCCTCCATTAAGCGAGCAAACTTTAAAGGCGCGTATTGCCCAACGCACGGCTATAAGAGGAGCTCAAGCAGAATTAGATAGACGAGAAGATGGTGAGCGAGCAGGAACAGACTTAGCTAAACCGCTTGTAGCAACGAGTCAATTAAGAAACTCAATAACTTATGTTATCCGTAAAAGGGCTAAATAATGGCAATTCATATTTATATACACGGCAATAAAGCAAAAACGAAAGACTCAGTATTTAATGAACAATATTTTAGAAAATTATTGTCAAAATATTCAAAGCCTGACTTAGTTCAATTAATGAATGATTTGTCTTATGACATGTCACATGATAACGGAGACGAATCAGCTAATAAGAAAAAATATCAAATAGTGCGTGAATTAGTTAGAGATTTTAGATAATCCATGCCATACCTAGACGTTGATGAAGTTTTGCTAGACCCGACAATAGCCGATACTTTTACGGTCGTCAGAACCACGCAAACGACGGATGAGTTCGGCATGGTCGTTGAAACTAAAACAACCATACCGAATGTCTGGGGTGTCGTCACGACAGCGAATCCTAACGACTTGTATCGTGAAGAGGACTTTGAATATTTCAGCCGCGCGTTGAGTATAGTTACTCAATATCGGTTGCAGGGTCAACGGAAAGGCTACGAGCCTGACATTGTTATCTGGCACGGTAATCAATTTGTGGTTGGCACGTTTGACCCATACCCGCAATACGGCAACGGATTTTATGAGGCGATATGCCAAAGCATTG
>Ga0182030_10027000_pt1 | contig 10355 bp, 8 predicted proteins | sample 812S3MmetaG_FD_121299 | JGI IMG/M metagenome (GOLD analysis project Ga0182030, IMG submission 121299) | Permafrost microbial communities from Stordalen Mire, Sweden - 812S3M metaG (Illumina Assembly) | ecosystem: Environmental > Terrestrial > Soil > Wetlands > Permafrost | place: Sweden... | reverse complement strand
GGTCCATGAAACAGCGCATGAAATTTTGCATAAAAGTGACCGCCGCACCATGACCACAGCCACCGTGCGCGAGACGGAAGCCGAGGCGGTCGCTTTTATCGTGGGCCAATCCATCGGGCTTGAAATGGGCCGGGCCTCTTCGGACTACATCCAGATGTATGCGGGAAATGCGGCGCTTCTGGCCGAAAGCCTCGAAGCTATCCAGCGCACATCGGCGGTTATTCTCGACGCGATTACCAAAGAGCCGAGCGGGAGACTGTCCGCCGCCTCTGTCACGATGCCAGAAACGCAGGACGAAATGGCGGAGGTGGCTTAATGAAAACCATACTTCGCATTCTGGAGCGGGCCGGAGGTTACCGGCCCACGCTCTACCTCAAGATCGAGAACCCGCCCTAGATGGCTCTTGTCATCGAAGCCACGCCGGAGCCAGGGCCAACCGAATTGCCAGCAATCTCCATCGCGCACTACGGCGAACAGAACGGCGACCTGATGCGCGACCCGGAGATGTGCTTCGAGTTGTCGAAGCCGCCGCTCTGCGGTTTGTCACTATCGAGTTTCTATTTTCGGAATGACTATCTCGGCGTCGAGCAGTATTCGCGCTATCGGAGCGCGGAGAACTACGTTGTCGTCTCCGCGCTGCATGTAGAGCACGAACAGTTCGCGCGACTGTGGGACCGAAACCTCCGCGCACAGGGTTTTCCCGAAGCCTTTGCAGAGACGTCTATTCGCGGCTAGTCCGCCCCCTTGCGGAGCGGACCTCACGTCCGACGTGTCGCCGCTCCGTGTGCCTTCACCATTCAACCGCTCGAAAGGAGCATAAGAAAATGACTACGACCGTTATCAACGCCACCGAGTACCGCGACGTTCCGCTGTCTCAACTGAACGAATCGAAGACCAACCCGCGCCGCGTCTTTGACGATGCGGCCTTGAAAGAGCTCGCAGTTTCAATCCGCAGCCAGGGTGTGCTGTCGCCCCTGCTCGTTCGCCCACTCACGGAAACCGGCTTCGAGATTGTCGCCGGTGCGCGGCGCTACCGCGCCGCGCAGATGGCCGAAGCTTCGACCATACCCGTTCGTATCGTTCACCTGTCCGATGCGGAGGTTTTGGAAGCGCAGCTTGTCGAGAACCTGATTCGCGCCGAAATTCACCCGATGGAAGAGGCCGAAGGCTTCGCGCGATTGCTCGCGCTGGAGGAGCCGAAGTACAGCATTGAGCAGATCGGCGCGAGGGTTGGCAAGTCGCCCGCCTTTGTCGCCTCTCGATTGAAATTGATTGACCTCGTGCCCGCTGCGGTCGATGCCTTCTGCGCTAATGAGATCGGCGTGGGCCATGCGCTGCTATTGGCTAAGCTGCCCGCCGACCAACAACAACAGGCTCTTGCGGCTTGCTTCAAGGAAGCATACAACAGCGGAGGAGCAACACCTACGCGCATTCTTCTGCCCGTTCGCAATCTGCAATTCTGGATTGAGACAAATGTTCTGCTCATCCTGAAAGATGCGCCGTTCGATAAGCGCGACGCGCAGCTTATCCCCACGGCGGGCAGTTGCGCCGACTGCCCAAAGCGCACCGGGCAGAACAAACTGCTATTCGGTGATGACTTGGGAAAGCAAGGGGACCGGTGCACCGACCCAGTGTGTTATCAACCTCTTTCCGGCAGTTGAACGGTTGAAAACAACCCGAACGATAGACTGGGAGCAGGTTTAATCGTCACGGGGGTGTCACCCGATGGGTGAGTCGCAGAAGGCAGAGATTTCCGTCTACAGTCCCGAGTTGGAGTCGTTTTCTGTCGAGACGCCTGGAGGCCGGATCCATATCCGCTGGGATAACGGAGCGAGCGCGACGGCGAATGCGCAACTGGCTTTTTTCGCGGAGTTTCTTGCCACCGCTGGTTTGTATGAGTCTTGGGTTAGCAGTTGCCCTCTGACCTACAGCAGCGGCAACGCGTCTCAGAAGCGGGACGTATTGGGTACCTGTTTTTTGTCGATTCTCGCCGGTCACCATCGCTACTCACATATCACCGGCTTGCGCGGCGACGGGGTGAGCCCGCAGATTCTTGGGATGAGCAAGATCGTCAGTGAAGACTCACTGCGCAGAGCGCTGTCACGGATGAGCGCGGAGCAGAGCCAGAACTGGCTTCGACCACAGCTTCTGGTCAGCGTGCAGGGTGCGCTCGACACCCCGTGGATATTGGACATCGATACGACTGTGAAGACGTTGTATGGCAAGCAGCGCGGCGCGGAAGTAAGTTATAACGCGCACAAGCCGGGCCGCCCCAGCCACGCCTTGCACACTTACTTCGTAAGTCACTTGCGGATGGTCCTCGATGTCGTGGTTTGCCCTGGGAAGCAGCACTCCTCCGCCCACGCGCGTCCTGGATTGTGCGCCGTTCTGGATAGCTTAAATAAGGGGCAGCTTCCCGCATTGGTGCGTGGGGACTGCGGGTTTGGCAACGAGCCGTTCATCGTCGAGCTGGAAGAGCGCGTCCAGTCTTATCTTTTCAAACTGCGCCAGACCAGCGGCGTAAAGAAAATGCTGATGCGCCAGTTTGCCCGCAAGGACTGGACGATACCTGGCCCTTCGGATCAAGGCTGGAGTGCAGTGGAAGATACCTTGCGACTGGCCGGATGGGATAAGTCGCGGCGGGTCGTGATCCTGCGCCGGGCAGCCAAGTCCGATGTGGCACTTACAAGGAACTCCGCCGAAGGCCAGATGGAGTTACTGCTTCCGGACCAGGACGTGGAACTATGGGAGTACGCGGTTCTGGTGACCAACAGTAGTTATCCCCTGGAAGCCATGGCACAGTTATATCGCGACCGGGCCGATGCCGAGAACGGCTTCGACGAGCTGAAGAACCAGTGGGGTTGGGGCGGATTTACCACCCAGGACATCGAACGCTGCCAGACCAGCGCTCGTGCCGTGGCGTTGGTTTACAACTGGTGGAGTTGGTACTGCCGTGCGGCCAAGCCAGAAGCCAGAATGGAGGCCATTACCAGCCGTGCGTTGCTGCTGGCCGCCGTGGGCCGAGCCACCAAGCATGCAGGCCAAACGACGCTCTACCTGACGCCGATGCACGCGGCCAAGACCACCCTGATGCAGTTGATCGTCAATATCCGAGCGGCTCTAAGCCATGTAAACAGAGTTGCGGAGCAGTCGACAGCGACAGTCCGATGGAAGACCCTGCTGGACTACATCGTGGCCAGAATCGTTCCGCGTAGGACCCGAAAACTCCTCCAAACATCCGCCCTACTAACCGGTAACTGCTGTTTTTAGGATCAATCCAAACTCACCGCACACGTATCGAAGACCGTTGCCGCCAAACCGAGCCTTGTGCAGGTCAGTACCGCCTACGGAGGTCAGAAAGAAGACAGTCCGGTTTTACCACGTAACAAGTACACAGCGATCCGCGACGACAAGCCGAAATCGAAAGACGATGCGAAGCGGCCCGAGTTCAAAGTGTGCAAATTCACCACCGAGGCCATCATCACCGAAGGTGCCGACGTTGGCACCATCCACAAAGTGTGTGCCAATCCGTCCTGCCCGGTGCATCATCCAAAGCAGCAGCGTAGCCGCGATGATGAAAAATGGAAGGCCGAGCAGGAAAAGCAGCGGAAAGAGCAAGCCATCGCCAATGCTACGGGTCTCCGCGTCCTCGCTGCTGTGAGCGCCGCCGTGTCTGTCCGCCTGATGAAGCGTGACCTGCTTTTCATTCTTGAGAAGCTGGTCAGTCTGATGGATGAGCGCCGCGTCGAGTCCCTTGCGCGGCAACACGGCATCCGACAGAAGCGTGATGACGGAGGCATTGCGAAGACCTTCAGTGCCTTTCTTAGTCGGGCCGACGAAGGAACACTTTCGCGGATGCTGGTCGAGGCTGCCATCTTGCTTGCTGCGTCGAAGACGAGTCCGGTAGCAGTTCTGCGCGATGCCGCCGCCGCTTACAAGGTGGACACCGATGCCATCGCAACCAAGGTCAAGCAGGAATTCGCCGCAAAAGCGAAAGCCCAGGTCGCGCGGAGGGATGTACCAAAGCCGTCTGCCAAGGTGGCCAAGAAGGCCGCAGCGGCATAACCGGAACCAGTCGCAGTATCTCGCGGAGCCTGAATCCCCAGGCTCCGTTTTTCTCGCCGTTGCCCGTCTTCCCGCCCTTATTTGCGCTCCGCAATAGCCGGAGGCCATGTTTCTCCCACCCGACGGGCAAGCGTGGGCAGTTCTGCGGCCCCAAACGGAAGCGAAGACAAAACCAGATCGCTTACACGAGCACTCAGTGGCGTGATGTTGCTCAGCGGATTTCGGTGTTCCGAGGCACGAGGTGGGCAGGTTCCTCCAAGATGTCCAGCACCGCCTGGGCGCAATAGACCCGATCACGCTTGGCGTCGGAAACCTGTCGCACGATACCGCTGCTCTCCAGCCGCTCTATGGCACGTTGCACGGTCGTGAAGGCCACGCTCAACTGATTTGCGGCACCGGTGATGGTGACAAATGGATTTGCAGCCAATAGGCCAAGGACACGAATCGGGGTGTTGGTCGAGTGGCCTGCCAATTTGCCATGCCACTCGGCGAGCAGATCGTTAATGCGTGTTGCGCGACTGAGCGCATCTTCCGACATGCGTGCAACGCCCAGTAGAAAGTATTCCAGCCATTCGTTCCATGCACCGCTCGTGCTGACTCCGCGTAGGCCGTCGTAGTAGTCCCGGCGTGCGGCTTCAAAGAATGCGGAAAGATAAAGCAGCGGTGTCGGGAGAATCTTTCGTTCGATCAGGAATAGTGTGATGAGAAGACGCCCCACGCGGCCATTGCCGTCGAGGAAGGGATGGATTGCTTCGAACTGATAGTGCGCAAGGGCGATCGTGACGAGTGGCGGCAAATCGGATTCATGGAGGAACTTCTCCCACGCTGCCAAGCAGGGCTCAACTTCGCCCGGTGGTGGCGGAATGTAGGAGGCCGTCGCCAGTGTGCTTCCAGGTTTACCGATCCAGTTTTGTGTCGTGCGAAATATGCCCGGCGTGGCATTCTGTCCGCGCACGCCTTCCATCAGTTTGGTATGCAACTCCCGAACGAGCCTCACGCAAAGCGGAAGCTCTTGGAGCAAGGAGATGCCATGTTCCAGTGCGGCCACATAGTTGCCGACTTCACGGAGATCTTCGGGGCTGCGCTCGACGGCCGCGCCGGCCTCGGCTGCAAGCAACTCCCCAAGAGTCGCTTGTGTGCCCTCGATCTTGCTGGAGAGGACGGCCTCACGTCGCACGAATGGACGCATCAGGATGTGGGGATTAGGTAGTCGTCCACCTTCGCCCGCCAGCCTGCCAATCAGCCGGTCGGCATCGGAAAGCACTCCGATGAGGCGCGGCGACCATTCGAGCACGGGCGGCAAAGGGGCAGGCACAAAGGCTGCGTATGCACCCAGGGACACGGTCTTGCCGGAATTGGGGGATGGCTTGTTCATAAGATTCGTGGTGAAAATAGAAACCGTTCTTGTTTTCGATATTCATCATAATCGAAAATAAGGCTGTCCGCTATTAGCGAGGATCAATCGAGACGGCCAGGTTCGTGCCTGTATCGTAGCCTTACTTATCTGCTGGCTTATTTAAATCAACATGTTGGCGGAGTCTGCACCTATGAAAGTTGTCCAGATTTGCTATTTCTGCCATGATGGACGACAAGTGAACGGGTTCTGCTATGCGAGTCGCTCTTCCCCCAAGCCTTCGCATCGCTTCCGGTTTGCTCTTGGCAGCTCTGCTGAGCATCGTCGGGTATCAAGTCTTCCTGCGCATGTCTCATTCTCCAGAGGCGCTGCTGAAGCGAGCCGACGACTTGTCATGGCTCAATAGCTGGATTGCGGCGGCTCCGCTCTACCATCAAGCCGAACTCGAATTCACCAAAAAGGGCGATAGTTCACGAGCGCTCTACGCGCATGTCAGCCAGGTGCTGGCCCAGAGCGAATCCTCCAGGACAATTCCAAGCCAGATTGCCGAATTACGAAGCGATCTGAATCGCCCAGAAGCGAATGATCCGGAAACCCGTCTGCGCATTCTCACGATTCTCGGGATGCTGGAAACAAACTACGATGCTGGCATGGCCCGCGACACCTGGTCGCAGGTTGAGTCGATGGCAATCCGGCGGCAGCATTATCTTCTCGCCTCGCGCGCGATTGGTGAACAGGGAATTGCGGCGTTCCTGCTTGGCGATCTTGCGACAGCAAAGAAGGATGTCGAGAAGGCGTGGATGGTGGCGAAAGTCGCAGACCCTGCGGCTCACATCCGTTATGCCAGCATGTACGGCACCGGCCTGGTTGAACTTCATAAATACAAAGAAGCGCTCGGCCCGCTGAACGAAGCGATCAATGTCGCCAGCAAAACTCGTGATGCGGCCTATCCGTCGATTGCCATCAATGCCAAGATCGAAGCGCTCAGCGGTACCGGTCAAAGTGACAAGGCACTTGCGCTCGCAGATGACGCGATGAAGAAGATCGCAGAGCTTCACTTGGCCGGTCATCTGTATGAGCTTTATCAGGTGCGGGCACGCGTCTACGAGGAGAAGAACGACTGGGATCAAGCGATATCCGACCTTCACCAGTCTGTTCAGTACGCACGGCAGCTCTCCTATTGGCGCGGAATCAGTCAGGCGGGCGGCTTGCTTGCGGAAGCATATCTACACCAGGGCAGCCTCCAAGCAGCTCTAGCAGCAATCAACGAAGCAATCGATGCGAACAAGCAAATCCCGGACGAGTTGTATCAGGTGCCGAAGAACCTTGCGATCAAGGCAAAGATTCTTGTGCGGCTAGGCGATATTCAAACTTCCAACGACCTCTATGAGAAGAGCGCGGACTTGCTCGATGCGCTTCTCAGCAAAGTTCCAACGCCCACGGTTGAACGGCAACTCTTGAGCGACCTCAGCGCCGTCTATTCGGGCTATTTTGCATCACTCAGCAATCAGGGCCGGATCGCCGATGCGTTTCGAGTAATTGAGCGTGCTCGTGGGCGCGTCGAAGCTCAGGGCCTTTCGGACCATGCGCTCGTTGTTCCTCAACAACCGACACCGGCTGATCTTCGACTGACCGCACTCAACCTCCAGCTGCTCGACACCGACGACCCGGTCAGAAGGTCGAGCGTTCTTGAAGAGATTTACACCGCAGAGCAACAGCTCGGGGGCCGGGTCAGTCAAAGCGTCCCCACTCCAGTCTCTCTGAGCATGTTGCAGAAGGATTTGTCGCCGTCCGATCTATTCATCGAATATGTTTTGGATAATCCAGCTTCGCACGCATTGGCGGTAACGAATACGACGGTTCACCGCTACGAATTGCCAGCCAAGGATCAGATCGAACGAGACTCAGAACAGTACCGTTCTGAGATCGTCAAACGAGGAACGGACACCGCGCTTGCTGGGAAGCTGTATCGGGAACTGCTCGCCCCGATCCAGGAATACAGGCAAAAAAGCAATCTCGTGGTGGTTCCGGATGGGAAGCTGCATTTGCTTCCGCTTTCAGCCCTCGCGGATTCGGGCCAGTACGTTCTGGCTTCGCATGTTGTCAGCGTGGCGCCGTCCGGATCAGTTTTCGATATGCTCCGGCACCGTGGAAATCAAACTGGGCACGAGGAACTTCCCTATGTCGGAGTGGCGGCTTGGATATCCAAGTCGCCGCAGACAACCCTGCTCGCCACTATTCACCGTGCGGTTTCAGGACCGGAGAGACGCGAACTGGTCGCACTCCCTGAAAGCCGCAATGAGGTGGAGACAATCGCTGACGGCCTGCCGAAACCCAGCACGATACTTCTCGGGGATCATGCCACGAAGGCTGAATTCAAGCGGCTGCCGCTCAATCGATATTCGGTCATTCATCTTGCGCTGCATGGCTACGCCGATCCCGAGTTCCCTGACCGCTCAGCCCTGGTTTTTGCTCCCCGCTCCTCGCCTGCCGATGATGGTTTGCTTCAGGTGAGGGAGATTCGCCAACTCCAGCTGAACACCCATCTCGTCACACTTTCAGCCTGTGATACGGGAATCGGCCCAGTGGGCGAGGAGGGGGTTGCGAACGTCGTCAATGCATTCATCGAAGCGGGCGCGCAGAGCGTGGTTTCGACGCTATGGGAAGTGGAAGACCGCTCCACCGCACAATTGATGATTGCCTTCTATGGAAACCTTAGCCATCGCGAATCTAAAGCAGAGGCGCTGCGGGAAGCGCAGCTCAAGTCGCTTAAATCCGGAGACTCACCGTACTTCTGGGCCGGATTTGAGCTGGTCGGCGAACCGAGCGCAACACTCTTTCCCGATACAAGATCAGCTTTCACATCCAGGAGTGGTCAATGACGACAAATGTAGCTGCCGTTGTGCAGATGCCAATCGAGCTTTCACTAGAGAGCAAACACCGCGTACTGGAAAATGTGCTCAGCGCGTTGCAGAAGCGGTTTTACTCGCCCCAGAAGCTGAATGCAGACTGGCAGGCAGCGGTAGAAAAGTACAGGACAACAATCGAGTCCGCTCCTACCGCTGATTCCTTTGAGCAAGCTATGAGTGGACTTCTCAAGGAGTTGAATTCCTCTCACCTAGGCTTTTTCCATCAGAGCGCTCAAAGAGCATCGAGCCGCGCTGCGCTTAGTGCGACCTATCTGGCTGATGAAACCGAATACGGCAAGCGGTGGATCTTCCAGGATATTCACTCTGGAGGCGCGGCATCGATAGCTCGCATTGAACCAGGCAATATCCTTTTGACTGTGGATGGTCGGGACATCGCCCCGCCTGAGCACCCTGTCTTTGCGATGGGGAACCAGACGGCCATCGAGTTCATTGATAACAGGGGAAACAGGCTAACGGAGACGGTGGACGTAGCCAAGCCGAAAGGCAAGAAGCTTCACTTCGTCGAACCAACGCTTGTCGAAGCACGCGAGATCGAAAAGGGCATAGGGTACCTTAAGATAGCCATGTTCCCCGGCATGATTGGCGTTGTTGTCGCCAACCAGATCACGGATGCAGTAAAGTCCTTGGGGACAGTGGACCGGTTGATCATCGACTTGCGTGGAAATGCGGGAGGTGGAATCGGCGCGCTGCGTGTGATGAGCCTGCTTACCCCAGAGAGAATTCCGGTAGGCTTCGCTCTTGATAGGCGCAGCGTGAGCAGAAACGTCGAACACGACAAACGGACGTTTCCGCGGTTCTCAAAGATTCCATCAAACACCAAGGCGCTCTGGCCATTGGCGCTGCGGTTCGCTCCTGCGATGCTTACCAAGAAGCCGATTGTTCTCGAAACGGAAGGTCTCGGCCATCAGTCGTTTCATGGGCACGTTGTTTTACTGGTAGATCGACATACCGCCAGCGCGGCGGAGATGATCGTGGCATTTGCCCGAGAAAATAGACTTGCAACTATCATTGGCGAAAAAACGGCTGGTCGTCTTTTGTCCGCCACATCCGTCAAGGTCGGAAACGGCTTCCGTCTGGCGCTTCCGACAGGTGCCTACTACACGTGGAACGGCGCTGTTCTTGAAGGAACCCCGATAGAGCCTGACAAGGTAATTGAATTCGACTGGCGGAGCCAAAGAAGAGGGCTTGATCGACAACTCGATTACGCTGTTGAATCGCTGGCGGAGCAATTATGAGCCGACCTAAGCAAATACCTTAGGGAGACATTCATCGAATCCTCGGTGAGCGCGTTGACGATAAGTCGCTCGTTGACACATCTCTGTACTATAGGGACTAACATCCGGATGGGCGACAATCCGACCGAAACCTCGATTTTGTGTCACGGTTTTGATGGAACGTGAAGCACTGATGGACGGTCTGGGAAATACGGTTGGAGCCGTTCTAAAGTCGGTCCGCAGGTGTCCAAGACGAGGGCGCCTTCATCGAAAAGAACGCTGGAATGATACACAGCGTGTTCACCCGCACCAGTGGGACAAGGCTTCCCAACTTGATGCCACACCTGAAACCACCGTATATGCGAATCGAACGAAAGCGTCACGACGCCTCTCTCATCCGTGTCGGCTTCAATACGGTTCCCGTGGCTCCGTGCTTCCTGATCGGATTCACCGATAAAGATCACCAGATGGCGATTCGGGAGCGGCTTTCGTCCCTTGAGCTTTACCAGTACAAACTGGTCCTTCTTTGCTTGTCCTTTGTCTGCTTGCTGGGCATCGACGCAGATGGATGCAACCGCTGCGATACAGATAGTCAGCGCGAAACGCACGGGAATCGAACGGAACCATTGCATGACTTGGTATTTCAATTATGATACTCCCGAGTAACCGCCTACCCTGCCCCAATCGTGCTGTTGATCACCGCGACAAACGAACTGCTTCCAACGCGTCCTCTAATGCGCTTTTCGGATTGTAGGGCTGCGGGTCAATTCTGAAAGTGGGTCAAAGTCTCTC
>Ga0182030_10026998_pt1 | contig 10356 bp, 8 predicted proteins | sample 812S3MmetaG_FD_121299 | JGI IMG/M metagenome (GOLD analysis project Ga0182030, IMG submission 121299) | Permafrost microbial communities from Stordalen Mire, Sweden - 812S3M metaG (Illumina Assembly) | ecosystem: Environmental > Terrestrial > Soil > Wetlands > Permafrost | place: Sweden... | reverse complement strand
CATCGTGAGCTCTTTCACGAAACCAACGACCTTCTTGACGCTTTCGCCGAGTTCGTCGAGAAATGAGATGTTCACTTCGAGCGGCTCGCTCACCACAAACAGACGGTGGTCGGCGGCGAATTTGCGCACCACCTCTCCGTCCTTCATCTCTCGTCGACCGCCGCGACTCAGTGGAACAGCCGTGACGAAGCAGCGCTCGTGCGCGCCAGGAAACAGACCGATCAACTTCTTCGCGTTGGCCGACATCGCCGCGCCATCGTCGGTTTCGATCGTCGCGGTACGCATGCTTGGATAGTGCATCACGCGCACTTTGATGCTCTTCTTCTCATCGTCGACTGTTGATTTGTTCATCTTTGGTGCCGGTTCGTCGACGATTTCAATTTCTTTTCGCTTAATCGATGTCATTGTGATAGATGATTGGGCGAGCGATTTAGGAGGTAAAACGGCACCACTTCAAACAGCGAAAAAGAACCATTTAATCGGTTCAATTGTCCGTGGCGTTGCGTATTGCGTTGTTCTCTCCACCCTCGTTTTCAACCTCTTCTCGCAACGTGCTTTCGCCTGTGAGTCTCTTTCGCAGTGTTCGCAAGAAACCAACCATTTGAAAGTAGCTGAACAGTCGATGGCGCCCCCTCACAATCACAAGAGCTCGTTCTTTCCAGAAGGTGATGCGACCCAGGTTCTGTTCCGCGTTCTCGGCCACCAATCCGAGATCGACATTGACCAACTCTTGTACAAACTGTTTCATGCCATACAGGACGGCGAGGCGTTGCATCTCCTCTGAATAGAAGTGTGTGTAAATACCAAGATGCGACATGATGAACGACAGCACGTCGTATCTGTTTTCGACGATACATTTCCAGAACACGTAGAGACGCCAGAACTCCAGTGGTGCGTACGAATCGGTCGACGTCGGCATTTGACGAGCGTTGTGCACTTCGATGTACTTGCTCTGCAACGGACCGTCCAATTGAAACAAAAAGCTCAGTACTTGAGTCTCGTTGAATTGAACAGCTCGTTCGATGGCACCCTCGAAGTTGAGTGAGAAAGCACGACGTAGTTGAGACTGTTCCGAGAGAACCTCCAATTGGATAGAGAAACTACTAATGAGAAGGGAGATTGTTGGTGTCTTCGTGGCGTAGTAGAAGCGCGCCCAACTGAGCGGAGTGGTGCCGAGGAACGCCTCCTTCAAACTGTCGATGTTGTCCATTTTTGGGCCATCGAATCGATCCTTAGGATCTTCCGTGATGATCCGTTTGGCACGAACATCTATCGGCAGCATCGCCTCTTCGCGTTCCGCATCAGCGGCGACATCACCGACTTCTGGCGGACGATCGTGTCGACGGCGTTTCTCGATGGGCAAACTGTTGTACTGTTCTGCTGCTTTTAGACGCTCTTCGCTTGGCACCGCCGTGAGGTACTCTTGAATGGCCGAGCGCATCTGTTCGCCTCGGACGAGCAAACGATAGTAGCGCGACCACGAGCCGTCAGACTGTTCCTCTCTGCCGCCACCGACAATCGAACGCTTCATATCGACGTGCGCGAACTCTGGAAACTCATCCGCTACAAGTGCACCGTACACGAACGATCCTAACAGCAGAGCGTTGTAGGAACGCATGACGCGCCCCAAGTTAATCCGATCCTCATCAGCTTGCAGAAAATCGAATAACGTTCGATGAACAAACGCCGGCAGTCCGATTGGTTGCTGGTGTTCTTCTGGAGACACACCTGCGCTTGGTTCATTGGGGCCGCGCGGTTGAGTGTGTTCGTTCCACTTCGAACCAGGCACCGGCTTGTCTTGTGCGCCAGTTATTGCGGAACGCTTACGAGGTCGTTCATCGTCGGCCATTCCTCAAAAAATGCTCTCTAGTGAATGTCAATCTAAACAGGAGTCAGAGTTTGTTTAAAGCCGGGCAACAACTTCAATTAATCTCGAGGCTCACGCCTGTTTGGCGGTTGATTGCGGCGTCACCACTGTGGACAACGAGACGCGTTCGAGGCCCTCGCGCAACTTCTCCATGTCCTTGCGTTCCAGACGCCGTTGAGCAGCGATCTCGGTGTTGCGAGCAGCGAACAAGTTGGCGACCTCCGACGCCGGCAATTTGAAGAGTACATTCATGACCGAGTGGAACTGCATCATTTGGCGGAACGTCGGCGACCATGGTTGGTGCTTTGTTTGGACGCGTCGTTCGAGCAGCGATGCGTTGAGCGGTGGCGCCGGAATCGAGTCGGCTATCATGTTGCGCCGACGTACATCGATGTCGAACGAACGCCATTCGGTGAGTCGATCGTTGTTCGAGTGCAGGTTGTCGACAGTGACAGCCGGACACACCACTGCGTCGTTGCCGTCCAGCGGAAGGATGTCACGTGTGCGCCAGACCTCTGCCTCCTCCTTCGGTAGGTAGTCTTGCAAGTAGAGCAGAATGGACGCCTCGTAGCTGTGCAGGAGGCTGATGCAGAACGTCTGATTGGCGCGCCACAACTCTCGGTAGTAGTTGTACGCAATGATGTCGGGAAACTCGGCGTATGTCTCGCGCTTGTAGTATGGCTCATATTGCAGGTTGTTCACCTCGGTTGGCTTCATGTCTCCGTTGTGGTAGCGCGTTTCGAGTCGATACCAGTCGCTGAGTTCACGCACACGCGCAAATAGCGTGTCGCGTGCCGTGATGAGCATGCGCGACGTCGACTCTTCAACCATCTCCTTCGTTGTGCGCATCTGTCGCCACGGCTCACTACGCGAGTGCTGATTCGGTCCATCGCTGATGCGAGTCACAGCGTGGCCGGCGATGGCGCGTTCGAACTGCGCGTGGAACGCATTCTCTTCGTGATCGACTTCGCGTTGCGTCGGCAGTCGCGTCACCTGTTGCAAGAGTTGCAACGCCGCAAAATAGACTTCGTAGAGACGCGAGAATTCGATGACACGCGGCAGCGACTGATCGACAATCAACGCAGCCAGACGGGGCGTGTAGACAGCACAGTCGAGCAGTTCACGCACCACCAACACCTCCTTCACACCGTCGCTGATCACTCCGATCACCTGGCGCAGCTGAAACGAATTAAACCGCGACAGTTCACGCAGGTCACGGTACGGTATTCGACGCTCCTTCAACCCCTTGTAGTACTCGCCGAGGTCGATGCGCACACCCACCGTTTGGTCGCCGTCGCGGCGCGTGATCACGTCAAGACTGCGCCGATACTCGTTCATGGCGTACGCGCTCGCCGAGATAACCTCGTTGAAGTGCTGCTTCACGAGCGCCGACGACTGTTCGTTGACGCCGTCGTTGAGCATCTCCGACGCCTGCAGACCGCTCTCCACCGCCGCCATCGCCACCATGGCGTCGTGGCGCTTCGCGTTCAGGTACGTATCGTTGGCCGGGTCGCGACGCACGGCAACGTTGAGTTCGGGCCGATCACGGAGCAGTTTCTCGAGTCCCTCGTGTGTGAGCACCTTGCGCCCGCTCTGTGGCGCACGCACAAACGCACCGCTGTCGAGTTTGATCAGCCGACCATCTTTTAGCATGCCGTCGCGCAGACGCTTCTCGGTGCGCGTCATCTCCTTCAGCACCGCCTTGGCGTTGCCTTTCGACTTGCGCAGCAGATCGCTCATCGACTTGAGCTGCGAACGATCGCGTGCACCTTCGGCGATCTGTAGGTCGCCACTCTGTGTTGCCTCGATGAGTCGACGAATCTCGAGTGGAACGACGTTGAGGTTCGCCAACGCTGTACGCAGATCCAGTTCGTGGTCGCGCAACGCCGCCGTCAACAGCAGGTACCGCCTGCGTTCGAGGTTCTCGGCGCCTTGCTGCGTCTTGCCAACCATGCGCGCGCCCGTCCACGAGTCGATGTGCCGATGAAACATCTCTTCAGGCGAGAGAACAATCTCTGGTTCCAATTCATCAGTGGGAGCGACAGCGGCACTTGGCACTCCTCCGTCGACAAGCGCCTCTGTTGAAGACGCTGCTTCTGCTGCTGCTGCTTCTGCTGCTGCCACTGCTGGTGCTTCGGCGAAAACATCTTCTGTTTCGAATGCGTAGACGGGCTCCTGTTCGTCGGTCGCCATTAAATCGGACATACGTTGTTTTCAAATCGCCTCGGTGGCGGGGATCGTCGGTTCGGAAGTACAACACCACCAATGAAACAGAACAACGAGTGTGAACAACAGCATTCCACAGATCAATGTACACGCGAACCGACGAAACTCGATGTCGAACAGACATAGGCGTACGTAGTGCGTCGTGAGGCGGCGATCGATCACTCCGAGCGCACGCAGTTTGTACTCTTCGCTCTCCACCACGAGATGCGTGGAGTTCTGTGCCATGCTGTCGAGTGTGCGTCCACGCGCCACTAGGTGGTTCAGTGCTGCCGCCATTATACGAGTGGCTTCGCCGAGCTCCTGCAACATGCGAGTGAACAGTGGCTCACTGCGCGCCTCAACAACGACAATCGAAGATGCCATTCGAACACACACGCGCTCACGACAGGGTTTCTTCTTTACTTCTTCATTGCGAGTGGTTGTCCAATCAACGTCTTCCACAGCGATTCCTCCTCCTCCTGCTTGGGGTTGGCTGTACGTTTGTCACGCTGCACCTCACGCTGCTGCTTGGCAGAGAACGTACGCGTACTGTTCGTCGCCGTCGACGCAACAGAGTCGGCGTCGACAATGTTCAGCACACACGCGCCCTCAACACGACGCTCGAACTGTCGAGGCCTGTTCTTTGCAATCTCGTCGCGTATCTCCTCCAACGATGGCAGTACGAAGCTACCAGTGGTTGTGTCTCGAGCGATCGAAAACGCAGCATAGCCTGCAACGTCGCGACGGAATGGAGCTCGCATCTGCGCCAATTGTGCACGTTGCACACGCACGTCGTTCGTTTCGAAGAACACCAGCAGATGCTCGTCGTCCTCGAGGTGTGTGCTGAACCCCAGAAGCTTCTTGTTGTTGGCGTCCAGGTGCCGATCACGGTGTGCGAACAGAATGCTACGCGTCACTGTGTGCTGCTCGAGCAGGTCGATCAAATCACTCGCTCGACACAGCAGGAGTCCATCGTTGTCGGCGCCGTATCGACCGGCATTCTCGTGCCACTTCTGCTTGTCGACGAGCAGCGCGAACATCTGTTGGCCAGTCTTCCACAACAATTCCTTCGCACTGGGTGTGCCGTAGTCACCAACGGGCGTCTCGATGAATATGCAACGCTGCTTCGCCAGCGATAGCACAGGGTTCTCTTCCGTCGTCGACGGCGCACCTACCGCTGCCGCTGCTGCTGCTTCGTCTGCTGCCAATTGTGTCGAGGATTTCCACAATCCGTGTGGTGTGTTGAACCAGTCGATCCACGAGCTGAGCGTTCCCATAGAAAAGTCAAAGTCGCCTGGTTTCTTTAGTGTTGGCGCCGCGGAAACCTTGGTGTTTTTTGAAAAACAACAAGGTTTCCGTGGTGCTTATCTCCGACGTCTGCGCACCAAACAGAAACGTGATGGCACCGACGAGCGTATTTCTCTTCCTCCTCCTTCTGTTGGCGATGTTTGCAACTGTGCGCGGCGCCGACTCTCGGGAGGCAGGTTTCGAAGGCGGCGACGGCGAAGGCGGAGGTCATCGTCATCACCAGCACCACCACCACGACCGCACACCAGCTCCACCTGTGAGGAGTGCAGCCGAACAACGAGCGTACAACAGCGAACTACTGAGGAAACAGGCGCGCGACACGCACGACGACCTCTACACGCTCACCGGCTCGTACACCAAAATGGCATGGGGAGCTCTTGCACTGTTAATCACACCGCTCATTATGTTGTTCGTGCTCATTTGCTTGTGCAAACCCATTCTCTCGTCGTTTGCGACGTTCTTCTGGCTACTGCAGATACTCCTGTACGCGGTGTTGTTCCTACCGCGTTGGCTGCTGAACAAACTACTCTGTTGCGGCAGTCTGCCTGGTCCCGGTCAGAGCGCAAGTGCACGTAGTGGACTCGAACGAATGAACGCAGCCAACTCGGATAGCTACGTCAGTGCGAACGAAGTTGTTGCTGCTGCTGACACGTGCGTAAGCAAGGCGTGCACCAATCGACGTTGCACATTCCGCAATGCCAGCAAACGCAGCATCGCCTCACCTCTTTGCGCACAGCATCAGGCACAGATGCTCGGTCCGGTGGCGTTTGCGTTGCGTGAGTTCGAAACTCCGCCCACGTACCATGTGTGCGCGTTCCGCACTCCCGGAAATCAGAATGAACATACCAACGAAGAGCCACAGAGCGTTCTGGAGGAAGCCAACTCCTGTGCGAAGGAGGTGGCCGAGTCTGGCGTCACGGATCCGGGCATTTTGTTCATCTACACTTCGCCAGACGACGATCGTCCAAAGGGGGCGACAAGCGAATCGAAGCTGGCACACGAAGGCGGACTCGATGCGCCAGCCAGCCTCTTTCGAGTCGACTGCGCCAAAGACTACTACGAAGCAGTGAAGCAGGTCACGAGCAAGAAATCGTTCGCCGCCAAGAACACTACGGCGAGACAAATCCCGCACTGGAAGTGTTCGAATGCGTCGTTGGCGCGCGTGCTGCTGCAGGACGACGCATTTGCGCGCCAACATTTTGTGCGTTTCAACGCGTCCACCAACGAGTACGAGCGCGGTTGGTTCTTCATGAACAAGGCGAAGTTCATTTCGACGCTCACCGACGTCGTGCACGCCATCGACATCAATCAACCAGACATTATCCCACGATTAGTGGCTCAAAGCACGATGCAATCACAATGAACGCACAGAGAACGCTCGGTTGCTATTCAAAATTTGAGCGTTCATTTGCATGTGCACACAAAACTAATCGATGCAGTGGTGCTCCACTACTTTGTAGTAATTGGCGAGCAAGCCGGCCTTATTCAGCGTTTCACCCAGGCACTCGTTCGTATCGATGCCCACTTCGTTGAGGTAATCGGTGAACTCCTCGCGCGACGCACGTGCCACTATGCGGTCCACTTGTTCGGCGTTCTCTTCGTTGCGTAGTTTGTTCAGGTTGCAGATCAACTCCTGTGCGTAGTTCGACAGTTGTCCAGGCGGCGGTTTCTTTGCTTGTTCTGCCTGGTCCAGCCACCTGTCGATGAATTCGTCGAGTCTGGGCGAACACGGCGCAGCTGGTGCCGCTGCTACCTCTTTCGCTCGCTTCTCGGCAGCAGCGGCGCTCTTGTTGCGTGCGTTGGTGCGCACAGCTTCGAGCGTTGCTGCGAGGTACGTTCCATCGCTGCTCTTTCGTCTCTCACTCTTCGCAACATCGGCGCTCCCACCTCCACGCGAACTGTTGTGGCGCGAACCAATATCTTTGCCGCTGCCACTGAAACTTCTGCTCAAAATGTCGTTGGACGCATCAAACTCGTCGTTGGCCGTCGACGTCACGCGCAACGAACTGTTGAGTGTCACCATACCGGCGCGCGTCTCCGGCGACGATTTGTTCCGGCGTTTTTTAAACATTCTCTAGCTAACGTGCGAGCGCGAAAAGGTGCGCAAGTTTCGAAAACAAACAGCGCTCGATGGTACTACAGAAAGTTGGCGGCAGCAAATACATCGTGAAGTCGCACAAAGGCAAGCGTTTGAGCAAACCGATGTCGAAGGCGGGCGCCACGCACCGTCTCCAGCAAATCGAGTACTTCAAACATCGCGACGCGTCGCGCAAACGCACTGGCGGGCGTCGATGAACGCGAAGAAACAGAGCCGTGGACGCACATACGAAACATAATGAACTGAATTGCTTTGCAGCACTTGAGCGTTCATTCGTTCGTTCGTACATGGAGTACATCGAAGAGGATGCAGACGCACTTCCGTGCGCAAGCAGCTACGACGAAGTGTGCACCGAGCTGCGCAAGACACTGTTGGTCGGTGCAGCCAGCAACGGCAGCGGCGGCGGGGGACCGCAACCGGCTGTGCCAAGTAACCGACTCGCAACAGTGCGCAATCTACTCGGTCTCAAGTCTGGCGCCAAGAAGTTCACACCACAGTCGAACGTCACGCGCGTGAACACCTCAGCTCCGCGCTCCGAGCAGATGGAGACGGCGTTCCACACCGTCGTCGAACTCGCAATGGCCGTCTACCTCGAGCGTCGATGCAAATCGGTGCCACAGTTCGTCAACGAAGCTAAAGTGAACGCACAGTCGGTGTTCGAACAGATCGCTGGCGCTGGCGATGAGATCGTGAGCGATCTATTGCTGCGCTTCATGATGTCGAAGACTGTTGTCAATGCTCCGGCGCGTGCGTTGGCACGCATACAGACACCACTGCGCCACATCCTGTTCGGTCACGACGTGGTGAACAACGACGTCGTCACCGGTAGCGTGCCTGCAAAAGAACTCACGAAAGCAGACATCAACGCCCTCAATTCGTCGGCGTCGGCGTTCTTCACCGCCGATGATCAACGACTGCTGAACGGGCTGTTCGCTGGGCGCAATTTGGACAGCAGTTTTAGCGGTCGACGCTTCTCGCAACAGGAGGTCTACTTCATGCTCGTGTGTTGCTTATTGATGCTCTCCGGCCGCATCGTCGACGCGTTCCGCCACTCGGACGAGGCGGTGCAGAATCCGCGTGCTCTGGCGACGGAAGACGAACGCACCGCACTGGCCACTGAACTTCCACCTCCGCCTTCGCCGGCGCCAGTTGCGGGTGCTCACAGAATAGTGCAGACACGACCACCTCCTCAGTTTCCAGTTGTGGACATACACAGAGCACCTCTGCCACCGCCGCTGGCCAACTCGAAGACGTACCTGTCGACAGGCTACACGCCCGACAACAGCGGAAGAACCGCCGCCACCAACAGCAGTGGCAGAAGCAGCGGTTCTCTACCGTACGCTGGCGAATCGCGCAAGGGCGAAAACCAGTACGTTAGCATCCCAGTTGGCCCGGACTTAGATCCGGCGATCAGTCCAAACTCGACGAATCCGAACCGATACGCGCCGGCGCCGCAAAACTCGTTTAAATCTTCCTATTGAACGAAGCAGGCCCGACGGTGTAAATAAAAGTTTAAACCGTCACTGTTCAACGCCGCGAACGCTTCGAACTGTCTGTTGCATGAATCTCGACCACGAACAACACCAGCAAGCGAAGCAAGTCGACATGCCAGCTCTCGGCACTCACGGCGGCGTCCTCTTGCGCAGGCACAGTTCGTCGCGCGTCTCGCAGCAGTTGCTGCAGGCGGCCAACGTGAGCAATCTACAAGCGCAAGAGTCGGTCGAGAAGAAGCGCAGCTCACTGGGTCGTTCGGCAATGCTGTTGTTGGCCATGCGTATCTCGGCCATCTCCTCGCAGACGCCAGCGGCGATGGAGAGTGAAGTCGACGAACTGGTGCCGCGCGATCGGCTGCCACGATCGGTGTCCGAGCGTTGTCTTCCATCGCCGCGTCTCGTCAACACAGAGGAGTTCGTGCCAGCTCCGTCACCGAGGCGCGTCACCACCAGTGGCGCCAACGGTACGTCTTCTCCGCGGCAATCGCCACGGCATTCGCCACGAGCTACCACTGCGTTGCATTCGAACTCCTCTCCGGCTCCGTCACCGCGTTCGTGGAAGGCGCGCTCGTTGTCGATCAGTGGTAGCACCGCTCTGCCGCTCGACGTCGATTTGCGCATCTGCTACGTCACCGATCCACTCGGCATCGACGAGCGCTACGAGACGTTCTACATCGAACGGCACCAGGCCACGCTCGCCGATCGTCAGTGGTTCTGCCTCGCACAGCCGAGCAACTACGACACGAACAACAAACCAGTCGACGGCGGGTTCGATCGGCACGTGCACGACGTAAACGTGCAACAGGTGCGCAAGCGTGTGCACGCCATGCTGCACGCACGCGCACTCTTCTCACCGAACGATCCCGACGCACCGGTCCTCTCACCAGCAACGCCAGTCGACACGGGCAAGTTCGCGGCCTGCAAACGCGACTCGTCGTTCGTTCTTCCAGCTAAAGCATCGAAGTACGAGACAATCTACGTGTTGGCGCCAGTGTGATTGTGAATGAACGTCGTTCGATACAATTTTTCATCCACAACTGTCTCTGTTTGTCTTCATCTGTCTTTGTTTGTCAATACTTGTCTTCACTTGTACACGTTTGGTTTCATTTGTCGACACTTGTCGACGCTTGTCAACACTTGTCGCCACTTGTCGCCACTTGTCGGTGTTTGTACGCAGTGATGACGTCATCACTTCAGTCGTTCAATGGGTAGGTGTGGTGTTCAGGTCGAATTGCTTAACTCCCATACTTGCCACCAACCATCGCATACTAGATGTATTGGTGGTAGGAAAGAGGCAGCGATCGGTGGTGGTTTTGCCGAGGAAATGAATAGGGACATATTACTGTTTTTGATTTTTTTTTCGGTTGCTAAGTGGGCATTTATGT
>Ga0182030_10026996_pt1 | contig 10357 bp, 10 predicted proteins | sample 812S3MmetaG_FD_121299 | JGI IMG/M metagenome (GOLD analysis project Ga0182030, IMG submission 121299) | Permafrost microbial communities from Stordalen Mire, Sweden - 812S3M metaG (Illumina Assembly) | ecosystem: Environmental > Terrestrial > Soil > Wetlands > Permafrost | place: Sweden... | reverse complement strand
TTTTCTGGTGCACGCCGACGACGATGATGGAGTCTTCCCGGAAAACAGCGTGAATTTCTATCTGGCTCTGCGCAAGGCGCATGTTCCAGCAGAATTGCATATCTACCAGTTCGGAGGCCACGGATTTGGCCTGGCTCCGCTCGACCCAGTTCTCTCTTCATGGACCGCGCGTCTGGCCGATTGGCTGCGTGGACGAAGTCTTTTGCAACCTTGATTTGCAAGACATCTGAGGACATCAGGAGAACACCACGCGCGCTCACCCCGACTGGTTGAATGGTGGCCCAGGCGCTCTCGGAGGAGACAATGAAAACGCTGTCCCATAGCCGGCGCATGTTGGGAGAGTCTTGCGTACCGATTGCGATCGCAGGAAGAAGAAGAATTGGACTCGGTAGGCTCTGGGTTGGCGTTCTCTGTCTGTTTTTCGTGGCCGCTCTCGCCAATCCCGCACTCTGCGAAGAACACCCCAGCCCTCCCACGCTCGCAATCGGCGCACTCGCGCCCGACTTTTGCCTGCCGGGTATTGACGATCAGACCCATTGCTTGAAGGACTACGCTCAGAGCAAGGTTTTCGTAGCGGTGTTCACCTGCAATCACTGCCCGACGGCGCAACTTTACGAGAGCCGCATCAAGCAACTCGCGGCGGATTATCACGATCGCGGAGTGGCGCTGGTGGCTATTGAGCCCAACAGTCCAAAGGCCGTCTTACTCGGTGAGATGGGTTACACGGATGTGGGCGACTCACTTGAGGACATGAAAATTCGTGCTGCCTATCGCCATTTCAACTTTCCCTATCTTTACGACGGCGAAACGCAGAACGTTTCCCGCGCCTACGGACCCACCGCTACTCCGCACGTGTTCGTCTTTGACGCCGCTCGCAAGCTCCGCTACGAAGGCCGGGTCGACAACAATCCTCGGGAATCGCTGGTCACGGCGCAGGATGCGCGCAACGCCATTGACGCGGTTCTCGCCGGTCGGCCAGTGCCGGTGGCCAAGACTCCATCCGTGGGCTGTTCCACCAAATGGTTATACAAGGCAGACATGCAGAAAGCGGAGATGAACGAGATCGAAGCTCAACCCGTCGATGTAACCCCGGCAGGTGTCGACGATTTGAAATCCCTGCGAAAGAATTCAACCGACAAACTCCTGCTGGTCAATTTTTGGGCGACCTGGTGCGCTCCTTGCGTCGATGAGTTTCCCAAGCTGGAAACGATGTACCGCATGTACGGGCATCGCGCCTTTGACCTGGTTACGGTAAGCATCAACTATCCCGACGAGAAGCCGGCCGTGCTCGCGGCCCTCAGGAAGCAGCACGCCACCAGCCGGAATTTGATCTTTGGATCAACCGACATTTACTCGCTGATCGGCGCCTTTGGCGGTGAATGGAACGGCGCCGTCCCTTATACGATTCTGATTAGCCCCAACGGAGAGGCCATCTACCAGCACCAGGGAACGGTTGATCCGCTTGAACTGAAGCGTACGATCATCGCCAACATCGCCGATGACGGTTACAGCGGCCATCAAGCGTATTGGAAAACTCCCTCGGAAAAGTAGTTCCTCGGCTCCGAACACAAATGAAGAAGACTCCCCCCCAGCTACGGCGTGATCCGCAGCAGCACGACTCCGTGAGTCGGCACAGTTACCTTGTAAAGGCCGGAAATCCGTCCCAGATCCTTGCCCTGCCAAACATCCCGGACGTGCACTGCGTCCTTGAATCCAAGCATTCGGAAATCGACTTCGACCTGTGAGGGTTTCATCCACGTACTCTGACGATTGAACACACCGACTGCTTTTGCGCCGCCAGTCAGCGGCTTCGCCCAGATCTCATAAGCGCCTTCAGCCCAGACACGGTCTCCCTGTTTTCCCAGTGGATCCTGGTCGATGGCGATCACTTCGCGGTTCGTCAACAGAGCTACAGTCTCCGAAGTCATCTTGGTCAAGTCGTTTCCCGCCAGCAGCGGAGCCGCCAACAGAGCCCACAAGCTCATATGCGTACGGTATTCATCGGGCTTCATGCCGCCATTGCCGACTTCCAGCATGTCGGGATCGTTCCAATGGCCGGGCGCAGCGTAGCGAGAGAGTCCGGCTTGGCCGAACCCAATGGTCTCCATCCGCTCATAAGTATCGTTAATGTCGTCCGTCGTGCGCCACGAATTGCCCCCGACCGAGGCGCCCCAGCGCCAGACTGAGTCCATTCCGTATTGGCAAAGGCTGAACACGATCGGGCGTTTCGTTTTGAGCAGCCCATCGTGCATTTTCTGATAGGCCCCGATCATCAACTGATGTGCGGCCTCGGGAGAAGCAGCCTGCTTCATGGCCGAGTCGTTGAAGCTGCACAGGTCATACTTCAGATAATCGACGCCCCACTGTGCATAGGTCTGCGCATCTTGCTCCTCATGCCCATAGCTGCCTTCATATCCTGCGCAGGTCTTGGGTCCCGGTGAAGAATAAATGCCCAGCTTCAATCCCTTGCTGTGGACGTAATCGGCGAGCGCCTTCATGTCAGGGAATTTCTGGTTGGCATGAATGAATCCCTGCGCGTCGCGCTGCCCTTCCCAAGTGTCGTCAATGTTGATGTAAACATAGCCAGCGTCACGCATGCCGCTGGCGACCATGGCATCCGCCTGGGCCCTGACTGTGGCGTCGTCGATCTTCTCGGCAAAGTGATTCCAACTATTCCATCCCATTGGAGGCGTCGCGGCCAGCGCACTCTCCTGCGCCCGCGAAGGAGAACTCACTGCAAATGCGGCAAGCAACAGGCAAACAATGGAAGCACTTTTCATAGAGATTCGTCTCCTGATTCGAACCAGCCGTTCCCGGCAAAGATCAACTGTACAGCTTAGTGTAGCCGTGAAATAGGCACCTCAAGAAAATCCGCTGTCAGCGAGCGCATTTGCTCACAAACTGCTGACGGCGGACTTAGCTTATGGGCGGGTCACCGTGATTGTATGGCCCATATATTTCACCGCCTTTTGCGGATTGGCGGTCGGTTCGACGCCGACTCCATTTTTCTCTCCGACCCAGACAATCTGGAAATTGCGAGACTGCAGCATGCCCGGGAAGCTTCCGTTTCTCTCTCCCAAGGTGAGAGACTGCGCGGCATCGTTCCAGTGGAACGCAATCGTGGAATAGACGCCTTTTTCGTAGCGGTAGCTGTCCCCTTCATCCTCATAGAGAACGAAATCGCCGTTCGCTCCCGGGTAGATTCTGATCTCAATGGGATCGGCTGGTTTTTCGTCGCTGTATTGCACATCCGGCCCCATCGGCACAATTGAGCCCGCCCGGACGAAAAGAGGGATCGTCTCCAAGGGCGCCTCCGCGGATAGGAAGCGTCCACCCTCTTGACGCTGGCCCGTCCAAAAGTCGTACCAGACCGTGCCCTGCGGCAAATAAACGTTCCGCGATTGCTCGCCCGGATCGGTTACGGGGGAAACCATGAGAGCGGGACCATACAAGAACTGATCGCCAATCGACTGCACTTTTTGGTCCGTACGAAAGTCCATCACCAGCGGACGCATCGGAGTGTAACCCTCATGCGTAACTCGCCACGCAGTCGAGTAAATGTAAGGCAGCAAACGGTATCGCAGGCGATCATATTTCGTCAGAATGGCTTGCGCTTCGGGCCCGTAGGACCATAGCTCGTTCTGGTTGTTTTCCCGCGTGCCATGCACGCGGAAGATCGGGCAAAACGTTCCATACTCGAACCAGCGCACAAACAACTCGCGATAGGCGGGATCGGCAGGATCGCCAGACACGAAGCCCCCGATGTCGGTGGTCCAGTAGGGCAACCCGGAGATCGCGTAATTCAATCCCGCCGGAATCTGCCGCTTCAAAGTTCCCCAGGTAGAAAAAATGTCCCCCGACCAGGCAACCGCCGCATTGCGCTGCAGCCCGGCAGTGCCGGAGCGCGTCAGGATGAACACTCTTTTTTCGTCGGTCTCCTGGCGCTGGCCTTGGTAGGTTCCCATGGTAGTCATCAACGCATAGACGTTAGCATAGCGCGCCCCGCTTCCCATGCCGGTGTGCGCCGTCTCCATCAGGTTGGCTTCCTCGACCAGAGTCTCGGGTTCAGTCACGTCTTGCCACCAGGCATCGAACCCGCGCTGGAATAGGCTGCTATTAATCTGTCCCCAGTAGAGCGCACGCGCATCCGGGTTCAGTGCGTCGTAGAGACCGAACCCAGGATTCCATGGACTTGCCGAGGGAATCTTGTAGATGAACCAGGACTTGTTCTCAAAAGCGTCGTAGTTGGCCGTGCCAGGAGAGAAAAACGGCCAGACGGAAATCATGACGTGAAAATGTTCACTATGCAGTGCCGAGACCATCCCCGTGGGATCAGGATAATCAGGAGTAAAGATGTGCGAGCCCATCTTTGTCCACCAGAACCAGTCCTGCACAATGTTGTCGACCGGAATATGCAAATCGCGGTATTTGGCAGCAGCCGCGAGTAGATCGCTTTGGGTGCTGTAGCGGTTCTTGCATTGCCAAAATCCGTAGGCCCATTTTCCGAATAAGGGTGCATCTCCGGTGAGGGCGCGGTATCCGGCGATGACCTGATCCATCTCCGGGCCATAGATGAAGTAGTAATCGATGGTGTCCGCCACCTCGGAGTAGAGATATAAATAGCGCGCGAAGCGGTTGTTGAACCGCGAAGCAGACGCGTTGTTCCAGAAGATTCCATAGCCCAGGCTCGACGTGAAAAAGGGCACCGAAATGTTGGTGTTGTCCTGCGACAGCTCCACGGATTCTCCGCTGTAGTTCCACTGCCCACCCTGGTGCTGCCCCAGTCCATAGAAAGCCTCGCCCGAGCTGGGCGTAAAGACTTGCGTGGCGTGGTAGGTCTGCTCGCCATTCACCACCGCCGGAGTCATCTGCCGGGATTGCCACTCCGCCGCCTCTTGCAGCAGCATTCGGCCGCTAGCGTCGGTGAACTTGAGGGAACCATTTTGATAGTTGATCACCACTTTCAGAAGGTTGGTGCTGACCGTAGCCTCCTTCTCTTGGCGCGGACGTTTGAAAGCCCACGACGTTCTTGCGATCATGGGATTCTTATTTTCCGGGAAAGTGCCGGTCGGGGAATACACAATATGCACGATTGAATCACTGCAGATCTGTACTTTCAGCGCGCCCGACCCAAGATGGAATAGGGCACCGTCAGGTTGTTCCTCAACGCTCGTCACTGGCGCCGGCCGATCCAGCGCCGCAACGCTCAGCGTCAGCAGGTGCAGCAAAAGGCAGAACCACGTGAGTCGTGCGGCTACCCCACATCGACGAGGAAAAAAGGCAGTGGATTGAGTCAAGGGTGTCTCCTTAGGCTATGAAGCAGACAAGTAAAGCACGATTACATTCTTGCGATTGCCCTCGATCCTCAACAAGTAGATCTTCAGGTTCCAATCCATGGCCTCTTAGCCATCGCAGTTTTACTGCACTTCGGCGATGAACGGTCCGAAAGGTAGCAGACTTAGGCCCTGGATCTGGCCTGGCTTCAGCCGGGTCTGGGCTCCACGATGGAAGCCCTCATCACTCAGCCGCAGCGTGAGTCGATAGACCTTCCAGCTGCGTGGAACAAGTCTGGGTCGAATGAACGGGCGGGAGCTATGTTCGATGCTGTTTCCGCAAGGCTTGATCTGGTCGCGTTCTATGGTTTTTGAACTCACAAAACGCGTCAAATCCTGCAGCATCTACGGGCCTCTCGGCTTGATGACACCGATGATGTCAAGGTTGGCGTCCCCGACGGGATTTGAACCCGTGTTACCGCCGTGAAAGCGGGATGGCTAAATGTAACTCTACGAAACTACGGGAACGCGGACCACGTGCAGATGTATCATTGCGCGGTGGCAGAGATAACAGCTTTCGTCTTGGCCGGCGGCCAGAGCTCGCGAATGGGCAAGGCTAAAGACAAGGCTTTTCTGATGTTGGCGGATCAAAGTCTGCTGGATCGCGCGCTCGCGCTCGCGGGTTCACTCACCAGCGATGTCCGCATCAGCGGCAGCGCAGTCAAATTCGCCAGGTTCAGTCCGGTCGTAGAAGACATCTATCCGCAGCAAGGACCCTTAAGCGGAATTCACGCGGCGCTACGGCAGAGTGCCAGCGAATTGAATCTGATGTTGGCGGTCGATCTGCCGTTTGTAGAACCGGGGTTTCTGCCCTATTTGGTTGCTCAAGCACGCGCCAGCAAAGCCCTCGCCACGGTTCCACAAACCCCGGATGGCTGGCAGCCTTTGTGCGCAGTCTACCGGCGCGAATTTGCGAAAATCGCCGAGAGCGCTTTGCGCGAAGGAAGAAACAGAATCGATGCGCTGTTTCTGTCTTCCATAACCCACCCGATCACCGGGAAAGAAATGATAAACGGTGGCTTCTCGCTTGCGATGTTCCGCAATCTAAACACGCCGGAGGAACTTCAAGCGGCGAATGATGGTTGGAAGAAAGGCCGGCCCAATCTGAATGAGCATAGTTAGAACGTTATCGAAATCTGCTTATTGGCGGACCGGAACGTTGGCTGCGGTTAACAACCTCAGGCGGTCTTCACCAGAATAAACAAGGAATCGCCGGCCACGAAGGAAACCCACCAAAGTGAGCCCTAACTCGCGCGCCAGCCGGACCGCCAGGCCGGACGGCGCAGAGATAGATGCAACCAGCGGAATGCTCGCCATCAGTGCCTTCTGAATAATCTCGAAACCTCCACGTCCGCTGACCATCAGCGCGAAATCGGAAAGAGGAAGGCGCTCTTCCAGCAGCGCCCAGCCGACAATTTTATCCACGGCATTGTGCCGACCGATGTCTTCGCGAAGTACGATCATTTCCCCCTGGTTGTTGAACAAGGCCGCCGCATGTAGCCCTCCGGTCTTGTCGAACACACGTTGCGCCGCCTTAAGGCCGTCGGGAAGAGTGCAAAGCACTTGGGGATCCAGGAAAAAGTCACGGGTTGGCCGCGCCAGTGAGTGGGCACGCACCGCGTCGATAGAAGCCTTGCCACAAATGCCACAACTCGAAGTCATAAAGAAATTGCGCCGAACATGTTTCGGCTTGCTTGACGTTCTTAAACTTACTTCGACGGTGTTGCCCATAGTCCGGCTTCCGTTCGCTTTGGCATAGTTCAGAGATGCAATCTGGCTGCGCTTTTGTATCACCCCTTCAGTAAATAGAAAGCCAACCGCCAATTCCAGATCGTTCCCAGGGGTGCGCATCGTAACGCTGATGGGGCGTCCGTCAAGACGAATTTCTAACGGCTCCTCACCAGCCAAATAGTCCGGTTGCCGGCGCACCTCACCATCTCGCCATTCCACGACTTGCGTCAGGTCAATGCTGTGCTGATGGTGCGGCATATTTTCGTTCGGCATATTTTCTCGCGCCCGGCTGGAGCGGAAACTCAGTCCCTGTGTGCAGTCGAAGCTTTGGGATTCGGAAACGCATTTGCGTCATCTTGCTCCGTTCTTTCGTCGCGATGTAAACATTCGAAATCCTTTTCGATCAGCAGCGACGGTCCATCGCTGCCTGCTCTATCGGTGACCAGGGCGATCTGACTTGATGTCGTCCATGTCCGCGCCATTTGTAGCGGCACTCGGACACGAATTGCACCCCCAGAGAACTCTGACTCTATAGCGGTCACAGAAGATGCTTCGAGCGCGTAGACCAGGCGCGAACCTGAGCCAAATCGCACTTGCTCTTCGCAAAGGCCGGTCCGATCAAGAATCTCGATGTCGGTTCGATTCAGGCGAAAGCGAAGTGAATTTCCGTGAATGCGAAGTTTCACACCTTCCTCCAAGTTATAAACCAGCGAAGTTTGAGACGGCCGACGCGTAACTCTTCGTTGCTGAAGTTCTTCCGGAACCCCTGATCAGGCTCCTAACAGGTTGACTTGTAACTTCTCGTAACCATGTTCGCGGGCCCACAGGTCCAAGGGTAATGCTGCCAGCTCATCGACAACGGCAACTGCCAGCCCAGTTTTCGTCAAATCGATACTCTTCAAATAGGTGTGGCATGTGTCGCAGACGTCCACGCGGACATGCGCGATCTCGGGCGCCGAGTAATATGCCATCTGCGGTTCCCGTTCTTCTCCGCACGCCGGACAATAAATTCTACGAAAAGCCCACTCATGCGCACAGAGCATGCAAATCAGCGATTTCTTCGCACCGTCGCCTTCACTGCGCAATACGCCGACCGCGGGCTTGCCGCCGCAAAGCGGGCAGGTCAATGGAGCTCCTTCCACAATCGTGGCTTTGCGGTGATCGGCTAGATATTCGGCATAGGGCTGCAGAAAGATCCACGCCAGCCCGCGATCAGAACAGGCTGCGGCGCCAGGATCGGTGGGCTGGATTGGCTCGGCGTCATCGGCGCTCCCAGCTACATCTGAGTCTCTGTACCAGAAGTCTTCCATCGCGTGCTGCCATGCCGCTGATCCCTTCAGCGCTAAAGCGGCGGCGGCCTGGGCCAGCGGCGCTGGCGCAATCTGCTGAATCACCGATAGAAATCCGGGAAACTTCGGGAGCAGGAGAAAAAAATCTAGCTCATCTCTTAGCGGGCGATCCGAAGAAATCCTCGGCGAATCGGCGAGAACTTTATGGATTTCGTCGTAAACCCGCTTCTGAAAAGTTGCAACGCGAGCGTAATATTGCAGCCCTTCGGCGGAGAACGGACAAGAAGAGGCCAACTCGTTGGCGCGGCGAATGCGGCGGTCCCACTTCGCATCGTTCATTGTTTCATTTTTCGCGCAGCCGAGTTGCGAAGGAGTTCCTGATACCAGGTGTGGTGGTGATGGTCTGCCCAGGCACGCGACACGTCACCGCGAATGACCGAACCAAAAGCACCGCGTTCCATCGCAGTACCCATATAGACGTGGATGATAAAAAGCGCGATCGTGGCAAGCGCGCACACCGGATGTACGAAAACGGCGGCCAGACGCAGGAACCGCAAGTTCCAGGGAATGTACTGGGGGAGCCAGAGCATCAACCCGGAAACCAGAAGCACGAGACCGTTCCAAACGAAGCCCCAGAAAAGCAACTTCTGGCCGGGATTGAAGCGGTCGGCGGAAGGAATCTGATCGTCTTCATTGCGAATGTAATGTCCGATGGCCGCCCACCAGGCCTTGTCGGCAGGAGTTTCTTTCATTTGTCGATGCCACATGCTGTACATCATCGACACCCCGACGGTGAAGACGAGGCCCAACCAAGGATGAAACTCGCGCGAAATCGTCGGCCCTCCCAGGATGACGGCAATCCAAAAGAGCCAGGGGCTCCAGAAGGCGAGACCGGTCAGCAGGAGGTATACGTAGGAGACGCCCGTCAACCAGTGCACCAGCCGCTCGCGGAACGAATAGCGCAGCACTCGACCATTGGGCAGGAGATACGGCTCGTGGCTCATTGGGCTTCTCCGTGAGACTCCTGCTCGTCTTCCTTTACGACCTTAGGGCCGAATCGCAAGTAGTGAACGAACACGCCGACCGCCCCGAAGATCATCCCAAAGTTTCCAATCCATTTCAGCGGCCCTTTCCAGAGCCGCACCGACAGAGGGACGCGCGGATCCTTCGGAAGTCCGCCGTACAACTGCGGATTCTTGGCATCGTGCAGGACGTAGATTACGTGGGTTCCGCCGACTCCGTCCGGATCGTAAACTCCCGCGTCCTGGAATCCGGAATGGTCACGAAGTTGCGCCGCGCGAGTCTCGGCTAATTCCTTCATTTCCGGCTTCGTCCCAAAATGCAGGCAGCCTGTGGGGCAGGCCTTGATGCAGGCTGGTTCCAGGCCCACCGACACGCGGTCGTTGCACAGCGTGCACTTGAAGACTTTGCGCGAGGGAGGATCGAATTTCGGAATGTTGAAGGGGCAACCCGTCATGCAGTACCCGCAACCAATGCAATTCGCCTCCTGGAAATCGACGATGCCGTTGGCATATTGAACAATGGCGGCGTCCGCCGGGCAGGCCGCGAGGCAACCCGGATCGGCACAGTGCATGCACTGATCTTTTCGCATCAGCAGCATCATGCTGCCGTCGGCACGCTCATGCTCGTTGAACTTGATCAGGTTCCAGTAATTCCATGCCGTCTCGGGCATCGTCTGGTAAGTGTTATCGAAGCTGGTTTCAGTGAAGGTGTAACCGTTCCATTCCAGGCAGGCCACTTCGCATGCCTTGCAGCCAATACACGTCGTCGTGTCAACCAGCTTACAGACCTGGAATTCGCGGTTTAGGCCTGCGCCCGGCACGACGCCGGCGTGACCGGAGATTCGGACCAGCTCGGTTGCCGCCTGACTCATCATCGCTCCCTACGCCTTCTCGACTTTCACTAAAAAACCCTTGGACTCAGGGGTGTGAGCATTCGGATCGGTGACGGCCGGCGTCAGTAAATTTGCGGGCGTCCGCGCAT
>Ga0182030_10026995_pt1 | contig 10357 bp, 9 predicted proteins | sample 812S3MmetaG_FD_121299 | JGI IMG/M metagenome (GOLD analysis project Ga0182030, IMG submission 121299) | Permafrost microbial communities from Stordalen Mire, Sweden - 812S3M metaG (Illumina Assembly) | ecosystem: Environmental > Terrestrial > Soil > Wetlands > Permafrost | place: Sweden... | reverse complement strand
AGAATCAAGGATTGGCGACGCATTCATACCCGCTACGACAGATGCGCCCACACGTTCATGTCAGCCATCTGCATCGCCGCTACCGTCATCTTCTGGCTCTAATCAATGAGTCCTGAGCCTAAGAACATTCCCTCGGCTCGTCCGAAAGGAATGCAAAATGGATTGCGATGCTACTCATTAAACGAGCGCTCGGCCCAAGGGCCAGCCTCACGCCGGGTTCAAAGCAAGCAACTCCCATCTGCGCCGCCGAAGGAACGCCCTCGCATCAGCGCCGGGCTTATCAACAGCAGCTCTGGGAGAGAACGATGAACAACACGCAGCAGTTACCAAATCCCGTCGCCAACGAACTCGCCGACGATCTGCTCCATGGAGCGGATGAAATTGCCGAATTTATCTTCGGCGAGCGCGGGAGTCGGCGTAAAATTTATTATTTGACGGAATGTGCCCGCCTGCCGGTATTTCGGTTGGGCTCCATGCTCTGCGCACGGCGTAGCGTTCTTTTGGGGTGGATCGCGGGGCAGGAAAGCCGCGTCCAGACACTGGCAGCTAAGGGTTCGTGATCCTGTGCGTTCGGTCGTGCCTTCCGCCCCATCATCAACTGCGCCACGATGTTGATGCTATAAGTGACGTATGCCGAAGTCCCGCATCCCGCATTCGCATACTCAAGTCGCAGCCGAGCGCCGCGTTTACGCCGGCGCTGTAGAGGCAATTCCGCGGTTCTCGTTCTACGAGGCGAGCGGCGAGCGCATTTACGTGTGGTCCTACAAAATGACGATTTTCAATGCCGGGCCTCACACCATCAAGGTCGTGGGTCGAAGATTGGTCATAGATGAAGGGAGTCTTGCTCGCCCTGTCAGCGGACGTCAGGGGTTTGCTCCGTCTGTTGGCGGGGATCAGCCTATCCTGGCAAGCAACGGCTCTTTCACATATGAGGCGGGCGTGGCTACGTCCGCAGAAGCGCCTTCCGGCATAACGTGCTTCTTCCAGGTCAGTGATTGTGAAACAAACGAGACTTTTATTATATCGGCTCCCAGATTTGCATTCGTCAATAGAGGCCCTGGTTTCCTTAAACTCCCTGCGATTTCACTAAACAGCAAACTTAGGGAGGAAGATGCCATTTCATTGTGCAAGGCCGTGCATGATTATAATGAGGCGTGCATCAAAGGGTCTGCTTCGTTTCGGGCAGACCATCTTATTTTATCACCTGACGGCCGCAAACTGATCAATTGCTATTTGAATAGCCAGGGCAAAGGAGACCCAACGAAGAAAGGCATTTTCGATTTATCTGCCATTATGCCAAAAGGATATAATTGTGAGCCAATTCATGCCGATGACCACTATATGTTGAAGTCCGAGCAGTGGTTAGAAGATGAACGTAGTGCGCAAGACGTTTACTTCAATGTAATACTTGTATATAACTGTCCCGTCTTGCCGCCCAGAAAATCAAGTGGCGACGCGGCTCTTGTGCATAAATTTTCGACGCTGGTTGATAAGCTTGGCTTCGATGTTGTTGCAGACTTAATCGTCGGGCGCGCGTCCCCCGGCGAGCGTGCTCACCTTCAGGGCATGCTGGCTTGTGAGGTCACGAAAGACACAGCTTTCCTGTCCGGTAAAGAGAGTACGCCACCAAAAACGGTAACCGCTGCCAAAAAGCCAAAGGCATTCGAGCTGCCGATACTCCCCGAAGGTCTTAGCTGGCCAACTGAAAAGTTTGGGACGTCTCCCGAGGCCCGTTCGAGAGACGGAATTATTCGATTTCTAGAACGCGTCTGGCGACCATTAATCGAAGCGGGCTATGCAGAACGTCGCATCGTTGTGAAAATCGATCCGACAGTCACCTCGGGTATATCCACGTACGAACGATCCCGCTTCGGTTCGCGCCGAATTCCGGCTCATTTGCGTTTCTTGACCGTCAGTGAAGCGAAAGCTCTCCGGGCGCATGGAAAAATTGAGAGGCGCATAACGCCGGGACCAAGCTAGCTCATTTTTTTACGATCTAAGCCATTTTTTAGTGGCCTAAAAAAAAGAAATCGATTATCCTCTTTCCGTCGGCGCGTCGCGCCTGACCCTGCCTGCCAGCGCCACTGAGCGGGAGGCATTTAGAGAGGGGATGCGCTGTGCCAGAGACGCCCGACCCACCTTCTTCGCCGAAAACTGCCCCTCCGATCCCAGGATCAGATCACTCGACAGGAGCCGGCAGCCTTGATGCCGACGATTACTCCAAGCCCTGAGTGGCTAAACCCCGATCCAAAACGGATACGAGGCGGCTCTCAGAGCCGACTTTTCCTGACGTTTGATTTCTGAGCCGCCAGATCGGCATTCACTGGTGACGCCGATTTCAACTCCATAGACATCTTCCAAATAGAAGGACCAGGGTTATGGATTTGCCGAACCTTCCTGTTGCCCGCAAATGCGGTCCCTTCACCAAGCTTCTTTATAAAATCGCCGCCGTTGACAAAGAGCGGATGGCCAGCTGCCCTGAACATGATCACAACAATGCCTGCGCGGTCGCGGAAATTCAAATCGCGGTATGGATTTACCAGACGGGTCTTTTCACCATCGTCAGCCACCGCCTGTTCGCAACGCGGGGAACCATCCGTCCCGAGCTTGTTTTCATGTCGATGTTTCTGGCCACGTTTGTAATGCTCATCGACTCCTACATGGTGATGCGGTCGGGCTGGCATCTCTCCGGGATTGAACAGCTCAAACGCGGCGGAATCGACGTTTCCGGCGGGCCTTGGGCGCGCATCAAGGCGACAATTTTCCTTGCCGTGCGCATCGCTCTGTCAATTGGGCTTGCCCAATTAACTGCGGTGTTTGTGTCCATCCTGATCTTCGCAAGCGACATTGACGCAAAAAATTCTAATGCCTACCGGATGGCCAACGCCCATCTGATTATCGGCGCGACGGAGCCGGTTGACGCCGAAATCAAAAGTGCAACCGACGCCACGGAAGCGCAAAAGGCCCGCGTCGCGGCTTTGGCGGCGCAGGTGAACACGCTGCGCAATTACGAGGTCGATCCAACTTCCGGCGATCCGCAGGTGCACCAGGCGCAACAGGAACTGACACAGTTGCTGGGAGCGAAGAGCAAAGCCGACGATGATCGGCGCTCGGCGGAGAATTTCGCGACAAACGAGCTTGGGGGCATTCAGGGGGCGGGCACTTCTGGACGGCCGGGGCATGGACCGAGGCATCGTGCCGCCGTCGAACAGCTGGCGAATGCGCGTACGCACGCGCAGGAAGCCGCCAGCGCTGTCGAAGCGGCACGCAAGCGTCTTGACGCGCTGCGCAAACAGCAGCACGGATTGGCACTTGAAGCCATACGCCAGCAAGCACACGACCAGCTCCCGATCTTTGAAGGTCGGCTTGCCGAAGAGAATGCCAAGCTGTCGGCATTGAATAACGAGCTAACGCGTCTCACCCATGGGCGCGGTGACGCTATACGCGCCAATATCGAAAAGGCCCCGGATCACGTCGCGCTCGATAACGGCTTGCTCAATCAGATCCGGATTCTGGATGAGATGGCGCGGGATAACCCAAAAATTATGGTCCTTATCCTGTTGATAGACCTGACCTCCTTCGGCTTTGAACTGGCGGCCGTGCTGGCCAAGATAACGAGCTTTGTTCCTACGACCTATGCGGCGATTTTGGCTCGCGACGCCTATATGGGCACGGTGCGCATGGTCGATGCTATGGTCAAGGAGCTGAATCCCGAGCCGCCGACGGATCCGAAAGGACCCGCGATTGTCATGCCGCCGGAACCCGCCAACGATAATTGGCCGGTTCAGGAGGAGGCTGTGGGCCAGAATCCGTTTAATGGCCTTGATGATCCTATGCCACCGCCCCCTAAGCGCCCTCGTGGACGCCCGCGAAAATCGCCTCCGCCGACCGAACATTAAAAATTGTGCTTGGCGAGGTAGGAGAGGAAAGCCAACAGGCCGATCATGGCCAGCAAGAGCAAAATGATCTGTCTGGGAATGCTGCGATTTTCGAGGGCCATCATCGCCTCCATCAGGTATGCAAGCGCCGCCGCAAGCGGCGCTTTTTTGTTAAGCCGGTTGCAACCTCTTCAGCCGGCGCAAGGTGCGCTGTGCGCGCCGCGCCCATGCACGTTTCTCCCGCAATATCCTCAACGCATGCAGGCGCGTGTCCTTGGCGGCGCGGAGCGCATGAGGGCGTTCGTGACGAGGCAGGCGGCGCAAGCCCGCGAGTTTGCGCCGGAATTCATCCTCAATTTCCAGCTCCGCGCCTTCGTCTTCTTCAACGTTTTTTCCCACTGGCGACGCAGAATGCCGCGCCGTTGCTTCAATCGCCGCAGCCATGCGCAGCCCTAGTCCGTTGGGCATAGAGGACGGCCTTGCCGGCGGTTCGCTGCTTTTGCTTGCCAGGTAATCAGGGGAGACGGACGTGGCTGGCCCGCCCCCGCGATCACTCTCCGAGCGATCGTTGCTTTCGGTACCATTCATTGTCGGCCTCTTCCCGCTCCTGCTGCTGGCGCTGGCGCGTTTCCTCGAAAGCGGCATCGAACAGATTGGAGCGTGGCGGTTCGGGCGCGGGTTGCCGCGGCTTGGGTTCCGGCGTCGCGCCGACCATTCCGTCGGCAATGCCGCCGATGAAAGAGAGGAGACCCATGCCAAGCCCGCCCGCAACGTTCGCTCCTATATCCGAGCCGGATTTCATGCCGCTGCGATTGTCCCTGGGCGTCCCTGTGAAAGCGTAGGCTTCGTCGTTCCATGCGCTCTCTTCCTGACGCGCGGTCGTCTCCTTGGCGACCTCGCGGAAGGTGGGAACCCGATTACCGTCGGTATGCCGCTCACCGGCCTGCTGCAGGAATTGCGCATTGTCGAGACCGGCCTCCTGACGCCAGCGCAGCCCCAAACGAGCGTCGCGCTGATCGTCAAGCAACTCGCGATACTGACCGTTGCGGGACTCGCGTAATTCCTGACAGGCCTCGTCGCGCCGCGTTTCGAGAACCGTCTTCTGCTCGGCGACAAGCTCGGCTTTCATTTTCGTCAGCGTGTCATTATCGGTTCCGTCTCTGCGGGCCGCAAAATAATCCCCCCAGCGTTCGCGAAATTCCTCGCGCACTTCCAAATATACAGCGGTGCGCAGCTGCGAAAATTCCGATTTTCCATCGGCGAAAAAATCGAGACGCTCCTTTTTCTGCATCTCCCTGAGGATTTTCCACTCAGCCGAATTTTTATTTCGCGGATTTTCGGCATTTTCCGAAAAATCGGGGTTCTGCTCGCGCAGGGTTTTTTCATCAATTTCGAATCTCTTTTGATTTTCGGCGAACGCCATCCAGGCCGGGCGGGTTGGCGTATCCTCACGCACGGCAGGGTCCATCAGACGCTGCTCGCAATAAATGCGGCCATTTTCCCTTTCATATTCCAAGGCCCAGGCCTGGGCGCGGCGGCGCTCAAAATCGTCGTTGAGCCGTAAGCCCGTTTCCGGATGCACGACATTGACCATCAAATGCACATGGGCATGTTCATGGTCATTATGAGCGACCATCAGAGCTTGATGTTCAGCCCAGCGCATGGCGCGAAGGAAGCCCTCGGCGGTTTCGATCATATGCTCGCGTGAGGGGTTTTCATCCGGTGCCCAGTTCAAGCTCAAATGCTTTACGGCATTTTCGGTCGCGCGACCGCCGGCACGAATGCCAGCCTCCTGTTTCAGAAGCTCGGCCTGGCGCGCGGTCCAGACCATTTCGTCCACTGCGCTAGGCACGTGCTCGTTGGCGCAATTCAGCGTGTGCGTAAAGCCGACGCGCTCCACCGTTTTTGCGCCATCCGGATCATGGGTGAGATAGGTCGCAAGCCCTTTGAAGGATTTGCCGCGTGAAAGGATTTTAACGATCATCGCGGCACCCGCGCGCAATGAGTTGACGGATATCGCTGAGCAGGAGGCTAAGATCGGCGGGCGAGGGTTCGCCGGTGCGATGTAAATGCCGCACAAGCTGATTGAGATTATTCCCCAGCCGCACAAGCTGGACGTAAATCAGCCGTTCGCCATTGCTGACCATTTCTTTTTTTTCGGAAATGATTTTGTGATTTTCATCGAGAATGATCGCGCGGCCGAAATGAACCGGGCGCATGCCGACGGCCTCGGCGCGCCGCTTGATGTTTTCCAACTCGCTGGCGGTGAGACTGAGATTGAGCTGCTTGTCGCGTGGTTCGGATGTTCGTGGCCGGGTCATGGTTGCGTTCCTTTGGCAGAGCGCATGCGTCCTGGGGTTCGGGGGCCACCTTTCCGGCCCCTGACGAAAACCCTTTGCCTAGGCAAAGGGACATCTCGCTACACTCTTCGGCCAATTTATTATTTTTACGCGACCTATCCCATTGTAAGGATTTGTATTTGTCACTCTTTGCAACGGCTTTTCATTCCCTCACAGACTCATGCAATGCGTTCGCTATTTCTCCTTTCATGGTCATTGATTGCGACAGGTTACGCAGGACGGACTCTGCCCGTTGAAGAATAGAGCAACAAACGGCGCATCAACTTCATTGCCAATCTTTGTCGGACAATCACGTCCACGCGGATGGCGCGTAGCGCTAGGCTCGCATCCGATGTCATGCGCAGGGAGAAAGCGAATGAGCTGGTGGACTCCAACCGAGCGCGAGAAATGGGCGTCGCCCCTCGCGCTGTCGAATCCGCAAACGCATATGGGATTGCCAGCGCTGGATGGACGCAGCCGTGAGCTCTATGAGCGGGCGCTGCCACGCGGCGTTCGCATGCCGCGCTTCGTTCCGGACCGGCCTCCGGTCAATTACTGGATGTCGCCTTATCAGCTGGCGCAATACGCGTTTCTGCCGGGGCAAATCATCTTAGGCAAGCTGGCGGGGCAGTATCTTGGCTATCTCGATGACCGTCCGATGGTCACGATTGCCGGCGCACGCGCCGGCAAGACATCGACGGTGCTTGAGCCCAACCTCTACCTTTATCCCGGCTCGATGCTGGTCTTGGACCCGAAAGGGGAATTGGCCAAGACAGCGCGTCTGCGTTGCTCCCTTGGCCACGATGTCTATGTGCTCGATCCCTTCGGGCAATCGAACGAGCCCAGCGCGTGCTTCAACGCGTTGGCGGAACTCGATCCCGAAAGCCGGACAATTGTCGATGATGTCGCTTCCATTACCCAGGCGCTGATCGTCGATGATGGCGATGCGCGGTCGCGACACTGGAACGACAGCGCACGGGCGCTTCTGTTAGGAATCATCCTGCTGACCCTGACGCTTGCCGAAAACCAGCGTAGCCTCATCACCGTTCGCGAGCTGCTCTCCCTGACCTATGGGCCGCTGTTACGCGCGGTGCGCTCCAAACCTCGCCCTCCAGCAGAAGGTCAGCTCGATCAGAAATTCTTCGATGAAAACAAAGCGGCGGTTGAAACGCTGTTGCGGGCGATGAGCCGCGCGGGCACACGCTTTGGCGGCATTCTTGCCGCGATTGGCAATCGTTTTCTCTCGACGCCGCAAACTGAACGCGGCAGCATTTTCTCGACGGCGGCGGCGCAAACCGATTTTCTCGACAGCCTGCCCTTGCGGGAAATTTCAAGCCATTCCGATTTTCAACTGGCCTCGTTGCGCGGCAATCGGCCGACCACGATTTATCTCTGCCTGCCGGTTGGGCGCATGCAAAGCCATTATCGCTGGTTGCGCCTTGTGGTGCAGATGGCCTGCACGGTGCTGGAACAGATGGGAACCTATCCGAGGGATCGGCCTCCCATACTCTTCATGATGGAGGAGTTCGCGACGCTGGGCCACCTAGAAATTATGGAACGCGCGGCGGCTTATTTTCCCGGCTTTGGTGTCAAGTTGTGGGCGGTTCTGCAAGACACGACCCAGCTGCAGCGTTACTACCAAAGCAGTTGGGAAACATTCCTCGGCAATGCCGGCCTCGTCCAATGCTTTGCCAATGGCGACCAATCGACGCTGGATTATATCGCGCGACGGCTTGAACGACTCGTCGCGCCCTTCGAGTTACGCACGGCATTCTCACGCCAGCGTTTCAGTCAGTTGCTGATGATTGAAGGCGAGCCACCAGCAGCGGCGATACGGCTGGAGCACGGGGATGTCGCCGAAATCCGTGCGTCGGTTGTGCAACGTGCGCGTTGAGTTCTATCTTCGCGCTTTTAGCTCGGGGCATATGTCAATGTCGGGGCCATAGATTCCGTAGGTTTTACAATACAGCTCTTTTGCTCGCGTATCAGACGACGGAACTGCACATATCCGTTTTCCAATCCTCTGCTCCCGCTGGCAATCCGCGACGCCACGAGCCATTCCCACGACGAACCCGTCAATTTTATGCTGAAACCTCCCATCAGGGATATAATTTACAGGGTATGTACGGAACCTCATCCCTTCATTATCAAACCCAATGGCTCTACAGGCCTTTGTTAGCTCGTCCTTGTCTTCGTAAAGAAGCACGATGTCGGGCGTGTATTCCTTGTCGAGACGAAACACGTCTGTAATGCAAGAAGTATCGAACACCGCTGCGGAAACGCAAGGGAAGGCCAAAGCGACATGTTGCGCGAGGCCTCCGCCTAAAGAATGCCCTGTCGTTATAAAACGGACGGCCCGTTTACCTGCTTCCGCAATCGCTTTGGTGGCCACCATCTGAAAGGCGTCGCGAGCACTGTCATATTCATTTTTAATGGGAATGAATCTGGTGAACCACGAAAAGTTCGAAAACCAGTCTTTCCAAGAATCGGCACGCGTTCCGCGAAAGGCGATCAAAACGTCGAGTGTCTCACCACTCTTGAAATAATAATTGGCATACATCCCCGTGCTATCGTTATAATCCAAAGGCGGGCTTTGCACGCGCCATCCGCTGTCATAATTTGCAAGATCAAAATCCTTATAATTACCATCTCCATAGGCATTCATGCTTGCCAAGGCGAAGGGTAGATAGTCGTAAGAGCCAACCTCCCGATTATAGTCTTTGCCATAGATCGGTATGGGCAATGCGGAGCACTTGTGACCGTTGATGACGCTCTGGTCGTCTGCTGCGCTTGCTCCTCCTGCCAGAGAAAGGCTTACACTCAGCGCTAAAAACAAGAAAAGAAGTTTCATTTTTGAATCCTCCAAAACACGCCTATTTGAACATGATGTCTTATAGAAAAGCAATTCGTCTCCAATGTCTGCAATGACCGCGCCCGATGTGCGTGGAATTCATGTGGGCTACAAAAAGCAAAGCGCTCGCGCTGCGCTGACATACCAAGGGGTCGGCGTGGTGTTTCACTCATCGAGGATTGGCGGAGATAGCCCGCAGCTTATTCAAAAAATCGACGTGAATCTTTAGCCGCGCATGCCGTATTTCTTGACGGTCCCATCGACGAAGAAAACCTTTTTCACCTGGAAAACGGCTTTGAGGTTATCCCGATCTTCGCCAAGCAACCGCTTGCCCTTTTCGTCGAGCTTGCTGGCGTTGAGGTGCTCATCCCACTTCAGGCTGGCTCCATCTGAAATCAGCGCGCTCACGGAAATCTTTGAGCTGTAGATTTTCTTATCCTGCTGGTCGGTGAATTTGAGGACGCCTTCAAAAGCGCGGATCGGTCTTCCCGTGAGATTCTCAAAAGTGACGGCAAGCGTCACCTTGTTCGGACTATCCTGTGCTTCAGCCGCTGCTTGAGACGCATCTCTTTCCAGTAGCGTTATGCTCAACGGTGGTTGTTCTGTTTCTTCGGTCGGGGCGGCTGGCGTCGCCAAGGCTTTTGGCTCGGCGGATGTCTTGATCAGGTGCGCCAGTTCGACCTTATCGGCCCGCTTAACCGCAGGGGTTTCGACATGCTTTGGTTCCGGCACCGTCTCGGGATCCGGCTTGGCCGGCAGCGAAAGAGTGGCTCCGTTTTTCGCGGAGGACATCAGAGCGGCGATCTTGCCTTCGACTTTTCCGTTGCTTTTGCCGAGATAGTAGCCGCCGGCGGCGCAGCTGATCGCCAGCAGGCAGGCTAATCCAATCGAACGGACTTTCGACGGTCGAGCCGCCTTCGCCTTCGCCACCGTCTGACTCCTTTGGAAGAGGGATTTGACCCAATTTCGCGCGTCTTCGTTAAAAGTGCGGCAGTTAAGTTGGTTAATGGAGGTTCCAGGTACGATGGCGATGCCAAAACCTGACTTTGGATCCGAGCCTCGCCGTGTTGGTGCGAATGGTGGATTTGAGGCGGCTTTTTGCACGTAACTTGTGCACGAAAAAGTCTGCGTTAAATCAATGCCTTAAGATTTATGCAAAAGTTTTAAATTTTGGTGAAAAAGTCGGAGGCTGAAGAGGCGGCGGCTGGGGCTTGATTGCCGCGATTGGCGGGGGATGTAGGTCTTGGTTCCCGCTTCGGCTGCCCGAAGCGGGTTAAGTGGGTGAAGTT
>Ga0182030_10026994_pt1 | contig 10358 bp, 9 predicted proteins | sample 812S3MmetaG_FD_121299 | JGI IMG/M metagenome (GOLD analysis project Ga0182030, IMG submission 121299) | Permafrost microbial communities from Stordalen Mire, Sweden - 812S3M metaG (Illumina Assembly) | ecosystem: Environmental > Terrestrial > Soil > Wetlands > Permafrost | place: Sweden... | reverse complement strand
TACGGGCCTCTCCGACTTCTGCCCCGGCCAAACGGGCCTCACGGGATTCCCCGCTTGGGCCCGCCGTTGGACCATAAAGTCCACCGGCGCAGATCTCCTCCCTTAACACCCCAACCTTTTCAGGCATCCCGTGCCCGCAAACCACGCCATAGCGATGACTGGACAAGATGTCATTCTGGTCTCTCCCGCTTGGCGCAGGGTTTACCATCGTCCAATCCTGATAGCCTTCACCCTTTTCGAACGGGCTCGGCTCCATGGATTTTTGGGTCTTCTCGGGGCTCATTGGATGGGCTTCACTTTCGTTACGGGCTGCCTGCCTTGCTTGCGGTTGCTCCCCACGCCCCCTCACGGGAACGCAGTTACCGGGCATTCCCCGCTAAATGACGTAATTGGCGGGGACGTTGTTTTCATACGTGGGTTGTGGTTTTCAGGAGCGCGATCGAAAGGGGACCCTTTTCGGGACACCCCCAAGCAAACGTTGCCTTGGCGGAGGCTGGACAAACCTGACCGAGCGTCAGGGATCTACCGCCGGCGCGTCCCCACCGCTACATCAAAGGCGGCGCGAATGTGGACCCAGCTGGAGTTCAGGTAGGTGAGTCTTCCGCTCCTTGTCACGGGAGCTCCACCCGAGTCCTCCAGGAGCGGAGGCAGTTCGGTGCATGCAAGACAGACGGTGGGCTGCCCCCAGGCGCCAGCGGCAAGTTCGGCAGCGACGATGGCCTCCAATCGTTCCTTCGAGCCCGAACTCTTCCCCGTGTGGATCTCATCCAGCAGGCTCAGGGTTTCGCCTCGGGACCCTGGGCTCCGGGGTCCCGAGGCCGTGATTCCCTGCCGCTCAAAGGCCAAGCGCAAAGTCTGGGAATTCATCGTGGTCGCGGTTCCCAGGATGAGGACCTCCTTGCTCCCGACGGCTGCCGCCGCGACCGCCAGCTCCTCAAAAAGATCAAGCACCGGAAGACGGACTCCCCGGCAGATAGCCCCCAGGCGGTGGTGGGGCGTGTTGCTCGCGATAACGGCAAAGTCGGCTCCGCTGCGCTCCAGCCGCATCAGGGCCTCGCGATGAAGGGCATCGAACTCGGACCAAGAAGACTCGTCCGAATCCATTCCCAGGATGCTTACCGCCCTCCTCAGGCTCAGGGACTCGATCGCCATCTCCGGGATGGCGGCGATGCCTTCCCTCCGTGCCTCCGAATGGGCCTGCTCCGAGAGCCGGCAGATCCCCGAATAATAATCTGCCGTGGACTGCCACGATACTCCTCCCACGATGCCTATCTTCTTCATGTCATGGGTCGATAGGTTCTAACGATCCCGGGCGCCGGAGAATCGGCGCCAGAGTTTTCAAACAACCCGTTCGCCTCCCGTGGGCTCAGCCCGGCGTCTGCGAACCCGAAGGTCCCGAGCTGCCGCATCTCCTGGGCGGCGCGCACCAAGGCCCCGAGGGCGAGTCTCGATAACGCGCTCCCGACACTGATTCTCTTCACGCCGAGGCCGGCGAGGACCGCCTGGGTAAGGGTGCTCCCCGGCAGGCCGGCGAGCACGTTCAGCGGTCTGTCGACCGAGGAGACCACGGCCGCAACCTCCGCCTCCGTCGTCAATCCAGGGGCGTAAAGGACGTCGGCTCCGGCCTCCTGATAGGACTGGAGGCGCCCGATCGTGTCCCCCAGGTCCCTTCTCCCATGAAGGAAGTTCTCGCAGCGTGCGGTCAGCGTGAACGGGAAGGGCAGGCTTCGCGCCGCTTCCACCGCCGCTCGGATCCTGTCAAACGCGAGGCCGGAATCATAGATGGGGCTTCCGGCATCGCCCGTGGCGTCCTCAATTGAGCCGCCGACGACCCCCACAACGCCGGCCGCGCGGACAGTCTCCGCCACAATCTCGGGAGCGTCGCCAAATCCGTTTCCCAGATCCGCGCTGACAGGCAAGACGACCGCCCCTGCGATTTCCCTCAGGTGCCCGAGCATGGCCTCGCGGCCGATCGCATTGTCCGGCTTCCCGCGGGAAAACGCAAAGCCCGCGCTGGTCGTCGCCAGGGCGCGGAACCCCATGCGCTCGAGGATCCGGGCGGTACCGACGTCCCAGGGATTGGGTATGATGAAGGGGCCCGCTTCCCGGTGCAGGGAACGGAAGATCTCCGCCTTTTCCGAGAGTGAGGATGGACGATTCATCGGAGGGGCGGAATCCCGAGAGTTCCCGGCACCGTTCCGACGAAATTTCGCTCCTCGCGGATGATGAGCCGCTTGGCCTGGGCCATCTGGAAGTTGGCGGAACCCTCCGGGTCCTCCTTCAGGCGGGCCCTGTAGGCCTCGTACGCAGCCAGGCTCTCGAACGCAATAAGTCCCCAGGCCACGTCGTTGGTCCCCTCACTGGGAAGGAAGTAACCGACCAGATGGCCGCCGCACTTGGGGATGATGCGACCCCAGTTTCGACAATACTCCATGAAGGCGTCGCGCTGGAAAGGATCTATCTGGTAGCGGATGATGCAGGTGAGCTTTGTTCCGGGTGCAGGTGTCTGGAGGTTCATGACTGGGTTACTTTATCAGTTGCCTGCGAGGCATACTTCGTTCTTTAACGAATTATGGGCGCCCAGGATTCCATCGACCGTGCCTCCGCCAAGATCGCCGCCGCGATTGGCGAGCCTGCCCGCGCCAGGATATTGTTCTGCTTGATGGATGACCGTGCACGTACCGCCACGGAACTCGCCGCGATGGCCGAGGTGGGCACCTCCACCGCCAGCGCCCACCTGGAGAGGCTTCTCAAGGTCGGGCTCCTGAGGGTCACCGCTCAAGGAAGGCACCGCTACCATACCCTGGCCGGACCCGATGTCGCGCGGGTCCTAGAGGGACTGAGTGTCGTCGCCGGAGCCAAGGGCCACCGGTTCATTCCCAGCACCCCGGACCCGCTTAGGTGCGCACGGACGTGCTATGACCATATCGCCGGAAGCCTCGGAGTCGCGCTGCACGAGCGGTTGCGGGCGATGAAGTGGCTCACGCCTGCTGACGACGGGGGCAACTATTCCCTGACAGCCCTCGGTGCATCGAATCTCAGGAGAATCGGCGTTGATCCTGAAGCCTTAGAGGGCGGCCGCCGCCGGCTGGCCTACGGTTGCCTCGACTGGAGCGAGCGCCGAATGCACATCGGAGGTTCCCTTGGGGCCGCCCTCCTTCGGCTGGCCGTGCGAAATCGTTGGCTGGACCGGGATCTCGAGGGACGCTGCCTCACCCCGACCCCTCTGGGCCGCCGGGAGCTGAGCCGCCATTTTGGAATTACTGTGTGAACCTAGACACGAAGAGCGGCTGCTCTCGATCTCCAGCCCATCGGGAGGCAAATTGGATCGGAACAGTCTAATTAATCACCTCAAAAGCCTACATGTCACCGATCGATCGAGAGGGCCTCGCGGGCGATGGGCCGCCGTTGTAATGGACGTTCCAAATAGGACCCATTAGCGGACACTTGTGGGGGCCTCCTATCGTCCAGCGAGGCCTTGATCGATAAACTCATATCGGCCCCTTTGGTCGTCTGGGGCCGCTCTGGGTGCGACTTGAATATGCATTACTTGGTACCCACCGCTTGGGCCATAGGCCGGCCATCGAGGAAGGCCGGGGGCGTTCGGATCTCCTGTCTTGGCGAAATTGGTCCAGTACGATGCCATGAGCTCCGACACATCGCGGTCCTCAGCCCTCCATGGTAGGTGTTTTGATGTGAGCACAAGAAAGACGAACTCGATCTCAGAGGCGTGTCGTGCCTCTGGTACACTGCCTGGCTTGGCGTCTGGAGCGAGGGGCAGGGTGTGATCGAACTCATACCTGAATTCACGGGCGCCTCCCGTTGCCTGATGCGTCTCGAGCCATTTCCAAGTCGAATACCCAGTGAACTGGTCAGTCATGTAGTCCTGGGCAACTCTCCTGGCCTGGGCGTCGGTTTCCACCGGATAGAGTCTTAGGAAGGCCTGCGTGCGGCTGCCAAATCGGGTTGCAGCAATGCGGGCGTAGTTCACGGCCGTCGGTTCTTCGTTTCCAAAGAAATCCCGGTAATAGCCTTCGTCCCTGTTCCAGCCGGCCAGGAGCGCCACGTGGTTTTGCGTACCGCCTGAATAGATAGTCATGCAGTCCGCAGGCAGGAAGTACCCGTCGACTATTGGCCTAAAGGCGTCGCGGGGCATCTTGAGCGCTGCTGCGAGTACATCCGCTGCGGGTGCGGAGCGAAGCGTTTCGATCGATGTGCCTCCGGTCACGGACTGCGCAAACCGGACACCGTCCTCCTCTGCCTCGGCCCGGGTCCTCATGGACGGCTGCTTCCTGCTGAAGAAGGCTCCACTTTCGCCAATCGCCCGATTGAAAAGGCCCTCGGCCAGGGGGGAGGCCACCAGAGCGCTTACGGAGGCCGAGCCAGAGGATTCTCCAAAAATGGTGACGTTGTCGGGGTCTCCGCCGAAAGTCGCTATGTTGCGCTTCACCCATTTCAGCGCGGCCACTTGGTCTAGAAGACCGTAGTTGCCGGAAGCATCACGCCCAGATTCTCGAGTCAAATCGGGATGGGCGAGGAACCCAAACACGCCTAGCCTATAGTTCATGCTGACCACCAAGACGCCCTTCTTGGAAAGATTTCCTGCATCTTGGCGCGGTTCCGAGGATGAGCCCGCCACAAACCCCCCTCCATGGATCCACACCATGACCGGAAGCTTTTCCTGGTTGGTGTCCGCAGGCATCCACATATTGAGATACAGGCAGTCCTCGCTTGGGCCGGTGTCATGGAAAACCATGTCTTCGTAGATGCGGCCTTGCATGGCCCTAGCGCCGTATTCTGCCGCCTTTCTTACGCCTGACCAGGGTGCGACTGGTTGCGGCTCCTTCCATCTTAGCACGCCTATCGGCGGAGCAGCATAGGGAATGCCCTTGAAGGTACGCACCTTGCCGTCTGCGCTTACCACGCCCTCCAGAACGCCATCAGCTGTCTTCAGCTGAACGTAGCTTACTTGCTGCGCATGCAGGATCGTAGGCAGCATGGCCAATATCAGTACGAAAACGGGTCGAACACTGCTCATCGGTTTAATTGGGATGGGATTGCCAGATGCTGCGTCGGTCGCGGCGCACGGGCAAGTGTGATTGGCGATTCGCGGACGTCATTGCTGTTCTATCGAAACCCTCGCCCTCGAGACTAGGGGAGGAAGGCCGGCGGCAAGAGTGAGGGCTCACTTGGGACAAAGGAGCCTCTTCAATTCTCAGGCATTAGCAGTTGAGCACGAGTATGGGCATAAAAGTTCGTGGTCGCGTACCTCGCGCTAGCTACACGTTTTCCTCTAAACCGACCATTATTGGACACCTGACAGCGCACGTAGGTTTATGCCCAAAATAATATCGCTACTCCGCTCGCAGCGCCAGGATTGGGTCAATTCCTGCGGCCCGGCGCGCCGGTAGATAGCTCGCTAGAAACGCTACGGCCACAAGCAGACCGGATACTGACGCGTAAGCCAGGGGATCGGTGGGACTTAGATCGTAGAGCGAGTCAGCGATGTAGCGACTTAGCATTACGGCGCTAACCAAGCCCACTGCGGAACCCATCACTATTTTCCATGCCGCTTGGCGCATGATTAGCCCCATGATCTGCTGACGCGAAGCACCTACCGCCCCACGGATTCCTATCTCTCGAGTTCTAAGGGAAACATCATACGCGAGAACGCCGTATATTCCTATTCCGGAGAGGAGGAGGGCCAATGCCGCGAAACCACCAAGGACGACCATTATCGCCTTTCGGTTTTCAAAGGACTCGTCAACGGCGTCCGGTAACGTGCTGATGTCGAACAAAGGAATTGAGGCGTCGATGCCTCGGATTTTCTCGCGCAGAGCGGACACGAAGTCGCTCGGCTGTCTGCTTGAGCGTATCAATAAGCTCAGTCCTCCTTGGACTCTAGTACTGACAGGGTAATAGATGAAGGGGTTGTTGCTCCTATCCTCGACTCCGTTGTGCGGAACCCATCGCACAACTCCGACGATTATCGGCACCTCCGAATCCTTCTCCGGCGGCGCTCCAGGGGGCCGATCGTACGAGAACCGTCCTCCGACAGCCGAACGGCCGGGAAAATACTTTCGGGCAAAGCGCTCATCAACCACGTGAGCATTTCTACCAGCGGTTATGTCCGATTGATCGAAATACCGGCCCTCCAGAAGCTGTATGTGAAGGGTGTTGAAGTACTCTTTCGACACGCCAATGAACTGGGCTACCGGCTGCGGTGATCCCGGAGGAACGGTGCTGCCCTTAAGTGTGAAAGGATTGCTGTTGTCCACACCCCGAAATGGGACGCTTGTCGCAACCGCGGCTGACTCGACACCGGGGATCTCCCCAATCGTTCGTAGAAGTCGTTCCTGAAACGCAGGCCCACGCGCTCCATCGCGATACGCACCGGGCACCGTTATGTTGGCCACGATAACATTCTTCGGGTCGAACCCTGGGTCCACCGAGATTGCCTTAGCGAAACTGCGGGCAAGAAGACCAGCGCCGCTCAACAGAACAAGGGCGGCGGCAATCTGTCCGGTAACTAGGACACTGCCAAATAGCCGGACGCCCCGGCCTCCTGAAGCACCCCTCGAATGGACCGGAAGGCCTCCAGTCGTTTTCGTGCGAAGGATACGGAGGATAGGCAAGAACCCCACCGCCAGACCCACCAGAGTGAAGAGGCCGGTGGCGATCACGAGGGCGCTGGCATCGAGTGTTACTGGCAGTGTATGCGGTAACACCTTAACGACAAAATGGTTGGCAAACGGAAGGCAGCCCAGCGCGATTCCAATGCCACAACTGATGCCGAGAATAGTCAAAAGCAGGTACTCGGTCATGAATTGTCGCATGAGGGTCCCGCGGTCGGCACCAAGGGCGGATCGGATCATAATCTCATGTTGCCGGCTATTTGTCCGCGCAAGGAGGAGATTAGCGATATTCACGCATCCAACCAGCAGCACAAACAAAGCTGCGCCTTGCAGAAGAATTAGCGAGGGGGTGACCGGACGCGTGCGCTCGGCCTGTATGGGTGCGACGGCCATCGCGTGCCCTGAGTTGTCAAGGAAGGCCTTCATATTCGCTGGGGCCACCTCGTAGTATCGACGCTCAACCGCTTTTGCCTCTGTGAGGGCGCTTCCAGCTGAATGGCCCTCCTTGAGCCGCGCATACAGCGGCGTATTGAGCACGAACCTTGCGTACGGGGAGACCGAACTCTGGCCCCAGGCGACTGGCTTTACAAATCTCGCGCGGGCATCAAACGCCTCCACTGCGCGCGGGAGTATCCCTATGATTCGATATGTATCGCCGTCAATCCGCATCGTCTTGGAGATGACACCGGGGTCCGCTGCGAAATGGGATTTCCAGAATGACTGCGTCAGGACGATTACCTTATCTTGGCCCTTAAGACTGTTCTCCGGCGTGAAGAAACGGCCGATAACCGGCGTAGCTCCAAGAATGCCGAACATCTCGGGAGTACAATACGCCTCGGTGATCCTTTCCGATGAGCCCTCCTCGCCCAGCATGACAATGTCCGACCCCCACAATCCTACGGCGTCATAAGAAACGGTCTGATTCTTGTATTCGAGATACTGCATTATGCTGCAGGGTTCCTTGGGTAGCCCAGCCTTTGGAAAGACGTTATATATCTCAACAATCTTGCTTGGCTCCGGAAACGGAAGCGGCTTCAGCAGCAAAGCGTAGATCACCGAGAAGATCGCAGTGTTAGCGCCAACACATAGAGCCAGCGTGAGCACCGCCGTCAGGCTAAACCCTGGGCTCTTGCGTAATGCGCGCCCTCCAATGCGAATATCGCGAATAACATTTTCGATCAGCCTCCAGCCCATTCCATCGCGGCATTGCTCCTTGATCTGGTCAGTGCCGCCGAATGCCCGAAGCGCAGCAAGCCGAGCCTCATCCGGCTTCATTCCCTCAGCCATGTTCTTCTCGATGCGGAGTTCTAGATGCATCTGCATCTCCGCCTCCATATCCGCGTTGAATTTCTCTCTCGAGAGCAGTCCGCGGAACCAGATGCGAATTATCCTGGCCGGTTTCATTCGGAGTCAGGCGCCCCTGAGAACGTCCCCGATGGCGAGGGAAATACGGTCCCATGTGTGGCGCTCGGTCGTCAGCTGTTTACGTCCGTCCTTCGTCAGTCTATAGAATTTCGCGCGGCGCCCCTTGTCGGACTGGCCCCACTCGGGCTCTATCCATCCCTTCTCCTCCATTCGGTAGAGAGAGGGATACAGGGAGCCCTCCTCGACGATTAGCACGTCCTTCGAGAGTGCGTGGATCCGTTCGGCGATAGCAAAGCCGTGCAACGGGCCCCCGTTGAGCACCTGTAGCACCAAGAGATCGAGGGTTCCGGAAAGCAGTTCAGGTTTAGCCATATTGAATGTGCCCTAGATATTCTAGGTTACACGTGCCGTGACCTAGATAGTCAAGGGAGAAAAGAGCGTTTTCGAACACCTGTTGGACCTAGGTTGCGCCCGCTCGATTCTCTTTCCATCCTCGCATCGTCTTGCTCCGCCTACTGCCATTGATTCTTTTCGCCTCGTGCTGGGCCTCACCACGCATCTTCGCGTCCCCGGTGTCCACTCCCTCCTCCCAGGTGTTTTTCGACGATTTTTCCTATTCGAGCACAAACGAGTTGGAAGCCCACGGTTGGACCGTTAGGACAAAGCCCGGCTGGCCGGGCATCGAGAACGCCTCGTGGCGGAAGGAGGGGATCTCCTTCCCGGCGGATCCGTCCAACCCGAGCAAACGAATCCTGCGGATGAGCTCGTCTACGGACGGGACGGATGTCCATTCGGACCAGACCCAGATTTGTCAGCAGCGCAAGTTCAAGGAGGGCACCTACGCGGCACGCGTGCATTTTTCGAACACACCGAGTTCAGGGCCCTCCGGTGACGGCGTGGTCGAGAGCTTTTACACCCTCGCCCCGCTCCTCGCACCCATGGACCCCAACTACAGCGAATGCGACTTCGAATACCTGCCGGCTGGAGGATGGGGCGAGAAGGGATCGACGCTCTTTGTCACCACCTGGCGAACCTACAGCCCCGAGCCGAACTGGAAGAAGGACAATACGTACAACACGGTTCCAGGCGAGGAAGGCGGATGGCACATCCTTGTGCTCCAGATAGCCGGAGGCCATGTGCGGTATCTTCTTGATGGAAAACTTATCGCCGACCACAGCGGTCAATATTATCCGCGGGATATTATGTCCTTTAACTTCAACCTTTGGTTCATCAGGGAGGCCGTAAGCCCTTCGAGGCAGGTCCGTACCTATGAGGAGGAAATTGACTGGGTCTATTTCGAGAAGGATGCGGTGCTAAACCCCTCGCAGGTCGAGCAAAAGGTGCAGGCTCTCCGCAAGGCAGGGATTCCCAGACAGGACACGGTTCAAGCAATGGGTCTTCCTTGCCCCTGCAACTCCTGAGGGCATCGAGCGCAGCTCGATGTGGCTGATGAATCAAGTATGGAGGCAGCTCAGTATCTCAGGCGTCTCAAAAGGTCCTTTGGACAGTCATATCGTAGCAAACACCGAGCCCAGAAAGGGAATCGTCCTCGTCTTAACTCCCTGCCCTAGTATCGTCGAAATCTCGGCAGGTTTGAATTCGTCTAGATGCAGACAATGCGTAAATCCATCCCGCTTCTATTGTGTATTTTGTGCGCGTTGGTGGGCGTATTATTTTTGAAGAATAAATTCGAATCGGGGATTCAAGCGAATGAACGAAAGAATTCGCTTAGGGGTTCCGACACAATGGCTGCGACTGGCAGACCGGCATTACCGGCAAAGACTCTTACCTATGAGGAACGTCTCAAGGATCTGCCTTGGAAAGGGTGGGATTGAAAGGCATCCGATCCGAAGAGACCTGCAACTATAATCGACTGGCTGCGGGTCGACCGGCAGGCTGCGATGCGGTACCTAGCCCAAAACCGTTTTAGGGACCTCCGGAATCCCTCAATTTCAATAGCTGTCGGAGAGAAGGCTACAAAGTCCGAGCTGCTGGATATAGCCAACGGGGCCGATTCTCCTTGGGATGCGGTATACGGTGCAGGAAAGTGGGCAAGTCCCGATGTCATCAATGGTCTTGCTGGACTGATGCCGTCTGTGAGCCCAGGTGCTGCCGGCCGACGGCAACTGCTATCGCGGGATTGCTTGCGGGTTTCAATGTAGACAGGGCAATGGCCTTCGCTGTCAGCTTGCCAGACGATCAGGCACGCGCTGCTGCCATTGGCGGCGTATTTAGTGGTTCTTCCGGTTTCTTAATGGCAAGGAGGGATGAGTAATGCAGGCTGTGATGATGGGAAAGCCATCAAGCGAGGAGACGGCCGTGGCGCATTACGGGAAGCTGTTGGGGATCGGCAAGCCG
>Ga0182030_10026993_pt1 | contig 10358 bp, 16 predicted proteins | sample 812S3MmetaG_FD_121299 | JGI IMG/M metagenome (GOLD analysis project Ga0182030, IMG submission 121299) | Permafrost microbial communities from Stordalen Mire, Sweden - 812S3M metaG (Illumina Assembly) | ecosystem: Environmental > Terrestrial > Soil > Wetlands > Permafrost | place: Sweden... | reverse complement strand
GCCTGCGTGCAGTGATTCCGCTACATGACTGATCGCCGCGCCTATCCTTTCACCCAGACCGTCGCGGGCCAGACGAGCTACGGCATTGTTTTCGAGTCCGAAGCCGAGCGCGATGAGAGCCTGCTGTTACTGCTCGGCTGCGGGTGGGGTGCTGAGCCGGACCCGATGCGATCGCCTGAAGCGCATGAGGGGCCAAGGCCCCGCGGTCGGCCGGCATTCGACCGTGCGATCGCCGCGGCCTTCGATGCGCTCGCCCCCGAGATTGAACTCTGTGCAACGCAGAAAGAGGCCGCCAGGCTTGTGCAAAAGGCGATCGCTCATACGGGTGCTGACGAGCCGAGCACGAGAACGATCGAGCGCTTCCTGGCGGAGCGCCGTGAGAGAAAAGGTGAAGCCAGAAATAGGGCCAAAAATACAAGCGTGCCAGGATTGCCCACACCGGAGTATGCGAGTGTTCCACAAAGTGATCGCGAGTTTGAACGGCCACGGCGACGAGGTGGCAAGTATTGAGGCGGCACTGGTAAAGTTGGGTCGCGACCGGGAGGCCGCACGCCGCGAAATCGAGGATCTGAAGCAACGCCGCCACCAAGCATTGCTCGATGACGCCACCGATGCCGTCATCGACAGGATCGAGCGCGACATAGATCACGCGGCGACTCGAATCGAAAAGTTGGACGTTGCTGAAGCTCCCCTGCGCGCGCGGCTGGCCGCTGCCAAGGCGACAGCCCACCGAGCGGCCATCACGCGGCATTTTGAAATCATCGCCGCGCGCTTTGGACGAGTCCGCGAGGCCATTCTGGCGGCTGAAGCCGAGATGGCGCTGCTCATGCAAGAGCGTGTGGCGGCCGGAGCGGAAGTCGGTGAGCACGTGGTCAACCGCGAGATCCCCGTATTCGCCTTCGCCGGCTTCCTCGGTCTGGGCTTTGTCCCACCGTGGGTGAGCAAGTGTGACGCCGCGCTGGCGGCAGCCCGTGCGGCGCGCGAGGGCAGCCTTGCCGGGGCTCCTGCCGTCCCGAAGTTGAACACGCCGGAGAATGTTGCCCAAGCGGCGCAGCGCCTCGCGCACGGCGTCCGCCCGCGGCTCCCGCATGAGCGGCAACAGATCACCGACAGTCAGCGGGGCGAGACCCTCTCGCCTGATGCCGGTCACGCTCGGCCCACACCGCGCTCGCGCCCGCCAGATGATCTAACAGCGCTGCAGCCTGGCGAGGTGAGGGTGAAGGTTCTGCGCGCTGGCTTCAGCCCGCGGAACGATCTCGCGCAGTGCGCCTTTGGGCAAATTATCAAAATGCCGCGTTCGGCAGCCGAGCGCGTCGAGGGAATTGTCCAGATCCTTGAGCGCTACGACGATGTTGTCACCGCTGCCGCACCGGCGGCAGACGCAGGGGCCGCCGAGCCGGCACCTAGTGCCGCAACACCGGATGAGTTGCGGGCATGAATGCCGCACCGAAGCGGCCGCGCGTGGCCGCGCTGATTGACAAGCATCGCCCGACCATCGACGAGCTGCCTGGCCGAGTTGCCACGGCAACGCCGCGGAAGGTGTGGACTTTCAACTCGGCCGGCGTTGCACCGACACCACGTAAGCGACGGAAAGCGAGACGAACGAGGAAATCGACATGACTGAATCGCAACGCTGGGTCACGCTCGGCAGCATCGACAACGGCGCGACCTTGATTAGGGCCGACGTTCGGAGCCTGGGATTCGCCGTGGCGGTGAAAGTCACGCTGACGAGCGACTACACGTTGGTCTCACCGCGGCCGCCAGGATTCCCCACCCGTCCCTGCTGGACCGGATGTTCGTCCCTGGCCTTCCGCGACCTTCCCGGAGCAGTGATCGAGGCCGGGAGCGTGCTCGAGCTGCTCCAGTGCGAGGCAACGGCGTTGATCAATGCCGGTGCGGCGACTTTGAACTAAAGGAGCGGCAGAATGACGGTGCAGCGTTTTTACGCCGGTGAGCTCACGCAGATCTCGGACGACGAGGTGGGTGTCATTTGCGGCAGTGACGGCGTCAAGCGCGACGGCCACGAGTTCATCATGCGCGGCATCGACACAACCAACTTCATGCGCAACCCCGTCGCGATGTGTGAGCACACGCCGCCGCCGATCGGTGTGTTCGTGCGCCTTGGGATTGTGAGTGCGCGCGAGGTGGGTCTCGGTATTCCAGGCGATGCGCTCGCCGGCATCGTGAAGCTGGCACCAGCGGACATCTCTGATTACATCGCCGAAAAAAGAGCGCTGATTAAGGGCGGTTACTACGGAGCCGTGTCGCTTGGCATAGACCCGATTTCGACCGAGCCGCTCGATCCTCGCGATCCCTACGGCGGCGTGCGTGTGACGCGAAGCGAGATGCTGGAAGCCTCATTTGTCGGGGTGCCTGCGGATGCCACTGCGCTTATCGTCGCGCGCAGCTACAAGGCCCGATCCGCAGCCACAACGGCGATGCTGCGATGCCTGCCGCGAGTCCCGGCGAGCGCTATTGAGCGCGGGATGGCGCAAGCAGGGCGGGTCAGTGGACAGTCGCGGCCAATCATGATGATGAATCAGTTCGAGCGCACTAGAGTCTATGCGGAAGCGTGTCGGCAGCGAACGATGGCCTGCTGGGCCGTCGGGTTTGCCCGCGAAACCGAGCAGCGCGAGCGCTACGGCTTTGAGCAGCGCCAACGCGATCTGGCAGCGCTCCGCGAACCCGAGTGAGGCAACGATTTCGGGTGTGGCGCGTACCCTTTCTACAGCTTGGTAAACGCGCTCGGTCCATTCGGCGGTGACCGCGATAACTCCGAATGCCCGCGGCCTCGCTTCTCCTGGCGGGCGCGGCGGGCCGTTGAAGGCACGAGACGCCTTCGTCAATGTGGCCCCCTTCGGACGTTAGACACGGTAACAGGCAATCGTGTAAGAACTCTTCAGAAATGGGGCCGCCAGATCAGCAGTACGGCTATCACGACGAGGACAAAGACCCAGCCTAGCCGCTTGTAGACGTTGCTGATCGCCTTGCCATTGGCCGTCACCAGGGCTTCCAGGCGTTCCAGGCGCTTCTGTTCCTCGGTAGGCGGCTTGTCCTCATCCTCCAAGAGCGCCGCACCCGTCTCCGAGACTGGGGCCGCGTCGAACTGGGGGTGCTTCTTCTTGATCTCGTCGCAGCGCTGCTTGTACCGATGAATAAGGCGACCTCGCATCATCGATTCCAACTCGCCACGTGTCTTCTGGTTCCAGAAAAGGGCGTCGTTATAAAGAGCCGCCACGACAAAGGCGTCCCCATCACGATCATGGGCTTTGTGCATCTGCTCTGGACTGAGTTTTCGCTCATCGGAGTAGTAAGCGCAGCGCAGAAGGCGATCTGGGCTGTCGGCGCTCCCGAGGTAAACGATCTTTGACTTGTTATCAGGCGTCTTAGCGGAGTACCACCCGTACACTGACGCTAGCATGACTAGGAATTCTTCCCTCAAGTCTAGATCGTTAGCATCGTTCTCGGGGTACTTCTTGGAATCCTCATCCAACTGGAACGCCTGCCAGCGCTTGAACATTGGCGTTGGGTCTTCATCGAATGAACGGATATTGCGGTGATCGGCGGCCCTAAGAATCCAGTAGGCCGCCCTCAAGCCGTTCTGCGTCAGCGGCATCGTCTGCATCATGCGCTTGATTCCCTTCTGTACTTCCCATGCGTACATGTCAGGGCCGTCTACGCTGCTCTCATCCTCACGAATCGCCGGATTGCCATTGGACCAGTAGACGGCCCGCACGAAGTTATCCGGTGGGATCGTGTCAAAGGGATTCTCCTGGTTGTACAGCTTGCCTAGCAGCTTCTTCGCACCAGGGTTTGTTACTATCGCGTATAGCTCATCGGTCCCGTCCACCTTATCCGTATTGATGTACTGAAGGACCTCCTCGTCAGTGAGTACGCCGAACGAGTTTCGAGACATGATTCGACGAAGAATAAGGGAATTGCCAAGGACACCCATCCGAAGAGCCTTGTTATAGACAGGATCACCTGTCGTTGAGGTACCGCGCTTGTAGAGAACGGACGCGACAGCCTCTGAGGAACAGTACTGAGCTAAACCAAGCGTGATCAGCGGGTCCTTACGCTGCAAAAGCGCTTCCTCGATCTTGGGATCGCGCCAGAGACGTAAGTCATCATCGTCGGTAGCTGAGTCCTTTAGCTCGTTGTATACCGCCTCGGGTGAGGAGTTAAGCAGTCGAGACATAGTGATGCTGACTGGCATCTTGCTATCCCAAACCATGGCCCCTTTCTCCAAGTATACTTACCGTGTTATCCATACGGTTCCGACGACCTTTCTTGACCCCACCTGCCAGTGGCGACCGGCAGCTATCGGGCAACTGAATCAAGGCGTATTACCCGAGGACTTCTGATGATAGTACGCCCGATGATTGGGATTCCCACAAAATCTCCGCGGTTACTCCCGCGGTAGGTCTCTACCGGCCGACTTTTTGTAGACGCTCGCTTCGGCGGTAGACTCGTCGTGCTCGGTCACGGGCCTCCTCACTCCACCTGGGATTTGCGCGTTCGGTTCGATCTGAAGGTGCAATTGCCCGTTTAACGAAATGCCAGATTTCGTCCGTTTCCTTGCCGGGCAGTGCGGGCTGTAGCAGCCGCGCGTTCAACAGCATTACACTTCCGGTGGCGCCCTCCGGCGGCCAGTATCTTTACGAGACCGCGTCGGAGTCTCGAAAATGAGCATAGAGTCCCTACGGGCTCAGATTAATAGAGAATTGACCATGAGCACCAAATACGTATTAGCTATCGAGCCGTCGGAATCGGAGCCTGAGCGTCTCTACTACGCCGGTCCCAAACGCAATGTTGAGCGCATAGCGGACCGCGTTGCTTACTCGCCGCGCGACGCAACGAAGTTTGAGACTGCAGCGGAGGCGGACGAGTTGCGCGAACGGCTCGCGGCGCGTCCTTACGGTGTTGTCGCGTTGAAGGAATAACCATCCATCACGATTTCGCCTTAAGGGAGAGTCATGACCGAACCAATCCCAATGAGCGATGCATTGAATGGCACCAAGGGATTCGCGCTTGCCGTTGCAGAAGACGCGTGGCTGCACAAGGGGCGCTTTAAAGATTTTGAATACGATTGGAAGTGGGCATCTTGGTATGCGCCCTACTATTATGAGAAAGCTCTGGTAGGCTATGGTGAGCGTATAGTAGATCATGCTGCGCGAGTCGTGGTCGGCACTGCACTACGCGTCGATTATTCCGAATATGAGGCATTCGGCTTAAATAGAGCCACCCGATATATGCTTGTAGCGACTAACGACAAACTCGGGTTAGTAGAAGTAACCTCGCGCACGATGGCACTCTGGCGCGCTAAAGGAATAAGCGAAAGTGAGGTAGCGCACTGGCGTGATAAAAAACGTCCGTTGCCGCGATTGCGAAGTCTATTACGCAATCTACTATGGAGGATTAGTGCATGATCACTGAATTAGACGAGATCTAAGCGCAAGCGATAACGTTGATGTCGGCCAGATGCAGTATTGCGACGGCTATGCTGCATTAACTGCCGGCGGGGCTGCGGGGGGTCGCTCAAGTCCGTTCGCAAAAATAGTTCACGCCAGCCAGTATCTTCTTGACGAGAGATTATTCATCAAAGTACCCGGTGAAGGGTCAGTGTACGAATTGCTCGGCCGCTTCGGAGAGGTCAATTTCGCCCTGTGAATTTTCGGTTTTAGCCGTGAGCCGCCGCAACTTATCGGTGATCGAGCGGGCGGCTGGCGTGTGAGGCTTTCGCGATGTTCGTTGGTGGCTACGGCGTCTCACATGTAGCAGGTGTTAGCGCCCGTGCCTCTCATGACTCATCTGTTGATGTACCCTTGGCGAGCGATGAAGTGCGCTGCAAAAGTTCCTGAGCTTCAATCGCGGCATAGCGCTCCGTGACTGCGCCGACTTCTTGTCTCAACGGCGCACAATCGTCCTCAAGTTTTTGGAACGCCCTGCAATATCGGCTGATTTGTCCAGCAGTCCAGCAGTAAGCAGGCTTGGGCGCTTCGCCCTCAAATGGCTTGTATTTCTTAGAGGTAGTCAAAGGTGGGAATAGATAATATCCCTCGGGAATTTTCATAACCTGCCCATGCGCAATGTCATTACGTCGCTCGTTATAGCCGAGCACCGAGTTTAGAAATGTTTTGACTTTATTTTCCAACTCTTCGTGAAAGTGGAGCGAGGTTTCGACGGCATATCGAATCATCTCGAGCTTGGTCGGTACTAGGACGCTATGGCCGAACGCACGCATTACTGGATACTTAAATGTCGCCCCTATCGCATTTATGAATAGATATGTTAGTGCAAGCTGCAGCGATTCCCATTGGGTCAGCGCACGCCCAACGCTAGCAAAGATTTTCTCAGGGTCGTCGTCTCCCTTGGGCTCCTTGGGAAGTATCTTAGAGGAGACAATTGATATCATTTCGGGTCGCGAATGTTTTTGAGAGATACGGCCGCAAAGACTAAAGCGAATGCGTCAACCGGCAAAGTCAATCTCATCATCCGCGCGCTCGCACGCGGCCCAAGCTGCCCGCCATTCGGCATCCGCCGCCCTGAACTCCTCCAGCGCTTCGGGGGATGGCGGCGCACCGGTACCAGAACGCCAGCCGTCTTTCTCGTACACCGGCAGATTGGCGGTGACGGCCAGTAGCGCACGCTGCCGGCGCACGAATGCACGTTGCTGCCGCTCATGCAGGGCTTCCAGGTCATCGCCATGTGGCGGGGCCTGCATTATTCTTCTCCTGCTCCAGGAACTTACGATCAGAACTTAGCACGTTGGGCCATGCTCATACAGCTTGATGCGCTGCGGACTACTGTATGGACAGGCTGCCTGGATTCTCGCTAAGTTTTTCTCCATGCGCCGATCCTCATTCGATCCTCTTGAGCCTACCCACGAGCCGCGCTGGTACACGGTCCGCAACATGTACGGCGCGTTGCTGGAAGCGCGGGAGCTCCCGCCTGGCGCGGATCTCAAGCGCGTGTTTGTCGAGGCAATCCTCAAATGGATGGACGATGGCTGGAAACTGAAGGAGTTCCACTCCCGCACGGGCACGTTCTTCTGTGACCGGGGAGGGGAGCGGCGGATGATCGACATCACACCGACTTTCCCGGGAAGGACGCAGAGCGGTGGCATTCCCCAGCGCTCGTCATGCACGAACTGCGAGGACTAAGGTAAAGGTCGCCTGCCCCGCGGGGCGGCGACGGCGGCGCCGTTCGGCGATGCCTTCCGGCCGCTAGGGGAATGGCGGTGGCGTGACACGGCGCCAGAGGGGGACGAGGAGATTGCTGCAACCGCGGCTGCTTACCGATGACTGCTCTACCGAAGATTCGACGGAACCAGATTTTGCGGCTAGGTGCATTTACTCGCACTTGAAACCTCCTGGCATCGGGAGGTTTCAAGTGTACGCCTCTATCAGTTATCGACTTGGTCGGCGACGCGGCGGTAAATATCGGCTGCGCCGTTGCAGAAGCCGCTCAGAAAATCTTCAGACTCCAGCCGTTTATCTAAGTCCCCGATCGCGCTGTCCCAGAAGTCGCGGGAAACGGTATGGTCGCGGTCATCTTCTCCCGTACCCAGAATCTCGAAGGCGAGCCAGTCAGCGCTAGAGTACGGGGCCATCGGGATGCCGACGAAGTATGCGCCTACATCTATGCTGGCAACGCGCTCCAGTTCATCAAATTCAGCCTGATCCTTGGCCCAATCTGCCCCCAGCGCATAGCCTTCTTTCTGTACCTGGCTCACACGCTTTATTTTTGACGCGCGCAGTCGTTCAACTACCGTGTCCATTGTCTTTTCCTTTCGCCTTTCGGCGAGTTCACCAAGTTTGAGTTCGAATGCCTGCGCCGCGATGGCGCTCCAATTGATCTCCTCGCGGACCTTATCCATCCGTTTCTTTAGGTCATCGGGTATCGATATTGTCGTTCTAGCCATAATACATATCCGATGAATAATTAGTGCATAAGATGGTATGCATTTGGCGGCTGAATGTCAAGACATGAGCAGGGGCGCCCCTTGTCCGGGCTGCGAGCCTTCATACAGCTCGCTGCGCCGCGGACTACTGTATGGACCGGCCGCCACGGCCGGCGCTACGTTCGGCTCATGCGCCGATCCTCTTTCGACCCTCTCGAGCCCACCCAGGAGCCGCGCTGCTATGGTCGTGCGGAACATGCACCGCACGGTGCTGGAGGCGCGTCAACTCGAATCCACCGCCAATCTCACTCGCACCCTGGTGGCCGCGATGCTCGAATACATCGATACCGGCTGGACCCTGGGCGAGTTCAGTTCCAGCACCGCGTTTTTATTCTGCACCAAGGCCGGCGAACGACGGATGGTGGGAATATCGCCCAGCGACCCTGGGCCGTGGCGGCAAGCTTGAATGTCGCTCGTCTTGATCTCCGCTACGCTAGAATTAACGTAGGGGCGTGCTCAATTGCGCGTATCTGAACAATGGACTTTCCTGCTTGGCTTCAGGTGTTTCAGCTTGCGATTGGCGGCCGGTCTACGGCGCTGAAGCCAATTCTACAGCTCGTCTTTCTCCTACTTTTGGCTCTCGCTGCGCTGGTGCGCTACGGGGCTCCTCCACAGATAGTGTGGTCGGTTCTCGTATTTTCCGGCATCGCCGTGGCAGTAGCCATTGCTTGCTATGTTTGGTTCGTATTCAAGGACCCGACGGCACTAAGGACCGAGAATTTCCTGCTGCGACGTGAGGAGATACGCACAATTCGGGGCGACAGCATCGCGGGTGCATCCGAGACGGAGGCATTGCCAGGAGGAAGCGACGGCGGGCGTTCGCTAACGCCGCCTGCGGGGGTTCAGGGAAATGGCCGCTAGACCACGCAAGCTAATAGTAATTTCGGATGTAATCTCCGTTGATCAGCAACGCGCTTTCATAAGCTGGCTTACGGGCGAAGGCATGGGGTGGGCGCGCTGGGTTTCGGGAGGTTGGTTGCTCAACTCATTTGCACAACAACCGGGTGCTATGGAAGTAAGAGCGCAATTCCTTCGAGTCGCTCCAAACACGCAAGTTGTTGTCTTCGAAGTTGAGGTATCGGACTGGGCCGCGTGGTTGAATGGCCCAAGCATAAAGCCAGCGGCAGATTGGCTTGAAGGGCAGTGGGGGCTGCAAGCAGTTGTCTCCGAATTCTCATCCGGGCCCCCACCTCTCATGCCCCCATCCCCGTTGCTTAAGTAGCCGGTTGGCTAGAGTGAAGGCAGTTCTTGGGGTGTTGCTGCTTTGCATATCTGTCGTAGCTCAAACGGCGGAAAAGAAGGGGAGTGCACCGAAGCCGCGATTGCCTAATACGTGCGTCTGTCAGGTTCCTGAGCCAGCCCTCGCACCGCTCCCGCTTCCGCAGCCGATAGATATTCGCGGGACGAAAGCGGAACCAGTGGAAGTAACTCCCGATCCGGAGACTTTCTGGCTCACTCTAGCGACTGTAGCCTTGGCTATACTTACAGGTGCACTGTTTTATGCCACCTTCAGGATGGCAAAGATTGCGGCAAGCCAAGCGGAAGACGCTAAGAAGCAGCTGCAGCTCGCGCGCGATGTATTTCTCGCAAGCAATCGGCCCAGATTGTCGCTTCGTGAAGCATATACCGAGCAATATGCGGCTGATCAGTCGCCCATTGCCGCGCACTATGCCATCGTGAATTTGGGAAACACGGCGGCGACCATTGTCGACTGCAAATTTAGCCTAGGCTTTGATGTCTGTAGTACGCCCCGCCGACAAGTAGCGCTTGATCCAGGTTCAAATGCGATCCCGGTGAACACTAGAATTGAGCCCGGAGCTAGCCAAACAGGCACTTACCAAGACGCCGCAGTGAATTGGAATGTCATGCTCTTGTCAGGAAGGTCGCCAAGCAGTGGCAAAACAGAGCGTTGGGTGGTAACCGACTCTGTGCTGCAAGACGGTAATTCAACTGCGCAGAGAGCGTACTTCTTCTACGGCAGAATCCGCTACAAGGACGGCGGCGGCATTAGCCGTGAAATGGCGTTCTATCGCCAACTAGAGCGTGGTTCATATCGGTTCGTCCCGTGGAATGATCCGCAGCTTGAGTACTCAGATCGCAATCCTTAGCCGCGCGCCGCGTCGGGCTCTGGGCCGCGCCTCGGAGCCCTTGGCGCCGATTGGGGTAGGGGCGGGCGCGGAGCTGAGCGGCGTCCGGCGATCCCCCGCCGAGCGCAATTCACGCCAGGAATTACCGGGCGCGCCGCCTCGGCAGCGTGATGATTGGGTGGCAAAGCGCGCCCCCGCTACCAATTTAAATGCGTCGACTTGAATTGCGCTTTAGCCATTCGGCAAGGCGGTCTGCGTCCAGCGAGCCATCGGCCACTGCAACGAGTGTTGTGACCTCGTCGGTTTGG
>Ga0182030_10026991_pt1 | contig 10358 bp, 12 predicted proteins | sample 812S3MmetaG_FD_121299 | JGI IMG/M metagenome (GOLD analysis project Ga0182030, IMG submission 121299) | Permafrost microbial communities from Stordalen Mire, Sweden - 812S3M metaG (Illumina Assembly) | ecosystem: Environmental > Terrestrial > Soil > Wetlands > Permafrost | place: Sweden... | reverse complement strand
GCCCTGCGTTGGCGCTCGTCCAACAACGGCAACACCGTGGAGAAGAACTCAGTGAGCTGCTCCTCGGCGACCTCCACCAGCGGAGACTACATCGCGCACCTTATTTTTGCGTGGACCCTAAGGGTGATGGGGGCATAGGTGATCAGGTTCGCCTTGTTCATCACACCCGCGTTGCAGGTCACCACTCCATCGGCGTACTCCGTAGGAGTTGACGCCCCACTGCTGCCTTGCACCGTAACGCCGCCATTCGTCAGGTTAAGAGTGCTTGCAGTGAAGATCCCGTAACCAACCGCCGCGCTGGTCGAAGCGGTCACAGCGACGGTGACGTCCTCCTTCATCACTGCCCCAGAGCCGTGAGGAGCCTTGCCGATAGCCATCAGGATGGCACTCGTGGGCGCGGTGGTGCCCCCAAGAGTGGACGCCAAACCAGTGCAGGTGAGCGCTGTGCCGCTTGCCGAATACGCCACGGTGGTCGAGTAGGTGGAGCTGGCACCGGTCGCGGTTAACGATCCGGTGAGACTGCACGGCAATGCGCTGTAGCTCGTGGTATTGCGCATGGCTGTCAGCTCTGTAGCCAGTCCCGTCTGTGCCGCCATCTCTCCCTGGGCCCCCGCCGTGAAGCCATTCGACTGGGCGAGGCCGGCACGAGCTGACGCCAAGGCAGCAACCAAGGTCGTGATGAGCAGCAGCGAGACGACGAGCACGATCACGAGTGCTTGGCCGCTCTCGGTCCGTCGATCCCACATGTGAGCGAACTGGGGCACCTTCAACTGCTCAACTCCTCAACTCGTCGGTGCGGCACTTGTGGTCGCACAAGCCGGCGTGGTGGGCAACGACTGATTGGCCATGCTGAATGCCGAGACAGCCGAGCGGATCTCGAGTGTCTGCGACAGGCGGCCGGGATGCTCTTTCACCTGCAGGTCGATCGACAACTCCTGAGGCAAGCCCGGATTCGGACTGCTGGTGAACGGCGTGACTGTCGAGTTGGAGATGCCCGTAGCGACCGTCACCCATCCTCCTCCGGCCGCCCCGGGGGTGTACTTGTCCTCCTGCAGCAGGCCCGAGGTCGTGTTGACCTCCCACTGTTCCCACCGCCAGGTTGATGTGGATGCGGAGGTGACCTGTTCGATCCTCAGCGCGAACCCGGACGCAGCAGTCAGTGGAGTCCCACTCTGTGGCGCCGTCAGCTGCGTCGGCAGGCACATCTGGCTTGCCGAGGCCACCTGCGTGTCGAGGTTCTGCATGGCCAGCTCCGCTTGAGCCGCTCCGGCCACTACGCTCTGTGCGCTCGAGGTCGCGGTCGTCGTGGTGGAGAGGATCGACGGGAGGAGGGACACGACGACCAAGACCAGTGTCATGGAGACCACGAGCTCGATCAGCGTGAACCCGCTCGAGTCGCCGCCTGCCTTGCGGCGCGGGGCACCGTGATGCTCGCGGGCGATGTTGCGTCGAGCAACCGGTTGCGAGGTCACGGCGCTGCGATCCCGTCCTCGCCGACGATGTCGTCCGTGCCACCTGTCGGTGACTTCCATGTCACGATGACGACCACGGTCACAAGGCCGGGAGCGGAGGTGCTCGTCGTCGGGTACGTGTGAACCGTGTAATTGATTCCCTCGAGGACAGCAGCGACGTGGGGGACAAGCGGTGGCTCGGAGCTGTTCGTATTGGACACCGGGATCGTCGATGCCGCCGTCGGGGCGATATTGCCGTTCAACTCCAGCACGTAGCTTGAGCCGGACTTGACGATGTTCGGGTCGTTCGCCAAGGAGTCAGCGGTCGGGTTGAGCCCGCTCACGAGGTAGGGGAACGGAAGCGCGACCACTTGCGCCATGGCGGCATTCATGATGCCGGTGGCGTCCGACCGCTCCTTGCCGATCGAGGCCGCAGACAGGCTCACGATCGCGCCCCTGGTCGCGGCCAGCAAGAAGATGGCGAGAAGCGTAACGCCCACCAGCGTCTCGATCAGGCTGGAGCCCCGATCGTCACAGCCTGAACGGCGAAATCGGGCAAAACAAGGGTGCCTGTGGGCGAATTGCATACGGCCCTTCCCCACGGGCCGAAAACGCCTCAAACAACTCTTCATCGCTCCCTCTTCCAAGTAATTGTATCGGCGCCCTGAGCTGCAGTCTGAACCTCGACATTTGACGACTCGACCAACGTGGACAATATCGGTACGTGAGGCTGCCATTTCCTATGCCTGATGTTTGAATGTGCAGTCCTGAATCATGGTCCGACCACGGCCCCAAGCGTGCGTCCGCGGTGCCCCATCGAAGGCTGAACAGCAGGTCCAAGCCTTCGATGAACCCAAAGGATCAGCCGGTTGGTGGGCCCGACCCCTTCCCGCAGTGCAGAAATATCTCCCGGTTTGCCGGACAATTTTCCGAGTCACGGCGGTTTCAATTCGATCCATGTTTTGACCGGTCGGCAGAAAGTCTTGGTCGCATATTTCTGGGCTCAGCCTGGTTGAACGTGGAGACTTAGACCAGTTCAATCCAGGTGAACCAAGAGTCCGATAAATTCGAATGTGAACTCGAAGTTCCGTCCGATCCGGCATGCAGCTCGCCGACACAGCCGAGCTGGGTCGGAGTTCATCGATGCTCGAAGCATTCTTGTAGGAAGCATGCAGCTCGCCGGGGCACGCCGTTCCCCCCTCTAGTCGGAAAGGACGCTCTCCTCCACGACGTGCTGGCCGTCGGCGGCAGGGATCACCAAGGTGCAGCACAAGCCGCAAGCGCTCTCGCAGCGTGCCGCACGTCCCATTGACTCATGCAAGCGCTGTCAGTGCAACACACAAATCGGCACCCCGGAGGAAAGGGCGTCTTTTCGGTTCGCGCCGCGATTAGCCCCGCCTTAGCTCGTGGCGGAAGCCCTTATGCCGAGCGCCTCGCCGCGCAGCAGGGCGGCGACGCGGGCTGCGACGGCGCTCCCGTCGACAATGCAGTTGCGGATTGGCTTGATTCCCATGGCGCACCCAGCGACGAGGATGCCTTCGCGTGTCGAGTCGTGCGGATAGCGGAACCATTCACGACTGGCGAAAAAGCCGTCGGGGGCACGCTCGATGTCGAGCACATCGGCGAGGTTCTCCACATCAAGGCACGGGCGCATCCCTGTCGAGAGGGAGACCATGTCGAATCGGTCCGTGAAGATCTTCTGAATGAGAGTGTTCTCAGCGCGAACGACTATGTCGCCGCCTGGCAGCTCTTTGCACCCTGACACGCGACCACGGATGTAGCGGATCCCACGCTCTTGGGCGAGCGAGTACATCTCCTCGAAGCCTCGGTCATAAGTGCGGACGTCCATGTAGAAACAGGTGATCTGAGCATCCGGGTTTCGGTCGAGCACAGTAAGGGCCTGTTTGGTGCTATACGAGCAGCAGATCCGCGAGCAAAAAGGCGCCCCTATCCGGCGATTGCGTGAACCCACGCAGAAGACGATCGCCATCTTGGCGACCGTCTTGCCGTCAGAGGGACGCCGTATCTCACCGTGGGTAGGACCACGCGGGTTGAGAATCCACTCCAGCTCCGGCGCCGTGACCACGTTGCCGTAGCGGCTATAGCCGTACTCTTCGAGGTCGGTGGGGTCGAAGGGCTCGAAGCCTGTGGCTATGACGACGGCGCCCACCGCTTCGGTCGCCCCGTCGCTGAAGGTCGCCCGAAGATCGGGCCATTGACCGTCGAGACGCTTAAGGGTCGTCTCGAGCCGCACTTCGACGTCGCGCTGAGCCCGCATGTCATGTTCGACCTGACTCGTGAACTCGGCACCGTCGTTGAAACCGTCGTGGTTGAAAAAGGGGAAGGTGCGCGACAACTGACGCACTCGACCGCCGAGCTCGGAGGTCTTCTCAAGCACGATCGAACGGAGGCCGAGCTCGGCGAGCGTCGTCGCCACGTGCATGCCCGTCACGCCGCCACCGAGGACAAGGACTGGGCCCGTCATCTCGCCGCACTCCCCGCTCTAGGCCCCGCCACCTCAATGGCGGCTTCGTAGGCGTCGTCGCGCAGGTAGGCCCGTCGGGCCGTGTAGGGAATCCCCACACGATTCAGCAGTGGCTCGACGGGGACGGTATGAGCCTGTATACCCACGTCTTCGTAGGCATCCCAGCCTAGGAGCAGCCCTGCGAGCTCGGCGTAGTTGAGGACCGGGATGGCAAGCTCGGCGCCCGTCAGCTCTTTGACGGCCCACTGCTCACGATCTAGCACAAGGCCACAGCCCGGGCAGTTCGTGATGATCAAGTCAGGCTCGAACGGGGCCATGCTCTCGAACTTCTTGCGAGCGCAGGCGACCGTAAAGCTACGGTTGGGGCGGATCATGCACTGGCGAAAGCCCATCCCGCAGCAGTGTCGGCGTTCTGGATAGTCGACCTCTTCGCCGCCCCACTCGCGAACCATGGCGGCGAGCACATCGCAGTATTCCGTTCCACCGACCGACTTTCCGGGGAAGATCTTGTTGTAGTGGCAGCCGACGTGGTCCACAACCTTCAAGGGCCGACCCGTGACCGCATCGACGAGGCGGTACTTCATAAGTTTCGCCAGCTGCGCCCGGTAACGATAGACGACGTCGCTGCAATGCACGATGTGGCGCGGGATGACGAGGCGGCGGCCACAGGCCTTGAAGAGAGCCGCGTCGACCTTCTCGGCCAGCCCGGGCTCGTTTTCGATGAGCTCGAGGATCTCATTGTGAATGGCGAACGACGTCACACAAGCGGTCGTGATGTTCTCCATCCCTGCCTCGGCACATAGCGACCACAACCGGGCGACGACGAGCAACGAGCTCTCGAGCGTGAACACGTTGCCGTGACTGACAATGCCCGAGCAACACGTGTTCAACGACGCCGCCCCAGTTCCGCCCATAGCCCATCGGCGTCCGAGAAGATCGTAGATGCGTGTCAGCAGCGGTTCGACGGAAGGTGAGAACGTCCCCATGACACAGCTCGTAGTCAAGTAGAAACCGTCTTCCGGGATGGGCTTTTGATGGTGCCGGGTGATCACGTTCAGCTGCGCTGGTTGGGCGACGACCCGGTTTTCGGCTGTGTTCGTCCTAGTGCTTGCGACGTTCAAGTCCTCATCCTTCCGTCCTCACCTTGTCGTGGTACTCGTCGATGCCGACACCGAGGCGGGCCGCGTCAGCCGCTGCGTGCTTCTCGATCCTGTCCCATAAGAACAAGGCGCCGCCGGCACGGATGCAGCTGCGCAGCTCTTCGAGCGTTTCGGGTGTCACCTTGCGCCCGGCAAAGGTCCCGTCCATGTCCGGCTGTCCGCCAACACGCATGAACTGCTCTTCGATCTCGGCCTGCCACCGGGCATAGCGCGGACCGAAGTCTGGATGCTGGGACGGGTCACCATTGCGGAAGTAGAGGCTCACTGCCCGGTTCCACAAATTGGCCGCCCAGAGATGGCGCCCGGCGTACTGCTGGCGGCCGCGGACACTGTCGAGGTGGTAGCCCTTCAGCTGAGCGAGGCAGCGCAGCGAGCCGACTAGACCCATGATGTCGTTCTCGTGCGGACAGCGTGAGTTGCACGAACCGCACTGGGCGCAATACCAGATGATGTCGGACTTGAGCAGCGCCACGATCCGATCCTCGTCGCCCGACAGCGCGGCATCCACTATGCAGCGGGGGTCGTACTCCTCGAAGTGTTCAGCAGCGGGGCAGACCGAAGTGCACATGCCGCAAGAAAGGCACGTGGTGAGAGCATGACGGGCGACGATCTGGTTCTCGAGCCACCAGGTGCACGGCTGATCGGTCGCCTCCTCGTACCAAGCCTGCCACTCGGACTTGTCCGGATCGGAGACGAGGGCCCTGATCTCACGCCTGTCCTTCTCGCGCTCGAAGGCAGTGCCCGCAAGCCGTTTGATGTTCGGGTAGTACTTGTTCTCGCCCCGGGGCTCGGCCACGTCTCGAAGCGCATAGTAGGCAGAGGAGATCTCGTCATCGGAGTAGCCCACCAGCTCTTCGTGGCCGAGACCGATGAAGCGCTCCGGCATCGGTGGCACTTCGCGTTCTGTGTTCGCGGCCGATTCTCGCCGACCACCATGGACTGGCCGAGCTTGGTCGCTCACAAGACCAAGACGGCCATTGGCCTCCCCCGAAGCCTCTGTCGTCGTCAGTGCCTCGTACTCGCGGCCGGCGACTGCCAGCACGCGGTACACGGCATGAGCGAGCTTGGTGTACGGCAGACTCAGGGCCAGCACGAGGACTACCAGCAGGTGGAGAAAGTAGATGGGGTACGCCCAGGTCCGAATGCCTGCGATGCGGATCGCCTCTGTGGCCACCCCACTAACACCGGCCGCCAACACGTTGAGGGGGAAGGCCCAGTCGAAAAAGGTGCTCCGCGTTCCACGCTTCGCGTCGGCGGTGCGCACCAACAAGAAATAGGTCGTACCGGCGATCAACAGCGCCGCGAAGAGGTTGCTCAAGACCTTGAGCGGGTTGCTCATCGCCAGCGGGTACGGCCGCCCCGCCGCCAATTGCAGGGCGATGACGCCCGAGATGACGGCCAAGCCGACAAAGGAGTAGAGCACGGCTCGGTGAGCCCAGGGCCGGAGGCGCCGCTCCTTGCAGCTGGCGAACTTCCTGTGGGCGAGGATCTCGCCGATGGCGGCTTTCACCGACCGAGCGAAGAGCCGCGGGCTTAGCGGCGAGAGCGGAGAGCCGTACCACGCCCGCCACGCCCTTGAGGCCCCGACGGCTATGGCGAGAAGCGGCAAGATCGTAAGGCCGGAAAAGATCGGAATGAGGGCCGCGTCAGGGATCATGCCTGAATAGCGCAGGGGCCCTGGGCCGGGGCTGAACGAGCCCGTGGCGGCCACGATCGCGACGAGGAGGGCCGCCACGGCAAGATAGGGAAGCCAGAAAAGGCGATGGTTGCTGACGATGCGAGCCACTGGGCGCGGCCAGGCGAAGCTATCGGTCGCGAACTGTCTTAGAGCGCTCATGATGCTCGCGGGCTTGGCTTGCGAGGGACACTTCGCGGTGCAGTCGGTGCACTCGTAGCAGTGCCAGATCTCCTTGTCCGCGGCCAGTCGCTCTTGCAGACCGAGCCTGACGAAGGTCAGCTGCCGCCGCGGGAAAAGGCCTTGGTCGCCGGCTAGATCGCAGGTCGCAGTGCACGCACCGCACTGCAGACACGACTGCAAGGTCGAAATGTCCAAGCAGTAAGGCTCGAGGAATGCGACGTTGGTCTTGGCCGTGGCGAGCTCGTAGGACTTGTCGGCCAGCACGTTGACTGGCTTGCCGTGTAACAGCCAACCGAAGTCGTTCGGATCGGCCTTCGGCAAAGTCGCGCCCTTCGAGCCCATCGCGAGGTCACGCTACTCTCATTCTGTGTAATCAAGCGAAACAATAGGAATAAAGCCTGTTGACAATCACCGCAGGGGCGCGCCTTGCCCCGCGGAGGACCACCCTGGCTAAGGTCGTCAGCCTCGATGTCCCTGCATCAGGAGAGCCGCGACCGAACTTCCCATTTCGCTGGTCGGTGACGGGATGCTCGTCCGGTGCACCGACGGTCATGACCGCCGCTATGCCGGTCTTGACGCTGCCGCCTCCACCGGTGCGCTCGAAACTGTCCTACGGCGAGTGCAGGGATTCCTCCCCTCGTACTCGAGCGTTCATCGTGGCGCCGCTCTCGCGTTCGCAGGCCGCGGCGGTCGCGACGACATCGCCATCTTCTGTCGCAATACGACAGAAGCCATCAACCACCTCGCCCACAGCTTACGGTTGGGCCCTAGTGACACAGTGGTTACGACCGTTGTTGAACACCATGCCAACCTGCTGCCGTAGTCTCGCTCTGCACACTGATGCTACGTCGAGTGCCTCGAGGAGGGGATCTTTGCTGCCAAGGAAGTGGCGGCTGAGCTGGACACGCATTCAAAGCCGCGATTGCTGGCCATCACAGCTGCCTCGAACATCACCGGGTGGATGCCACCGATCGAGGAAATAGTCAGGCTGGCCCACAGACGCAACATCTTGGTGGCCGTCGACGCCGCCCAGCTCGCCCCTCACCGTCGCCTTCCCGCAGAGGCCGACTTCGTCGTTTGGAGTGGACACAAGATGTATGCGCCATTCGGTACCGGGGTTCTCATCGGTCCCCGTCAGAGCTTCATGGACGGAGACCCTTTCCTGGCAGGTGGCGGGCAGTCGACCTCGTCGAGCTGGACGAGGTGGTATGGACTGCTCCCCCCGATCGAGAAGAAGCGGGCTCGCCAAACGTGATCGGGGCCGTAGCGCTGCACGCTGCCATGGACACGCTCGAGGATGTGGGCTGGGCGGCGATCACCGCTCACGACCGTCACGTCGGTCGACTACTGCGTGAAGGACTGGCGGCGATCCCAGGCGTGCGTCTGCTTGGCCCCGACCTGCGGACCGACACCTTACCCGTGGCGACATTCCTGGTCGAAGGTTTGTCGCACGCCCTTGTGGCCGCCCGGCTTTCCGCGGAGTACGCCATCGGAGTTCGCCACGGATGCTTCTGCGCCCATCCCTACTTGATGCGTCTCCTTGGGCTAAGCCCGGCAGAGATCACGAGCTTTCGCAACGAGGTCCGCCGTGGCGACCGCCACGAGGACGCCCGGGGCGGTGCGAGCGAGTGCCGGCCTCAACACGACGCAAGCCGACATCGGGCGTCTCGTCGACGCCGTTACCGAGATAGCCGGTGGGACGTCGCCACCCGTCGCCTATTTCCAAGACACGCGCACTAGCGACTACTTCCCCGACCCCGAGGTGGCGCCTTGGTTCCGGGTTCCTCCTGTTCGCCAGGCTGAGTCATCACTCATGCCCTGCCTATGTCATACCCTGTAGGGTATGATCCCGACAACGCGTGTTCGCTCTGCAAGTCAGCAATAAGGGCTAGTCGGGCGCCGAAAGGAGTCACTGTGCAGCTTCCCGACGAGGTCGTAGATGACGTCCGCAAGCGTTTGCGACGCGTTGCCGGCCAGGTACAGGGCGTGGAACGCATGCTTGAACAGAACCGGGAGTGCCGTGACGTCGTGACCCAGCTCTCGGCGGCCTCAAAGGCACTCGAGCAGGCCGGGTTCAGGCTGATCGCCGCTGGCCTGACGTATTGCGTCCAGCAACCGGAGCAAGCTGCGGCAGACGGCTACCCTCTCGATGCCGTGCAGAAGATGTTCATGAAGCTCGCCTGAGACCAACGACCCATCCCACTGCACACGCGATCGGCCGCTCCGGTTGCAAGGCGCAAGCGCGCGAGCGTCATGAACTAAGCCGCACCGCTCTCACGAGGGCGTCGATTGCGCTGGATTCACCGGCATCGGTGACCACAGTCCGCCTCACCCGCTCAGCCCGCTCCACCGTGAGCCCTCGGAGCCCGGCGACGATGTCTTCCGGGCTGTAAAGGACTGCGGCGTCCTGCGGCCCGCCCGTCCCGTCGATCAAGTTGGATCGGTCGTGGCCGACTACAAGCAACAATCCCCCGGGCGCCAAAGCCTCGCTGGCATGCGCTAGCACAAGCAGATGTTGCTCGAGAGGAAGGTGCAGGTACATCACCACGACGACATCGAAGTGACCGAGTGGCGGCTGCCACTCGACGACGTCGGCTTCGACCCAGGTTGCCTGCACGCCACGCTCTGCAGCGTGTCGCCGCGCTTTGGCAAGCCCCACCCGAGAGAAATCGACGCCGGTCACCTCCCAACCTTTCGAGGCAAGCCAAATTGAGTTGCGTCCTTGGCCGCAAGCGAGATCAAGTGCGCGACCCGGTGCGAGCCCATCCAGTTCTTCGACGAGAAAGCGGTTCGGGTCCGCCTTCCAGATCAGCGCCTCGGTCCCGTAACGCTCGTCCCATTGTTCGCGACTCACTCGACCTCCCATAGCGGCCTGGGCGAGGCCGACGCCAGAAGATTCTGCCCGAATTTGGTCTTCTTGCCCCGTGTCTGGCGTTTCCTCGGCCGCGCTACCCGTGGCGTCGAGCGCGTCAAGACGCTGTGAGCCGCGGTCGATCTCGACGACTTCTGTCGTGAACCCTCACATGACGCCTGTCGTCGTCTATTGCGAGGTGGGCCAGCGCGGCCACCCAGCGCCGGTCCTCCTGCACGGGCTCGGGATCAAGGCCCGTAACCTCTGCGGCGGTTACCAGACATGGCGTGCCTTCCACCGGCCACAGGTCATTCCTGAAGGAGCGCTTGTTGTCAAGTAGCGCTCCTCGAAGAGGAGCACGATTTTTGCGGCTCGCGTAGCTCCCTCGACCTGGTTGCGGACGCGCGCCCTCGCCAAGGCAGGGTCAAGGCCGGCGGAGCCGCTGCAGGCAAGCCTTGACGCTGCCGACGCGCGAGGGCGCATGCTGGCGTTGGTCGGAGGAGGATTCAGGCGATCGTCACTAACCTCTTGTTCGGGGAAGGGACACCAGATG
>Ga0182030_10026988_pt1 | contig 10358 bp, 11 predicted proteins | sample 812S3MmetaG_FD_121299 | JGI IMG/M metagenome (GOLD analysis project Ga0182030, IMG submission 121299) | Permafrost microbial communities from Stordalen Mire, Sweden - 812S3M metaG (Illumina Assembly) | ecosystem: Environmental > Terrestrial > Soil > Wetlands > Permafrost | place: Sweden... | reverse complement strand
CGGGATTAATTGGATGCGTAGTATCACCGCCCGCTACGATAAGACTACTGGAATCTTGATACATCATAGTCAGTCGTGCGAAATACTCTGTGCTGCCACCGCTAATATTCATTTGCAGTGAGCAACCACCACTTGCAGTACAGCTTACCGGGACAATCTGCACTGGGCAATTGTCGCTGCTCGAATTGCAAGCAGGGTTTGCCGGTGATGCCGGGTTTACTGGTTGCGTACTAGACGGCATGCTGACCGAAGTAGCTGTAGTAAAAGGACTTCCCGTTCTATACGATGGAACTAGATAAAAACTAGTGACACCTTGATTACTATCGAGAGATGCGTTCGAGATGTTTGTAGCATCTACTAAATCAAGTCGAAGAATGCCATACGGACAATCCCAAGCACTTAAAGCCGGGAATGTTTTACCCGTCGCACCAGAACCGTTACACGTGGCAGGAGGAGAAGTAAAACTGGGATCAGTTTGTTGAGACCATTGAAACTTCAAGGTAGTAAATGGTTCGGTATCAGTATTCGCCATGTACAATATCGTATTATTACCCTGTGTAAGCGGTGAAACCGTTAGAGTCGTTGGCTCGGTATCAACCATAAGGCAGGTATACTTCGTATCGCTTGCGCTATCAAGTGTGCTAGATACACCTACCGCACTGAGAGAATTAAGAAAAGTAGAACAGTTACCCGTGGTGTTTATCTGAGATCCGATCCGTGCAGGAGTTGTGAGGTAGTTGACGGCAGCATTCACACCACTCTGTGCGGCATAATAAGCCTGCGTGCTAAGTTGGTCATCAAGTGACTCACGTTCGTTACGTCGAGCAACTTGCGCAAAGCCAAGCACAATCAAACTTATAACAATAATCATGATCATGGTCACTAGAATAGAGACCATCCCCCGCTCATCATCCCTTATTTTGCTCATACTTATCATATTGTACCCAATTTACGGTGCTAATGCACCATTTGCCACTCTTAACGATACCGTAGTGCTCAGGCCAGCATGTGCACAGAACTCAGAACCGCTAGTTTGCTTACAAACAACGTCATCTGCATTCGAACCGATCACCGATATACCTTGAGTATTTAGAGTTCCCCCTATGCAACCGCCTGGACTTCCGTCTTTACTATTATTACAAAGTAAATCGCTATCGCCGTAGGCAAGTCCGATTGAGACATTATAGAGTCTGGAGCTTACTGAAGGCTGAGCCAGTTGGAAGTACGTAATACGCATGTTTGCTTCTAGCATCTCCTTACTTCCTGTAGCAGAAAAATTAGGCGACGAAGTACAGGTACCCGGCTGTACGAAGAGACCCGGATCACCGCTCGTTGGCGTGGCGCCGTCATACATACTTCCTAGAATGAAGTAATAAGTGTTTCCACCCGTACAGAAGTAGTAAGTGTTTCCAGATACGGAGGTTAAAATAGAGCTACCACTGAATTCGATAGACTGTGCAACAGAGTTAATAATCGTGCGAGCCGTATCCTGCGTAGTGGAGGCATTGATGCCACTATAGTACGCGTGAGTGAAACTCAGCACACCGTATAGGAGCACCATAAGAACCATGGAAAATACTGTTGTAGCTATTAACAGCTCAACAATAGTAAAACCTGCTTCAGGACGTACATCATGTTTGAGTTGCGTAGTGTTATGCGTCATATCAGGGTTGGTAAAATAACGTTACATTGTTTGTAACACCCGCTTCAGCAAGGCTTGGCCATGTAATTGCTACAGAGTAGGTGGTAAGAGCTGGCTGCGTGATCGTCACTTTAAATTGTGGCTGCCCGGTGGTTGGACTACCACTTGAATCAACGGAACAATTGACACCACTCGTTATATTGCCAGAGGTGTTAAAACAATCGCCACTCACAAGTAGTGACAGATTTGTTGAATTCTGTAAGTCCTCCAATTGCGCCTGCGCAAGTTGCAAAGCTTCACTATGCTCTTGTGTGTCTTGCATACCATCGACACTGCGTGTCGTGGTAATATACCCAGCGACAAGCACCATACTAACCACAACTATGGCAATCAGGACCTCTACGATCGTGTCGCCTTTCTGGTTCTTAAGTATGCTCAACATGTCAAATCATCTATCACTTTTAATGTAACACTTAAGCTACCATTACCGCTAATGGTAAACAGTCCAGATTCATTTGTATCACTATCCGCAACACATATAAGGACTTCTTTTGCAGGAATAAAATTGCCAGGACTGGCGGCCAGTGTCGCATTATACATTGCAGCACTTGCAGCCATCTGAGATTCATTAGCACTACTATGCTGGACACCGTACAAACTCAGTTGCTGCTGTCCAGATTGTAAATTAGTAGATGACCCTGCTGCAGTAGCAGCTATAGTACCTGAGCTGTCTCCAGCAAGGAAAGCGGCTACGCCCGTCGCAACGAATCCTCCACCACTAGCCGGCGAATAACAGACTGGGATCGTGGTCAGTCCACATGCACTGTTCCCAGTAGCCAGCTGTAGTCCATTTTCTATCGTCTCACTTGTGGCCGTATCAGTGGGTACATTTGAGTTCTCGCTTGCCGACTCTGGGAACAGTGCGCGAGGCACAGAGGCTCCAACGCTCAGAACGGACGTCAATACACCTCCAGTATTCTCATATTGATTACCTATCACAGGCAGAACGCTCAATGTAGAACCTGTAGGAGTTGTAAGACCCGTAGTACCGAATTGCATCGCCTTGCCAAGGAATATGCAGCCCGAATTAGTTCCCTGTGATGTCGACCCACGGGGTGCCAGATTGAGTATTACAGGGTCCGGAGGATTGCCGTTACAGGTAAAATCACCACTATTGGGATAGTACCCACTAGCAGTCTCATTAATGACCTGCTGCAGCTGCTGCAGCTCATCGTTTACGCCCGTAGTAAACTCGGCCTTTGCTTGCCTGCCATCAATCAGAGTTATTGCGCTGACCAACAATAATGCACTCACGGCAAGCACTATAAGTACTTCAACTATCGTGAATCCATCAGTAGCCGCAAGGTAGCCACCCCTTCTCATAAGCCTCAGTATACCAGGAAGCATAAGCGAAACACCAGAAGAGATTTAGTTAAGCCTATCTGAGTACTAAGCTTTGATACCAGTTTGCGATGTGGCCGCAATATAAAACAACTATTACGGTAGCGAGTAGCAGGGCTGGCCCGAATGGTATACGTTGAGAAAAGCCTTCTTTCCCTTTGAGCAACTGTGGTATGCTGGCGACCATACCCACTAAGGATGCGAAAAATATCACCGTCAGCGCACGAAGAGGCGTGCCGGCAAGCAGTCCGAGCACTATCGCCAGTTTGACGTCCCCTCCTCCTATCCAGTTACCTTTGGATACTTGATAGAGTATCCAAAATAGGCCGAATATCACAGCCGCCCCTGCAGCAGGCTCCCAGAGTGTGCTCAGTTCGCGAGACCATACAGTTATAACGAGTACCTGTACGATCGCCAGTCCCGTGAGCGGAAAAACTATCTTGTCCGGCAATAAGAACCATCTTATGTCGTACACAGCTAATGCCATAAAACCCACCAGGAACGCTAGCCACACTACAAAGCGGAATAGTCCAACACCGTGAAAATCATAGGGCCAGGTTGCATATGAAATAGCGAATAGAAGTCCCGTCACAAGCTCGACTATTGGGCTATCAGGGATCCGGACCTTGCAATACCGACATTTACCGCGTAGCCATAGCCAGCTTAATACCGGTATAAGGTCCAGTGGTCCAAGTTCGTGCTCACACTCTGGGCACATACTTCTACCCTTCACGATGGAAAGGGCGGCGCGGCGAGAACGTGCTGACTTACTCTTCTTACCTGTTAATTTTTCTTGCTCATGCATGCGCCATATTAACGCGTTGACAAAACTTCCATATATTAACCCTAGCACAGCCAACAAAACCGTAATCATTACCATAATAGTATCATACAGAAAGAGTCCCGAATGGGACTCTTTCTGTATGATAGGTCTAGTATCGGATTACTAATCGCTCTGGGTACACTTACTTCCTGTGCTACCTGAGATGCCATACCAAACAACAACGTTCCTTGTAGTCGCACTTACTGGTGCCAATCCACTACATGTTGCTCCCGCAATCAAGTAGGCAGTGGTATCCCCGGGGACAGTCGTAGGAGCTGAAGCAAATGTCGGGTAATACTTATACGTTGTCAACTGACCTGGCTTATACGTAATCCAGGTACATGCGGCAGTAGTACACTGCGTCGTTGGATAGGAGCCGCCATCATTACTCTCGTAATCGCTGACACTTTCCAGAAGGTTGTTTGCGTCTGTATCGCGTGCATTGTTTTGCTGACTAGCTTCGAGGTGAGGTACAGCTAAAAAGACAACGACCATAATCAAACCGGCAATAGCCAGCACTATCAAGACTTCAATTATAGTGAAGCCTTCTTGTCTTTCTTTAAGTTTTTTTAGTTTCGTTAGCATATTGCAGATGCCCCTTTGCAAGCTTATTATTTACTCTTATGCTTGGAATAATACCGGTAACCGTTACGTAACACAAGTACTTATCCACATGACTATGAACCGGTAAAGCTGCTGTTACCTGCCAGACCATATATAGGTAGGAGTACGGCCGCTACGATGATAAATGCAACAACACCTAGGATCACCATAAGAACAGGCTCAATGATTGCCGAGATATTAGCCACTTCGTTATCTACTTCTTTCTCGTAGTAATCGGCCACTTTCGCCATCATTTGCTCAATAGCGCCCGACTGTTCGCCAATCTTTAGCATGTTCGGTACTAACGGAAGGAAGTTCGGATCATTCTCCAGGCTATCAGCAAGACTTTTACCGCCTTTGACCTTATCTGCCGCTCTAGTGATAGATCTTTTAATATGCACGTTGTTAACTGCATCAGCTGATATCGTTAGCATCTGCAGTAAAGGTACACCGCTAGCGACCAGTGTTGAGCCGGTTCGTGCAAAACGAGCCATGTATAGCTTCATAAACAGTGGTCCGATTGGCCATATCTTCATCTTAAGCTTGTCAATTACTTCTTTCCCAGGCCCTGTTCTTGCCCATCGGCTCGTTAAGAATGCGAATGCAGCGACCACAATCACTACTATCCACCAATCGTGAATCACAAAATTAGAAATCGCTAACAGTATTCTAGTAAGTAACGGGAGGCTTGCACCTGGTAAACTTTCGTATAATTGTTTAACTTGGGGCAATACCTTTACTACCATGAATCCAACGACTCCACCCATCACGATCAACACGATAACTGGATATATCATGGCGCCACGAATCTTGCTGTTTAGATCGGCATCCTTTTCCTGCTGCGTAGCCAGTCGTTCAAGTGCAGCGTCCAGGGTTCCTGATGTTTCGCCCGCACCAACAAGACTTAGATATATCTGATTGAATACTCTAGGGTGCTTGGCCATGGCCGCTGACAAAGTCGACCCGCCTTCTACGTCACCAATTATCTGGGTTAATACTACTTTCAATGGCTTACTAGTAGTCTGTTGGTTGACGGTCCGAAGCGCCTGCAAGAGCGGCAAACCTGCATTTATAAGTGTGCTGAGCTGGCGACTAAACAGTACCCTGTCTTTCGTGCTTACTCGATTGCCAATTTTCCCTAATACGCCAGCGGCACCAGCACCTTGTAAATGAATGTCTGTCGGAACTAGACCCTGACCAGTTATGAGCTTAGCGGCAGCCGCTTCACCATCAGCTTCTACTGTAGCCTTGACTTGTTGACCGGTCTGCGGATTACGCGCAGTGTACTGGTACGTAAGCATTGTTAGTCTCTCATCATCCTATCTAACTCATCCTGATCAACGGCGTAGTTTCGGGCTTCGTCATAACTAATAGTACCCGCATGAATAAGGCCAACCAATGTCTTGTCCATACTTTGCATACTGAACTCAGCACCAGTCTGAATAACTGCATCTAACTGGTGCGTCTTTCCTTCTCGTATAATGTTACGGACAGCTGGGGTCGCCACTAGTATTTCTGCTGCTGCAATACGACCGCCCCCAATTGCTGGCACAAGCCGCTGGCTACAGATCGCCATAAGGATGTTACTGAGCTGTGCACGAATCTGCGGCTGCTGGTGAGGTGGGAATACATCTATCATACGATCGATACTCTGCGCAGCACTGTTCGTGTGCAGCGTAGCAAACACTAGGTGACCTGTCTCTGCTATGGTTATAGCACTAGCAATCGTTTCTAGATCACGCATTTCTCCGATGAGAACGACGTCAGGATCCTCACGCAAACTTGAGCGAAGTGCTGCCGAGAATGAATATGTATCATAATGTACTTCTCGTTGGACTATAACCGACTTCTTACTCTTATGTGTATACTCGATCGGATCTTCGATAGTTATGATATGTTTTGACTGTTCGATGTTGATCTTGTGAATAAGTGCAGCTAGACTTGTCGATTTACCCGAACCAGTTGGACCTGTAATGAGAACTAGCCCACGAGGATAGTCTGCAAACTTCCCGACTATCTGAGGTAAACCAAGTTGTTCAATAGTTAAAATATCGTTTGGTATCAATCGTAGCGCTGCGGCCAGGTTACCGCGTTCGTGAAAAGCATTTACACGAAAGCGCCCGAGATCCCCGAAAGCAAAGCTGAAGTCGAACTCTTTGTCTTTCAGTAAGATCTGTTTTTGATCTTCATCAAGGATGGCAAAGATTAACGCCTCTACGGTTTCTTCAGTTAGGACATCGGCCCCACCGACAGGTAATAAGGAGCCATCTACTCGTAACATAGGAGGTAGGCCGACTTGCAAATGCAAGTCTGAGGCCTTCTTCTTGACCACTTCCTCAAGGAGGATTTCTATTCTTGGTTGTCCTTGTGCTGCCACCCTGATTCTCTTTCTTTTCTTCTTTAAGCGCTGTCAGCCGATGCTACGCGGTCTACTTCTTTTGTGGTAGTCTCGCCAGCTAAAGCTTTTAAATAGCCGTCCTGGCGCATAGTTATCATGCCTTCAGCTTGAGCTTGCGCCTGAATCTCACTACTGGTCGCACGTTTGAGGATAAGCTGCTGTATGGTTTCGCTGATGTCGAATACTTCATAAACACCCATCCGCCCCTTATATCCGCCAGGCGTATCCGGACTATCCACGCCCTTGGTTAGAGTATAAGCGGAATCGGTGCCCAGTGGCAAGCTCTGATAGCCCATATCCTTCGCGACTGCATCGGCCTGTTCCTTCCCAGGCGGCAAAATTCCGCCCAGTACCTGCTTGACTGCTGCCGTCTCAGCCGGATCAGACGTATAGGTTTGCTTGTTTTTACCAATCTTACGTACTAAGCGCTGACCAATAACAGTATGTACGGTACTCGCGATAAGGAACGGCTCTACTCCCATGTCTAGGAGACGTGGAAGGATGCCTGCGGCAGAATTTGTGTGGAGAGTCGAGAACACTAAATGCCCCGTGAGACTCGCCTGCACCGCTAGCTCAGCCGTTTCCTTGTCACGGATCTCTCCTACCATGACAATGTCAGGGTCTTGACGGAGTATTGAACGTAGTCCGCCTGCAAAAGTAAGCCCTACGTCAGCATTTACCTGTATTTGGTTCACGCCATCCATCTTGTACTCAACTGGGTCTTCGAGCGTAACGATGTTCACGCCATCACTCTTCACTTCTTGTAGTAGCGCATACAGACTTGTTGATTTACCGGAGCCTGTTGGACCTGAGGTCAGTATCATTCCGTTGGTGCGTTCTAGGCCCGAGCGGATAGCACGCAATGCGCGCCCTCGATAACCCATGTCCTCAAGTCGTAAACTCGTACCGGTTTTATCGAGTAAACGAATCACCACCTGTTCGCCCCATACGACAGGGCTCACAGATATACGAAGGTCAATCTCTTTTTCGCCTACCGTAATGCTAAACTCACCATCCTGCGGCACTCGATGCTCATCAATCTTCAGGTTGCTCAGGATCTTAATACGTGAAATAAGGGGGGGCTCCGTACTCTTAGGCAGTCGCATGAGTTCACGCAGAATCCCGTCGATACGACAACGTATTTTAAGCCCGTCCTTAAGGGGTTCTATATGGACATCACTTGCACGATTTCTGGCAGCGTACTCAAGAATCGTGGTCAATGCCTTACTAATAGGCGAGTCCTGGACAATAGTCCCCAGGTTTACCGTCTTCTTTTGACCAGACCCCTGTTCATTAGCTTTTTCTTCATCGCTAAAACCACTGATCTGGTTGACCACATCATCGGACAACTTCGCACTATACTGACGAAGCACCTGTCGTATACCTTCTTCGCTCGCCGCATAGACCTTCAGAGGACGCCCAATTCGATTGCTAAGGTAATCAACCGCCTGCACATTATCAGCATCCAACATTGCAACGACCAGGCGATGCTGCATTTCCCCCAGCGGGACAGCCATGTATCGTTCAGCAATATCTTGAGGCAATAACTCTAGTACTTTTGGATCAATCTTCGAATCTATAAGGTTGACGTATGGGACTTTCGTAATGTGTGCGATTGTCTTCGTGAGTTGTTCGTTCGTTACCTTGCCGCTACTGACAAGTAGCCCAAATAAAGGCTTACTCTTCTCTTTGGATTCAGCCTTCAATAAAGCGAGATCCGGTCGAGTTAGTACTTTGTCCTCAACTAGTTTATTTTCTACCTGGGTCTGTGCAGTAGCGGATAGTACGCTCATAGCTTTACCCTACTAATCACTAAAAGGATTCTGATTATTACCAGTACTGATCTGATTATTCTGCGTTGGATCAATACTGTTACTGTTGAAATACTTCGTGTCCGGCGTTTGGAATGATGAGCTGATCTTATCAACAACTTGAACTTTTTGTTCGCGATTGGCAGGAGTAACAAAGATTTTATTTGAGACAAAGAATGATATTACAGCACTAACAAAAGCAATAACAATGATTAGCGCCCAATCTTTCTGCTTCATCTTACTACCTTCATATTAATGTTGAGTGATTTCGCTGGTTGGTAATACGTTTGAGCAGTGACGGTCATGGTCAGATCGGGCTCAGTACCCGTAATGTTTAGTGTCTGAATCTGAATCGGACGGATTGACCGCTCAAATGTATTAATAACACCCTGCAAGCTACTATAGTCACCAGTTACAGAGACACTGAAAGGTATCGGTTGTGGCGTCGGATTAGTGCTTGATTGGTTAATACCAAGCGTTGCCTCTTCATCAGTACCAGATATACCGTCAATCGTAATACCACTTTGCGAGCTCAACAAATTGTCGAGGCTTGTAGTTAAGCCTGGGAAGTCATAAGTACTTGGCAATGCATCCAGCACAATCTTCGCATTATTACCATCTTGAGGACCGGTACCATCAGGGTTGCCACCGATAGCATTTTGCGGCAAGCTCAGAAATGCATTGTATGAAGTCCGAAGACTAGAAGACGCAGTAATGTCTGATTTCAGTTGGTCCACAGCTACTCGTTTAGCCCCTATAACACGGTTCTGGTAGGCCGCCTGACTAATGAGCGTCTTGGTAGCCACAAGTGAAAATACCAATATAAATGCGGCTACGCTTACGTATATGACAATACGGGTATTGGCTTTGTCTATAAGCACTCGCTTGCTTGATGGCATATTACCCGCCATTTTAGTTACTCCCCTCAAAGACGTTTGACTGACTAGCGTTGGCTGATGATGGGACTGATAGCGTTACATTATCGTCGGTATTAAATATAGTTGGGTCAAAGTTTAGAGTAATAGTAAATGTCGCACCATCTTGATCACGACCAAAGCTACTGAGTACAACGCTCGAGAATGCATTTTTAGATCCTGTATTTGCGCCCGCTACTGAATACTCGGTAGCCTTAAGCGTATCAGTAAAGGTACTCACTACATCAAGCGTAGGTGCCTTGCCCCCTATCGTGAGCGTATTTGCGCCAAGATCGATAGTTATGTCGTTAAGCTCTGCCTGCGACGGCGTTACTTGGGCTATATACGTAAACAAACGACTTGTTACCGGCTTCTGTTCGTGCAGGCTTGTTAGCGTGTTCAGCTGGTTTTGAACAGTCAAGACCTTATTGAGATTAGGTACACTCTTAAGTTGCGTACTATACTTGGCGATGTCATTGTTCTCATCATGCAGGCTTTTCTTCTGTACTACGTCTACCGTTACGATTGCAATCAGTAGTATTGCTATGCCCGCAGCACTCGCGGCAAGTGATATGAGCGTCAGAAAGCGTTTCGTGCGTTGCGTTTTGACATATTCCAGTTTTACATCAGGCAGTAAATTGAATTGAATCATACTATTCCACCCTCTCCGCTAATCCGACTGCGACCGAAAATTGGTTCGAGACTGCAAGCAGTTCGTTTTGCCGGTCCGCAGCGAAACTGACGTTTCGCCAGGCATTTCCAATTT
>Ga0182030_10026987_pt1 | contig 10359 bp, 12 predicted proteins | sample 812S3MmetaG_FD_121299 | JGI IMG/M metagenome (GOLD analysis project Ga0182030, IMG submission 121299) | Permafrost microbial communities from Stordalen Mire, Sweden - 812S3M metaG (Illumina Assembly) | ecosystem: Environmental > Terrestrial > Soil > Wetlands > Permafrost | place: Sweden... | reverse complement strand
GGAACACGCCACCCTCAATTACCCACTCCTGGGCTTCGATGAGACAGGCGCCCTAACCCCCTTCCTATGGCCCGAGATCGTTCACCAAACACACCGGGCAATCCCGTTCCTGCCGCCTGGTGACAGGCAGCACAACTGCCTGCGAAAATTGCGGCGCCGTCAACAAAGTCGTGCTTTCCGTTCTCAGCCTACTCTTTCTGCCACACCGAGGCTGATCGAGCACCGGAGTCCGCAGAAACAACGCGACTCAGGTACGCAGCCAATGCATCTACCTCCCCGGCGCCGATCGGCGCGCCGTAGGCGCTGCGCATCTTGTTGATCGTCTCCGTCCACTGCATCTGAGTCCGTGCAGGCTGGCGCAAAACCATGCCAGCGGAGTGACAAATCAAACACTGTGAATTCGCGACCGACTGGGCGCTTCCGCCGGGAAATAGCGTAGTGCTCGCCGGTAACTCTACGGTGACCTTGCTCCAGTCAGGGTCGGAGCGGCCTGCGCTCTTTTCTTGCGAACTCGGCGGGTTCGCCGCAAATAGAGGCTGCGTGCCGCACGGCGATCCTGCGAGAAGAAGAGCTGAACAGAGCGCACCGTATGTTGTGGAACGCATAAAGTCCTCCTCTGAATACTCACGAGACTTGCACCGCAAGAGATTCGATCACATTGCGCATGAAGCCGGCCCCATTCCAGTTTGGGCGATCCGGCTGAGCCAGTCCCGCCGTGTTGATGGCCTTGACCATCAGAGTTTGCGGACCCGCAGTGATGAAGCGCACGAGCATTTCCCACTGACGGAAGCTATATTTTCCGTGATCTGTACCGAGCCGCGCCGATTGCCAGTTACGTCCGGAGTCAGTTGACACCAGGACCTTTGCAACACCAGTGTCTCCACCGAAAGCGATGCCACGTAGTTGCAGGGGCTGTGCACGCGTCACGTGTGCACCAACCCTCAGGTTCGTGAAAAAGGACCGCGGCACCATGCGATTGATCGGCACCATCTTCACATCCTTCTGCTCCGGAGCAATATTGGCTCCAGGTGTATCGGGGATGACATACGCCTTGCTCATCCAATAATTGTCGTCGGGCTTGTCGAGAACCTCAATATCAGCGAGCATCTTTACCCAGTAGGTGGCGTACCAACCCGGTACGACGAGCCGGATCGGGAAGCCATTCAATAGTGGCAGCCGTTTTCCGTTCATCTCGTATGCGATCATGACCTCCCCGTCGCGGGCGTGATCCAGCGACAGCGACTTCATCAGGTTTGGAGTCTGCGGCAGCACGCCGGTATCGAGTCCCTTGAAGCGCACCTGCAATGCGCCCGGCGCGACGCCCACCCGATCGAGTAGTTCCTTGAGTCGGACGCCTCGCCAGAGGGCATTGCCCATTGCACCGTTATCCCATTGAGCGCCCGGTACGCGCGGGCTGAACAATCCCCGCGAGTTTCCCGAACACTGATTGACTGCGGCGATCTCAAACGGAGGAAAGTCGCGTACCAGCTCATCCAACGTCAGCGACGTCGGTTGACGAACTCGCCCTCGAACCTTCAACCGAAACTCGGCCGGGTCGATAGTGGTAGGGATGTTAGGCAAGTGCCAGCGAACGTAGAAGCGGTCATTCGGAGTGAAAACGCCCTGATCGAAGACTTCGAACGGAGTCTCCAACAGCGGCGGGCGCGTCCGCTGCAGGATCATGGGCCCCTTTTGCGGAAAGTTGCTCGCAAGCTCGCGGCGGCCGTTCGCAAAGGGTAGCTCGACGAACTCATCGGCGCTCACCGGCCAGCTGGCGGTGGCCAGGCAGCCCGCCACACCGAGTGCGCTTGTCCCAGCGAGAAAGTTTCGGCGCGAGAACGACGCGGCGTCGGGAGTTGATCGTTTCACGATGGTTCTCCTATAGCGGAAGACTATTGCTCAGCTTCAGCGGACGAGGGGGAACTCATATGTCGCAGTCTAGTCCAGCCCTCCCCTGCAGTTCACTCGCGTTCAAAAGTCTAGCCGCGGCGACTCCGGAAGCGGCAGACTTTACACGAGCTTTGATTCGAGCCCCTGCACAGCCTGGGACAGGCTCGCGGTACCGAGAGTGGCATCCGCAACCGTCGGGCGAGCATAAGCTCGCCGGCCGCGGACCATGATACAAGTCGGAGCGGATTAGTGTGCTTGCAACCTTCCAATCACATTTTACTGTCCCCGATGCTGAATCACGCTCCCGCCACCAATCAAAGCAGATGCACACCCCGCCTTCGCGGGCTTTGTGCTTACTGGGCTCAGTTGGTGGTCGCCGCAATGATTCCACCGGCAGCCGACGGCATCGTTCAATCCGTCATGCCAAGCGTACGACCGACTCGGTCTAATACTTGCTGAATCACGGCTGCCGAGATCGTACCGAGCTTTGTCGCGTCGGAGGCATCGATTGTGGCGATCTTCGCAGGGCGAATCACTGATGGCGCAGGCAGGCCCGCACGGGCGAGCGCAGTGATCACGACATCGCCTGGCCAGCCACGATTTTCAGCGCTCGTGATCATGACCACCCACATGAGTCCGTGAGCGGCTTCCAGGCTTGGTACGGACACGACAAGGGCAGGACGGGATTGTCGAGTCGACCGGTCCGTGTACGGAAACGGAACTTTAACGACGTCTCCTTGGCTAAAGGTCGCCATACGCCTTGCGGTCTGCGGCCGAGTTCCACTCGCCGAACGTCCGGAATGGGTCATCTCCCTCAGAGACGTGGCGGGCCTTCGTGAGGACCACCTGCTCTCCCCGGATCTCATAGACGAGCTCGTCGCCCTCTTTGAGCTTCAAGGCCACACGTATGGGTTGAGGAATGGTCGTCTGTGCCTTGCTAGTCAGCTTGCTCGTGATCACGCAATTCTCCAGCGTAAGGATCTTCCTTACTGTATGGAATGTCCTTACTGGAGTCAACTAAGTCGGCGGGGGATGGCGCTACGCGGGTGGGCCGTAGCACCGAACCGGGTAGCGTTGGGGCCAGTCGCGAGCTACCAGATGCCCACCAGAGGGGAGGTCATGTAGCCCGCCGCGGTTGCTATCGACTGCGTGCAGTTACACCGATTCCAAGGCCGGTCTTTGCACCAATATATAGCGAAGTGGCGGACAGCACGCCGCCGAGCAAAAATCCTGCGACGCCGGACCGGATTGTCAGCTGCGGGACATTGCCGCGGTACACATTCTTGAACCACCATTCATCCTTCTCGCAACCGTGCTGGTCATCTTCGGCACCCCGATGCTGAAGGCGCTATTGGTGCGCCTGCACATCATGTGAGACTCAAGCAGTCGCGACACCCGCCAGGGAGGTTCACTAGATCCTACAGGACGTCTGCTTATACCAGGGTGAGCGCGGAGTTTTCTGACGCCGCTTTCATCCTTGGGGCGTACCGCCCGTGCCGGTCGGAGTTCAGTCTGACTGTCATAGGAGGCGAGCGTATGGCGAATGATACCCATGACCTGAAGGCAAGCACGGTAGAGCGCGCAGCGAAGGTATATGCCAAGGCGGCCAGCAGCGGCCGGCCACTCGCGTCGGTGGAGAAGTTGCTGCTCGATTCCGTCGCGGCGCTGATCGGTCAGACGGTCACAGCGGGCGAACCTGCCACCCCCAGAGCAGTTACAGCGCCGCTGCCATTATCGACTCCGCCGACGGATGCGCCATCGGTAGCGCCGGTGAATAGTGGGCCGACGAAAGATTTCCCAACGAATGTGCCGCCGCGCGACTAAGACGCGGCTCAAAGTCCGCGCGGGCCTGATTAACGACCTTTAATTGGAATTTCCTTAGGCGAACGCAGCGAGAGGACTACAATCTCCGTATGCAGTGAGTCGGAAACCCGCGATTGGTTTGGAGATCGAAAGTCCATGCCGACGTTCACCGTGCGACATCATCTGGCCGGCACTCTTTACTGCCTGGCACTCGGCCTCTGTCTTGCCCGCCTTGCCTTAGCGGCGAACAGTCCCCCACCCGCTGATCAATCAGACGTTACAAACTGGCAGCCGCTGCCCGAAGTGACAGTCATCGGCAAGATGGATGCTCACGTTCTCAATCATGCGATCAATCAGTTCATTCAATCGCATGCCAGGCCCAGCATCGTCACCAACCAGCTCGGGCGCTGGCACATAGTTATCTGTCCGGTCGTGTTTGGCATGAAACGCCCCTATGCCGAATTCATCTCCCGCCGAATCGCCAATGTGGCCCGCAGCATCGGCGCCCCTACTCTTGCGCCCGGCAACAGATGCACCGTGAATGTCGATGTCATGTTTACGCCTGAGCCTCAGGCGCAGCTAGACTTCATCGCTAAAAGGCACCCCTCCCTACTTGGCTACGATCCGAAAGCCGACGTCAAGCAGGCCAGAAAGTTCACCCATCCTGTTCAGGCCTGGTACATGACCGGCTCGCGCTCGCTGGACGGGTTTCAGCTGCCGGCCCCGATGGGGCAGAGCAATCAACTCGCCACGTATACACCGCAACCTGTCGATTTAACGTATTTCATGCCCGGCCTGATGATCGATTCGGCCGATACTTCAGGCAATGGCATTGGATTCGGACCGACAGGCACAGCCGGCAGCCATCTCTCCCACGGACTGCGAAGTGAGTTGATGCACGTGCTCATCATCGTAGACAGCAAGAAGGTCCTAAATTATCAACTGCAGACCATCTCTGACTACATCGCCTTGCTGGCCCTCACGCGTATCGATTCGCTGGATACCTGCAGCTCGCTGCCGAGCATCCTCAATCTCTTCGCCAGTCAGTGTGCCGCGCCGCCCGCGGCGATCACTGCGGTCGATACCGCGTACCTGAAAGCGCTGTATGGCGCGGAACTCGACATGAACCTCAATCTCGAGCAAGGCGACATCCACGCACATATGTTGGACGCTATTTCAAACAAGTAGGACTCGTGAGGATCCTCATTTGAACCCGGGCAATCACCGTAGTGGTACGAAAGCCGGGCCGCCCTTACTATCGTGGCCCCAGTTTCAATTTGAGCAGGTGCTCCATGAGCGAACCGACGCCGCCTCCCGCCGGCGATGATCCCAAGAAGCGCCTGCGCGAGAAGGTCGACAAGCTTCTGGCGCAGGCGCCGTACCGCAGTTCCGCCAGCACGGTGCTCAACGGGCGCACGTTCGACTACAGTTCTGTCGCGGAATTCATTCCGGTCGTCGCCGGTGGGGTCGATGAGAAACGCGGCGATTTCGAGGCTGCGGTATTCATGACGGCGTACCTGCTGAATGATGCGCCTGCCGCGAGCCGACCGGTCTGTTTTGCCTTCAACGGCGGTCCCGGTTCGGCATCCATCTGGCTGCACTTGGGCGCCCTGGGGCCCAAACGCGTGGTCATCAATGAAGATGGCACCATGCCGCCACCGCCTTACCGCGTTACGGACAACAAGGAGTCCTGGTTCGAGCCTTCGATCTCGCGTTCGTGGATCCGCCGCATACCGGATACTCCATGACCGCCAGTGAGGAGGCACGCAAGAAGGCGCTGTCAGTGGATGGCGATGCGAATGCGCTGGCGGAGTGAGTCCGCACCTGGCTCGGTCGTCATCGACGGTGGGGTTCGCCGCTCTATGTCGCCGGCGAAAGTTACGGCACGACGCGGGCTGCGGTCCTTGCCGAAAAACTTCTGGACGTCGGTGTGGCACTGTCCGGCCTGGTGTTGGTGTCCTGCGCCATGGACCTGCAGACGCTGGTATTCGCCCGTGGCAATGAGCTTCCCTACGCGCCTTTCCTCCCAGCCTATGCAGTGGTCGCGCAATACCACAGCAAGCTCACGGGCCGCTTTGCCGAATCCCCCGCAGCGGCACGCGCGGCGGCGGGTCGTACAGCGTGTGGCCGAACTCATCGGCCTGCCGCCATCCCTGGTAGAGCAGCGGAACCTTCGGATCAGCGAGGAGACATTCTTCGTGGAACTGCTGCGGGATCGTGGCCAGATCCTTGGCCGACTCGAGGCACGCGTTACAGGCCCCATGGGAGCGAGCCGCTCAAACGCCTGGGAGTTTGTTCATCCGCCATTCCGAAGCTCACCGCGAAGCTGGCCCCCCACCGGCGCTTATGGAGGCGATGGGCCGGTTTGTGCAGAAATCTCTTCAGGACGGCTTCCGCGTAAGGCTTGCCAGTGGCGCGATTACGGTGACCGACGGTCCCTTTTCGGAAGGCAAGGAAGTAATTGGCGGCTGGGCCAGCGTAGGTCGACAAGGCAGATATCTGCCCATGGCCCCAACAGCCGGCGTCGGATTTGTCTGTCATCCGCCGTCAGCATTACCAAGCCGGAACCGCCTATCGCCCGACAGCGCCTGCAGGGAATCCTAGACATTCTTAGGGGAATGCAACGTCTTTTAGACATCCAGTGATTTCACCAGGAGCATCCATGAGAACTGCCTTCATCGCTTCACTTGTCCTCGGAATGGCGGTCATTACCGCCAATACCCAGGCACTCGCTGACGACCACGATAACCACCAGTTCGTCCGCCATGACGAATGGAAGAAAGGAGCAAAGATCCGCGACGAGGATTGGAAACGCGGGGCGCACCTCGATTACAAGGAGCACCATCTGCGAGCGCCACCGCATGGGTATGAATGGCGCGAGGTAGATGGCAACTACGTTCTTGCGGCAGTGGCCACGGGCGTTATCGCATCAGTGGTCGCGGCTTCGATTGCTGCGCATTGACGGCGCTTACTTGGTTGCAATGCCAGGCGCCGGCAGTTAGCCGGCGCCTGGCAAAGACAGGGATGATCTCGGCGGTGCGGGTGCGCAGGATTTCCAACGCAGGCATTGCGTAATTCCGTAAAAAGCGCGCTTCGGCCGGCGCATACGCCGATCACGCCGTGCTGGCGCTGGCGGACTTCGTTTGCGGTGCGAACGAGAAGGACATGCACCTGACCGGCGTCAACTGGGAGCGCGACCTGGCCGCCCCCACCGCCGCCGACTTCCGGAATGTCGTCGAAGGAGACCTGAGCCCGTCCGGCAACGGAAAGCTGCGCATGGCGCGCGGCATTGAGGTCGGTCACATCTTCCAGCTCGGCCGCAAATATAGCGAACCGATGAAGGCGACCGTACTTGACGAGTCAGGCAAGGAGACGGCCCTCCTCATGGGCTGTTACGGCATCGGGGTTACGCGAGTGGTGGCCGCAGCAATCGAACAGAACCACGATGACCGCGGCATTATCTGGCCGATTCCGCTCGCGCCCTTCCAGGTCGTGCTCGTGCCACTGAACCTGCAGAAAGCCATCCGCGTCCGCGAGCTTACCGACCGGCAGTACGCTGACTTCGCGGCCGCGGGCATCGAAGTCCTTCGGATAAGCTTGAATACCGCGGTCGGTGCGATGCCGAGAGCACCGAATTCCCGCTGGCGGAGGCGCTGGCATTCATCCGTGCGAGAATCAGCTGATCATTGCAGTGTGCAGATCGCTGGAATCTGCCAATGGCCCGCGGCGTCCCGGATCAGCCAATAGACAGAGTCGATATTTTCGCGCCCGTTCACACTGAACACCACGTGAACCGGATAGCCGTAGATATGGGCAAGTCCCGCTCCTGCTGGCGCATAGAGGGCTTCATAGCTGTTGCGGGGATGACGCGGCGCGCCAATCTCCAGCAGCTTCCAGTCAAAGCTCCATTTATCGCCGATATCTATTTGCTTGATGCACGCTTTGATATCGCTGACGGAAGGCGGTGGTGCCGGCGCCTCATCCGCAATCGCCCATCCGGATATGCACAATATCGCCACACCGGCCAGCAGCACACCCGGAAAAAGAGTCGAGTGCCTCATGGATAGTTCTCAAGATTCAGGTACGCCGCCTCGATGTTCTCCTCCCGCAGCATGTCGAAGTAGGCCCAGTCCTTGTATTTCTCGAGCAGCAGAGTCTTTTTCAACTCTTCCAGGCTTCTACCCTGCGCCATGCCCTGCGCCACGCCGGCCCGCAGATCCTCGAAATACTGCCGTCCTTCACTGACGTCGGCCTTGGTGAAAGTGACCGTGCCGTGGCCCTGCGCCAGGATATCGAAATCCAGACCCTCTATGGTTTTGTAGGATCTGATCCACTCGGCGAGCGGGTGCTGGTCGAACATGCCACAACCGCTGGGCAGCGAGCGCATCGATGTGGTGACCAATGCGTCAGCCGGAAAATCCGCCGAGAACACCACCCGTTCCACGGGGAAATAGACCACCGTGCCGTCGTCTGCATGGTTAAGTCCCGGAAAAATGAGCTGGATGGTGCGTCCCCCTAAAACCAGGGTCATCCGGTCCGAATAGACGATGTCCGGCGGGATCACGCCCTGAGCCGCCCACCATTGCGCGGGGGTGATGTGTCCGGTGTGATCGCGATCGATGGTCTCGAAATACCCGCGGCCCATCCCACAAATGCCGGGATGCTCCAGGGTAGGTATGGCGATCTCCTCCGACTCGATGGTGCCATTGTGATTCAGATCGATCATATTCCCGGGCATATGCGGATAGCGGCCATCCATGTTCTTCAGGATGCGCTCCTGGCCCACGATATGCGGATGACTGTCGGCGAATACACCGGCACCCCCCACATGGTCCCAGTGACTATGGCTATAGACGATATAGCGCACCGCTTTGCCCGGAAACCGGCTGGCGAACTCCCCTTTCAGCCAGGTCGCGAAGTCCGGACTGATGGGGTCGACCAGCAGGATGCCATCCGGCGTCACATAGATCAGGCTCCACCAGTTTCCGTTGCCCGCGCGCCAGAGATCATCCTTGATCTGCACGAACGTCCGCGGTGGACCGGGGCGCCGCGCCGCGGCTGCCGGTGCTGCGGCTCCCCGCGATTCGGCCGGCGCTGACTGTGCTGGTGCATCCGCGCAATGCAGCCACGGCAAAATGCAACTGGTAAGCACAAGCCAGCCTGGAACCAGGCGGGTCTTCAAGTCCCTAACCCCCCTCTGTCGCCTATTGATCCTACACCGTAGCTTAATACCGATATGAGAAATGATATCGACGCCTCCGGCTTTCGGAGACCAAAAAAAAGGCTCGCCGGGTCACGGCGAGCCTGTCCGTATCAAACTGATGTCAGAACTTGGCGCGCACTCCGACCCTCCAGAACAGACCGTAGGTATCGAAATACACAGGGTTGGTGGGATATCCATTGCCGCCCGGCGCGACCGGCGGATTCTTATTGAGTACGTTGTTGATCGACATGAAGAAAGACACGTTACTGGTTACATCATAGGACCCGGACAGATTCAGATAAACGGCAGAGGCCACCGAATTGTTGTTGATGCTGTTCGGGTTGGTGGTCGAGTACCCTGCCTCACCCGGGGCCACCGCCACGCCGCCATAGGCGGTGATAGTCTCAAACGTGCCGCGACCGATGTACCGGGCCTGGGCCGTTGCCGTAAAGGGCCCAGTGGCGTAAGTCACGAAGAAATTCGACTGCCAGCGCGGTGAGGTGTTGAAGCCGCCGAAGGCAGCTGTCGGACCGCTCTGACCCGCATAGTCCACGGCGCCGGAGCCGAACCCATCGTCGATCGACATGTTGTAGAGCAATGAGGTCAGCAGCCTGAAGTTGAGAGTGCCATTGAGACTGTTGCTGAGCTCCGGCAGCGGCAGGCGGTAGCTGGTCTCGAAATCCACGCCACGGGTTTCGAAGCTTCCCAGATTTGCCGCGGTATTGTTGACCGTTTCGATGGTGCCGAAGTTACCGGGCGTTCCAAAGGTGATGCGGTCACAGAACGCCGACTGCCCCGCGTAGCACAGGTTCACGATGTTCTGTACGCCCAGGCCGAACGGCGGTCCCGTGATCGGATCATGCAGAATGATGCGGTACCAGTCGGCTGAGAACTGGAACCGTTCAAGCGGGCCCGACTTGGGTGAAATCACAAACCCGAGAGTCGTGGTATCGGCCTTTTCGGGCTCGAGATTAATGTTGCCGCCCGTGAGTGCCGTCACCACCTCGCTTTGGCCATTGACAGGATTGGTGACGGTCCCGAATGGCCCACCCGCCGTCACGGCGTAGGATTCGTACAGTTCGCGGAAGCCGGCAGCGCGGACGTCGAGCGAACGCGTACCACGCACCCGAAACCAGTCGGTCAGATCCCAGATGGAACTGAGCTTCCAGCTGTCGATATTGTGCGTGACTGTCTCGCCGTCGGTTGTAGCGCCGGCGGTCTCATTCTCGTTCTTATTGTCGGTCTCGCGGATCGCGGCATCGAACTCGAGGTTTTTGGCGAAAGGCAAATCCTTCAGTACCGGGGCATTGACCTCTCCATAACCCTCTATCACCGAGATTTTGCCCGCGTAGTCGAGGCCGTAACTGAGGAAGTACTCGTCATAGAAGGGTTGACCGGCGAGGTCGTGGGTCACATTCGCGGTATCCCGCCGAGTCTCGGCGCCGAAGGAGGCCTTCCAGGGT
>Ga0182030_10026985_pt1 | contig 10359 bp, 8 predicted proteins | sample 812S3MmetaG_FD_121299 | JGI IMG/M metagenome (GOLD analysis project Ga0182030, IMG submission 121299) | Permafrost microbial communities from Stordalen Mire, Sweden - 812S3M metaG (Illumina Assembly) | ecosystem: Environmental > Terrestrial > Soil > Wetlands > Permafrost | place: Sweden... | reverse complement strand
TGGCTCCCCGGGACGGATTCGAACCGCCGACCAACGGATTAACAGTCCGTCGCTCTACCACTGAGCTACCGGGGAATTCGGGAGAGGCGCGGATTGTCGGGAAGCCACGCTGTTAAGTCAAGGAATGGCGCACCCCGCCTTGCTCATTGATGGCCGGTGATTGCGTGCGGAACGTAGGGCGCCTCGAGCTGTGCCGTCTCGGCGGCGCTGAGTTCAAGGTCCAGGGCTGCAACGGCATCGTCCAGGTGCTGTGGCTTGGTAGCGCCGATGATCGGAGACGTCACTCCCGGCTTTCGAGTCAACCAGGCAAGGGCGACCTGCGCCCGCGGGACTTTGCGTGCCGACGCGATAGCAGTCACTGCCTCGACCACTTTGCGATCGGCCTCCGCTGTCGGCGGGAAAATCTTATCGCCGTAGATGTCGGTTCGAGCTCTATCTGTCTGGGTGTTCCATTCTCGGGTCAGCCGCCCCCGGGCCAGGGGGCTCCAGGGCAGCACTGCGATGCCCGCATCCGCACAAAGCGGCAGCATTTCGCGTTCTTCCTCACGGTAGATCAGGTTGTATAAATTCTGCATGCTGACGAACGGTGTCCATCCGCGCTGGCGCGCGATATGCAGGGACTTGCTGAACTGCCAGGCGTACATGGAGGACGCGCCCAAGTAGCGCACCTTGCCCGACTTCACCACATCGTGCAGCGCCTCGAGCGTTTCCTCGATCGGCGTGTGAGGGTCCCAGCGGTGAATCTGGTATAGATCCACGTACTCCGTCCCGAGCCGGCGCAAGCTGGCGTCGATCGCGGTGAATATCGCCTTGCGAGACAGTCCACCCCCATTGGGCCCAGGGCTCATCGGAAAGAAGACCTTGGTGGCAATCACCACTTCGTCGCGGCGGGAATAATCCTTGAGCGCCTGTCCGACTATCTCCTCCGAAGTGCCGTCGGAATAGGCATTGGCAGTGTCGAAGAAATTGATTCCGAGCTCAATCGCCTTGCGAATCAACGGCCGGCTCTGAGTTTCGGGCAAAGTCCACGGATGATCGCCGCGCTCGGGCGCGCCATAGGTCATGCATCCAAGACAGAGCGGCGAGACTTGCAGACCGGTGCGGCCGAAGTTTTTATACTTCATATAAAACCATTAATATCAGTTAGTTAAACGTAATATATCGTGTGAAAAATAGCCAAGGTGTGGCGGCAAAACACCCGCCTCGACAGGCCTGGCAGCGACTCGAGCTCGTTGGCCCAGCCCTCCCTGACGAGGCGGGCGCAAAAGTCGCCGAGCGTTGGCTCGCGTCAGGTGGTCCTCACCACCGCACGGCGTTCCTTAAATAGTGCCGCGCCGACATGCGCGACGTCTGCCTCAGCCCGCGCGCCGCGCTGCCGGCGAAGCCAGCGCTCGCTCGATGCGCCGGAGCGCTTCCTCGAGCACTTTCATGCTGGTGGCGAACGAGATCCGCATATGGCCGGGCGCCCCAAATCCCGAACCGGGTACTACCGCGACGCCGGCCTCCACTAAGAGGTATTCGGCGAAGGCGTTGTCGTCCTTGATGCCGAGGTTGCGCATCGCTCCGTGCACGTCCGCGAACGCGTAGAAGGTACCCGCGCCTTTTTGGCAGCTGATCCCGGGAATCGCGTTAAGGCCGGCGACGACGAAGTCGTGACGCTGCTTGAACGCCTTGTTCATCTCGGCGACGCAGGACTGGTCGCTGTTGAGTGCCACGGTGGCGGCACGTTGCGAGATGCTCGAGGCGTTGGATGTCGATTGCCCTTGGATGGTGCTCATCGCCGACACGATGTCCTTGGGTCCTCCACAAAAGCCGATTCGCCAGCCGGTCATCGCATACGCCTTGGAGACGCCGTTGATGGTGACCGTACGTCCGTAGAGTTGCGGGTTCGCCTGCGCGAAGCTCAGCAACGGTTCGGGTGACCAGTAAATGTGCTCGTACATCTCATCCGTCGCGATGATCACCTGCGGATGCTTGTCGAGCACGGTGCCCAGCGCTTTCAACTCCTCCGAGGTGTAAGCCGCTCCGGTGGGATTGCTCGGACTGTTGATGATGAACAGCTTGGTGCGCGGTGTGATGGCGGCGTCCAATTGAGCCGACGTGATCTTGTAGCCTTGCTCAGCGCCCCCATTGACGATTACCGGCACGCCGTCTGCGAGCAGCACCATGTCGGGGTAGGAGACCCAATAGGGTGCCGGAATCACGCACTCATCGCCCGGGTCGAGAAGCGCGGCGCACAAATTGAAGCAGGTTTGTTTGGCGCCGGAGGAGACCAGGATTTGGCTGCGCTCGTAGGTCAGGCCGTTCTCGCGCTTGAATTTCGCGATGATGGCGTCCTTGAGTTCCGCCGTGCCATCAACCGCGGTGTAGCGCGTGATGCCCGTACGGATCGCCTCGACGCCCGCGTCTGCAATATGTAACGGCGTGTCGAAATCCGGTTCCCCGGCGCCCAGGCCGATGATGTCCTTGCCTTCGGCCTTGAGTTTGGCAGCGCGCGCCGTCACGGCGAGGGTGGGGGAGGGCTTGACCTTCTGAACTCGCTTTGAGAGTTGTGTCGCCAATTGATGGATCCTATGTAAAAAGCGCGGCGCATGAGTGTACGAAAAACAACGCGGTTGCGCTAGGCGCCGCGTGCCTTAAGTGCCATCGACATGAGAGAATAGATCAATGAATTTCGAGTTGTACTCCGATTACAAACCCGCGGGCGATCAGCCCCAGGCGATCGAAAAACTGGTGGACGGTCTCACGTCCGGTCTTGCGCATCAGACTCTGCTGGGCGTGACGGGCTCCGGCAAGACGTTCACCATCGCGAACGTCATCCAGCAATTGCAGCGTCCCACCCTGGTTCTGGCCCACAACAAGACGCTCGCTGCGCAGCTCTACGGCGAGTTCAAGATTTTCTTTCCGAAGAATGCTGTCGAGTATTTCGTCTCGTACTACGACTATTACCAGCCGGAAGCTTACGTACCGGCCTCCGACACCTTCATCGAGAAGGACGCCTCCATCAACGAGCACATCGAGCAGATGAGGCTGTCGGCCACCAAGGCGCTGCTCGAGCGTCCCGACGCGATCATCGTGGCCACGGTATCGGCCATTTACGGATTGGGTGACCCGCAGGCGTACTTGAGCATGGTGCTGCACATGTCGCGTGGCGATCCGTTGGAACAGAGAAAGCTCCTGCGGCGGCTTGCCGACATGCAATACACCCGCAACGAGATCGACCTGCAGCAGGGCACCTACCGCGTGCGCGGCGACGTGATCGACATCTTCCCCGCGGAATCCGAGCGCGAGGCGGTGCGCGTGGAGCTGTTCGACGATCGCATCGACTCCTTGAGCCTGTTCGATCCCCTGACCGGAGAGGTGCTGCGCAAAGTACCGCGCCTTACGGTCTATCCGTCGACGCACTATGTGACGCCGCGCGAACGCATTCATGAAGCGGTGGATGAGATCCGCGACGAGTTACGCACGCGGCTGAACGAACTCAACGGCGCGAGCAAGTTGGTCGAGGCACAGCGTCTGCAGCAACGCACCTTGTTCGATCTGGAGATGATGAACGAGGTCGGCTATTGCGCCGGCATCGAGAACTACTCCCGCTACCTGTCCGGGCGGCAATCCGGCGAGCCGCCGCCGTGCTTGTTCGATTACCTGCCGAACAATGCCCTGTTGATCATCGACGAGAGCCATCAGACCATCCCGCAGCTCGGGGCCATGTACAAGGGCGATCGATCGCGCAAGGAAACCTTGGTGGAGTACGGTTTTCGGCTGCCGTCCGCGCTCGACAACCGCCCGTTGCGCTTCGAGGAATTCGAGCGGATGGCGCCGCAGACGATTTTCATCTCCGCGACCCCCGGTCCGCACGAGAAACGCATCTCGGGGCAGATCGTCGAACAGGTGGTGCGCCCCACGGGATTGGTCGACCCCGTGGTCGAGGTACGTCCGGTTCGCGCGCAGGTGGATGATCTTCTCTCCGAGATACGTCAACGGACGCTCGCGAAGGAGCGCGTGCTGGTCACCACGCTCACGAAGCGCATGGCGGAGGATTTGACCGACTACCTGAACGAGCACGGCGTGAAGGTGCGCTACCTGCACTCCGATATCGAAACCGTGGAGCGCTCCGAGATCATCCGCGATCTTCGGCTCGGCAAGTTCGACGTGATCGTCGGCATCAATCTGCTGCGCGAGGGGCTGGACATGCCCGAGGTGTCGCTGGTGGCTATCCTCGACGCCGACAAGGAGGGTTTTCTGCGCTCGGAGGGCTCGCTGATCCAGACCATCGGCCGCGCCGCGCGCAATGTGCAGGGCAAGGCGATTTTGTACGCCGATACGATCACCGGCTCGATCGGCCGGGCGATCGCAGAGACCGATCGGCGCCGCGGCAAACAGATCGAATTCAACCTCGAGCATGGCATCACGCCGCGCACCATCGTCAAAGCGGTGGGCGACGTGATGGAGGGCGCACGGGCGCTGCCGGAGCAGGGGGTGCGCGATGCAGACCTCGATTACGGCGCCATGGCGCCGGAGCAGGCGGTAAAGCGCATCAAGAAACTGGAGGCCGAAATGATGAAGCTCGCGCGCAACTTGGAATTTGAGCAGGCGGCGCGGTTGCGCGACCAGATTCAGAAATTGCGCCAATCCGCGTTCGGCGCTCCGAGCACACTGGCAGGGTAACAAGGAAGGCAAATGGCCATCGACAACATTCAATCCCAGGAAAGCGATCTCGACAGGACCGACCGGCTCCCGGTTCTCGTGGGCGTGGTCATGGACGAAGACGTCGCGGATGATGCCGTTCGCCTCGAGTACACGTCCTCGGGTCCCCCGTCGGGAGTCGCGCTCGCCGCGCTTGCCAATCTGCATCCGCCGGCGCCCGACTTGGTGCGGCCGGGGGTGGACTTGCCGTCTCTTGCCGAGAGTGTGCGATCCGTGGAAGAGCGGATCGCGCGCCAAAGCGCGGACTATGAGGCGCTCAACCGGCTCTATGAGAAAGCGCGCGATGCGCACCTGGAGGCGGGAACCCGGGCCGATACCCTGGCTTCGGAATTGTCCGCAGTTCAGGCTGCGTTGGCAGTCGAACAGCATCGCGCTCGCGAAATGGAACGTGCCCTATCGCAAAGCACTGCCGCCGCCGAAGCCAGCCGCGCTCGGGCTGAGGAAATAGCGCGGGAGGTCGAGAAGTTCCAGAGCGAATCGCGCACCTTGCGGGAGGCGCTCAATGCCCGCGATGCAGCCATGGCTCATGTCCAGCACTCACTGGGCGAACGCGATGCTCAGCTTTCTGCGCTGCAACGCGAGCATGCCCAGACGGTTCCTGTGCTCGAAGCGCGCTCGCGCGCGGGCATACAGCTCGAAAGCGATCTGCAAGCCGCCCGATCGAGCGCCGAAGCGCTGTCGCTCGAGCTCAAGAAGAGTCAGGAGACGGTGTCCTCGCTGACCACGCGAATCGCGCGCGGCGAGTTGGATCTGGCGGCAGGACGGCGGGAACTGAGCACTGCGCGTGCACAGGCGGATTCCCATCTTGAGCTTCTGCGCACCAGGGACTGGCGCGGCGGATTCAATCAAAACCTCATGCGTGAATGGGATGACAAAGTCAACACTGCGCGTTCCGACCACGGCGTGCTGCAATCCGAATGCGATCGCCTTACCCAATTGGTGACTTCGATGACGGCGAAACTCACCGAACAGGAAGCGACTATCACCGCAATCAAGGCTGCGAGCGCGAACGAGAGGGCGGCGCTCGACAAGACATCCTCGGAACTCGGTGTGGCCGAGGCAGCGCGTGCCGACATGGTCTCGAGGCTCGACAAGCTCGAAGCGGAGCGCCAGGAGCTGCATCGCGAACTGGGCGCCCGCAATGGCGAGCTTGCGGCGGCGCGCAGCGCCAACGCAGCTGAAATCGCGACAGCCCGCAGCACGTATGCCTCCGAATTGGCCGCGGCGCGCAGCACGCATGCCGCAGAACTGGCCGCGGCCCGCAATGCGCATGCGACCGAATTGGGCACGGCCCGCGACTCCCATGCCACCGAGCTGCGGCGAGCGCGCGAGACGCAAATCGCCGCGGAGGCAAAACAGGTTGAGCTCTCCGCTCAGGTGGAACAGTTGCGCGCGGCGGAGGTGACTCGTGAAGAGGAAATGATTGTACTGATGGCGCACCTGACCGAGGCGCGCCGGCCAATGCAAGCCATCCAGGCGGACATCAAGAAGCTGAACGATGAGATCGCGGCCAAGACCGCAGCTCTCGAGCAGCTCAACGAGGAGAACCGCACGCTGCGCGCCACGTTGGAGCGCACTCGCGGCGCTCTCGAGGAGCGGGAACTTCTGATCCGGCGTCTGGAGAAAAACGCCAGCACGAATGCGAACGTGCTGGGGCGGTTGCAGACCAGCATCGAGCGACTGGGCTCCGCCGCTGCGCCGCCGCCGTCATCCGGTGAATTCGTCGCTGAGCTGATCAAAATCGAAGGCGAAACCCGCACGGCCTATCCTTTGGGACGCCGTACCCGGATCGGCCGAGCCGCCGGTTGCGAGCTGCAAATCGATTCTCAGTCGGTCAGCCGCCACCATGCCATGCTCCTGAAGGGCACGCGCGAGATCATCATCGAGGACCTCAATAGCACGAACGGGGTGCTGGTGAACGGTCGCAAGGTGACCCGGCACATGCTCACCGATGGTGATCTGCTCACCATCGGTGAGAGCCAATTTCAGTGCCGGTTAAGGCCGAACCCGCGTACCACGGAGCCTCTGGGTGAGCCGGCGAGCAGCGTGGCGATGGGTCCCGGCGCCGGCCCGACCGGTGTCCTACCTCCCTCCACGGGAGCGGCGGTCGAAACGCGGGCGAATTCGGACGCCGGAGCCGCAGAACCCCCGGAGCAGTCCCGCAGCACGGAGTGAATTCGGTCAGTGGGCCGGTTGCCCCTTTATACGAGGCCCTGAATCCGGTATCTTTCGCGCCCTTCGAGCGCGCTTAGCTCAGCGGTAGAGCATCACCTTGACATGGTGGGGGTCAGTGGTTCGATCCCACTAGCGCGCACCACCCCCCGGCGGCCACCCGTTGCGGGTGGTGGCTCCGGGCTGCGCCGGGTCGTAAGGCGGGTCCGGCATTTGCCGGGTTCGAGCCGCGTGCTGGGACTGATGGATCTATGCCGGTAATCACTCTTCCCGACGGTACCGAAAAGGCTTTCGATCAGCCCGTTTCAGTGGCGGACATCGCCGCGAGCATCGGACCCGGGCTGGCGAAGGCCGCGCTGGCCGGCAGGGTCAACGGTCATCTGGTCGATACTTCGACCGTGGTCGACCACGACGCCGAGGTCAGCATCGTCACGGATAAGGATCCGGACGGATTGTCGATCATCCGTCATTCCACCGCGCACCTGCTGGCGAACGCGGTGCAGGAACTGTTCCCGGGTGCGCAGGTTACGATCGGCCCGGTGATCGAGGACGGCTTTTACTACGATTTCGCCTACAAAACACCGTTTTCGAGCGACGACCTCGCGGCGATCGAGAAGCGCATGGCGGAGATCGCGGCTCGGGACGTAAAGGTGCACCGACGCCTGCTTCCGCGCGATGCAGCGGTCGAGCATTTTAAGCGTCTCGGCGAGCACTACAAAGCGGAGATCATCGGCGCCATTCCCGCCGGCGAGGACATCAGCCTGTATGGGCAGGGCGATTGGGAGGATCTGTGTCGCGGGCCGCATGTGCCGAGCACCGGGAAACTCAAGGCGTTCAAGCTCATGAAGGTGGCCGGCGCCTATTGGCGCGGCGACTCCCGCAATGAGATGCTGCAACGGATCTATGGCACCGCTTGGGCCAACGAGAAGCAGCTCAAGGAATACCTCACCCGCCTGGACGAGGCGGAGAAGCGCGATCACCGGCGCATCGGCAAGGAACTGGACCTGTTCCACCTCCAGGAGGAGGCTCCCGGCGCGGTGTTCTGGCATCCGAAGGGCTGGGCCCTGTTCCAGCAGTTGATCTCCTATATGCGCGAGCGGCAGAGCGCTGCGGGCTATGTGGAGGTGAACACGCCCGAAATCATGGACCGCGAGCTCTGGGTGCAATCCGGCCACATCGCCAATTTCGGCGAGAACATGTTCATGACCCAGACGCCGGATGAGCGCATCTTCGCCATCAAGCCCATGAATTGCCCGGGCCACATCCAGGTGTTCAAGCAGGGGATGCGCAGTTACCGCGAGCTTCCGCTGCGGATCGCCGAGTTCGGCAAGGTGCATCGCTACGAGCCCTCCGGCGCTCTGCACGGGCTCATGCGGGTGCGGGCCTTCACTCAGGACGACGCCCACATCTTTTGCACCACGGAGCAGATCACCGAGGAATCGGTGCGCGTGACGCAGCTCATCCTGAGTATTTACTCGGACTTCGGCTTCAACGATGTGCGAATCAAGTTCTCCGACCGGCCCGCCAAGCGTGTCGGCTCGGACGAGATCTGGGATATCTACGAGGGGGCGCTCAAGAAGGCGGCCGCGGTCGCTGGCATCGAGACCACCCTGAATCCGGGGGAGGGGGCGTTCTACGGTCCCAAATTGGAGTTTGTGCTGCGGGACGCGATCGGCCGCGAATGGCAATGCGGCACGCTGCAGGTGGATCCGAACCTTCCGGCACGGCTCGGCGCGAGCTATATCGGCGAGGACAGCCAGCGCCACACTCCGGTGATGCTGCATCGGGCCATGTTCGGCTCATTGGAGCGTTTTACGGGCATTTTGCTGGAACATCATGCCGGGAAGCTGCCCACCTGGCTGTCGCCCGTTCAGGCCGTCGTCATGGGAATTACCAGCCGGCAGGACAAATACTGTCAACAAGTTGCGGAAAACCTGAAAAATCAGGGGCTTCGAGTCGAAACGGACTTGAGGTCCGAGAAGGTTGGCTTTAAAATCCGCGAGCACACATTAAAACGTGTTCCTTATCTCCTGGTCGCCGGCGACCGCGAGGTCGAGGCACATACCCTGGCCGTTCGCACGCGCGGTGGCAAAGACCTAGGCAGTTTTGAGCTCCCGAAGCTCGCTGGCTTGCTTTGCGAAGAAGTCGCGAGCCGCGGCCGTATTAATTTGGAGTAACGTTTATCGCAACTGCGAAGCGCGTAAGGCGCAATGAGGAGATCGCCGCACCGTCGGTGCGAGTGATCGCGGCGGATGGGAGTCAAGCAGGGGTCATGACGCGCGCGGAAGCGCTGCAGATGGCAAGCTCGCAAGCACTGGATCTCGTCGAGGTTTCGCCGATGGCGGAACCGCCCGTCGTGCGAGTCATGGATTTTGGAAAATTCTTGTTCGAGCAAAACAAGAAAGCTCACGCGGCGAAGCGTAAGCAGAAGCAGATTCAGGTCAAGGAAGTGAAGTTTCGTCCCGGGACGGAAGAGGCGGATTACCAGGTCAAACTGCGTAACATCGTCCGATTTCTGACCGAAGGCGACAAGGCCAAGGTGACGTTGCGTTACCGTGGCCGTGAGCTCGTTCACCAAGACATCGGCCGGCGTCTCTTGTCGCGGATTTCTGAGGATCTCGCCCCGTATTCGGTGGTCGAGCAGAATCCGCTGATGGAAGGCAAGCAGATGATCATGGTGTTCGGGCCCAAAAAGAAGTGAGCGGCGGACCCTGAAAAAGTCCGTCACCCCGCCTTAAACGGCGCTCATCTGCGGTGAAAGCCGCGGGGCGCTTGTGCCAAGGCAATATAAGTAGGAGTCGAGCATGCCCAAGTTGAAAACTAAACGGGCTGCGGCGAAGCGTTTTCGCAAAACAGCGAATGGCTTCAAGCGCGGCCAGTCCCATCGTCGTCACATCCTGACGAAAAAGCCGTCCAAGCGTAAGCGCCAGCTGCGTCGCGAGTCACAGGTCCACGAGACCGACGTGAATCGCATTAAAGTGCTGTTGCCGCACGCTTAACCAGTCAGGAGAGACACATGGCACGAGTCAAACGCGGTGTGATCGCCGGACGGCGTCACAAGAAGATTCTCAAAAAGGCGAAGGGCTACTTCAATGCCCGGCGCAAGGTATTCCGTACGGCGAAACAGGCGGTCATCAAGGCCGGCCAGTATGCCTATCGTGGACGGCGCGAGAAGAAGCGCGAGTTTCGCGCGCTTTGGATCACGCGCATCAACGCGGCTGCCCGCCTCTGCGGGATGACCTACAGCACGCTGATCGATGGCCTCAACAAGGCGGGTTTGGCGATCGACCGCAAGGTGCTCGCAGACCTGGCGGTGCACGATATGCCGGCCTTTACGGCCATCGCCGACAAAGCCAGGGCGGAACAAGCAAAAGCCAGCCCGCCGACGGCCTGACGACAATCGACAGCGCGTCGGGGTCGGCGCCGGGTTCGAACCCGGGCCGATCCCGAAGCGCCGTATGGAGTTAGTCCATGGCCGCC
>Ga0182030_10026984_pt1 | contig 10360 bp, 9 predicted proteins | sample 812S3MmetaG_FD_121299 | JGI IMG/M metagenome (GOLD analysis project Ga0182030, IMG submission 121299) | Permafrost microbial communities from Stordalen Mire, Sweden - 812S3M metaG (Illumina Assembly) | ecosystem: Environmental > Terrestrial > Soil > Wetlands > Permafrost | place: Sweden... | reverse complement strand
GCGCTGCAAACCGCCGCTCTTCCATGGCCGCAAAATCCCGTCTTGCCGTTCCTCTTTTAGGCACAAAGAAAAGACGCTCCTGGGCTCGCTGACGTTACGCTATATTATGCAAATGTCAATAGGTCTGATAGGTAAGCATCCTGGTCCTCACGACCGAGTCGGCCGACCGAGGCATCATAACGATCGACCTCCAAAGCATCGAATTTGGCAACGCACTGCTTTCGAAAATCAGCTTGGCCTGGGCACCAATCCATATCGTAATGTCCCTTGCTGAATTGGTGTGTTCTCGCAAACCGTATCGCGGCTTTGCTTTATTCTTCCAGCGCCGGGCGTGCCGGTCAAGCGATGCCAATCAGACACGATTCTCCAATCGGCAGTGAAAATGTATCATAGTTCCGTGACGATTCACCAAGTTGCAGTGCAGTACGAGCAGAAATTAAATGAATTTCAGCTTGGGCTCGAGCAGGCTCGGTCAAGTAGTTTTCTCTCGGGAGTCCTGCTGACGCTCGCCGTTCTCGTGTTTTTGGGGATGAGCTTGTTCGCCCTTCGTCAGCAGGTATCATTTCTGTGGCCCTCGATTCCCGCTCCTTTCGCTGCCATTGCGGCGAGGCGCCTCAGCCGGAATCGTCAAACCGAGGCGCGCTTGCGACGCTTGCAGAATTTCTACGATCAAGCGATCCAGCGGATAAAAGGGGATTGGGTCGGACAGGGCGATAGAGGTGAAGAATTCGATCGACCCCATCATCCTTACGCGGGCGATTTGAACATCTTCGGAGAGGGATCGCTCTTTGAGAGGATCTGTACTGCCCGTACCGAGATTGGCCGACGTGGCATCGCCGAATACCTTCTCAACATGCCTCAGGTCGAAGAGACGAAAATGCGCCAGGAAGCGGTCGAGGAGTTGCGGAACAGTTTGGATTTGCGTGAAAGACTTGCCACGCTCGGCGAGTTCGAATTTCTCGAATCGAAATGGGAGACATTTTCCGAATGGCTCGATACACCGACCGTTCAATTTCCGCAGTCACTTCGGGCGCTAACGTTCATTAGTTCCGCGCTGATTGTGTGCAGCATTTTGCTTGGACTGACGGCACTCGTGCCTTGGTTGACGATTGCATTGTGCATCTCCCCGTTGGTGGCCTTTCACGCAGTTGTCGGGCTACTTTTTCGTGCGCGGGTAAACCGGATGATAGAGTGGGTCCGCCCGATGTCCTTTGAAACCCAAGTACTTCGCGAAGGCCTGCAATTGTTGGAGCAGCAACCGTTCCAATCTGTCAAACTGCGGGGTCTGAAGGATCAAACTCAGCGCAGCGCCAAGGCAATTCAAAAATTGGAACGGATGTTAGACGTGCTGAACGAACGAAATAAGGACTGGTTCTACTTACCATCGTTGATCCTGCTTGTTGGCACGCAGCTTTGTATGGCGATCGAAAAGTGGCGATTCGACCATCGTGCTGAACTGAATTCCTGGCTGGATGCTTGGGCCGAGTTTGAAGCCCTGAATGCGTTGGCAAACTACGCCTACGAGAATCCCGAAAATACGTTTCCGGAAGTTTTGGACACTGGTTGCGCTTTTGAAGCAACGGCACGCGGGCATCCTTTACTCGGCGATTCCTGCGTCACGAATGATATCCTACTGGACCAAGGCGTGCGATTTTACATCGTCAGCGGGTCCAACATGTCTGGCAAGAGTACGCTTTTGCGCGCCATTGGGCTCAACGCCGTCCTCGCGCTCGCTGGCGCGCCGGTGCGCGCAGAGCAAGTTCGGTTGTCCCGTCTGTCTGTTTGTGCCTCGATATCGCTCACCGATTCTCTCCTAAACGGAAAGTCGAAATTTATGGCGGAAGTCGACCGCTTGCGCCAGATGATTGAAACCGGACGCGATGGTACTCGCGTGCTCTTCCTGATTGACGAGATCTTTGCCGGCACGAATTCTCGTGACCGGCGCGTTGCCACTGAAGCTGTGGTGCGCACGTTGTTGAGCCAAGGGGCCATCGGCGCTTTGTCAACGCACGATCTCGCGCTTACCGAGATCGCCACGTCCGACCTTTGCGGAATGAACGTCCATACGGGCTCGCGGGATGGAACCGACCCGATGGACTTTGACTTCCGATTGAAGCCTGGAATAACCAACGAATCAAGCGCCCTGGCGATTGCTCGTTTGGCAGGCGTTTCCGTGTGAAGGTCCTTTGAGCGACATTTTTCTGTCGTGCCACCGCAGGAACACTTATAATATTTTCCGCGAAGACAGTTTTCGTGCGGATGTTCTGAATGTTCGAGACAGTAGAAACACACGAAGGTAAAGGCCTGCTTTGCCGGGAAGTCCTTAAGTCACTGCCGGAATGGTTTGGCATACCGGAAGCAATTGACGCTTACGTGGAGGGCGTCGAAGGACAGCCGATGCTCGTCTGCAAGGAGGCGTCAGGCGGACCCGTCGTCGGGTTCCTTTCCCTGCGATTTCACACGCCAGTCGCGGCAGAGGCTTACGTGTTGGGCGTTCGGCGTGAATGGCACCGGCGAGGTTGTGGCACGATGCTATTTGACGCTGCCACTCGATTAGCACGCGCTCGCGGAACCCGCTTTCTAACCGTCAAGACACTCGCAGCCACCAATCCAGACCCCAACTACAGGTTGACGAGACAGTTCTATGCGAAGATCGGCTTCCTGCCGCTTGAGGTGTTCCCTGCCTTGTGGGGAACTCAGAACCCTTGTCTCTTGATGATTAAACCGTTGTGAGTGCAACAATCGCGTCAGCTTTTCCCAAAAGTGTGCTGCAACCACTTCCGCTAGCCCGGCCTCGTGTGGAAAACATCATTGTTGCTGATTGTGCGCAAGGTGCCGCGGCGGATCCAGCGGTTCGCCGGTTCAGAAAAGAACCGGGCTACGACTTCGCCCAGTATCCCTGAGACGATGATCGATGCCACAAAATACGCAGGCACGAGGGCTATTGGCTTATTCAGCCGTAAAAAAACCGCAAGGAAAGCGAAAATCACGAACACATGGGTTAAGTAGACCTCGTAGCTGCGCTGTCCAAGGTTGAGGAGGGGCGTGAGGAGGCGTGGCGCTCTCCATCCGGAAGCGGACGAAGCAGCCGCGACCATGCAGGCGCCCAGAGCGACGACGGTCATGTCGAGCCCGGTCTTTCCAAGCCCCCAAGATTCGGCCTGTCGCGAGAAACAAAAGCTGAAGATAAGAGTAAGCACGCCCGCCATGCCGACGGGAGTTGCCCATCTTGAGCGGGATGGAAGACGCTTCAGGACGAGCGCGGTCAGGCATCCAAGGGCGATAGCATCCATTCCGCCAAGATAAGAATATTCGTGCCAGACTTCGTTGCCGCTGCTGAATACCGTACGGCCGAACGGACCGAGGACGACGAGGGCGCACAGCAAGGCGGTCAGCCCCCGACCCGCACCGAATATACGGCAAACCAGTGGGAAGCACAGATAGAAGACCTCCTCGACTGAGAGCGACCATAAGATGTCCCAGTTGCCGGGGAGGTACCCGCGCGTCGCTTCGAGGACGTTGACGTGGAACGTGAGAGCCGCCAGCAAGGCCCGGCCGATGCCGCCGGTCCTGGGCTGCACGACATAGTTCTTCACCCCCAAAAAGTGCAGGGCGGTCAGCAGCGCGAGGAGGGCGAGCAGAAGCGGAGCGATGCGGGCGAAGCGCAGCTTGTAGAAATCCGCGGTACGTACCAGGGAGGGAGAGCCCCAGCGTCGCAGGGAGGTGGACGTGATTAGGAATCCAGAGATGGCGAAGAACATCTGCACGGCGCGCTGGCCGTTCCAGACCAGGAGAGACGCGATTTGATCGGGGATGCCGTGGGTGAAGGGAACTTTGGAAATGCGCAGGCGAATGTTGACATGGTTCAGGATGACGAAAAGGATCGCGAGGCCGCGCAGAAGGTCCACGCCGGCGATGCGATCAGGCTTTTCGAGGGCGGCTGGCATATACCAGCTTCCGATTATGCCTCATAGTATCGGTGGCCGTGTCGGAAAATCCAGCCTGCTTTTAAGCGAACGGATTCGCGTTTGGGCCGTCAAACTCGGGTAGAATCTAATGCACCTGGAGGCTCATCCGAATGGCAATAAAGATCCTTTGTTGGGTTACCCTTCTCGCTTCGTTTCTCGCCGGCGCTCGTGCACAGGACATCGCCGGAAATTGGCAAGCAACCATAAAAGCCGGACAGCAAGACCTTCGCTTGACGTTTCGAATTGAGCGCGACGGCCCTGAATGGACCTGCAGAATGTCGAGCATCGACCGCCCGGACCCGGGTGCCCGGACCCCAGCCAGCATAGCTGTCGAAGGAACATCGGTAAAGATCGTCATCCCTCCGCTGCGGGCCTATTTTGAAGGGAAGCTGAGTCCAGACGGAACGAGCATCCTAGGTACGTGGACCCAAACTTCGCCCTTCAACGTGGAGTTCACAAGGGCGACTCCCGAAACTGCCTGGAAAGAAACCGCGCCCCACTCGATCCAGTTCGTGGACGTCGGAAACGGCGTGAAGCTCGAGGTGCTGGACTGGGGCGGCACCGGGCGCCCCGTCGTTCTGGTGCCGGGACTGGGTAACACAGCCCACATTTTCGATCGATTCGCACTAAAGCTAATAGCGCAAAACCACGTATACGGAATCACCCGACGCGGATTTGGCGCCTCTACAGCTCCTGCAACCGGCTACGCCGCCGACCGCCTAGGGGACGACGTGCTCGCGGTGATGGACGCGCTAAAAATCGAGAAGCCAGTTTTAGTTGGACACTCGCTCGGCGGGGAAGAATTGAGTTCCGTGGGGACTCGGCATGCAGAGCGCGTTGCAGGTCTTGTTTATTTGGACGCTGGCTACAGTTATGCCTTCTACGACCCGTCGCGTGGTGATCTTGAACTCGACCTGATCGAATTGGAAACGAAACTCGCCCGATTACATCAGTTGGAGGGACCCTTCGATCAAAGGCCGCTCATCAAAGACTTGTTGGAATCGGCGCTCCCCGGACTGGAGCGCGACCTTCGCGAGCAGCAAAAGACGATCGAGATGATGGGGTCCCCGGCGACGGCGGACCAGCCGCAGGTGGCAACTCCCGATCCGGTTCGCGCCGTTATTCGTGGCATGCAGAAATACGGCAAGATTTCGGTCCCCGTTCTTGCGATCTACGCGATACCTCACGACTACGCAACGAGCGATCCGGCCGTCAAGGCGAAGCAGGCAACCAGAGACGAAGAAATATACGGCTCTCAAGCAAAGGCGTTCGAAGAGGCGCAACCCATGGCGAAGGTCGTGCGCCTTCCGCACGCGAATCATTACGTATTTCAATCCAATGAGGCAGACGTGCTTCGCGAAATGAATGCTTTCCTTTCTGGGCTGAAGTAGGCATGAAGCGGCAGATCTGCGAATTGCGCATTACAAGACCAAGTGGATGAGGCAACCAGACAAAGACGCCTGATTTCGTTCCGCGACCGGTTCCGCTCTAGTCCGGCGCTACGGCAAAAGTTGCACCTTTGGTATCTTGTATTTATTCATGCAGTGGAGAGTCAGAGACGCCAATTCCGACAACGACTGGGACCAAGCTTGGCGGGCATAACACTGGTGCGGTACTGCCAGTCGTTGTGCACGCGAGACGCGCAAGCACCGGCTGGTGAGTACGGATTCTTCTTCTTTCGTTTCCCTCTCAAAATTCAGTCCGTATAACCCAAGCGGAGTGTGTTTTGGCGTCTTCGGACGCTGACGTTGTTCCGGCGCTCGATCCGGCACGCGCCCACATTCCGAGCCATCGAGGAAGGATTTTGTCGCTCGAACGTCTGCTGTGCAGGCGCACGCTAAACGTGTGTCTGCACATCGGACGGGAGCGGGAAGGAAAGGAAAATGGCCCGTATACATTTGTTTTCCATCATTTTGGCGAGCGTGTTCGTCCAATGCTGCAAGCCGGACAGCCCGGTCCGCATTGAGACCGACAGGGCCGCGCTGGAGCGTGTCAATCGTACCATCGAACAAGCGCTGCAGTTGGAGGCGTCGGACGCCGCAAGGTCGCACGAACAGTTCTTGCAAACGATCACGGAAGTTCGAAATCGTTTTGGAGAGATGGCCGCGGATGTCTTGATCGATCGAGCGTTACGGAGCACGCCGAACTATGCGCCTGCACACCTGGCGCGTGCGGAATCGCTCTTCCTGCGCGGACAAGCGCCGGCTGCCATCACCGAAGCGAATGTCGCACTGGAATTCACCGATTCGTCGAATGAAGTCGAAGTCGCCAGAATTCGCCGGTTCTTAGCGGATGCGTATCGGCTGAACGACCAGATAAACGCCGTACGCGGGCAGCGCCAGTGGCTCCGCCAAATGCGCTAGTCGAGCGAGCGACGAGCCCAGTTGCACGAGCGATCAGCAACCCGGGGGACCTGCGATGTAACACCGGGAGTAAATCTTTCCGCGGTCACTTCGCCGCGCAGCCCAACTTTCACGGATGCCGCGAAACTTTCCGCCCCCTCACGTGTTGACTTTTGCGCGGCGTGCGGCGTAATGCGCAATAAACCTGCGCTCGATGTTCGAACACCGGAAGGTTGAGTTCGGCTCGAGCGGGTACGATACCGATGCCAAACGATCCTTCGGACGTTCGCCGGGTTTTATCCCTTGGGACGCTGAGTTACGAGGGAGGCCGAGGACTTTTCGTGCAGGTCTCGGACGACATTTCTCGCGACACCTCAAAACCATCATCCGCCGAAGGTCACACGGTCCGTCCGCGAGATCTTGTCTAAAGGCTCCGCGACCACGAAGATGTGCAAGACGGGCGACCGCCTTTGGCAAGTTTCGGCGAACGTTTTCTGTCGCCAAAATGGGCCTACAACCTAGTTTTCTCGACAAGAAAATAAATGTACACGATAATTCGTTGACTCCACAGGGGTTGTTTCACTATTTTTGGGGCAGCCAGAACAGTTAAGTTAATTTAACTAGTTAACTGGCGGAGCGCTTTTTTTGCTTGACAAGATTGTGGACGTTTCTTAGCACGCCCGCGGGGGATGAGGGAGACCGTGGGAACGGCGCGCGGCCCGGTTCAGTGCGTAGTGGCTGAGTCACAATAGCCACGGCTCACGCAGGTTTTGACCGGTCTTAAGAAGAAATAGTTGTTATACGGCAAGACATTGCTTTCAAAAGGCTTATCTAACCGTGGCTCGCTCGCCTCGACAAGTAGAGTACGGATCTACTCGTATTGGGCCGCCACGTTTATTCCCTCGCACGTGCCTGCTGCAGCGTGAATGACCGGAAGTCCGCTAAACCCAACCACGCTGCAGCACACGGCACGCTGACGTGGACCCCGCGTGTTTAATGCCTTGCCAAAAACCTCTGGAGGCCTTTTGGCCGCTTCCGCACCGCCTATCGGGCCGAACTAGCCACCCTGCCTCAAATGTCGCGTAGTGCGCCGCGCAATGGCGCTAGCGGGCGGTTTGTATCCCGCGCGCCAACGGCGTGATGCAAACGGGAGTAGTTGTTCGTCCGAACGGCCCGCGCAGTCTCATCGGAGATGCTGGGTGCTGAGTGACTCTTATGCGGGCCTTTCGAGACTCGGGTATGGATCGGAATCCTGACCGTTATCGCATTTCGCGATTTGTGTTGCAATCCAAGGGATCACCAGCTTTCGGTGGCGCTCCAGGGCAAGTTCTGCATCGTAGAGACCAAGAGCTTTCTCATAGCACTCGCGAGCGAGGTCGAACTTTCTTTGCTGGTGGTACAGGTGAGCGAGGTTCACGCAGGCCTCCGCCACGTCCGTTTTGCGCGTGCACATGTTCTCAGACTTCATTCGCTCCCATTGCTCGGCTGTGATGCCGCGTGGAGGTTGGTCCGACTTTCGACCTTCCGAGGGATGCAAATATTCCTCCGCCCACTCGATTCTGGCCTGGTATACACGCTCCGCACGTGCGTACCATTCCGCGTCCCGCCAATTACTGAAGAGGAAACCACCAAACCTCATGTCGAAGGTCGCTTGATAGTCGGGGTTGGCGGCGCGCCACTGTCTCACCTCGTTGCGGATGGAGTTGGCCAGCCTCGTCACCACCTCGGGAGGGGCGAGCCTGTGCCGCTTCTCTTCCGCCAGGATTTCCGCGTCAAGTTCCACAAGCCGCGCGTCGCGTCCGCTGGGCAGTTGCGATGGCGATGACAGCCGAGTCTGGTCCGCAGGGGCTTCTGGAAGTCTGGGCTTGCGGCCACGTTTCCCTCGCAGGAACAGCGTTCGCAGTGGAAGTCGTGCGTGAGACAACAAACACTCCGCCGCAGCCAGGCAAGCCTGATAGTTCGCGCCTCTGGCCTTCCCGTTTGTGGCTTCGTGATACTTCTCCAGGGCCGTCACGATCAGGGTCAACCGCAGGGTGCTGTCCGAGCCCCGCATGTCCTGGTCGGCCTCGTCCTCCGGACCCTGGTAGCAGATATGGGTGCCCCGCAGGAACATCCTCTGCTTCGCGTCTCCGCGCCATTGCTGGCGTCGCCGCCCCCGTGCCGGGACCTTCCCTTGGTCATCCTGCCGAATCGCAAGATCCTGCGCCTGCTGCTTAGCGAACGCGAGATAAGCCTCAGTGTCCATCCAGGTCACCTAAATTGCAATTCGATTTTGCCACAGCCGCCGACGCGATGTTTGGATAGTAGGCGGACGGTGGCTATGGACAACACCAAGGAGCGCTCAACGGTAATGACGCTGAAGCAGGCAGCCGAGTACTTGCGCATTTCGAAAGCGCATTTGTCGAACATCCTTCGCGGCAAAGTTCCAGGTGTGCCGCCTCTGCGTTGCGCGCATATCGGGCGGCGGACGGTGATCAAGCTGGCATGGGCGGATGAGTGGTTGGAGGCGTTGGGCGAAAGCTCCGCAGAGGCAAGATGCTAAAATCTAAATCGTGCCAAGAACCGAAGCCTTTGACGCAGGAAAGAGAAACATCAATGCGTCGAAAGCGTTATCAAAAAGGCAGCCTGCAAGCCCGCAAACACGGGCGTCATCGCATGTGGGTTGCTTGTTATTGGGAAAACGGCAGTCGGCGGTCCAAGGTATTGGGCCGCTGTTCACAGATAGGCCAAGGAGAAGCCGAAGCAGCTCTGTCGGCGCTTCTCCAGCCGATCAACAGCGGGCTGGCGCAAGGACCAAGGCCACTGTATACGCTCGAGCAGTTTATCGAGCAGGAGTATTGGCCGTTCTGCCGTCGCAGTTGGAAAGAATCCACCGCAGGAACTTCGGAGCAGATCGTCAAATCGCATCTGATTCCGGAACTCGGAATGTGTTTGCTGCCTGCGATCCGGCGCGAGCAGTTGCAGGATCTGCTCGACCGGAAAGCGCTGGATCTTTCGGAAAGTCCAGTGCGGCATCTGCGGTGGTTTTTGAATGCGATCTTCAAACTTGCGTTGTCGGATGGGCTAGTGCTCAACAATCCGGCGGCCGAGTTGAGGATTCCGAGGAACTGTCAACCGGGACGTGCGATGCGCCCGTTGACGGAAGAGGAGGTGCAGCAATATCTCGCGGTGTTCGATCTGCGAGAAACATTGATTTCGCGGCTGGCGATTTTCGAGGGCATGCGTCCGGGAGAGATCCTGGCGCTGCACTGGAAGGTCGTTCGCAAACACGCCCTCACAATAGAGCAGCGGATTTACAAGCGCGTGTTCGACACGCCCAAGAATGGCAAGGTGAGGGAAGTCGCGATGTCGGAGGGAACTGGGGCGTTGATGAGGGAATGGCGCGAGCTGGCGAAGGATGCGAGCCCGGAAGGGTTCGTCTTCCCGAGCGAGGTACTGACCACGCCTTTATCGGCGGACAATCTCTGGCGGCGCAGCATGCAGCTGAAGCTGGAAAAAGTAGGCTTAGGATGGGCGACGTTTCAGATCTTGCGAAAGACCAATGCCAGCTTGTCGAAGAAGTTCGGCATCGATCTGAAAGTCGCTTCCGATCAAAGAGGGCACGGCCTAGGTGTGAGCATGGAGGTCTACACCAGTTCAGACCTCGAGCAGAAGCGAGCCGCCGTGAACAAACTCGAAGCCGCCGTGCTTCGAAAACTGCGTCCCTTGAAACGGTCAGCGTAAGCCTTCCGGGCTTAACGGAGTAAACGGAGTAACGAGAAATCAGTGGGGTTTGCTAAGTTGTTGAAAGATGGAGCGGGAGACGGGACTCGAACCCGCGACGTCCAGCTTGGGAAGCTGGCATTCTACCACTGAATTACTCCCGCTTTCTGCGTTTCGTTCCACTCGACTGAGAGAGGGACACGGTCTATACAGTCCACACTGACCATTATTTCCCTACGGTCTGACGGAAAAATGGACAGAAATCGGACAGTTTGCCAGCCATAGGACCAATAAGTATCTCGCCCACGTCCGTAGCATATCACAGAGACGAATAGACACAACTTCGGG
>Ga0182030_10026983_pt1 | contig 10360 bp, 9 predicted proteins | sample 812S3MmetaG_FD_121299 | JGI IMG/M metagenome (GOLD analysis project Ga0182030, IMG submission 121299) | Permafrost microbial communities from Stordalen Mire, Sweden - 812S3M metaG (Illumina Assembly) | ecosystem: Environmental > Terrestrial > Soil > Wetlands > Permafrost | place: Sweden... | reverse complement strand
GGATTCCCACATTCCCACAGCGACGACGGCGGCGGTGGCCCTCAAATTTGTGCAGGAGAAGAAAAACCAAAACCGGACAGATCACTTGCTATGAAAACCGGACAACTTGACAAGCTAAGAACATGAAAGCGAACTCGGGGTGGCGTGGCTCAGTTTGAAACGGACGGCCCTCAGCCTTGCCCCCGAAGGGAAACAACATCATTGGACGTAACTGGAACTGGCGGAGTTGTGATCTGCGCATGGGCGTTTGACCCCCTCACCCCCACTGCCCGCAAAACGTGGGGCACCGTCCGCCTTGCAGTTCCCCCTCTCCCTCAAGGGGCGAGGGAAGAAGAAATCCTAGTTTTGGCGCCGCATTCATGAGCCTCTCTGCACCAACCGGAAAACTATGACGATTCGGGAATCCATCGAAATCATCAAAGGGCAGACGCACCTCACGCGGAATGAAGCTCGTGATGTAATGCAATTGCTCCTGTCGGGCTCGGTGCCTGACGAGGAGATCGTAGCGTTCCTCGCCGCGCTGCGCGACAAGGGCGAGCAAGCCGATGAACTGGTGGGATTTGCAGAGGTGATGCGCGCTCACGCCGCGGACACATTGCTTGCAGTGGGAGTGCGAGTTGAAAGCATTGCGCACCGGGAGCCTTTGCTTGACACCTGTGGCACAGGTGGCGACGGCCGAGGCACGTTTAACGTTTCAACGGCGGCCGCACTGGTTGCAGCGGCGGCCGGGGTGCGCGTGGCCAAACACGGCAACCGCTCGATTTCCAGCCGATGCGGAAGCGCCGATGTGCTGGAAACTCTGGGCGTAGCGATGGACTTGCCGCTGGAAAGAATACCCCAATGCCTCGACGAGACCGGAATGGTCTTCCTCCTGGCGCCTCGCCTGCACCTTGCCATGAAGCACGTGATGAACGCGCGGCGCAGCCTGAAGACCAAGAGTGTTTTCAATCTTCTCGGCCCGCTTACGAATCCCTTGGCGGCGACGATCCAGTTAGTGGGGGTTTTTGATGCGGCGCGTACGGAAATGATGGCGGAGACGCTGCGGGCAGTGGGAACCCGGCGGGCCTACGTGGTAGCGGGTTCTGATGGCATTGATGAGATCACCACCACAGGGCCGACGCGGCTTTCTTCCAGCACGGGCAATGGGGTGGAGACCCGCGACGTACACCCCGAAGAGTTTCGCCTGCCGCGCGCCTCGATTGAACAACTGCACGGCGGCGACGCCGCGACCAACGCGCGTCTGCTCCTGAGTGTCTTAGGAGGTGAGCGCAGCCCCTATCGCGATGTGGTGTTGGCGAATGCCGCTGCGGCATTCACTTTGGCGGGAAAGGCGCAAAACTTTGCCGAAGGCGCTGAGCGTGCGGCAGAGGCGCTGGACTCCGGCGCCGCGCATGCGAAACTCCGGTCTCTTGTGGAATTTACCCAGCGCCACCGCCCGTGACCAGGCGCGACGCCTTAACGAGTCAACCCAGCCGCGTTACGATTGATGTTCGGGGTGCGTGCAGCCTGGAAACTCCGTCAGGTATGTGCAGCCCTGATACCCCAGCACGTCGACCAGACCGATCTTCGACGTGTAAAAGCCTTCTACGGTCATATCCTTCACCAGCCGATAAAACGCGAAGCCCGGATGACTTGCTTGGCGGTCGTATTCCGGCTGGCTCATTTCGGTGAGCAGCGCTTCTTGCTGGGATGCGGAGAGTTCGCGGAATGCGTGGCCATACTTCTGCTGGGTCAATTCTTCCAGTTTGGCAAGTCCTTCGCTCCATTCCTGCTGCAAATGCGGCATATGCTCGGCGGCGGAGAAGACGACGAAATCGATGTAGCGAGAGACTTGCGCTTCCTTGGCTCCAGGCTGATCGTCGGTGGGGATAATCAGCTCCGTAAGGATTTCGACCGTGGGGTATTGCTCTGGCGAAAAAAACCTCGGCGTGAAGGAAGCGGCAGCGTTAGGATCGGGCGTCTGCCCTGCGCCATGAAGCGCGTGCGGGGAATGGCCGCCGTCCGCGGCGGGGAGCCAGGAGGCCAGGAATTCCTGCCCGGCGGCGCTGGCGGCGAGCACGCTGAAGTATTTGAGGGCTTTTCTTCGCCCGATGATTTCGTTCGTCATTTCAACCCCACGACCGCAATTTTTGACTTCTCCATCTTTGACTACGGACCCCAGACTCCTAAACACTTCCCGTTCGGAATTCCTCCGCCAGGTGATCGGCGGCGCGATAAGCGAGCGCCATGAGGGTCAGTGTCGGGTGCTTTTCCGGGTGCGAGACGAAACACGCGGCGTCCACGACCAGCAAATTTTTCTGGTCGTGACAACGGTTCCACGCGTCAAGCACAGAGGTCTTCGGGTCATCGCCCATGCGCGCGCCGCCGGCCTCATGCGTGACGGCCCCGAGCGGAAAAGGGTTCGCTTTCCGGTAAGGCAGAATCTCGGCGCCCGCAGCCCTCAGAATTCTCTCCATCTCGCCGTACATAAAATCGCGAATCGCGAAGGCGTGGTCGTATTCGGCGTCGGTGTGGAAGCGCACCTGCGGAATACCGTAACGGTCCTTGAGCCCGCCGGGATCGATTTCAACGTAGTTCCACGGGAAAGCCAGCCCTTCTCCATAGCCGCCGATGGAGACGTTCGCGGGATAGAGTTCCTTGATGCGCTTCTTGTAAGCGGAGCCGAATCCCGCGAGCGAGGCGCCGTGCCCGGGCCCCTCACCGCATCCGGTGTAGAACATCAGGCGAAAGCCGCGTCGGAATTTCTTCTGATCCTTGTGGCCGTAGTAGTAGCGCGGGATGTAAAGAGTGGATTCGCCGGGTCCGTCGTCGTTCGTGGAGGGGCGCCCGGCGAGCTGAGGGAAGAAACCGGGAATTTCATTGAACGCCACGTGTTCCGTAAGGAATTTCCCCAGCGTCCCGCTGGAGTTAGCGAGTCCCTGCGGAAAGTCTCGATAGCGGGAATTGAAGAGGATGCGGATGGACTCGACCATCGACGCGCCCAACACCACGGCTTTCGCGTAGGCTTCGTATTCCTGCCGATTCTGGGCGTCAATATAGGTCACCCCACGAGCTTTTCCCGTGTCCTTGTCCATCAGCACGGTGTGGACGACGGAGTTGGGACGCAGCGTGAAGTTCTTGAACTTCTCGAGCTTGGGCACCAGCACGTCGGGCGAACTGAAGCGCGAACCCGTATCACAACCATGGTTGCACGCGCCGCAGTAGTGGCACTCAGGGCGACCATCGTAATTCTGGCTGAGCACGGCCAGTTGCAGGGGAATGACCTTGATGCCGAGCTTCTCCGCACCGCGCTTAACCAGCAACTCGCCGCAGCGTGGATGGAAGGCGGGAAGAAGGTTCTTGCCGCAGGGTGAGTTGTAGACTCCCTCGGAAAGCCCTGACACCCCGATGAGTTTCTCGACATGGTCGTAGTAGGGAGCTACGTCGTCGTAGGTAACGGGCCAGTCGTCGCCCCAGCCGTCCTGAAGACTTTTGGGTTTGAAGTCGAGCGGCCCGAAGCGGTCGCAGGACCGGCCCCAGACGTTGGTGCGTCCGCCCACGGCGCGCAGGCGCGTCCAGGTAAACTTGGCGCCGGGCGCGAGCGCGTAAGGGTCCTCTTGCGGGATCGTGTAGAGATGGTCAGTCCACTCACCGATCTTCCACCCCATGCCCTGTGGAAGTTTGCCGTATTGCCCCGGCTTGCCGTGACCGCGGTAGGGCCAATCATAGGGCATCTTGTGGGGCTCGAAATCCACCGCAGAATCGATCGTGCGGCCAGCTTCCAGGCAGAGCACGTTCAGGCCTTTGGCCGCCAAGACGTACGAGGCGATGCCGCCGGCCGCCCCTGAGCCGACCACGATGACGTCATAGACAGATTTTGAAGCCACCACGCCTCCAGTTATGATTGCCAAGAATTCAAATGCCGGCCCCGAGAGCACTCCGCTGCCCGCGCTTCACAATTGCAGAAAATTGCCGAGGAGCTGCTTGCCTGCGCCGGTCAGGATGGACTCGGGGTGAAACTGTACCCCCTCCACTTTCATTTCCCTGTGGCGGAGCCCCATGATAAGGCCGCCGGAGGTGCAAGCGGAGACTTCCAGACAATCCGGAAGGGACTCGCGCGCCACAATCAGCGAATGATATCGAGTGGCAGGAAAGGGATTGGGCAGTCCCTCGAAAATGGTTTTGCCATCGTGCTGGATTTGGCTGGTCTTGCCGTGCATCAACTCCGGCGCGCGGATTACCTGCCCCCCGAAAGCCTGTCCGATGGCCTGATGGCCAAGGCAAACCCCCAGGATCGGTATCTGCCCGGCGAAGGCAGTGATGACGTCGAGGCAGATCCCGGCTTCGGAAGGAGTCTTCGGGCCGGGCGAGATGACGATTCGCTCAGGAGCCTGCTTTGCAATCGCCTCCACCGTCGTTTGGTCATTCCGAACCACCTGAAGATCCGCACCCATCTCTCCCAAATATTGAACAAGGTTGTAGGTAAAAGAATCGTAGTTGTCGATGACCAAAATCATCAGAACGCCTTTCGCCCCTCCAAGTCATTATAGAAGAAAACGCTCATTTGTGTAACCCATGTCGGAGCGGCGACTGGTGAGACTGTTGTTGCACCTTCCCGAGCAACGCGAAACGCCCGAAGCTAGCGCGGATCTTTCACCTCGGGGGTGGAAGGGCGGGGCTGAACAGGCTGCAGAAAAACGCCCCCGCGGATAACCACCCCGGCGCCCAGTGCGCCACCCCTACTGAATCAGGAGGGGAGATATTAAAGAACTCCCCTCCTCAGATGAGGGGGGCGGCGCGCCGAGCGCCGAGGTGGTGCTAACAAGGGGATAAAGGGGCGGCGTTGAGAATAACAGCATTTTCGAGTCTTTCCGCAACCTTTGAAGCCCCGCCCCTCCGAACTCTCGATGAGAACTGCTCGCCTTGTTGAGAAATCCCGGCCAGGGGCGCGCTACCTCGATCACATAGACGTAGAGTGTCACTGAAGGGCTGCCGAATTCTGTCAGTTTTCTGACTGAATGCGTATCCGGAGACGGAGTGCCCCTGGGTTGTCCCCAACAGCCTGATTCTTTTGGGGTTGTTGCATTCCTAGCAGAGCAGCGGTCCGCTGCAATATGGAAACTGAATTGCTCTAAACAGGTGCGGGAGGGAAGGAAAACTTAAATGAAAAACCCAAAGCGGAAATGGCGTGTAACGGTTGTTGATGTTCTGGTTGGCTTGGCTGTTTTGATGATTCTGTCCGCGTTAGTGGTCCCCGTCTTCATTCCGCCCGAGGGAAAGGCGGCATCAAAAGCGGCAGCGTCCACCACCTCCGCTAAGGCGACCCAACGCTGAACCAATTCTTGTCGGCACTCATTTTCCTCAGTTGATTGGCGCGTCGCAAACAGGGCACTGAATTCGAGGTACGCGAACTCCATCAATCACCCGATTTGAATCTCGCCGCAACTTCGGACTGCGGAGGGGCCGCATTACCGGAGATCAAGAGGCCCACTCTCTGACGCCTGGTCATGCTGGGGTTCATCCTTCAAAGTGACTCTCAATCTATAGGTGTCCGGTTTAATCCCCCTTCAGATCGAGCACGGCCAGCGCCAGCAGGTTTCTAACAGCGTAATCGGGGTCGGCCTGAAGTTGCAGAGCGGCTTGACCGGGTTCGCCGCATTTCCATAATCCGGCGTGAACCACAGACACAGGTTGGGTTTCTGTTGGTGATCATGTTCCCAGCCCAAAATGTGAAATAGGGGAGAAGCTGATTCGAGAGATCGAACTGCGACTGCGCCGGTAGAACAATCCGCAGGTTATTCAGACAGAGCGGATCCATTGGGTCGATGCTACAGTCAGCGCCCTTCTCCTTATCGGCGAACACCCAAATCCGCAGATAAGAACCGCAGTGGCGACGCCGGTGCGTTGCTTCAGCAAGTATGATGTGGTCACAGGAATGGGTCCCTGCGCCAAATCCGGACCTCTTGGGAGACGAAGAGGCGAGGGGTGCTCCTTTGGAATCGCGCCGCAAAAAATCCGAAAATCCTCCCGGAGAGCTCTCGGAGGTTGAAAGGATGAAGAGTATTTGCAGGCGCCCTAAAGCTTGGCGTTTTAGTGTCTTGGTGGCGAGTGGCACTCTCGGACGCAACCCGGTGGGTTTGCCGCAGATGTTTACGGCGCTGGGGTCATGAAGTAGAGGTCGGCTTGGCTGCTGGGGCGGGCGTAGACGATGGAGGAAAGATCGCGCGCGAAGTCGTAAGCGTTGCCTTGGTAGGACATTCGGAAGACAAAGGGGAGTTCGAGCGCAATGGCGGGCTCACCCACAAGTTTGCCCTCCGACCACCCTTGGCGGTAAAACGTGACCGTGCAGTGACTGGCAAGCGGATAGAGAAAGGATTTCCCATCCGCGGCAAAACGCGCGAAGTAGGTCGCGACGCCGCGCAGCAACGGAGTGCACCGGTTGTCGGCGAGAGAGATTTCGTAAATGCCCACGCCGGCGCCGGCCAATACCACACTGAGCAGATATTTCCCCCCCGGGGCAACGTCCACCGCCGAGCCGCAGCCCTCCATGAGTTTTTGCGCTTGCGAGCCGTCGGCATTGGCCTTCCAAAGGCTCGTCTGTAATCCTCCCTTGAAACTGCTCAAGTAGAGGGATTTTTCATCCTCCGACCACACGGCCGTCAAGAGCGTCTCCCCCACTGCCGCGATTTGGCGAAGGCCGCGGCCATCGGCCCCCACGATGAAACCTTTGCTCGTTCCACCCGTGGAATCCATAAAGACAAGCTGCGCGCTATCGCGGGACCAATCACCGGTAAACAGATGTCCGGAGGAGGCCAGCTTGCTTGAATTGGAACCGTCGAGGTCCGACACCCAAAGTTCGCTTTGGCGGGGTCCGGGGTATTTGACGTACGCCACCCGCTTTCCATTCGGGGAAATGTCAGGTTGCGATATATTCTCAGAAGCAATATCCACCGACTGCTTGCTCTTGACATGATAAACCGTCAGATTGCCGGAGGCCTTACCGTTCACATAGTAAATCCCTTTTCCCGCAGGGTCAGGCATGGGGGAGGAATCCGGTCCGGGACCGGAGGTAACTTGCGTCCAGGCGCGGTTATCCAGGCTGTACTTCCAAAGATTCGTGAGCCCATTCACGGTGCGGCTGAACAGCAGGCTCTTCTCCGGCTCCGCCCAGACGCCGCCGGTGGGAGCCCCGGAAAGCACGCCCCAATCAACAGCCTTGCGACTGGGCACATTCACCTTAGAGAGGTGGATTTGGTCATCGCCGGGCCGGTCGAGCGCCGTCACCAACAAATCATTGCCGTCAGGAAAGGGCAGAATGGACCAGGGCAGCAGGGGAGGATTCTCGAAATCGTAAACCTCCTCTTCGCTCAGCCCCGACTTCCCGCTGCGATACACGGCGCGGCTGTCGGACTTGAGAAAGAAAAACGAACTGCCATCGGGAGACGGAACCAGCCAGCGGCCGGAAGCAACTCGGCGGGGGGATCCGCCAAGCGTCGCCACCGCCCACTCCTCATCCTGGCCCAGGGTCCGTCCGTAATAGATTTCTGTGCCGTCCGGGGCGAAGCCGTCGACGTACTTGTCGCCTTCGTCCTGCGTCAGTTGCAAAGGGTCTCCGCCCGACGCGAGCATCAAGAAAACCTGCTCAATCCCATCCACCGGCGAATCAAACGCCACAGCGTGGCCGTCGGGCGAGAGCCGCGCTTCATTCATCGACTTATTCCAATGGCTGACCTGGGTAAGCTTGAAGGGCGGTGCGGGTTTGGAGCGGCCCCAGACTCGATAGACGACAAAAGCGGTCCCCATGAGCGCCACGACCCCCGCCAGGGCCAGGTATTCTCTCATCTCCAGCTTGCGCCGAGATTGCACCTCCGCCGGCGGCGGGGAAGCGGCCGCGGGAGGGCCAGTGGCGGCAGGCACGCTCGCGTTGCTTGCGGCCACGGCTCGGCCGGGGTCCGTGTCGCGCTTCAGGCGCCTCAGGTCGGCGCGCAGGTCCATGGCGCTGCGATAGCGCAGATCCCGATCCTTCTCCAACAGTTTGTTGATGATTTCTGCAAGCCGGGCCGGCAAGTGTGGATTCAGTTGCACGGGCGAAACAGGGGCGCCATGCAAAATGGCATCAAAGACCAGCGCGGAGGTGCTCCCGGAGAAAGCCTGGCGGCCCGTGGCCATTTCGTAAACCACAACACCGAAGGAGAACAGGTCCGTGCGGGCGTCCAACTCCTCTCCGCGCGCTTGCTCAGGCGACATGTAGGCAATGGTCCCCATCGCCGAGCCGGGGCTGGTCAGGTGGTCGGGATCGAGAGAAAGCGTAGGATGCAGATCGGAGGCTACGGCTTCACCCTGCGTCGCCATGCCGCCCCCTTTCCCTGAAGGGTAAGGGCTGGCTCCGCTCGAACTCATCTGCTCGGCCCCTGAGCCCCGCGTGCCGCGCCCCGTGATTTTGGCAAGGCCGAAATCCATGATCTTGGCCTGGCCGCGCTCGGTAATGAAAATATTTGCGGGCTTGATGTCGCGGTGGAGTATGCCCTTGAAATGAGCGGCGTCCAGCGCATCGGCAATCTGGATGGCCAAATCCAACAAGGTATCCACCGGAAGGCCCACCGGACCCTGCGCCTTCCCAATCGGTGTTCGAGAGCCGAGACCCGTGCCGGCGCCGGCGAATTTTGCCTCGCGTCCTTCACGGTTGCCGCTCTGCCGCGCCAGCAGTTGGCGCAGGGTCTCCCCCTCCAACAATTCCATTACGATGAAAGGCTTCCCCTCGTATTCATCAATGTCATGGATCGTGCAAATGTGAGGATGATTCAAAGCCGAAGCTGCTTGCGCTTCGCGCTTGAAGCGTTCGAGCGCCACCGAGTCCTGCGTCATATCTTCCGGCAGGAATTTAACCGCCACGCGGCGGCCCAGCTTGGTGTCCTCGGCAGCGTACACGACACCCATGCCACCGCCGCCGAGCTTCTCCAAGACCCGGTAATGGGAAATGATTTTGCCAGTCATCGGAAGGAATTTATCCCCAACACTCCATGGTAGGTGAGCGGTTCTTCTCAGTTGTGCATCGCCCGAATCCGGTGAATCATCGTCCGCACCCCCTCGATTTGCGGGTCGTCAGGAGGGGAATGGTTGAGGTAGGCGCGAAGATCGGTCATGGCCTTTCCATAGCGCCGCAGGAGAAAGTAGATCATGCCGCGATCATGGATCTCCTGGCGCGATGCAGGGTCAACGGCTATGGCCATTTCAATCATCATTAGAACTTTGGCAAAATCCTTGCGGTGGAAAAAAGAACCCTTCAAGTTGTTCAACATGCGGGTAAGGGTCTGCTTGGTCGATGAGACCTCAAGAAACGACGGTCGGAACTCCGCCTCTTCCCCGAATTGCGCTTTCAACTTCTCCTCGCAGTCCTGAAGGCTCAGAATAGCGCCACGGCGGTAGGGGTCCAACAGAATTTCTCCCGATGCGGCAAGGTACTTGACAAGAAAGTGCCCGGGAAATCCCACGCCGACCACGGGCAAGCCGCACCGGCGCGCGACTTCCTGGTAAACGAGCGAAAGGGTGATGGGAATGCCTAATTTGCGATCCAAAACATCATTCAAATAACTGTTGCGCGGGTCATCATATTCTTGCTCATTGCCACCGAATTTCTCCTCCTCGAAGAGGAGCCGGTTCAGGTTGGCGATATTCGCATGGGGTGACTGGCGGGGATCGCACTCCGCGCGTGCCGCTAATGCGTCCAAGCGCGCCAGGTGCGCCGATATGTCTAGCGCCGGATACTCCGTGCGCGCCAGCAGCAGGGCCGCCTCGTCCAGGCGGATCTGTTCCGCGGGGCGGACCACGTAATCTGCGAATTCGCGTACAGCGTCTGGATGTTCCATGATTGATCCGTGCAGGCCGCCCGCAGCCATCAAGTCCTGATAAGGTTACGCACCAGGAAAAGCAGATTGGCGGGCCGCTCAGCGAGCCGGCGCATAAAGTAAGCATACCACTCCCGCCCGTAGGGAACGTACAATCGCATCCTCCACCCTTGCTGGATCAGCCCCCGCTGAAGCCGCCGACGGATGCCGTAGAGCATTTGGAATTCGAAATTCTCAGGGGCAATGCCGTGACCGCGCGCGAAGCGCTCCGTAGCTGCGAGCATGCGTTCGTCATGCGTGGCGATGGCATGATAAGTCCCGCTGGCAAGGAGCTTTTCCGTAAGCTTTCGATAATTCTCGTCGACATCGCGCTTGTGGACAAAGGCGATATCCGGAGGTTCCTTATAAGCACCCAGTACTGTCCGGTAAAAGTCCGGGTGATTCGTTGTAACTGCATGAGTGTGCGAAAGTAAAGTACCCAAATGGAATTTTTCGATTTCAATTTTTTAGCTCTTTATGGCGACCATAGGACTGCT
>Ga0182030_10026982_pt1 | contig 10360 bp, 7 predicted proteins | sample 812S3MmetaG_FD_121299 | JGI IMG/M metagenome (GOLD analysis project Ga0182030, IMG submission 121299) | Permafrost microbial communities from Stordalen Mire, Sweden - 812S3M metaG (Illumina Assembly) | ecosystem: Environmental > Terrestrial > Soil > Wetlands > Permafrost | place: Sweden... | reverse complement strand
CGATCGCGCACTTTGCGAGATGCTCTTGTCACCGGTCATGAATACAAAGTTGGTACCGTAATGTGTGTACAGGCGAAAGGCATGAAAGCACCATGGTGCCTTGCCACCAATCTGACCAATGCTTCCGCTCGAACTCTTATCGACTATTATGCCAAACGCTGCTCAATTGAACCTGACTTTCGTGATACCAAAGATTTGCATTTTGGCATGGGAATGAGCGTCACGCGTATTAGTAGTCCAGAGCGTCGAGATCGACTCTGGCTGTTGAATGCCTTCGCGGTCGCGCTTCTGACTTTACTTGGCGCAGCCGGTGAATCAATTGGTTATAATCGTCACCTGAAATCTAATACGTCTAAAAAGCACACTCACTCCCTGTTTCGCCAAGGCGCAATGCTCTACGAGCAAATCCCGAATATGCCTGATGATCGTTTGCGGCCACTCGTGCAAGCATTTAACGAGATGCTGCTCAAGCAACAAACATTCTCAGCAATGTTTGGCTACATCTAAATGAGGGGATGACTGAGCTATGCTGCCCATAACGAAGTGATTTTTGATTCTGGGCTGTGCCTCAAGTTGAAGGTGGAAGACATCGCGGAGGCGCTACGCTCTCTCGGACAGAACATCATGCCTCGGCAGACTGAGTGGGGGCTGCGTGCGCTTGTGCACGACCCAGACGGAAGAACCGTAGAGCTGTTGCAAAAACAAACCACGGCGCCCCCCCGGCCGGACGAGACTCAGACAACCATTCCTGAGCATTTGCGGATTTGCCTTGTTCCCTATATCATGCACAATTTGCGCCAAGCCATTGATACCGCCAATTTTATGGAAATAGCGCGCACATTCCAAAATAGAAACTGGTATCCTGAGGGTCCTAATTCGAGGACGCAAAGTTATGGAACGAAAAGTCGCATTAATTGCCGGCGGTGCACGCGGCATCGGACGAGCAATCGCGCTTGCTCTATCAGATAAAGGTTGGAACATTGCTATCTGCTATCGCAAAAGCGAAAGCGATGCAAAGTCTCTCGAAGCCGAATTGACGGTGAAGGGCACGGAATTTATGAGCGTTCGCGCCGATGTATCGAATGCTGACGAAGCCGCCTCGCTGGTCAAAGAAGTTGAATCAAAGTTCGGTCGCATTGATGCTTTAATCAACTCGGCTGGTCCATACCACCGCGTCAATCTTCTTGAAGAAACGCCAGAAGGCTGGCGGGAGATGTTCGACAACAATCTTCACCCGCTGTTCTATCTCGCGCAGGCTGTTGCGCCCGGAATGAAGGAACGCAAGTGGGGGCGTATTGTCAGTTTTAGCATGGCCAATGCCGACCAGCATAACGCACAGCCGACAGTTACCGCCCATTACATAGCCAAAGAGGGTCTGCTCAGCCTGACGCGGTCGCTTGCTAAAGTGCTCGCACCGTTCGGCATAACCGCGAATACAGTCTCGCCAGGTTTCGTCGACTCAGGAAGCGCGCCGCCGGAAGAATTGCAAAAGATGGTCAAAAGTATTCCAGCGGGTTACATCGGCACCACAGATGATGCCGTCGCTGCTGTCTGTTATCTTATTTCAGACGAAGCGCGTTATGTTAATGGATCGAACATTCACTTAAGTGGCGCCTGGGGAATCTGACCGCGAATGTCATGACTCAGTAGGGTTGTCACAGCGGTAGTTTGGCGAGCTTTGTATCAATAAAAATTTGAAAGAATGACAGTCTCTCTTTGCACAGCCCAGGCAATCGACTCCATTTGAAGTTCTATCATACTGCCGAATTCGTTCCGTTCTGAGCTAAGGAGTTCGTGTAATTGCCGGCCGTAATGCACTTGCATGCCTTGCTAGCAGGCATAAGCAATTTCTCGTTCATTATTAAAAAGTCCATCAATCATCGGACCGAGTTTGGTGCAAAGATCCTGCGCCTCAATAATCGGTGGAATCGTGATTTTAGAGATAGTGCCCCGAAATTTTTCAATTTTTTTTGAGACGCTTCACCGTTTAGCTGACGCATCTTTCTTATAATTATTCTGCTCCGTCATGTTTGGTTGGTTAACCATCCAAACAACTCAAGTTATGCTCGCTGCTCGGTCGTTCATTTGTTCGTGTCTTTATTGTTCAAAGCCTTCGTATGCAAAAGCGCTTTTGACACTGTTTGCATCTCGCTCGCTCACACCTTGAGATTTTAAAGCCCTGTACCGGCCGCTTCTTATCTGGTCCGTCATTTTTGAGATTATCGCTTTCGCTACTTCTTCGCTGAGCAAAAAGCGCGAGCGCTGAGATCGCAGATTCTTCGCAGTTGCAAGCCGTCCCATGTCCCCGCACACCAGAGCTAAATCGCGCCGTTGTGATACCGAAGGCGATGGCGTGAGATCATACGCTGGTGAGAGATTCCATTTGCTGGCAAAGGCAAAGGCAATGCAAGCATGGTTGCGAGGATGATCATCGACGCTCCGGTCGGCATCCATCATTGTGACTGAATAACTTTTTTCAGGTAGTCGAATGTTCGAGGGAAAGCTTTAACAACGCAATATGGATCATTTGAGGCGGGATCACAAATAGCTACGAACAGCTCAGCGAAAAGTTCGGCACTACCTGCACCATCAGCCTGGAGGAAATAAGTCACGCCGCTGCGGCTGCTGTTGCTTAGACTATCTGATTCTTTTTTATAAATCGCAAGAAATTCTTCAGTCTTTGATAGATCGCTTCTTGTCTGGTCGTATTTCAAGTGATCGAAAGCGTGGCCGCTCTCATGCAAGGTTGTTTCATATGCGCGCCGATTGAATTTGAAAGGTTGGCTCTGTATGCCGTATTTTTCGGCAACATAGATTGTCTTTTCGGACGGCATGTACATGCCACCACAATTATCGTAACCGCCGCCGTTGTCATATCCTCGCGGCTTCTGATTGGCTAAATCGGGACGCGCATCTAAAACCGTCGGAGCGATTAGTATCGTCACTCCAGCTGACGCGAAACTGTCTTTTATATTTTGCGGGATGTGTGATACCGCAGCCAGAACCTGCGCTTTGATCGCATCTGTCTCTGATGTATGTCTAAAAACTTTGACTAAAGCTTGATCACTTGCCGAAATGTTCGATGAGACACCTGGAGCTTTAATGATGCCAGCTGTTTGCTGCCTCGCTGTAATTGATGGTTTTAATTGGGAGCTTTCAGAAGTTCGAGATGATGTGATCGTGGACTTCTCAAAAATATGACTGGAATTGTCTCCCTGGCTGGCATATGCGTGAGTGACCCGCGAAGAATAAGTTTTACCCGCTCTCATTATCGTTAAATCAACGGCACTACCAACGACACCACTCAGTCGTACGCCAATGTCTTTTTGCGCCATAGAAACCACTGAGATTTTGTTTATCGCCAGAATGGTATCACCAGGAAGGATTCGCGCCTGTTCCGCCGGCGAATTCGGAGCAACTGATTGCACAACATTTTTGTTGAGTTGCATACCAAGGTAGCCCCGCAAGCCGCCTCGACTTGCCGATGACACACTGCCCGATGGACCGCTATTGATGATGACCAGGTCGCTTTTCGCTACGTCTTCACACCATCCGTCTAACCCTAGTGACAGGGACTTTTCCAGGGCAACCTTAGCTGCAGAATAACGCTGTAAGTTGAACAAACTTCGTCCATAGTAGAACTGGGCTTCGGCATTCTCGGCATAATCGCCTTTTACTAAAGGCTCCAGTTGCACAAGAGCCTTTGCATTTTCTTGATCAGCGATGTCTCGCAGTGCCTGCATGTCTAGAGTTGCAGCACATACAGGGGCCGTTAACGCAGCGAGGGCGAGCAAGGTTTGAGCTAGTACGGTGGCAAACCGGGCCTGGCCAGACCGTCGATTTGAGGAAAAGAAAGGCCTGTTTGAAATTATGCACACGCTTCTGACACCGCACTCACACTGTGACACTTATTCTACAGCGTCGACCGGTTGTCCTCATATTGCTGATCGTTGTTTCCCAAGTTCTGTGCAATAGCCTGAACGAGCTTCACGCCACCTTTAGACCGAATGCCGCCTGGTCGGTATGCTGGTTTCCTCCAGGCTGGTCCCGAGTTAGCAAAGGAAACTCGGTTTCGACATCATCTATATTTTTACGACCCCTCATCGGTGGTTTACTTGCGTTCGCCTCTCTCGTCCTTACCTGACACGCTTATCGCATGCCTTTTGACACAATGCTCACGACCTCTGCGCTTACAAAAGCCGCTTGTGCTGGTTTGATACCTCTTCCGAGCAAAGCGATATCGGAGGACCTACCTCCATCTCTTGCACAGCATCACATTTGGTTGTTATCCACCTCCTGCGTTCTTGGCGCACCTTTGCCGAAAAAGACTAAAATGTATGGCTGCTATTCGCGTTGTACCTTTCCCTTTGGCTCGCCACAGTCCGTCTTTCTTAGATGCTCCGGCAATATCAGTTCTCCGGTCTGGTCTCTGGACCTTAGTTTACGGACTCTGCTTGTCATCGTATTGCTTTTGTAATAAGGATGCATCAAGTCACTCATAGACACACATCTCGCGTCTGTACCTGCAGCCAATCGCGTGCTGCCTGATCGGTGTCACTTTGTTTCGCGGTAAATTTCGCAAAGCCATGATGAGTGCGTCCCCGTTCCTGGCACTTTGGGGCGCATTTTGCATAATCATGATGGTTGATGCTTTCGGTGGAATTGGCGCGGAAGCTGACGAGGCACGTCAAGAAATATCAGTGAGTCGCCCATGCGCGAACCAAACAATTCGTGTTTACCTTATAAATCCTGGCGCTTTCTCTTCGTATTCAAAGAGTGAGATTTTAGAGACCAGAGTGTTTCCAGGAATCATTCGAGTGACAGTGCTGAAAAGCGGCGAGAAATGATGCTGCTGTGTTCAGGGCAAAGCGTTAAAACGTCTGCAACCTGCTGGTAGTGCTTTGCAATGAGTCGCAAGTTCAGCCAGTCATCAACGCTGGTTGACGCTAGTGCAGCAATAAATCTTTCAATCTTTGCACTTCAATTTCAATTTCATCGGTCTGAAGTTTCTCTCTTAAATCCGCTGGTATCAGTCCTGGATAGCTGCAATGCTGAGCCGCAAGCAACGTTTGCAAACGTCTTTGTTTGAGAATCGAGGCGCTTGCCTGCCATATCTCCAGCGTCTTAAGCACCGAGGTTGACCCCGAACCTCGCATCTCTTTTACGAGAAAGTCAAAATCACGAGCAGAATAATTTTCAGTCTTCTTCAGCATTTCAGGCAGTTCTTCGTCTGCTATTGGCACGCCATATCGTGCAAATAAGCCGGTCACAAAAGTTGTTCTCTCCTCGCCCGCCAGGTCAAAAATTGGAATTTGAATTGGTGCTCTGCTCTTAACGTCTGGATCAAGTTCATCAGGACGCGATGTCATCAAGCCCCAGAGAACCTTGCCAAACATAGTTCTGTCGCCCATTAACTTGATGATGTTTCCAGCCAGGCGCTTTTCAGTTTCGTGCGTATCACTTTTGTGCACGCTGCCGAATTGCGTGTGCGCTTCGTCGACAAGTATAAGAATTTTTCCGTATGTCTTTAATCGCAGTCGCAGTTTTTCAAAAAAGGTATCTGTCTGTCCAAAATACATGCCTCTCAAACCCGTAAGTTCTATCACCACGCGGCCTGACTCCGACGCATAAGCCTCTAGCTGGAAGGTCTTGCCTGCCCCGTTTGGACCAGACACAAGAATTGCAGGAACTGCCGTTGCTGGATTTTCGCAACGCCTGAAAATATCCATAAAAATCTCACCAGATTTTTTGTAGCCAATGATGTCGGATGGTTTGTGGTCAGGGCGAGATAATTTTATGATGTCCCCTAAATCCGCTTCCATTACAGCATTGATTGAGTTGAGAACATCAACACGGCTAATTGTTTTTTTCGTTCTTCTGGCTGCTTCAAGAATGTCTTGCAGTGCGGTAAGCGTAAGCCCGGCAGTGTCTTCAACAAATCCCTTCTCGCCTTGTTCGAGCACCTGAGCTGCTGGTGTGGTGCTGAAAAAGGTCGTGACATACTTGTCACGTTCGGCCGCATTAGGCAATTCAATCTCAATACATTGCACCGATGGTAGTGCCACTATCCGATTGTTCACTTCGCTACGAGTTTCTGCAATCAAAATTATCAAGTGACTGCCTGTTTTAAACCAGGGTGATTCGATCAAATTTAAAAATGTCACCAATCGCTGGCGGTCAAGCTCTGCAAGCCGATCGAAGTCGCCTGTCGGGAAAAGCGACCCCGCAAATTGCACTATCGTGCAGATAGGCTTCACCAATTTGTTGTCGCGCCGTATGGTGCTAACGCTCGACAGCAGTTCTTGCAAAAGAACTAAAGCAGGCAGTGGGCTGTGCCGGGTCGAATTGACTTGATCGCGCAGATCACCCAGTTGGTCTTCTCTTAATAGTGCAAGATTGTCTGCCTGGGCCGAAATCTTTGTCAGTGTAGTTAAGTCTTTGCTGTCGTAGAAACCTATTCCGGTGGCAATATCCAGGCGCAGCACCGTGAACATATCGCATAAGGCTTGATACAAAGTTTGCTCGAGTGCAAGAAATTTTCTCTGCCTTGCTGACCAGAAAAGATCGTGCGTGTCTCCAGTGAGCACCACAACACTTTTTCCTCTATCGGAGTAGGCGTTACTCAATGCATCGAGAAACCCTGGTCGCTCATAGGCTGTAAGAATCTCTTGTGTCATGCGCTTATGGCTCCTTTGGAGTCGGGTTTTGCGGCGTCTGGGTGGCTCAGGTCAAATTCAGTAATTTTCTGAAGGTTGCGAGAGTCGAGCACTTTGTGACCAATGCTATCGACCAGGTCTCTAAATTCTTGCTTTTGGACAAAGGTAGATGGCTTTAAATCGCCCCCCATAACTTTCCTGTCGACAATAATTTTTGACCCTAAACCTCGCTCACCTTTTTCGTCAATCCAGTATTGAGAGAGGCAGACCAGGCGCGTGCCGAGCTTTACCGCTTCATCAAGATCATGAGTAACAAACATAACAGTCAAATTGTGTTGCTTCCATTGCTCGTGAATGAAGTCTTGCATCTCTTCCCGGCGACCGTGATCAAGAGCACCAAAAGGTTCGTCCATAAGCAATATTTTTGGCTTCATGATTAAGGCTTGCGCTATTGAAACTCTCTGTCGCATGCCACCAGAAAGTTCGTATGGATATTTGTCACCATCTTTTGGATCGAGACCGATGCTTACTAGAAGTTGCGCCGCTTGTTCGCGTGCGTCTGATTTAACGCGAAAGTATTTGAACAATCGAGCAATTGGTCTGGGCAAAGAAGTTACAGTCTTGGCTGGAGTCTGTGTCAAGACACCCTGGCGAGTTAATCTGTTCTTTCGGGCTTTTTGTATGGGCGCAATTAATGCTTTGATTATGTGCTCAGTGCCGATAACCGGTAGGGCCGCAAGAACATCGACTAAAGAGGTTTGTTCAAGCAGAGGGCCAAAACTTATATTGTCGAGCACGCTTAGATGCGGCAGCAAAGAATAACTTTGATAGACGATGCCACAATCGCGAGTAATGCGTTCGACCATTTTACCGCCGACTGACACTATGCCTTTGCTCGGAAAAGCCGAGCCCAAAACCAGACTGAGTAGCGTCGACTTACCGCAGCCCGAAGGTCCAACAACAGTAACTAGATCGCCTGCGCTAATCTTCAAATTGATATCGTTCAAAATTGTTTGCGTGTCGCCATCATCGTCTGGGTAGGAGACGGTAATATCTTTAGCGTCAATCAGATTACTCATTTTGATTGCACCTCACTTGCCGACCCACTCATAGTGGTTCTCCCAGAGCTGGAAGGCGTAATCGAGCACGAACATTAAAAGCGTTGCCCAGATCACGTATGGAATGATGATGTCCATGGCTACGTATCGTCTCAGCACAAAGATTCGATACCCAATTCCCAAGGATGCTGCGATGCTTTCTCCAGCTATTACATAAACCCAGGCTGCTTTAAAGTTCAAGCGCAAAGTGCCAAGCATTTTTGGAAAAATCTGTGGAAAAACGACTCGCCATGCTACTTCGGCTTCACTGGCTCCCAGCGTCTGGGCTTTATTGAATTGCTCGTGGGGAATTTCTTTGGTTCTGCCGTGAGCGTCTAGCACCACTCCCGGTAGCACTCCAATAACAACGAGAGCGATTTTTGATAACTCTCCGACTCCAAACGCTATAAATAAAATGGGCAAAAGTAATAGTGGTGGCACTTTGTCAAAGAAGACAAAAAAGCGATAAAGAAGCGCTTCTAGAACTGGAAACGTTCCCATGTACAGACCAATGATAATACCCAGTGATACAAACGCCATGCCGATGGCAAAACGGTTAACGGATGCACCGGTGTCTAACCAGAGTCTGTAGTCGCCATTTGAATCTTGTTCGAAAGCTGCGCGTGAAAAACCATCCCACATCTCTGGCGGCGTCGGCATGAGCTTTGAAGACGCGGTTGCAGTGTCTAGATTCTGATTTTCCATGTCTCGAAGATGGTAAGACCCTCCAAGATACAGGGCGATGACCAGAATGAAAGGCAAAAGGCTCAAAGTGATTTTGAGCCAGCCTGGTAATTTTGTGTCCGTACGAAAAATGGTGCCTACTCCGAAAGCGACAGATTTTACTCTGCCGCTTTGATTTTTCTACACTACTTCAACGTGATTTTGCCGGCGGCAGCTTCTTCCATGTACTTAGACACGTAGCGCATCTTCACTTTGGCTTTGTCACCCTGTATCGAACCGTCTGGATATTCGATGCCTACGACATCAACAGACTTTGCATGTTCGCCGAGCAAATTGTGGGCAAAGCAAAACTTTCTGACGAGGTCTTGCTTGCCTTTCAAATCATCAGACTTGGTGTATTTGACCGCACTGTCTGGTGTGTAATACATCGCTGTAGTCTTTAGCTGCGACTTAAATTCAGCTGGTGATGCCTTTGATAGCTCAGCCATTTTCTTGATTGCCGCTTCTTGATCAGCGCCTGGTTTGTTCATTACGCCAAGGACTTCGTACCAGGCGCCAACTAAAGCTCTGGCAAAATCTGGATTGGCATTCAACACCTTGGTGTTGACCACACACAAGTCCTGGATTTCACCAGGAATCGAGGAAGAGTCAAATACTTTAGTGATACCACGAGTCTTTTCAATTTCCATCACCATCGGATTCCAGGTGACAACAGCCATCTGATTCTTATCTGCTAAAAACGATGGTGCAATGTCTGAGTCGGCGACGTTTACAATTTTGACGTCGCTTTCTTTCATTTTGTCTTTCTCGAGCGCCTGGCTGAGCAGATACTGAGAGACTGTCTTTTCTACAAGGTAGACCTTTTTGCCTTTCAATTGCGGCAAGGTCAGTTTGTCACGCGTCAAAAGCGCGTCGTTGCCGTTGCTGTAGTCGCCCATGATAATAGCTGAAGTGTCGATGCCTGCTGCTGCTGGCATATCGAGACATTCCATGTTGGTCATCACGGCTGCGTCGGCCTGACCGGCTACGAAAGCATCAAGACTTGGTGCATAGTCCATGTATTTGACATCAATGTCGAGACCGTACTTCTCTCCCCATTTCTTCACAATGCCTTGTTCTTTGGCATAGTACCAGGGCATCCAGCCGGCATAAATTGACACTGCAAGGGTTAATTTTTTCCCTTTCTTAGCGTCTGCCGCTTCGCTCGGTCGACCTGCCACCATCAGTGCTAAGCACATGATTAAGCCTGTCGCTATCGATTTCTTCATTTTCAACTCCTGAGTGAGGTGTGACTAAATTTTTGTCTGACTAAATTTTTGGTCTATCTTCAGTAACAGGTGGTGCGCTGCCTGTTGCCTGTTCTTTCTCTGCTTTGCGGGCGGCAATCATCTTCTGGAAATCGCTTGAAGCTGCCGACGTTTCGCCAGCTTTGAGATATTTGTCTCTCTTGTCCTGGGAGTCTGCTCCTGCCAGTCTGTTCGTCACACGGGCTTTGGCTGCAAGCTCCTGATTGGCTTTACGTACAGCATCAAGTGGACCTTCATCCATACGAGATTTGAGACCCATCAGGCGTTCGCTCGCTTCAACAAGACTTTTATTGGAAACAAAGTCTGAAATCGCGTCTGCTTTTTCGCTCGACAGTTTGGCAATTTCGGCTTGCATTGTGGTCAATCGACCTTCCAACTTATTGAGACGACCTTCTTGTTCGCCAATATCAGTAGTTAGCTCAGTTTCTTGTTCGGTGAATTTATTTACTTCCGCGCGAAACTCGTTGCCGTCCTTTTCAGCGTCTTCCATTTGCTTTTTATCGCCGCTCGCTTGAGCTGCTTCGTAAAGTGCAAGAGCGCCTTCGAGAGCGTGTTCCGACTCTGCTTTTTGCTTTTTGATATTATCCAGTCGGTTGCGTTTTTGTTCGACTGCACT
>Ga0182030_10026981_pt1 | contig 10361 bp, 7 predicted proteins | sample 812S3MmetaG_FD_121299 | JGI IMG/M metagenome (GOLD analysis project Ga0182030, IMG submission 121299) | Permafrost microbial communities from Stordalen Mire, Sweden - 812S3M metaG (Illumina Assembly) | ecosystem: Environmental > Terrestrial > Soil > Wetlands > Permafrost | place: Sweden... | reverse complement strand
CGCCTGCGCCGCCGAGGCGGGCGCATCGGCTGTCACCTTGTGGTGCTGGTGAAAATCGTCGATTGCGCCGCAATCGCTGACCACGTGACCCCGGAAGCCCCACCGGCCGCGCAGGACCTCGCCGAGGAGGAAGGGGCTGGCGCAACAGGGTTCGCCCAGGGTGCGGTTGTACGCGCCCATGACGGCCTCGACCCCACAGCGGACCAGCGCCTCGAAGGCGGGCAGGTAGGTCTCGAATAGGTCCTTCGGGGTCGGACGGGCGTCGAAAAAATGGCGATTCTGCTCCGGACCGCTGTGGACGGCGAAGTGCTTCGCGCACGCGGCGGTCTTGAGGTAGCGTGGGTCCCCGCCCTGCAAACCGCGCACCATGGCGGAGCCGAGAACGCCGGTTAAGCAGGGGTCCTCGCCAAAGGTCTCCTGGCCGCGCCCCCAGCGCGGATCCCGGAAGATATTGATGTTGGGCGTCCAGAAACTGAGCCCTTGGTACTGCCCGCGCCGACCCGCCGCGATCGCCGCGTGGTGCTTGGCCCGCGCCTCGTCAGAAATGACCGAGGCGATCCGCTCGACGAGCGCGCGGTCCCAGGTCGCGCCCAGGCCTATGACTTGCGGGAAGACGGTGGCCCGGCCGTTGCGTCCGACACCGTGGCAGCCCTCGTTCCACCAATTGTAGGCCGGGACACCGAGCCGGCCAATGGGAAGGTTCTCGTGCACCATCTGGTCGACCTTCTCGGGCAGGGTCAGTTGGGCAATCAGGCTGTCCACGCGCCGCGCCAGGGGCTGCCTGGCGTCGAGGTAGGGAGCGGACTCCACTGCAGCGTCTTCGGAGGCTGGATTACCCATGGAGGTAGGAATTGAGCAGGTTTTCGAGGTACTCCTGCTTGCCAGAGCGTGGCTTGGGTTCGCCGAGCCTGCCCAGGACCAACCGGTTGAGATCTCGGAAACCAACGCGCCGTTTCTCGATGTCGCGGCCAAACCCCGAGTCGAAGCTCGCGTAGCGGTCCCGGATAAACTCGTCAAAGCGGCCTTCGGCGAGGATGCGTCGTGCGAGGCGGAATGCCAGTGCGTAGGCGTCCATGCCCCCGATGTGGGCAATGAACAGGTCCTCGGGATCGATGGAGGCCCGGCGAAGCTTGGCATCAAAGTTGAAGCCGCCCGTGCCAAGGCCTCCCGCCCTCATGATCGGGACCATCGCGAGCGTGAGTTCTCGGACATCGGTGTTGAACTGGTCGGTGTCCCAACCGAGTAGCAGGTCGCCGGCGTTGGCGTCGATGGAGCCCAGCATGCCCTGGGCTGCGGCCACCTCGATCTCGTGCTGGAAGGTGTGGCCCGCTAGGGTGGCGTGGTTGGTCTCGATGTTGAACTTGAAGTGCTTCTCCAGGCCGTAGGTCCGGAGGAAGGCGATGCCCGACGCGACATCAAAGTCGTACTGGTGCTTGGTCGGCTCCTTCGGCTTCGGTTCGATGAGAAACTGGCCCTTGAAGCCGATCGACTTGGCGTAGTCTACGGCCATGTGCAGGAACGCTGCCAGATGGTCCTGCTCGCGCTTGAGGTTGGTGTTGAGCAGCGTCTCGTAGCCCTCGCGGCCACCCCAGAAAACGTAATTTTCTCCGCCTAGCTCCTTGGTGACGTCGAGCGCATGCTTAACCTGGGCTGCCGCGTAGGCGAATACGTGGGCGTCTGGGTTGGTGGCGGCGCCGCACATGTAGCGCGGATTGGAGAACAGGTTGGCGGTGCCCCAAAGCAATTTCACGCCAGACTCCTTCTGGTGTGCCTTGGCGTGCGCCACAAGTCGGTCAAGGTTGCGGTTTGACTCGGCGAGCGTGCGGCCCTCAGGGGCAATGTCTCGGTCGTGAAAGCACCAAAACGGCGCGCGGATCTTCTGAAAGAACTCGAAGGCGGCATCCATGCGGACCTTCGCGATCGAGATAGCGTCCTTGCCGCGCTCCCAGGGTCGGACGATTGTGCCCGGGCCAAAGGGATCGGAGCCCGTGCCTCGAAAGGAATGCCAGTAGGCGATGGAAAAGCGCATGTGCTGCGCCATCGTCCGGCCACCGATCACCTCGTCGGGATCGTAATGGCGGAAGGCAAGCGCACGAGAGGCGCGAGGCCCTTCATACGAGATGCGCCGGATTTTTGCGAAATGCGAGCGTGTGGTCTTCATTGCAAAACGGGGTGGAATAGCGAACGGGAGAGGGTCAGGGTTTTCCCGCACGTTACACGATTTCGGGGCCCCGACCCCACCACAAGCCGGAACCAAAGCTAACAATAGACTTGCGGTGTAAGCGAAAGACCGTGGCATGCAGCCGTTATGAGCGAGAAGCGCACAACCCTGGCTGACGTTGCTCGCAAGGCAGGGGTCCACGTGACCACCGTCTCGCTAGCCTTGCGCAATCACCCCCGGCTCCCAGTTAGGACCCGCGAACGCCTGCAAGCGCTGGCCAAGGAACTTGGCTATGTCCCGGACCCAATCCTCCGCGCATTGGTCAGCTACCGCACGAAACTCCGGACCGGCCAGGGGCGACCCACCCTCGGGTACGTGACGAACTGGGCCACGCGCTGGGGCTGGAGGAACGTCACGGCTCATCCCGAGTTCTATGAGGGAGCCCGCGAGGCGGCCGAGGCGCTAGGCTACCAACTGGAGCACTTCTGGGTCCGCGAGCCCGGCCTGACGCACGACCGTTTGAGCCAGATCCTCTTTAGCCGGGGCATCAACGGCCTTGTCCTCGCCTCACATGGTCGCGAGATGGGTGACGCCATCCAATTCGACTGGAGCAATTTCAGCGCGATCAAGATCGACTACTTTCCGCATAAGCCGGAGTTGCACAACGTCACGAATGACCAGAGCAGCATCGTCCGGACTGCCGTGCGCAAGGTAATGGCGGCGGGCTACAAGCGCATCGGCTTCGTGATGCACCGAGGATGGGATCACGCAGTTGACCACCAGTGGACCGCCGGCTTTCTCTGCGAACAGCAGAGCTTGCCGGTCCGCGACCGCATCCCGATGCACCTTTTCCCTGAGCCCGAGCCGATGGAGCGGTGGTTCAACGAGAGCAAGGCGGACGTCACGCCAGACCCAAAGCCCTTCGACGCTTGGCTTGCGCGATACAAACCGGACGTGCTCATCAGCAAGGCCTCCTTTATCCTGCCCCATCTCAGAAGGAAGGGCTGGCGGGTGCCCCAGAATGTCGCCTTTGTCGATGTGTTCCTGACACAATTCGACGGCAAGACGGCCGGCATGCGCCAGAACCACCGCGTCGTTGGGGCGGTTGCGGTGGAAATCCTAGCCGGCCAACTCCAGCACAACAAATTTGGCGTGCCGGAAATCCCTAACACGACCTATGTGGAAGGCACCTGGTTCGACGGAAAATCCTGTCCAGTCTAGGCGCCCTATGAGGCTCTCTTTTTGGCAACATAACAATGCCCTACCCCTCCTGGGCCTGTCTTTCACACTTGGCATGGTTCACCGCGTCTTAAGTGTTCCGACATGAACTATCGGACCAAGGCGGAGTACTTTATCCAAGGCATCACCAAAGGCTTCGTCGAAGCCTCGGAAGTAATCGCATGGAGTGATGAGGTCATTGGCACAGCGTCCAAAACCGAAGACTGGATGATCGAAATATCCACCTGCGGGCCCGAAGACCGTATGGTTGTCTTGAGTCATCTCAACACGATCAAAGGCGATGTGGATCCGGACGAGCTCGCGGCAATGCTAAAGGCCAAAGGCATTGCCTGAGCCGGCGCCGGAAACCCGTCTGGAATGTACGCAGATGGGCGGGAAAGCTCCTTTCCTAGGGAATGGTTTCCCGTATTACTCTTCCTTGCCGTCAGAATTCGGGGACCGACGGCAATCCAGCGTTACTAATATCCCGACTACCCCATGAAATGCCCGACCTACACTCTTGCAGCGCTCGCGGCAGCGTTTCTCCTGATCCCGGGAGCCCTCGCCTCGCCCATCGAGTCTGCACCGTCGATAAACAGGGATATCCTCGAGAAACCTTGGAAAGCCTTGTGGATCGTTCCCGAGGAAACCCAACCGCTGGATTACGGCGTCTACCACCTAAGGCGCCATATCACCATGAGCCCACGCCCGAAGCGGTTCGTCGTCCACCTCGCGGCCGACGACCGCTACCGCCTTTTTGTAAACGGGAACCCCGTTTGCTTCGGCCCGCAGCACAACGATACCCATTTTGTCCGATTCGATTCGGTGGACCTCGCACCCTACCTTTTGGATGGCGACAATGTCCTCGCGGTCTGCGTCTGGCATTTCGGACCGGAACGCCCCTTCAATTCGATGACAGTTGCCGCAGGATTCATCCTGCAGGGCGACAGTCCGGCTGAGCAGGCCGCCAACACGGGCCCGGGCTGGCTCGCCATTCGCGACGCATCCTATTCGCCCGTGCTGACCCCGCAGGAGCGCCTGCGCACCTTCATCGTCTCGGGTCCGACGGAGGAAATCGACGGGCGAACTTACCCTTGGGGATGGGAGAAACCCGGCTTTGATGACCGAGCCTGGCAACCGCCGGCGACCCACCCCATCGATCCCTCGACCAATACGCGGGGTATCCCCGCCAAGGCCGGCGTTGACTACCAGCGCCTGCTTCGGCCCCGCAACATCCCTTTCCTGCTCGAGGAGGCGCAGCGCCTTGGGTCTGTGAGGCGCTCTGAGGGCGCTTCCCCCGCAAGCGGCTTCCTCGAGGGCACGGCTCCTGTTCGCGTGCCAGCGAACTCGGAGGCAAAGCTGCTCCTCGACCAAGGTTTCGAGACGGACGCGTTCCCGAGCCTTGTCGTAAGCGGAGGGCGAAATTCAGTCGTCACCCTCGCCTACGCAGAGGCCCTGATGGACAAAGCCTTGAGGAAGGGGAATAGGAACTCGATCGAAGGCAGAAAGCTCGTTGGAAACGAGGACACGTTCATCCTGGACGGAGGCGCCCATCGGACGTACTCGACGCTCGAGTTCCGCTGCTACCGTTATCTGGAGATCCGGGTCAAGACGGGCTCGGAACCGGTTACGATCGACGACATCAGTGGACATGCCACGGGATACCCGTTTGCGGAGAAAGGATCCTTCACCTCCGACGATCCCTCGCTCTCTGCGGTCTGGTACGTGGGATGGCGTACGGCTCGGATGTGCGCGTTCGACACCTACATGGACTGCCCCTACTATGAGCGCCTCCAGTATGTGGGGGACACGCGGATCCAGGCATTGATATCGCTCTACGTGGCGGGAGACGACCGCCTCGTGAGGAACGCCCTCCAGCTCTTTGACGAGTCGCGTATCCCGGAGGGCCTCACGCAAAGCCGTTATCCCACCACGGTTCCCCAGATCATCGATACCTTCTCGCTCCTCTGGATTGGAATGCTCCACGACTATTGGATGCTCCGGGACGACCCCGGCTTCGTGGAGGCCCGCCTGCCCGGGGTCCAGAGCGTTCTCGACTGGTTCGGACGCCATGTGAACCCAAAGACCGGCATTCTTGGCACGACACCCTACTGGAGCTTCGTCGACTGGCCCGACGAGTGGCCCTATGACAGCGAGGCAGGAATCGGAGGGGAGCCAGCTGGCACACATACCACCGGGTCATCCATCATCTCGCTCCAATATGTCATGGCGCTTGACCAGGCAGCGGATCTTTTTCGGTCGTCGGGGCGCACCGATCTCGCTGACCGGTATGCTTCGGAGGCGTCAAAGATGCGCGCCGCGGTCCGTCAGCTTTGCTGGGATCCCAACCGCCGCCTTATCGCCGATACTGCTGAGAGGAAGGCATTCAGCCAGCACGCCAATGCTCTAGCCGTGCTGTCGGGTTGTATCACTGGCGCCGAGGCGAAGGAGCTCATCGGCCGCGTGGCCCATGACCCGAGCCTTGTACAGTGCACGGTCTACTTCCGCTTTTACTTACTCCGCGCCATGAAAGCAGCGGGCCTCGGGGATGCCTATGTCGACGAGCTGGCCCCATGGAAGACCATGATCGACGAGGGTCTTACGACGTTTGCAGAGAGGCCCGGCGAGACCCGGAGCGACTGCCACGCATGGAGCGCATCACCGGTCTATGAGTTCCTGGCGACCGTTTGCGGAGTGGAGCCTGGAAGCCCAGGGTTCAAAACGGTGCGCATAGAGCCGCATCTCGGCCACTTGCGAAAGGCCAGGGGCGTGATTCCGCACCCCGCCGGCACGATCGTGGTCGAGGTCATGCGTTCGGATTCGCGCCTCGAGGCATCGGTCACCCTGCCTGCGGGCCTGGGTGGCGAATTCGTATGGCACGGCGTAACGACTCCCCTGCCGGCCTCCCCCACGAACTCGGTCCGCTCCATCGTCATGCCCATATCGGGCACTGGAAGCCCCTGAAGCCCAAGGTCTGGATCCAACCAAACCCGAAAAGAGCTCCACCCTACAAGCCCCAGCGAGTTCGGCGCGCCGCAACGGCACCGGGCCCATGCAAGCCACTCCCGCCGCACTGTTCCCTCTTCGATATCGACCCACAAATGGGGCAAAACCATGGGGGCGCGATTTGCTAATGCTCTTAGCACCGGCGACACTGGTTGCCCATGAGGCTCTGCCTCGAACGGGCGAAAAATTGAAAAATGGAAAATAGGTCTGACTGCGATGTTGAATGCGACGTATCACGCAACCTCATTCAGGTGCGGTATAGGGGGCACGTCGCGGCCGCCGAGATGAAGGCGTATTCAGAAAAGGCGAGAAACCTGCTGCCTCAAATGCGCCCTGGGTTCACGTTCCTAACCGATCTGAGCGGCCTCGAATCGATGGAATTGGAATGCGCGGCTGAACTCACGAAGACCATGGATGCATGCAGGAAAAAGGAGATCGGGACCGTCATCCGAATAGTCCCCGATCCCCGCAAAGACATAGGATTCAACATTCTTTCGATTGTGCATTACCGGCGCGGAATCCGGGTGATCACCTGCCAAAATGTCGCCGAGGCCGAACAGGCTCTTAAGTGATCCGATACCATGCCGGGCATCGCACCATCCCACCTTCCGTCTGCCGGGTCAGTCGCTGAAGCCCATGCCATTGAGCTCAAGCTGCATGAAATATCGCAGCTTTTCAATTCGTTGGACCCGTCCCCCTTCAAAGAGCAGGACCTCGATAGCGATGCGGAGGAGTTTATTGTCGGTTGGGCGCGAGAACTCCCGCGCAATCGCCCGCTCCACCTCATCTTGCATTTGGAATGCCCCCTCCCGAATGGCCGGGATAGCGCGAGCGTTTCCGACGCCATACATCACTATTTTGCCTACCCGTCTGAGATAACGCGGCTGGAACTCCGGCAGCTCCTAAAGCAAGGACGCACAAGCCTTTTGATCGGCACCGCTTTTCTCACGGTCTGCCTCCTTCTTGGACGGTTGATTGCACCGGACACCGCAGGCGCCGCACAGTCAATTGCACGAACCGGACTGACTATCGGTGGATGGGTGGCCATGTGGCGGCCCATGGAAATCTATTTGTACGATTGGTGGCCGCTCTGGCGCAGGTCGGCATTGCAGCGCCGGTTGAGCCAAATGAAGATCGACCTCAAGCTTCCCAAGGCTCCGTAAGAACCCATGGAGGCTGGAATCAACCAGACGCAAGTCGCTATCGGAAGTAGGCAATGCCGGGGATCTTCCATCCATTCTGTTCGAGGCCCATTCCGATGCACTCACAGTTCGTAGCCTCCGATTCTGCCCCGTTTGCCTTGAGTTAGCTTGCGGCCCAACTGCTCCATCTGCTTCGGTTAAAGACCGAACCATTGTTTGCGTGAACCTGCGGGCGCCCGGCGCCTCGCCTGTGAACTCGAAATGGCCGTCCTTTGTAGAAAACGATGCAACGTGTCATAGTTCCAGCACGTATCCTCCTGGCTCACCGCGACCTTACCGTGGTGCTGGTGTGCAATCTATTGCTCGGTCTCGCCTTCTCATTTGTCGCGCCGTTCTACTCGATGTTTGGCACCATTGAAGTGGGGATGTCCAATTGGACGTTCGGCATGTTCATGACCATCACCTCGGTTGCGGGGATCGCCATCAGTACGGTGCTCGCTCGATGGTCCGACACACGGTACAGCCGAAGGGCCATCCTGCTTCTGGGCTGCGCATTCGGCGTGGTGGGTTATGCCGGCTTTGCCTACATCCGCAGCGTGGTGTGGTTGACGGTGGTGGGCAGTGTGGCCCTCGGCATCGCCTCAATCACATTCTCGCAGCTTTTTGCCTATGCCCGCGAGGCCATAGCCCGGCATGGGATTCCTGACGATGAAGCCCCGCTTTACATGAATATCTACCGGCTGGTCTTGTCGTTGGCCTGGACGATAGGGCCTGCCGTGGCCGCATGGGTCATGATCCGGTATTCATTCAGGGGCACCTTCCTCATCTGTGCGTCCTTTTTCTTCCTCCTGATGCTGATCGTGTGGCGCTACATCCCGTCGAGGCCTCCGCAGGTCGTCGAACTGGCTGACCGGGTACCCCTGGCACGCCTGCTTCGGCGGCCCGATCTGCTCTGCTACTTCTCAGCCTTCGTGCTCGTGTTCCTCTGCATGACCATGGGCATGATGAACCTTCCCCTCATGATCCTGAAGTCCCTGGGGGGTTCTCAGCAGCAGGTGGGCATTGCCTACAGCGTTGCGCCGGTCTTCGAACTGCCATTCATGCTCATTTTTGGACTGCTTGCCTCGAAGGGCAGCCCCGGGCCCCTGATCCGCCTGGGCGTGATCATCGCTGTGGCCTATTACGCACTCCTCTCACAGGTGCGAGCGCCGTGGCATATCTACCCGATCCAGATCCTTAGCGCCGCGATGGTCGCCGTCGTATCGGGCATCGCCATCACCTTTTTCCAGAGCTACATCCCGAACCAGCCAGGAACCGCGACCAACCTGTACTCGAACGCCAACCGCATCGGCTCCACGGCCGGCTATCTCTGCTTCGGAACGCTCGCCAGCTCCTTGGGCTATCGGGCTGTTTTCGAGGTATGCGCGGGTGTCTGCGTCGCCGCGTTCCTGCTGCTTTGGCTCGCGCGAGAGACGCACGAGGCAGAAACCGTGGCGGCAGTCTAATTCCGCCGCTGCAGCTTCTCGTCCATCGATGCTCGCGGCGTGTGTGCCTACGCCACTAGTGGCTTGAGATTCGTTTCAAGGAGCAATCAACTTAAGTCCCAACTGCGCATAGCGCTTCTACCCTGTGAAAATGCGAATCTACTGGTGGTCGCTGACGTCCGCCCTCGCCGGTTTTCTTTTCGGCTTCGACACCGTCGTTATTTCCGGCGCCGAGCAGACAATCCAAGCCCTTTGGCACCTGAGCGCGGGGATGCATGGACTTGCGATGGCTACGGCGCTTTATGGGACGGTCCTGGGATCCCTGCTGGGCAGCTGGCCAACGGACCGGTTTGGCCGCAAGAAGACGCTCACGGCGATCGGTGTTCTCTACATTATCTCGGCCGTGGGCTGTGGCTACTCGTGGAATGTCTATTCCTTCATCGTCGCCCGCTTTATCGGCGGCATAGGCATTGGTGTATCGACCATAGCGGCACCGCTTTACATCTCGGAAATTGCCCCGCCGGCCTATCGAGGGCGCCTGGCCGGGATGTTCCAGTTCAACATCGTCTTTGGCATCATTGTGGCCTTTCTCTCCAACTTCCTGCTCAGGGACGTGGGAGAAAACGCATGGAGGTGGATGCTGGGTGTCGCGGCTTTCCCGTCACTGGTCTATACGCTAACGTGCTTTGGACTTCCGGAAAGCCCGCGCTGGCTGCTCGGCAACCGAAGGGACCGCGCCGCCGGCCTTCGGGTATTGCGGCTCATTATGTCGGACGAGCCGCCCGCCAGGGTCGAGGCCATGGCTGACGAGATTCTGGGCATGTCCCACGAAAAGGCCGAGACCGGCCCGTTTTGGACCATGCGGCTACGCCGGCCCATCATGCTGGCCATCCTGATCGCGTTCTTTAACCAGCTTTCGGGTATCAACGCGGTCCTCTACTTTGCACCGCGCATCTTCGAACTCACCGGACTCGGCCAGAAGGCTGCGCTTCTCCAGTCAGTGGGCATAGGAATCACAAACCTCATCTTCACCTTCATCGGCCTTTGGCTGATCGACCGACTTGGGCGTCGAACCCTGCTTTACTTCGGCTCTTACGGCTACATTGCCTCACTCGGCCTCACCTCCTGGGCATTCTTCACCGGGCACTACGCCATCGTGCCCGCCTGCATCTTCGCCTTTATCGCCGCCCATGCCATCGGCCAGGGCGCTGTGATCTGGGTCTTCATTTCCGAGATCTTCCCCAATCGGCACCGTGCGACCGGCCAGGCCCTGGGCAGCTTTACGCACTGGATCTTTGCCGCCCTGCTTACGACCCTCTTCCCGAGCATGGTCTCCGCTTTTCAGCCGGG
>Ga0182030_10026980_pt1 | contig 10361 bp, 11 predicted proteins | sample 812S3MmetaG_FD_121299 | JGI IMG/M metagenome (GOLD analysis project Ga0182030, IMG submission 121299) | Permafrost microbial communities from Stordalen Mire, Sweden - 812S3M metaG (Illumina Assembly) | ecosystem: Environmental > Terrestrial > Soil > Wetlands > Permafrost | place: Sweden... | reverse complement strand
TCGGCCGGAACGCCGGCTCGGCGGAGGGCGGGCTGCCCGAGCCGGTGAGGTAGGCCAGCCGCGCGATCTCCTCGAAGGAGTCCACGACGATATGGCCCACCCCGGTGCCGACCGCCCGGGACAGCTCCTCGAGCGACTTGTTGTTGCCGTGCAGCGTGATCTGCTCGGGCGGCACCCCGGCCGACAGCGCGACCTCAAGCTCGCCGCCCGTGCAGACGTCCACGCCGAGGCCTTCCGAGCTCACCCAGCGCAGCACCGCCCGGGAGCAGAACGCCTTCGCCGCGTAGAACACACGCCCGTCCGGCCCGAACGCCCCCAGGTAATCCCGGCAGCGTGACCGCACGTCCTCCTCGTCGCACACGTAAAGCGGGGTGCCGAACTGCTCCGCCAGGTCCCGCACGTCCATCCCGCCGAGCGTCAGCACGCCATCGGAACGCCGGGCGTGCCGCGGCCAGATGCCAGGATGCAGCGCGTTGAGGTCCCGCGGCGGCGCGGGTGGATGATCGGCGGGCAGCACGTCACCATGGCGTGGCCCGGCCGGGTGCGCGACACGGCTCATGCGGTTCCCTTCATGTCCGGCGAGCGGCCTACAGGCGGCCTGGCGCGCCGACCCCGAGCAGCCCGAGGCCGGCGGCCAGAGCGGTCCGCGCCGCGTCCGCCAGCCACAGCCTCTCGCTGCTGATGCTCGATATGGTGCTAAAACCGGTGGTATCCATGGTGTCAATTGTCCGCGCTGCCAGCTCCTCCAGGTAGCTGGCGAACTCGTCGGGGCGGCCACGGCGCGCCGCCACGGCCACCCGTTCGGGCAGCCAGGACGCCGCGTCGAGCAGTGCCAGCTCCTCCGAGCCCGAGAGTTCGGCGAGCAAGCGCGGCCGGAATTCGGCTGGACTGGTCCCCAGCGCGGCGGCCCAGCGCAGCACGGCGGCAGTGGCGGCATGCGCGTACCGAACAGCATAAGCCGGATTGGCCAGCACGTGCCGCGCGACAGCGGCCGGCTCGGGAGCCGCCGCGCCCGGGGGCATCCGGGCCAGCGTAAACCGCACAGCGTCCGCGCCAGCGTATGCGACGGCCGCCACCACCGGCCCCGGGTCCGCGTCCCCGACGGCCGCCAGCACCGGCCCCGGGTCCGCGTCCGCGTCCGCGACGGCCGCCAGCACTGGTGCAGTCTCCCCCGTGGCGAGAGATGGCGGGGCGGGGGGAGGAAGCGAGGGCCGTTCGGGAAAAAAGAGGGTGGCACCCGCGGTGGTGGCGAGACGGGCGGTCAGCTGCGCGGCGAGTACCGCCTGGGCTCGTGCCCAGGTGGGTTCGGTGAGCGGGTCGACCGACGGCGGGTCGGGGACGGTGCGGCCACGCAGCGCGTCGCTCGCGGCGCAGGCCGGGCCCGCGCGGGGGATCCGCACCGCCAGGGCGGCCAGGGCGTCGGGGGTGACGGTGACGGTCAGGTATCCCGCGCCGGTGACCTCCGCGGTCGCGATCCAGGGCTCGGTCTCGAGGCGGGCGGCCATCCCCGCCGCGACCGCACGCGGGTCCTGGCCGGGCGGGGTCACGCGGAACGGCAGGCTGGAGGCGTAACGTCCCGGGCCCCCGGCCGGTCGGAGCCGCGGGTCGCCTTCGGTGCGACCGGCCGCGGCCAGGATGGCCCGCCGCAGGTCGGCGGTGATCACCTAACGGGGGCCGGCCAGCTCGCGGACCAGGCGGATCATCTCGTTCGGGTCGAAGGGCTTGGTGAGGTAGGCGTCGGCGCCGACCCGGGCGCCGTGGGTCTTGTCGTCTTCCTGGGCGCGCGCGGTGATCAGCAGCACCTTGATGTGGGCCGTGTCCGGTGCCTGGCGCAGCTGGACCGCAGTCTCCCAGCCGTCGAGCCGCGGCATCATCACGTCCAGCGTGATGACATCCGGATTGATCTCCACCACCTTGTCCAGGCAGTCCTGCCCGTCCACCGCCGTCGACACGTCGAAGCCCTCAAGTGAGAGGTTGACCTCGATCAGCCGCCTGATCACCTCGTCGTCGTCGACGACGAGCACTCGTCCCATTCCGTGCGTCACCCGCGTGAGGGTAGTCTCTCGGCGCACCTGCTTGCGCCCTGTCCGGGTGGGTGGCCGGAGCGCGGGCCTGGGGTGCGAGCCCGTGCGCCCGCGGCTGGGTGTCCGCGAAGGCCCTGTGGCTGGTACCCTTTCCCACGTCGCGCAGCCCCCATAGCTCAGGGGATAGAGCATCGGCCTCCGGAGCCGTGTGCGCAGGTTCGAATCCTGCTGGGGGCGCTTTGCTTGACCAGGGGGAAACCGCCTCTCAGCTGCGATGACGTGAATCGTGGCGGTGTCAGCGGGCGGCATGCGTTGCCCGGCCTGCGCCTGGTGCGGCCCCTCTGGCCGCGGTGCTCGGGCCTGGCCGTCATCGGTGTAGGCCCGATCGGGCCGGCTGCCGCCTGATCAGCTCCACGTTGCCGCCGTACCGTCGTGCGCCGAGTCCGGTCAGCAACGAGACAGCCGCGACGTTCGTGTCGTCAACCTGGCCGGCTACGATCGTCTCTCCCCGGACGGCGAGCACGGCGAACGCCCGGCCGAGCAGCGCCCTGGCGACCCCGCGCCGCCGGTACTGGGCGAGCGTCGCGATCAGGCCGAGTCGCGGGCCAGCGCGGTTGCGCCAGATCCGCACCAGCCCGGCGTACTCTCCGCTGGCCCGGTCGACCGCGACGAGGTAAGTGGCGGGATCGAAGAACAGGCTGAACGTCTCGGCGCGGAACTCTTCGGCATCCCATCGCCAGCCCTCGCAGCCGGGAACGTCCTGCCGTAGCGCATCATCCAGCAGCCGCAGCCGGGTGATATCAGCACCGGCGGCGGAGAAGACGTCGAGCCAGGCTGGCAGCACGGCTCCCGCCAGCCCGGTCACCGCGGGATCGGCCGGGATCCGGTAGTAGCTCTCCCTCCTGTGCACGGCGAATCCAGCCTCCGCGCACGCGTCCAGCGCGTCAAACTCCGCGTCTTCCAGAGTGACGTGGAGGTCACGACCGATTTCGCGGGCAACAGCATTTGCCAGCGGCGGGTAGGCGTCGGCACGCCAGGTGTCGAAGTACAAGAACCAGCGATTATCGGGCCGGAGCCGGGCGCTCACCTCGCCCGCTACCAGGTCGCCGTCGACAGCGCGCCACGTCAGCGCCGGCCGCATCCGGGATACCGCCAACGCCGCTGCAACCATGCCCTGTGAAGCTAGCAGCGGCGTGATCCGCGCGCGAACCATTATGCCTGGGCGGCCGCTGCCATTTACCTAACCTGGAGTTCTGGCTCGCCATGATCAAGATTGCCCAGTACGTTCCGCGAGCCACGATGAGTTCTGCGGCGTCCGGTGGTCGTACTGTCGAACCCGTTACCGAGGAGGACTTCTGATGCGCAGCGTGACCTATTCGATGGGCATCTCACTTGACGGCTACATCGTCGGGCCGGACGGCGACTTCGGCTGGACGATGCCCGACGAAGAGGTCTTTCGGTTTGTCACCGACGAGATACGAGAGGTCGGCGTTCACCTGCTGGGACGAAGGCTGTACGAGACGATGCTGTACTGGGAGACCGCCGACCAGGATCCATCACTCGACGACTCAATGCTCGAGTGGGCCGCGATCTGGAAGCGGCTCCCGAAGGTGGTGTTCTCCACCACGCTGCCGGCCGTGCAGGGCAATGCCCGCCTGGCCTCCGGCGGCCTGGCGGAGGAGATCGAGCGGTTGCGAGCCGAGCCGGCGGAGGGCGAAATCGCGATCGGCGGCGCGACACTCGCCGCCGAGGCGGCCGCGTCGGGCCTGATCGACGAGTACCGGGCCAGGGTCTACCCGGTGCTAGTTGGCGGTGGCATTCCGTTCTTTCCCCAGCGCGAGCGCCGGGTGGATCTCGAACTCGTCGAGACCCGCACCTTCAGCTCGACAGTCGTCTACCTCCGCTACCGCGTGGCAGCGCGCGCCTGATCTCCTCAGGTAGCGTCAGCTGCGCCTTGGCGCAGACCTTCACCCTGGCGCTGATGCGGGGCTGCGGACGTTGCCTGCCGTCACGGCAGCAGTGTTGGCAGCAGGCACACCGAACGGCACCCGGCCGTCTGTTATCTCGCCAGGTCTCGGCTGATGAGGTACGGGTCGCCGAGCCGTCCAAGCCATGGAACAACGTCGCCCTAGGAACAGCGGGTGGACGCCCAACGTGCTCGGTATCCTGGAGGGCCTTTCCGAGGAGGACTTGCGGCGCCCCATCCTGCCCTCGCACTGGACCTGCGCCGGGCTGGTACACCATCTGGCGATCGACGTCGAGCGGTTCTGGTTCCGTGCCGTCGTCGCTGGCGAGCCGATGCGAGACGACGAGCCAGATAACGCCTGGCAGATTCCTGCGGGCGCTACGGCCACCGCGGTGCTGGCCGCCTACCGGCGGGAGATAGAACTGGCCGACGCCATCATTGCCGCCACTTCTCTGGACAGCGCACCGGCGTGATGGCCTGAGGAGCTGTTCGGCAGCTGGCGGCTTGACGACCTGCGCGAGATCCTGCTGCATGTGATCGCTGAGACGGCGTGCCACGCCGGTCACCTCGACGCGGCACGGCCCCCACCGTCGCACACCTCGAGGCGCTGCTGGCCCAGCGCCAGCCGGCGCACGCGCGGCTCACGATGACCGGCGACCCGCGGTCACTGCCAGCCAGCGTCGAGCTGTCGGCTTACCGCATCGTCGAGCACCTGATCGCCGCACTCGCCGACCAGCCGGGCCGTCGCGGCGGCGTACGTCGCCTTCCGCCTGGTCCAGGAGAGCCTCACCAATGCGCTGCGCCACGCTCCTGGTGCGGCCGTCCAGGTGCTGGTCAACGGCTCCGAGAGGGGCCTGACCATCCGCGTGGAGAACGACCACTCGGTGCAGGAGCGGCCGAACATGTCCGGCACCGGCCGCGGGCTGGCCGGCCTGCGCGAACGCATACACGAGCTGGGCGGTCAGCTGCGTGCCGGGCCAGCCCGGCACGGCGGCTGGCTGGTCGAGGCAGTACTGCCGGGCTGATCACAGCAGCGGCACCACGCCGTTCTGGCACGGATGTGGCACGGCAGCCGCGAGAACTGCTAGCGGCAGCTTCGCTCGCGCCCTTCGGGCAGTAGCCCTACGGGCGCGGGCGGCTGCCGCGCACGGCTTCCCCGCCACCGGCCGCAACCGGCCCTCGCCGCGACGTCCCCGTCCTGCGCAGCATGAGCAGAACCATGCCGTCATGCTCGTATCAGGTGCGCCAATCGCCGGGCAGAAAGTTACAGCTATAAGGGCTGGAACGCCACGCACCGTACGGAGCGGCCCCTCCCGCGTCAAGGCGTCCCGAAGATCGTTTCTAACCGCTCCGCAGAAACCGATCTTCGGGACCCACCTTTGAGCGCCAGAGACCTCTGCCGCCTCGCCGGGCCTGACGGCGAAGGCCAGGCAGAAGGCCAGGCCCGATAGGCGCGCGGCCAGCCTCCGCAGCTTGCGCCAGGGCTCGTCAGGAGAACCGGGTAACTCGAGGTACGGATTCCTTCCGGGACGATGCCCACGGCTATACATGGCCCGGCCTGTTGCTAAGTCCTCTGGATCTGCCAGGTGACGTAGTATTCCGAATTCGCGCCGCATCCCCAGTTAGAGTCGATCCCAGGGTGGTACGTCGTGTGCTGGAAGGACGCTCCTGGCACTTGCGTACGATTCCAGAGGTCAATTCCCTTGAGAGCAGGCTGTTCTGCAGCGACCGGGCCGTCGCAGTCAGCCATGACTATGCCTAGGATATTGCCGACCAGCCAGCCAGCCAGTGCCCCGAGAGCAGTTCCGATGACCGGCAAGACTGCGGATCCGATGGTGGCGCCCACGGCGGAGCCGATCGCGCTGGTGGCGGACTTTGCTCCGGCGCTGGCGAGTTCATTCCCGGCCTTTGTGAGCAGGCCATCAACTGTCGACCAGCTGGAATGACCAGAATTCACGATCAGGTAGTTGGCCGCGATCCCTAGGTTGGGATCGTCTACAGCCACGGGCCCGACGGCCAGGTCAAGCGGGTATGTCCCGTCCCCGAGATTTCCCAGATCACGCGTGACTGTCACGGGATTGCCGCCGCCTACGGCGATGCTTACAGATGCCTTATCGGAGTCTTTCTCCGACGAGCGAGTATTGGTGATCCGCATGCTCACTAGCGAGAACATGTAATTAGCCGGTTGAAATGCTGGCGGAGCGGACGTCGCGACCAAATGGGGCGGTGGCCACGATTTCTGCCCTGCAAAAAGGGAGGCGAACTGACGGGGAGGGGAAGCGGGCATGTTTGCAGTAGGTTGGACTGGACTGGACATCACGCCACCTTTGGATTCGATTCTACTGGTTGACTCGCAGGAATCGCGGCGGCATTCGGAGCCGCGCTAATTCCATGTTGCTTTCAGCACCTGCCGACGAGTCACCGTCACCATGCCAATGAGTACTGGCTCGACTCCCCCTTTCCGTATGCGGCTCCCGTGACGAGCGGCAGTTGCGGCACCGGGACAAGTTCGTGGTGATTAAGAAGACCACTGGTGACCGTTGGCGCGGCCGCCTCGGGTGGCAAGATCCGCCCAAATGCGAAAGGCTTCATCACTCACGGTTTTTGCCGATTACCGTAAGCTCAGTTTATGAAAGCCGCATGGAGTCCGCCATCGGATGTTCTACGGATGGCCAGACCCGCGCAGGCGGAGTAGTTTGGACAGGGGTGCGTCATGACAGCTCCGGTGACGGTCCGCGAGCGGGACCTACGCGCCCTGGCGGGCATCGTCAGCGAGGACCGCCCCGACCTGCCGGACGGGGAAGGCCTACCGCCCTCACTGCTGGCCGACCTGATGAGCCAGATCCGCTGCGATCAAGTGGTTTTCGTCGGTTTTGACGGCAGTCGGATGGCGTACTGGTTCTCGCAGGAGGACCCGTTCAAAGTCCCCTTCACCGATACGCCCGGGTGGGAGGACCTCGACCGGACGTACTGGCAGCACTATTGGGATAGCCGGTTCTGCAGCTACCCAAGCCGGACCGGTGACCTGCGCAGCATCATCAAAGCCACAGATTTTGGCTCCACCCGGCAACGGCATTCCACCGCCATGTACACCGATTATGAACGGCCGCAGGGGCTGCAGCACCATCTCATGGTGTGCCTGCCCGAAGCGCCGCCGCGAACCGCTGGGCCTGGGCGGCACGTCCGGCTGTACTTGAGCCGCGGGCCCGGGCCCGACTTCTCCGAGCGCGACCGGGCGGTGCTCACGCTGTTGCGCCCGCACCTGCACCAGGCTTATCTGGACGTCGATCGGCGCCGCAATCCCGTCCCCCGGCTAACCCCCCGGCAGTGGGAGCTGATGCGCCTCTTGGCCGCCGGGCACACTAACACCCAGATCGCCCGCCGCCTTGGCATCTCCGAGGGGACCGTGCGCACCCATCTGGAGAACATCTACGAACGGTTGAACGTCTCCAGTCGCACCGCCGCCGTCACCCGCGCCTTCCAAGACCGGGCGGCAAGCCACGCGAACCCCTCTTAGCACCCTCATCGGTGCGGTGGAGCAGCTGGCGGCCTAGCACGGGCGCGCCCGCCTGTGGGTCATCGCGACATGAGCCATACGATGCCCGTTCAGCCCAGGGGCCTGGCAGAGTTGACTCATGCGCTTGACGGGCCTGCTGAGCCAGCCGCAGAGAATGGTCGTTGTCATCGCCCTTGGGGTGACATAGTTCCAGGAACTGGAGCGCTCTTCGCCATGCGGCATAACGGCTGGGACCATGCCCTGAAGGTCACCGCAGACGGGGCGGGCCTAGTCTGGGCCGGCCAGCTTGACCTGGAAAATTGAGCTGGCAGATTGCCTGCTCGAGGAAGGCGTCGTCGCCGGGGATGGCCGGCTGCCTGGCCTGCTCCTGACCGGATGCCAGATCGAGCACCCGGCTGAGCCACCTCTGGACGGCACAGGGCTGACCTGCGGCCTGCTTTTCCTGAGTGTTTACCCGGCGGCCTCAGGCGCAGTAGATTGGGCTTGCTGGCAGGCAATGAGCCGTGCACCGGGGAGATGTAATGGGCACCTGGCAACCGCTGGCGGACCAGCCGGTATTCAACGCCGAGACAATGCTGCTGCTCACCGACGGCACCGTGATGTGTCATGAATTCGGCACACCCAACTGGCACCGCCTCAACCCGGACTCGTCGGGGAGCTACGTCAACGGCTCCTGGTCCCCGCTGAGCCCGATGCTTCCGGATCCTGACATCCCTACCTCCCTGGGCGGCCCGACCTATGCGCCGCTGTATTTCGCGTCTGGGGTGCTGGCTGACGGCCGCGTATTCGTCTCCGGCGGTGAAGACAACGCAGGCGGCGCGGACGCCAACCTCGCGACTACTCAGATCTACGATCCGGTATCCGATTCCTGGAGGACGATCAGCCCCCCGCCCGGCTTCGACGGCATCGGCGACGCACCCAGCTGTGTCCTGGCCGATGGCAGGGTGCTGCTCGGGAACATCAACTACGTCCCCGGTGACACGTCACCGGCAGCAGCGATTCTTGAGCCCCGCACGCTCACGCCCAGCTGGAAACTCGTACCTTGGAAGGCGGACAGCCCGGCCGAGGAGACCTGGACTCTCTTGCCGAACGGCAACGTGCTCGCCGTCGAGTGCTCGAACGCCCCGCACGCAGAGCAATACGACCCGGCAGGTACTTCAGGGATCGGGGAGTGGTATCTCGCAGGCAGCACCACGGCCGACCTCCCGCAACCGTGCTCCGGCTACGTGTCTGAGATCGGCCCGGCGGTGCTGCTCCCCGGCCGCCCGGCGGTGCTGTTCCCCGATCGCACCGTGAAAGGCGCCGTCTTCGCGATCGGCGCCAGCGGCGCGACGGGCCTGTACACCCCGGAAGCCGACACGACCGTCGCGGGCACGTGGGTAGCCGGGCCGGACCTCACCGACGGCCAGGGCAACCCGCTCTACCCGATGGACGCCCCGGCGGTGCTGCTGCCCAGCGGGAAAGTACTGCTCACGGCCAGCCCGGGCCCACCCTGCGAGCAGCCGGGACCAACCTACTTCCTGGAATACGACCCCGCAGTCAACGAGGTCGCGGTAGTCGCCGGGCCGCCGGACACTGCCGTGCCCTGCCACAGAGCCAGGCTCCTGCTGCTGCCGACCGGCCAGGTCCTCTACTCGAACTACAGCACGGATATCGAGGTTTATACGCCGGAGCCTGAGCCCCAGCCCCTGCTCTCGTGGCGGCCGACGATCACCGACTACCCCCACACGATGGCCTTGGGCGCGACGTACACGATCACCGGAGCCCAGCTCAACGGCTTGTCCCAGGCCTGCAGCTACGGTGATGATGCGCAGATGGCCACCAACTATCCGATCGTCCGGCTGACCAACGCGGCGGGCGAGGTCGTGTACCTGCGCAGCTTCAACTTCTCCACCATGGGGGTGGCGACCGGATTGACGCCGGTGACCACGGACGTCACGGTTTTCCAGGGGGAACCCGGCCCGTGGAACCTGGAGGTGATCGCGAACGGCATCGCCTCCGAGCAGGTCAAGGTCCAGGTGACGGTGGGAGCTGCCGGGCAATGCGCCGAGCTCGTCGCGGGCATTAATCAGCGTTATGAACACGGCGGCCCGTCGCTCAGCCCGACAGAAGAGAATGCGATACTGGCGCAGCTCACAGCATGCCGTGACCAGGGCCAGATTGCGCTGCAACAGTACGAGCAAGCGGTCCACGAACTGCAGGAGCTGAACCTCAAGGGACAGCATCCTGGGCCTGCAGGCGGAGGCATAAACCCACCGCAGTGAGATATCTCCGCAGGTCCCGAAATGGTCGCTGGTTACTAACGAGTCGAACTACGCATATAGCGACTGGTAACCCGTCCCAATGAGCTAAAGGTAGTACGGCACCCAAGTGCAGAAACCGCACCGGTATTCGACTGACGCCCGCGGGACATGGCGACGTAAAAGGCGTGCCCACGCGGCGTCGGTGGCCTCATCGACGCCCCGAGCCGTGCCAGCTGGTGCTGCCCCTCCGGGCGGCCATGTCATGCAGGACTACGCAACCCGGTCCGAGAAGGCGCGGGTCACGGCGGCGGTTCGGGCGGAGACGTTACTACGGTTCCAGGCGAAGGAGCGGGTAAGCCATGACGCAGCCCCACATGCGGTTGGCGGTCCTTTGGGTAGTTACCGGCGCGACGAGAGCAAGTACAACGCTAGGAGATAGCAGCACAGCGCTCCAAGGGCGAGAAGCGCCATGAGCAGCGAACTGATGTTCTGGCCGAAGTCGAGAAAGCTCGCGCCGTTAAAGCCCGCGCCGATAACCAGCATGGCTCCAAGGATCAGGCTGACCGCCGACCAGCCGGCCCGAAGCCTCACGGCATCGGCAGCGACCGTGA
>Ga0182030_10026979_pt1 | contig 10361 bp, 7 predicted proteins | sample 812S3MmetaG_FD_121299 | JGI IMG/M metagenome (GOLD analysis project Ga0182030, IMG submission 121299) | Permafrost microbial communities from Stordalen Mire, Sweden - 812S3M metaG (Illumina Assembly) | ecosystem: Environmental > Terrestrial > Soil > Wetlands > Permafrost | place: Sweden... | reverse complement strand
GCTGTGTCGCAACCGTGCCGCCGCTGCGCGGCTCAGGATTATTTCCCACTTTACCCGGCGCTCAACCATCCCAACTCGCACAAAAGCGGTGCGAGTTGGGGACCCCGGTCCCGCGCCGGGCTAACTTCATAGCCGCCGCTGCGCGGCTGGTTTGATAAATTTTCCAGCCCTTTGTTCCACGGCAAAATTTCTGCCGCAGTCGCGACACAGTCTCTGTTAGGGGCGGCTGTGACCGCGCGGAAGCGGTGGTCAGCTTTCCGTTCGCTGGGCTGCAGCTTCTTCGTCACGGCTGCAATCTGGTTCTATTCCGCCCTAGCATAGCGCTCAAGCACCGATTGAGTATGCCATTCGCCGATTTTCATGAGGAGACACCGTCAGCGATTCCAGCGCATCTGAGATGCTGCGATCCTCCGCCGATCAGGGAAGAGCAGGCCAGGAATTTCCGCGTGCGGGCAAGCCTTTGTCCAGGTGTCACGAGAGTCGAGCAGGGGTTTACCGTTCGGAAAAAGGTGAGGCGCGTTCCCAGGGGAGCGCGCCTCGTGAGGAGAGGAGCAAGTTAATTGGTAGCGGCCACCAACGGCCCATACAACTTGTTGGCTTGGTAAGTGCCGATTCCGGTCACCAGATCGTAGCCGGGGCCGGTGTCACACTGCGATCCGCAACCACCGTTGGTTCCTGACGTGATGTCATGGAAATCGGTGAGGTAATTGGAAGAATAGTAAATCTGGTACAGGTCGTAGTCCGCCTGACTGAGCGTGCCTTTACCCGCAAGCACACGCGCCGAGTTCACCAGAGTAAGGAAGCCGGCCCAATCGGGGGTAGCTACGCTGGTGCCGCCCACCTGAACCCAGCCACTGTAGCTGAAGGTGTCATACACCGGAACACCGGTACCCGGATTGGCATCCGAGGCGATGTCGGGAACGCAACGGTTGGTGCTTGACCAGGTTGCGCACGCTGGACTCTGGAATGAGGGCTGCAATTCAAACCCACTGACTCCGCCGCCGCTGCCGTTCCACGCCGATTCGGTGCCATAGTCCAACAGAAGAGGATTTCCCAAAGGAGCGGCGCTGGTCAAGGCCAGCGTGGTACCGCCGGCGGCAATCACGCACGGCGAAGTTGAAGGATAGATGGTTCCGTGTCCGCCGTCTCCGGTGGCAGCGATAAAGGTCACAGGCTGCCCGTTTCCGTTAACGATGTTGCAGAAATAGCTATCATATTGCTGTTCACCTTGCCCCTCACCGCCGCCCCAGCTCATGGAGACTACGGTAGCGTTATAGGGGGCTGCGGAGGCGGTCGCCACCGCGGTGAGCAGATCGCTGTAGTTAGAGCTGGCGGCTTCGACCAGCACGATGTTGGCTTGCGGCGCCAAGACACAGGCCTGTTCGACGTCCAAAGACTCTTCCAGGTCCCATCCTTGGCCTTCAACCGTGGCCAAGTCCACTACTTGAAAGTTGCAGGGCGCAATGTGAAAATAGCTGGCGTAAAACGCCAGGTCAGACGCGATGTTCGGATCCTTGTAGGCGTCCACCAGGGCGATGGTCATTCCTTGTCCCTGGTTGGGGATCTGATTGAACCCGTAGGCGGCCTTGAACGCACGCGGTAAAATACCGCTGGGATTGTTCGGATTTTGCGGCCCAGCCAGGACCTTAATGGGCGGGTAGGCCTTAGTCTGACCGAAGTCCGACGGCGACTGCGCTGCCAAAGGAAGGGTTACGGCAAGAAGAACCATCATGCCGACCGACAAAACAAAGAGCTTCTTCATATTCTCCATATCCTCGTGTTACGGTGTTCGCTGGGTTAGGGCGAGATGTGCGGTGACCGTTGCAGAAATCGGTCTTCGCGGCTACGGGCAAAGGAATGATCGGCGTCTCGTGCAGTGAGAGTTGGACGTCTTCGTGAGTACCACCCCACTCTCCATGGCTAGAAAGCGTCCTGCGTACTTTTCTAAAATCGTCGATCACATTCCCAGGCAGATTATTGGTTGATCGTAAAGACTGAACGGTGGATAGATATTAGTTCACCCGCCCCTGCCATGTCGATCAAGATTTAAGGTAATTTGTAACGCGATTCCTTGGCCTGGCATTACGTACACAATAGTAGAGATAGTCGCACTACTTCTCTATTGTTGATCGCCCCCTAAGCCGAGGCCCATTATTGCAGGGGACAAACAAATGGACACGCGGGGAACACTTAATGTCCCGAATGTCCCACAATACTTTCAATCTTCCCAATCCATCCTGGTCATCGGACGCCAGAACGACCAGCCCCTCCGGCAAGACTCCCGAGCCCAGGGGTACCCGGCTTCGCGGTGGTCTCTGCCGCACGCGTTTGTCAGACACCCTTCGCTGACAGGCGTCCGCGGGACATAAGCCCACCAAGAAGTCCTTTTGAAAGCGCCCGTTCGCCTACTTCAGTTCTTGCCGTAGTAGCATTCAGGCCCGGAGACAGACTTGTCCACTGCCTTAAAATCGACGCCCCAGTAAGAGTCGGACGGAAATGCGTCCGGCGTTGGCGGGCCGGGCTTAATGCCCCGGTCGAATTCCGGTTGTATCTGGAAGCTGAACCCAAAGCATCCCTGGCTCGGGCAATCGACGTCGCTCGGCCCCCACGCGCAGACCGAGTTGTCCTTGCAGTCAGAGCCGGGTTGGCAGCCACAGCTTTTTGTAGTTGTATTCCACGAGCAATAGTTCACGGGCTTGCAGAAGTTTTGCTGGTCGTTATCGAACTCAGTTTGATAGCCCTGCAAGTTGAGGGTGACCTTCAGCCATCCGCTTACCGGATCGTACTGGACCGAGGTAAGGAAGTCGGGATTATTCTCGTCAATCTTCACCGGATTGAACCCGTACACTTGGCTATTCACATTCACACGATACCGGCCAACCTGTTTCTCGACGTGCATGTCGTCGTCGTTCACCCCCGCTCCGACATACATCCAGTACGTCATCTGGGTAGTGGGCGCTCCGTAAATGAGGTAGACGTAATAGGCGTGGCCCGAGAGGAACGTGGTTTTCCCGTCCTGCAGGGGGATGCCTTGTTGTTGCGCGTAAGGCACCGTGGTGTCGATGTAATACCAACCGTGGTTCGCGGTCAGGGTGCTGCGCTGACCAGTGCTCTGGCCCATCATGGTGATGCGGCCCGGCCGATGCAGAGGGTCCTTCAGACAAAGGGGATCGCCGTCACACTCTTTGTTGTCCTGTGCCGTCCAGTTTTGCCGGAACAGAGGTGCTCCATAACAGTGGGTGCAAGACCAACCCCAGTTTCTCCCTCCATCATCAGCTTTGCCGCATTCCGCGAGGTAGTCCCACTTGACGCAATTGTTCGCATTATCATACTTCTCGCATTTATCCAGCACCGACCTTAAGGCGCAGTCGGCGATGATCGCCGTGCTGACGTACTCGTACGGACTGGTGATTGCAGTTGCAGGCAGGCCCTTCTGATCGGGGCCGTCGTGCTTATCGGAGGAGCACTCTTCCGTCACCGTGGGAGCGCGGAAGAAGTTATCCAGGTTGATCGACAAAGTCTCGCGAGGCGGGCTGGTACCGGCCAGCAGTCCAGTCAGCGAACCGTCGTTGTCGTTCAACACGGTTTGGCGATCGACGTCGTTGAAGGGTTCAAACAGATTATTTCCCCAGGTGCAGTAACGGGCGGCGATGGCGTCTAAGTTCGGATTGAAGCTGTTTTCCTTAAATAACGGCTCGATGACGAAGTGACGGATGTCGACATTACTGAAGGCCAGATTCCTGGAGTGAAAAGCCGGGGGATAGTAAAAACCATTTTCCTGCTTCCAGGCGATCGCCGCGTTGGGTATATAGCAAGAGCGGACCTTATTGGGGTCCTTGGAATCGATGAGCGGTCCCTGCAGCAAACCCTGGGCGTGGCCATACATATATTTGCTGCTGTCGCAGACGCCGCTACTCGGGTTGCGATCTGCCGAAGTGCAATCGGTAATGGTTCTCGCTTTGATGTTGAGATAGGCACTGGAGTCTTGAAAGGACGGCCCATCATAGATATTGAACATGCGTTGGCCGGCATTAAAGTTGGTGATGGGAATGCTGATACCGTTGTTCTTCGACAGGCAATAGCCCCCGGGTACCTCACCGTTGTCGCACTGGGGAATTCCATTGGGAACAAACGGCCCGAGATCGGAGGCAAAAAAAGTCTGCGTCTTGTTGGTCGGATCGGGCTCGGTTTGTCCGACATAGACGTTCCTAAGGCCTACGTTCCAGTTGCCCAGGGAGCTATCGGACCGCGTGTAGCCGCCGCCGGTAACGAAGGTCAAACCCGGTCCCAGTTGATCGGTGACCGAACTGTCGGTCACCAGCTTCCACCACGGTCGCAGCCAGATGGCGGAGAAGTTTTTCTGGGCGAAGTTGAAGGCCGTGGTGTAGTGATCCAGCACTGTAGCCATGCAGTTCTTCTCGTCAATGTCGCCGGTTCCGTTACACTTTAGATTGGTCGGATCGGTGTTGCTTCCGCAGTCGCCGTTAAGAGTGTTGCACTTGGTGGGATCGCGCAAGCCGCTGACCAGAGGATAGTAGTTGAGCGTGGCTTCGTCGGGCAGGCCCACCGGCGGGTCGGGGCCGCGTCCTGGCAGCGCCGCTACCGTAGTGGGAGTGTTCGGTCCAAATCCATCGCAGCCGCTATTGAGCTGACCGATCTCCATGAAGGAAAACATGGCCGTGGAACAGGCATTGCCAACGAAGGTCTCGAGTGGAGAGGTGCCGACATTGTATTCGCGAAGGCCAGGCAGGTCCTGCAATCCGCGCTGGCGCGAGGCATATCCCTCCCAAGCCTCATAGCGGGATGGCCCGCTGTTGGCGGCCGCCGGAAGCCAGTAGCAAACTCCGCAGGATGCCGCTCCGGCCGCCATGTTGTATTCGAAGTCGTTCCATCCGTTCATGATCCAGAAGATACTGGGATGTTGCCAGTCGGTAGCGTAGGGGTCGCGGTTGTCGTTCAGGTTGGGATGGGCCAGGATGCCGGGCACTTGGCGTGGGTTCTGGCTGTTAATCACGCCGGCACGGGCCAAAATGCCGATGTTGGCATAGATTCGGTTGTCGGTCTCCGTACCGTCTTCGATGTAGAAGCCGTGGCCGATCGATTTCCATCCCACGTTGCGCGCCAGCAACACGCCTTGCGTACCATGGATGGTAATCCAGCGCGTCATCGATTCGTTGATCGAGCTGTCTTTCACGAACGTATCCGCAGGCACCTTGCGGTCCATATGAAAATGCACGGAGTAGCGGCCTTTGAGTCCGCCTTCGCCGAGTTGACGGAATTCGACACCTTGAATTTGTACCTGCTTAAATCCCTGGCGGAAGATCACATGACCGCCAAAGAAGTTGCCGGGATCCGGCGGGAATGACGGATCAACGGTCTGTGAGGTATCGGGACCTGTGTCGCCCTCCGACACGACACGAATGCTACGCGAGAGCAACGCCACCGCGGCGCGAGTCTCGACTTCCGCGCGACCAAGCTTGAGTTTAGTTTGAATGGCGGACGGAATCTTGTAAGTGGTTCCATAGTGCGGGAACTGTACTCCTCCCGCCTGCACCATGCCGTTGTCGAGGACGATGCCACTGATCTTGATTGTCGTGGTCGTGCCATTAGGCGTGACAGTGGACACGATCGCCTCTTCGACGTGGCCGGGCAGATAGTCGGTTGAAGTTATAACAATGTGGTCGCCTTCCTCCCAATCGACCACACCATTCACGTCGAAGGTAGCGCCTTTGGCCGCCAAATTCGTGACCAGCCTGGTCCAACTGGTGCCCGTGTTCTCCGGGTCGGGATCGAGCGCGTCGGTATCGAAGGTGGAACCTTTCTTCCCGAACAGTCGCAGCGTGCCGCCGTACGACACTGCCAAGGTCTTGCGTCCGAAGTAAAACTGGCTGACCGCAAGATCGTCATACTGATAGAAACAATCGTCCACGTCACCCGGAAGTATCTGCGGTGGCTCTAACTGCGACGCCTTTTTGCAGCTCGTGGGATATATCTTCTTCAGGTCGATTTTGTTGGAGGCCCAAATTGCCGAGTCAATGCCGCACATGCCATCGTCGTTGCCATTCGCATCCTCGCAAGGGATGGCGGGAGCATCCTTGGCACCCCACAGGTGAATAGTCACCGGCCCGCCATCAGCCCCGATAGCTTCGTTCGCACTGGGCCCTCCGGCCTGCAGCGTCCCGCCGTTCAACACCAGAATCGATGACGCGTACAGATCCAGCTTGAGGTCCTCGAAAGTCAGAGTTCCGCCCTGGTGGAGGAAGACCCAGTGATATTTGTAGATCCCTGTCCCATTTTTTGCGTCAGCCACGCAAGGCCCCACGACGTGCAAGTCGGAGTTGTAGTCGCCGGCGGGCAGCGATTCAGGCTTCAACGGGTCGGTAATGCCCTTGCCGCAGTAAACGATGGTGTACGGCGGAAGTTTTTCCGCCTTCCTTTGCTGCGCCGCCTCCATCTCGTTGTCGTTATCCATCACCATCTGCGCCGAGGCGATGGCTGGGGAGAATAGTCCTATTAGCAGGATCAGCAGGAACGCCGGCGAGAAGGTCGGCGGGTAAACCCGGCTTGTCGGGTGGATGACCGACGCATCCCTGTTCTCGGATTTCTCGCCCCCGTCCGCCGCCATCCTTGCAGCAGGTGGCTCATGGTTGTAATTGACGAATGGCGAATGAGAGCTCTTAACACGAATCGATGCGAGCAGGTGCGGAGTCATGACGCAGCAGTCTCCTTCAACGATAGCAATGCCAGATCTAATTTAGTTAGGGGCCGGAGATAGAACCTCGACTTCTTGGGTGCGCTTGCTCACGTAACGAGGGTGAGCGAGAGGCGGCGACTCGACGAGCCTTGGCTCTGGAAGGCTAGTTTGGTGCAGGAAGCGCAAGCTGTCAATGCCAAATTGATATATCCTTGAATGCCGAATTTAGGGGAAGCTCCGTATCATCCCGTGAACGGGGCACACCTGCTCTGCGTTCTCCAGTAACCCACTAAACCGGCCACCGGATCTACCCTACCTCGCTGCCGAAGCGGGAACCATCTTCTGCAGTGTTGTAACTACGCTCGACTGGGGAATTATGTACTTGAGGAGTTCTGCATTAGTCTGATGCACAGTACAGGACATCGGGCACCGTCCCATAAATAGCCTTTGGATTTCTATAGGGAGTTGCTGCGCGGAGCGCTCGCTCGCCACTCAAGCAAAACAAGCTTTGAGTGGGCTCTCGGCTTACTCATTTCGGCCGATACTTCGCTCCCAACGCGTTAGGCTCGTAACCGAAGCCACTATTGTGTCCCAGTAATCTTAGACAGTCGTCAACGCGGAGGTTGAAGTTCTGCCGAACTGATTGCAGGTCTGCAGCATTGCTAAAAACGACCTCCACCGACTTTCCAGCATAGATGCTATCTGCAACGAATTTCGACGCGTCAACTGGGGTCGAGTACTCGACCGATTCTGCCGCGTTGATACTGACCACATAAGTCGTGACCGAACGAGGGTCATGATAGGGCAGAGGCATGATTTGACTATACACTCGTGGTTCCTCGACGGTAACGCCGGGGTACCCCATCAAGCCAGTGGCCCTATTTGTCCCATCAATTTATGATCTGTCATCCTGAGCGGAGGTTCGCGCTGTCGGCCGCGGTCCCCGACAAGCGCCGCCGTTGCGGTTGATGGGGTGGCTTTGCGCCAACCGGAGTCGAAAGCCTGCCCTGACCCGAAGCCGAAAGGGATCTGCGGTTCGCCGGCAGCCGACACAAATTGGGTTGAGTCCGAGACCGCAGACGTGTCGACAAACCAGTCCCGCCCTGCGTGACGGAAGAGCTTAGCCCAGTGCGACACGGGGTCCCCGAACGGCGCCGCTTTGATCGGGGCAGACGCCGCCCTTGCGTCTGTTGGGGTGACTTGGCGCCGTTTGGGGCTGAGCGCTGGGTAGGTGTAGTAATGAAACCCGAGTCCCTTCAGGGACGGCACATCGGGCTGCGGTTCCGTAGGCGAACGGTCTGGATCATCACGACCGCCATGCGGCAGGGAGTAGAATGCGAACTCACAATGCCAACCGTGCTGAGAACGGGCCCGTATCGTTTCTATTTTTACAGCCACGAGCCAAACGAGCCGCCGCACGTTCATGTCGACCGCGATGACCTCTCGGCGAAATTCTGGCTCGATCCCGTCGGACTGGCACGGAACTTTGGCTTCGCTGCACGCGAGGTGAATGCGCTAGAATCAATTGTGCAGGCCAATCAGGAATGCCTGCTGTAGGCTTGGAATGGGTATTTTGGCCATAGCGGCAGATGAGCGAGTGGCAGACGTGTCCTTCGATCAGGACGCGCTGAGTGTTCGCTTGAAAGACGGCCGCACCATCTCGGTCCCGCTCGCCTGGTATCCCAGACTCTTCCACGCCAGCGTCGAGCAGCGCCGCAATTGGAAGATTGCCGGAGGCGGCTACGGCATCCACTGGCCCGAGATCGATGAAGATATCAGCACCGAAGGGCTGCTGCGCGGAGCGCCCGCTCCCAGGCGCACTCAACAAAAGTAGTTTCCAGCGGGCCGCGCTTCAGCGGCGAGGATCCAGTCCCGCCCTGCGGGACGGAAGAGCTTAGCCCAGTGCTTCAGCGCTGGGTAGGACAGTTAGATACACCCGAGTCCCTTCAGGGACGGCACACTCCATATCCGCAACAATTAATCACCAAGTTAGCCAAAGGACGGCAAACCTGGGGCCACCAGGCATCTGTTTCACAAATCAGAGAACAACGTATAAATATCGAGCGAGGACCCTAAGCTTGCTTCACTTTCGGGAGGGTCATAGTCCGGCTCGCTTGAGTCGGAGCCCATCTCGTGATACACCTCTCGTAAGCGATCCTCTTGAGCCGAAGCTGCGGACACAACTTCCTCTATTTGTTTATTTCGCTCGGGGAAAAATGGTACTAGTCTAGCACATTGAGAGCTTGTACCAGCAGCAGCATACGCACCGCTTCTTCCAATATTTCGTCAGCATCATCACTATCGAATTCAAAAGCCGATTCTTGTTTAACTATCTGTAGGAGTTGCTCTAAATCGCCAACATAATTTCTAGGAAATCCTAGCTGTCTTAAGTATCGCGGTTCATTTTCTCCGATCAAAGCGGTTAACCTCGTCCACTCGAGAAATGCGACTCCGTCCAGAGGTGTGCTTCGGTCAGCCATACTGGACTTAACTTCGCCATACGCATTCATCCATGACGGTGCAATCGCCGGCGCTACGGGCAAGGTATCAGAAAGGATGCTGGCGTCGAAGAATTCGTGCAGTTGGGCTTCCGTCAGCAACGTCTTCTGTTGGTCCCACTTTGCACGCGCTTGCTCACAACAGTCACTGATAATGCGGCAAATCATCTCTTTTGGGTCTGGGCCCGCATCGACGACAGCGCTTCTCAAAACCCGAAGGAGCGCCGCGATCTTGTCCGGGGTTGAAACCTTTACCAGCTCGACGCAGCGAGACCGAATGGCGGCCCAACTCGTCGCATCCTTTAAAAGCGGCAAGTGCCGCTCGCCCTTTGCACCACCCGCCTGAGATAACGCAAGTTTAATGCCCTCTAGATTCGCCATCTGAAGAAAACGGAGTCGAAGTGACTGATCTTGGCTCAGTTCGTCAATAACCAGGTCACGATAGCTGGGATGGATCCACTGAACCGTCAGAGAGAAAGGCAGTACTACTATGGGATTAGACATATTTGATAAATGCCTCGGACAGCTCCTCTATCACGCAGTCGAACGGCAGCTTCTCCAGATCAGGCATGAGACGTTCATAACCTTCTCTTAGACTTTGAATGTCAGGCATGTGTCCTTGTTCTAGAAGGCCTATCAATACCCACTTATGTTGCAACGGCAGAGCCCGGTAAGACTTCACCATTCTTTCTGTTGGGTTTCGTAGCGCTTCGTGAATCTCTTGCCGAATCATTTGGTCCTTCGACTTACCCGATCGCACACTAGCTACCAGTGCCGGCAAACTTTCTTGGACGAACCTGCGAATGCGTTCTGGGGTGAAGGACCCATCAGTAACGATAAGCTTTACGTGGGATTTCAAGACCTCTTTTGCTTCCATGTCGAGGTTAGCCGCTCGCGCATGACGATACAAGATGAGAGCTTTTTCTAATTCGGATAACTTAGCGGCATTAACCAGAACAGCCGCAGAATCTGGGATAGTCGCCGCCTTACCTTGTAGGTCCATTTCGCGGCGAGCCCTCTCGAAAATGTGCTTCCGACTTGTCCACATTAGCCAGTGTCTGTCGTCCAACGTGCCTAGCTAGCACGCGATCAAGTTGCTTTTCCCATTTTGCGCCCATCGTGGGGTCATATTCTGTGCGACCAAAGGTGTCATCGGCGACAAACACCTG
>Ga0182030_10026977_pt1 | contig 10362 bp, 11 predicted proteins | sample 812S3MmetaG_FD_121299 | JGI IMG/M metagenome (GOLD analysis project Ga0182030, IMG submission 121299) | Permafrost microbial communities from Stordalen Mire, Sweden - 812S3M metaG (Illumina Assembly) | ecosystem: Environmental > Terrestrial > Soil > Wetlands > Permafrost | place: Sweden... | reverse complement strand
TTTCTCAAAAAAACCGGTGACCGACTTGCCAGCGAATGGCCGCGGTCACCGGTGGGGACAAACAAAATATTGCAATATGCGATTATATTATTGCAATCCGCGATTGATGTCAAGAGGAAAATTAAAGGCAGTACAATAGGGGTTCCCGAGCCGCCATGGATCCCCTCACCCACACTGCTACCGGGCTGTTTTTGAGCCGGATCGGGCTGAAGCGCTGGACGCCCCTCGCCACGCCGATTCTGCTGCTGGCGGCCAACGCGCCCGATATCGACATCGTCACCTCGGCCGGCGGACCGCTGAGCTACCTGCATTATCACCGCCATCTGACGCATTCGCTGGCGGCCATGCCGGTGGTGGCGATCCTGACCGTGGCGTTAGTACGGGTGGTGAGCCGAAAAACGATTCACTGGACCGGCGCTTTCTTCGCGGCGCTGATCGCGGTGGCGACGCACCTGCTGCTGGATCTCACCAACACCTACGGAATCCGCCTGTTCCTGCCCTTTTCGGCGCGGTGGCTGCGGCTCGACCTCGTCAACATCTTCGACCTGTGGATCTGGGGAGTGTTTCTGTTGTGTATTGCCGCGCCATTTCTGGGGCGGCTGGTGGGTTCGGAGATAGCCTCGCGCAGCGGTCCACAGCCGCTCCACGGGCGCGGCTTCGCGTGGCTGGCCCTGGTCTTCCTGCTGCTGTACACGTGCGGCCGCGGAGTGTTGCACGGGCGCGCGGTGTCGGAATTGGAAGCGCGCATTTATGAAGATTCGGCGCCGCTGCGCAGCCTGGCCGTACCCGGTGCGGCCAATCCCTGGCGTTGGAAGGGCATCGTAGAGACCGGCGATTTCTATGCCGTGGGCGATGTCGATCTGCTGGGCGAATTCGACCCCACGCACGCCACGGTGTACCGCAAACCTGCGCCCGATCCGGCCATCCAGGCGGCCGCGCGGCTGCCCGCGTTCCAGGAATTCCTGCGGTTCTCGCAGGTCCCGTTGTGGCGCGTGTCGCCGGCGTCCGACCTGGAAAACGGCAAAACGGTGGAAGCCATCGATTTGCGTTTCGGCAGTCCGCCGGCGCGGGCGTTCCTGGTGAGCGCGACATTCGATTCCAATCTGCGGCCGGTGAGCAGTACGTTCCAATTCGGGCTGAGCGGACAGAGATAGGGTTTAATCCGCTTCCCTTTGAGGCGATCCACGTATTTCAAAGTGGCATGGCAAGGCTCAGACTGGAAGCGTGACAACCGATATGACTGTAGTCCTGGACCGGGAGCAACTCCGCGAAGTAACGCTCGAAGACGAGGACCTGATGCGGCAGCTCTTGGCGGCGCTGATTGAAGACACCGAACGGCAGATGCCGCTGCTGGAGAAGGCCATCCGGGACACCGACATCGAGCAGTGCGCGCGGCTGGCGCATTATTGCAAAGGCGCCTGCGCTAATGTGGGGGCCAAAGCGGCGGCGGAGGTGCTGGCGCGGCTCGAGCGGAACGCCAAGGTGGGAGAGATGGGGGAATGCAGCACGCAACTGCTAGCTCTGGCACAGGAAGTGGATCGCCTCCGGGCGGAAGAGATCTAGCGGGCGCGGCTTCGCCGCAAGCGGTCGGCTTTTGAATCCCTGACGGAGTCATCTGCGAAGTAACGTAGGGCAACACTTTCGCCCGTTCACCGCTACCTGGCGAGAGCTTCGGAGGTGGGGCAGGCGGTGCCGCCTGTCCGGACAGCATCGAGGGCAGGCGAGCACCGCCTGCCCCACCTCGGGCCTCATCACAAATTCCGCGACATCGGGACTTGGGAGAAAAGAGCTAAGAAGCCGCGAAAAAATATCCTGTGCCCTCAGACCCAACCGCTTGCTCCCGCGCGCGGCTCGGCATGCGCATTTGACAGAGCCGGGCCCAGAGGGCACCCCGTTAGGGAGCGATTGCGCATGTTCGAGACATTTGGTCAGCTTATTGTTTCGCGGCACGTAATAGAGCTTTGATGCCGTCGGCGCAAAGGGCGGCGGCGTGCTTGGATTCGGCCGGCAGTCCACCCACAGCTTCGTCGATCGCAGCCGGAAGGAACCCGGCGAGCTCCGCGCGCGTCTTGCCGGCGATCCATTCCGTCAGCGCCGAGCCTGCCGCAATGCTCGCCGTACATCCGCGCACTTTGTAGCGTACTTCCCGCGCGATTCCGTCCTCGAAACGTACCGAGAGTCGCAAAATATCCCCACAGGCCGGATTGGAAACGTCCACCGTGACGGCGGGCGGCGGAAGTTCGCCGACATTGCGGGGATTCTGAAAGTGCTCGAGCAGGGCCTGGGAGTACATGCAGGTCCTATTCTATGCCCGATCCATTGCCATGAGACCGTACGCCGGGTGAGAGACGCCACGTTCGCGATCGACTTTGACGGCCCCCACTCGGATCGCTCCGGCTGCAAATGAAGCGCGAGACGGAAGAGATCTTCAAGAGCGCCGGTGTCCGCCTGTGAGAATCTGGCGGTGGTGCACTGCAAAGGCAACTGCATTCTTGCAGCCTGTGCCCATCCTATACGATGAGAGTTTCTGTTGCACAATATGGACATGCTTCAAGTCGTCGCGGGCATTCTCGAGCGTGAAGGGCGCATCCTCATCTGCCGGCGCACGGCAGCCCAGTCGCATCCCTTGAAATGGGAATTTCCCGGCGGCAAAGTGGAACGTCACGAAACTTTGCCGCAGGCTCTGGCGCGTGAACTAGCCGAGGAACTGGATGTGCACAGCATCTCCTGCGAGGAAATGACTCGCTACGAGTATACCTACTCGGGAAAACACCCCATCCGGCTGATCTTTTTCCGGGTGACGGAGTTCGAGGACGAACCGCGCAACGTCATCTTCGAAGAGATGCGCTGGGAGCCGCGCCAATACCTGGCGGGGTTCGACTTCGTGGAGGGCGATATCGAGTTTCTGCGCGGGATTTCCTCGGGACTGTACTGACTATACTGGTGCTATGGCAACTGCTCTTAGATTAGTGGATCCATCGGAAAATGAATTCCTGGCCAGCTTGGAAGCGCGGGCCAAACAGGCCAATCCTTTCTTTCGCGCCATGGCGCACCGGCCCGAGGTACTGAAGAATTTCCCGCCGCTCTATACCGCGATAGTCGGTCCCGGCTCGGTGGCGCGCCGCGTCAAAGTCCTGGTGTATCTGGCCTGTTCTTACGCCAATACGTGCGCCTTCTGCATCGCCAGCAACTTGCCGGGCGCGCGCAAGGCAGGGATTACGGAAGAAGAGATTCGCGCCGTGGAGAGCGAACGGGACGACCTGTTCGCGCCGGCGGAACGGGCGGCCATCGCGTATGCCCGCGAGCTGACGAGGACGGCGCACGCCACAGCGACCCGCGAGGAGTTAAGGGCGCATTACACCGACGAGCAGGTGGTGGAAATCACACTCGTGGTGGGCATGTCGAACTTGAACAATCGATTTAATAACGCGCTTGGGATTTTGCCGGATAAGTAGCCAATGTGGGGCAGACTTCAGAGGCACTTGCAAAATCAGGTATTGAACCCGCTCCCTCACGGTCGCGGCTCGGTAAGTGCTTGCCTTTCAACGTGGCTTTTCCGAGCCGCGCGCGCAAGCAAGCGGTTTCTTCGAATTTTGCAAGTTCCTCTTCAGCCTGCCCCACAATGAGACGTTTCTATGTCCATTTTGAGTGGTATCCATCCCGTGGCCGAGGCCCTTCGGTCGAATCATCCGCTGGATCGCGTTCTGGTGGCACAAGGCGCCGGCGGACCCCGCTTGCAGGAAATCATCGACCTGGCGCGCCGCGCTTCGGTGACCGTCCGCTTCGAACCGAGGGCCGCTTTGGACCGCCTGGCGGGCACTTCGGCCCATCAGGGAGTAGTCGCCATGGGAGCCGCGAAGCAGTACGCGGCACTCGATGAGGTCTCCGCCTCCGACCTGGTGGTGGTGCTCGACGGCGTCGAGGACCCGCACAACCTGGGGGCCATCATCCGCACCGCCCATGCGGCCGGAGCGGGCGGGATCGTCATCCCGGAACGGCGCGCGGCGGGGATTACCGACGTGGTGGGAAAGGCCGCCGCGGGCGCGCTGGAGCATCTGCCGGTGACGCGCGTGACCAATATCAATCGCACCCTGGATGAGCTCAAGGAAAGCGGCCACTGGATCTATGGCCTGGACGAGCGCGGCACCGAAGATTACGACCATGTGGAGTATTCCCTGCCCACCGTGCTGGTGCTGGGCGGTGAAGGCAAAGGGCTGCACGAACAGGTGCGCAAACATTGCGACGTGCTGGTGCGCATTCCCATGGCGGGCAAAATCTCGTCGCTGAACGTCTCGGTGGCGGCCGGAGTAGTACTGTTCGAATGGCGGAGGCGACGTTTGAAGCGGTAGTGCAGTAAAATCGAGTTCTATGCGCCGCACATTGTCGATATTGCTGTTGGCGGCCGCCATCCCCGTTTGGGCCGCGCACCCGGTGCGCGCGCGACACGGCATGGTGGTCACGGTGGAGCCGCACGCTACCGCCGTCGGAGTCGGGATTCTGCAGGCCGGTGGAAACGCCGTGGATGCCGCGGTCGCGGTGGGCTTCGCGCTCGCCGTCACGCACCCCGGCGCGGGCAATCTCGGCGGCGGCGGATTCATGCTCCTGCGAATGGCCGATGGGCGCACCACGTTTATCGATTTCCGCGAGCGCGCGCCTCTGGCAGCAACGCGCAATATGTATGTGGATGCCGCAGGCAAGGCGACGCGGGAAAGCATGGTGGGCTATCGGGCCTCGGGCGTGCCGGGCACGGTGCGCGGGATGGAATACGCCTGGCAGAAATTCGGAACGAAGAAGTGGGACGAACTGGTGGGGCCGGCGGCGGAGCTGGCATCCAAAGGCTACGCGCTCACCGACGCCGAGGCGACTTCCATGCAGGGCGCTGCCCGCGGCCTCAGTCCGTATCCCGATTCGAACCGCATTTTCCTGCGCGGCGGAAAATACTACGAGATGGGCGACACCTTCGTGCAGGCCGATCTGGGGCGCGTCCTGGAGCGCATGGCACGGCTGGGCGCCAAGGATTTCTACGAAGGCGAGACCGCCGCGCTGCTCGCCAAAGACCAGAAGGAGCACGGCGGCCTCATTACCCTGGAAGACCTGAAGAGTTACAAGGCCATCGAACGCAAGCCGCTGACCGGCAAGTATCGCGGCTACGACATCATCACCGCGCCCCCGCCCAGTTCCGGTGGCGTCGGGATCCTGCAGATGCTGGGCGTGTTGGAAGGAACCGGCTTCGAAAAAGCCGGCGCCGGGTCGGCCACGGCGGTCCACTATATGACGGAAGCCATGCGGCATTTCTTCGCCGACCGGTCTGAGAACCTGGGCGACCCGGATTTCGTAAAGGTCCCGGTGACCGCCATGCTGGACCCCAAGTACATCCTGAAAATCCGCGGCTCGATCGACGCGGAGAAAGCCACTCCGAGCAGTCAAGTGAAGGGGACGGTGTTCCACGGGCACGAATCGGAACAGACCACCCACTACTCCATCGCGGATTCGCAGGGCAACGTGGTGTCGGTGACTTACACGCTGAACGACCAGTACGGCAATAAGATCACGGCCGCGGGGCTGGGCTTCCTGCTCAACAACGAAATGGGCGACTTCACGTCACAACCGGGAGTGGCCGACGCCTCGGGCCGCATTCTGGGTGAAGCCGACGCGATTGCGCCGCGCAAGACGCCGCTCTCTTCCATGACCCCGACGATCGTGCTCCACAATGGCAAGCCGTTTCTGATTCTGGGGTCGCCGGGCAGCCAGACCATCATCAATACGGTGCTCGAAGTGATGGTAAACGTGATCGACTGGAAAATGAACGTGCAGGACGCCGTGAACTGGCCGCGCTTCCATCATGCGTGGATGCCGGACGTGCTGCAGATGGAGCCGGGATACTCGCCGGACACCATCGCGATATTGGAGAAGTGGGGTTATACGGTGAGGTCCGGGGCAAGGCAGGGCGACTGCGCGGCCATCCTGTTCACCGACGGATGGCTCGAGGGCGCTGCCGATCCGCGCACCGGCGGATTGGCGGAAGGATATTGATCAGCAGATGAATCACGTACTGTCGACGCACCTGTTCCTGAACCACCGGCTCACATCGGCGTTGCTGACCAGAATCCAGGCGCTGGGCATTCCCGCCGTGGAACTTTTCTGCGCGCGCCAGCACCTGGACTACCATGACAAGGCGCAGATCGCCGAGCTGGGCCACTGGTTTCGCGACTCGGACTTGAAGCTGCACTCGCTGCACTCGCCGATGTTCAACGACGAGATCTGGGGACGCTCCGGGCCGCACGCCGTGATTACCATTACGGAGCCGGTGAAATCCAAGCGCCTGCCCATGGTGGACGAGATCAAGCGGGCGCTGGAAATCGCCGAGACGATTCCGTTCCGCTACCTGATCCAGCACATGGGAGTGCCCGGCGAGGAGTTCGACATGTATAAGTTCGATGCGGCGTTCTCGGCCATCGAACAGTTGAGCCTCTTCGCGCGCCAGCGGGGGGTGGAAATCCTGCTGGAGAATATTCCCAACGACCTGTCCTCCGCCTCGCGGCTGCAGACGTTCCAGGAACTGACCCACGTGGGCCTGAATTATTGCTTCGATACCGGCCACGCCAACCTGGGCAAGGGAGTGGAGGCGGAGTTCCAGTTGATGAAGCCGCGGATCCGCTCCACCCACGTGCACGACAATAACGGCAAGGACGATGCTCACATTATGCCGTTGCTGGGGACCGGTGGCACCATCGACTGGAAGAACACCATGCAACTGCTGCGCAGCGGGCAGGACCAGTTTCCGCTGCTGCTGGAATTGAAGGACCAAAACGACCGGGCGCATCCGCTGGACAGCGTTTTGGAAATTTTCGACCGGCTGGAAAACCTCTAAACATGATTCCGCGAATTTCAATTTCTCAAGCCGGCCAGCACGCCGGCGAAACCGTGCAGATAGCCGGCTGGCTCTACAATCTGCGCCGCTCCGGCAAGATCGCGTTTCCGATTGTCCGCGACGGCTCCGGCACCATGCAGTGCGTAGCCGTGAAGAGCGCGCTGCCCGAAGAACTGTTCGAGACCATCAAGAATCTCACTCAGGAATCCTCCCTCATAGTGACCGGAAAACTGCGCGCCGAACAGCGCGCGATGGGCGGCGTCGAAATGGACGTGGAGAGCCTGGAAGTACTGCAGCGCGTGCCGGAATCGGACCCGTACCCGATTACGCCGAAGGACCACGGCACCGATTTCCTGATGGATCATCGCCACCTGTGGCTGCGCAGCCAGCGGCAGCACGCCATCATACGGGTGCGCCACGAGATCATCAAAGCGGTGCGCGATTATTTCGATTCGCACGGCTTCACCCTGGTGGATACGCCCATCTTCACGCCGGCGGCCTGCGAAGGGACCACGACGCTGTTCGAAGTGGATTACTTCGAGGATGAAAAGGCCTACCTGACGCAATCGGGGCAGCTCTATAACGAAGCTACGGCCATGGCGTTCGGCAAGGTGTACTGCTTCGGGCCGACGTTCCGCGCGGAGAAATCGAAGACGCGGCGCCATCTGACGGAGTTCTGGATGGTGGAACCGGAGATGGCTTTCGCCGGGCTGGAAGACGTGAAGCGCGTGGCCGAAGAGATGCTGATATTCATCGTGGGCCGCGTGCTGGAGAACCGGCGCGAAGAATTGAAACGGCTGGAGCGCGATGTTACTAAGTTGGAGGCTATCCAGTCGCCGTTCGGACGGATGAGTTATGACGATGCCGTGAAGCTGCTGCAATCGAAGGGCAGCGAGATTCAGTGGGGCGGCGATTTCGGGGGCACCGATGAGACACTACTCACCCAAGACCAGCAGCGTCCGCTGATGGTGGATCGCTACCCGACGGCCATCAAGGCATTCTATTTCGAACCGGATCCGGAACGGCCGGATGTGGTGCTGGGCGTGGACGTGCTGGCGCCGGAAGGGTACGGCGAGATCATCGGCGGCGGCCAGCGCATCCACGATCCGGAGCTGCTGTTGAAGCGGATTGAGGAGCACAAGCTGCCGAAGGAAGCCTTCAACTGGTATATCGATCTGCGTAAGTACGGTACAGTGCCGCATGGCGGTTTCGGCATGGGAATCGAGCGCTGTGTGGCGTGGATCTGCGGGCTGGAACATATTCGCGAGACGATTGCGTTTCCGAGGATGTTATATAGGTTGCGGCCGTAAGATTAATGGCCACGGATGAACACGGATTAACACGGATAAAACGACTTCTTATGTTTTCTTATCCGTGTTTATCCGTGTTCATCCGTGGCTAATTGTCTTGCCTTTTTATGCCACATTCACAGATCGCCATTATCGGGGCGCCGCTGGACCTCGGACAGGGACGGCGCGGCGTCGATATGGGGCCTTCGGCGCTACGCGTCGCCAGCCTCAATGCGCGCTTGAAATCGCTGGGGTATGAGGTGGAGGACCTGGGAAATATCGCCGTCGAACAGGCCGAGGCGTGGCCCGAGGGCGATCCGCAAGCCAAATACCTGGCGCAGATCGCCGCGGCGTGCGATCAGCTCGCGTCGCAGGTGGAGGACGCACTTGCGCGCGGCGCGATGCCCCTGGTATTGGGCGGCGATCACTCCGTCGCCATCGGTACGGTGAGCGGCATCTCGCGGCATTTCCGGGAGCGGAACCAACAGGTGGGGCTCATCTGGCTGGACGCTCACGCCGACATGAACACGCCGGAGACCAGCCCCAGCGGCAATATCCACGGGATGCCGCTGGCCTGCCTGGTGGGGATGGGACCGGCCGAACTGGTGGACCTGATGGGCTACCGCCCCAAGATCGCGGCGCAGAACACGGTGATCGTGGGGCTCCGCGAGGTGGATATGACGGAGCGGCCGCAGGTGCGCCAATCGGGCGTCCGCGCCTTCACCATGCGCGATATCGACGAGCGCGGGCTGCGCGCGGTGATGGAAGAGGCTATCCGCGCGGCCTCGGACGGGACGGCGGGGTTCCACTGCTCGCTCGACATGGACTTCGTCGACCCCAAGGACGCTCCGGGCGTGGGCACGGCGGTGCGCGGTGGGGCCACCTATCGCGAGGCGCATTTGGCCATGGAAATGATATGCGATTCGCGGCGCATGACGTCGATGGAAGTGGTGGAAGTAAATCCCGTGCTCGACGAGGCTAACCGCACGGCCGACCTGGCGGTACAGCTGATCATGTCCGGATTAGGAAAACGAATTCTATGAAACTACGGGTAGCCGTGGTGTATGGCGGCCGCAGCGGCGAGCACGAAGTGTCGGTCCGCTCGGCGAGGGCCGTCCTGGACGGGATGGACCCGGCCAAATACGAGAAGATCGAGTACTTTATCGATAAAGATGGCAAGTGGAGCCCCCACGCGATCGGGCCCGAACCGGGGGCGCATCCCGAAATCGACGTGGTGTTTCCGGTGCTGCATGGGACTTTCGGCGAGGACGGCACGATCCAGGGCCTGTTCGAACTGGCCGACCTGCCGTATGTGGGCGCGGGCGTGCTGGGATCCTCCGTTTCCATGGACAAGGAGATGATGAAACGTGTCTGTGCGGAACGAATGTTGCCGATTGTAGACTACGTCACCGTCACGCGGGAGAAGCCCGACCTGGAAAAGATCTGCGAGCACCTGCCGTTTCCTATGTTCGTGAAGCCCGCGAACCTGGGCTCGTCGGTGGGAATCTCGAAGGCGCACGACGCGCGGGAACTGGAGGCGGCCGTGGCGTTGGCCGCGCAATACGACCGCAAAGTGATCGTGGAGCGCGCGATTGTGGGCCGCGAACTGGAGTGTGCCGTGCTGGGGAACGATCGGCCGGTGGCTTCCCTGCCCTGCGAGATTCTGCCCTCGCGGGAATTCTACGACTACGACGATAAGTACCTGCTGGATCGTGCCGGGACGAAGGTGCCGGCGGACCTGCCCGCGGAGAAGACGGAGGAACTGCGCCGCCTGGCGGTGGAGTGCTTTCGCGCGGTGGAGTGCGAAGGAATGGGGCGCGTCGATTTTCTACTGGAAGAGAGCACCGGTAAGTTGTATATCAACGAGATCAATACCATCCCCGGGTTTACGTCGATCAGCATGTACCCCAAGATGTGGGAAGCGAGCGGCATGGGGTTCGCGGCGTTGATCGATCGGCTGATCGAACTGGCGCTGGAGCGGCAGGAGCGGAAAAAGGCGACTAAGTTCACGAGATAGGAGTGGGTCGAACGTGGCGCAGACGCTTTTGTCTGCCGCGCCGAGACTCTGGACTCCTGATCTCGCCCGCAATTTCGGTTGGCCCGGGGAAATAAGGTGAGCCACTTCGGGCCGCCACTCGCTGGCGAGCGTTTCGAAGGTGGGGCAGACTTCAGTCTGCGGCGGGCTTCAGCCCGCCCTCCTGC
>Ga0182030_10026976_pt1 | contig 10362 bp, 9 predicted proteins | sample 812S3MmetaG_FD_121299 | JGI IMG/M metagenome (GOLD analysis project Ga0182030, IMG submission 121299) | Permafrost microbial communities from Stordalen Mire, Sweden - 812S3M metaG (Illumina Assembly) | ecosystem: Environmental > Terrestrial > Soil > Wetlands > Permafrost | place: Sweden... | reverse complement strand
TAGAAAAATTCTTTGCGAACATCAATCAAAAGCACCATTCGGAATTGAAGTCTCTACTTAGCTTGAAGTTCCAATTCTTTGATAAAAACAGTCCACTAATTTATCCCTTGTGAAGTATAGTATTTAATGGCTGGTCAAAACATGTGCGGTTTCGGTGATAGATGGGCTTGCCTCTGCATTCCAGATCAGGCGCTCGAGGTCTTTTCTACTCTTAATGATACTAGCCCGGTATTGACTTACTTGTTGCCAATTGTTTTCGAGCGGACTCTTCCTTTCGGGAATGGCACTCCATAAGATTTCTTTTTCAGGGCTCACGATAAATAATTTACTATAACCGCCGCTCATGCACACAAATATGGAATGATCCGGCAACTCCTCCACATTACCGCCGGCAATAAAGTTATGCATTGAATTTAAATGCTCACTGGAGCCTTCAGTTGTGCAGTCATATTCCCATATCTTTTTCAGGCCTTCACTTGCTGTCTCCGGCTCTTCCATCAGCATGACCTTGGGGAGACCAGTGGAATCGCACGAATTATTGTTGAATAAGTATAAGTAGCCATTTTCAGACAGCTTGCAGGCATGCTGGCCGCAAAACAAATCATCGTTCGTTTTCGATGCACCGGGTTTATACTTCACACCGTATGTGTTGATCACCGTCCCTTCAGGGTATTTTACTTTAATGATTCGATTTATGTTCTTGAAACTTATATAGATATTATTGTGTTTTTCATCGAAATAAAATGAGTTTTCATGCACATCAATATCATGGCTGCCATTTTGCGGAACAAAGTACCTGAGATCTGATTGGGCAAAATATTCTGAAGACTTCCAAGACCAGGCCACAGTACCTTGCTCATCATATTCTATCAGCGTTCCAAATTGCATTTTTCTGAACGGAACATCATTGTTATTCCCGGCAAGGCTATTGTGTTTAGATGAATATATTGAATGCGCCCATACTGCTGAATCCTCGCCAAGTACCATGTAGTGACCATTAGATAACTTCGTGAACTCATGATTATAGTTCTCTGAAATCTCTCCGTTTACAATGCCTTTTGTCGGGGCCTTCCACAAAACATCACCATTATAATTTATCTCATATGGTGGATCGTACATTAATGTAATAGTGCCCTGTGGTGAAATCTTAAGATCCCTGGGAGTTATGGACCGGCCCTCTATTTCCGGCAGATACCATACCGGGTTGCCATCCATGTCATAGAGGGTTTTGTTGTCATCGAGAAAAACATAGCCATGTGTAAATTTCAAAGCGGGCTGTATGATCTTCAGCCGTGTGATACTTGTATCTACCGCTGGTATTATGCCAGTACTAAAGTGAAAAAATGCTGTTACTTTGTTACCAGCTTCCCCAAAATTATACACCGCGCGCCAGGTATACTGGCTGCCAAAGGACGGAACTTCACCTATTATTTTGTTAGTAGCACTATGAATGGTCTTTACTATGTTTTCTTTGAAACACTCTTCAGTGCTGTAGCTACCTTTTGCAATTTCAAGGGTGTAATCCAGAATTTTGTTGTTCGGCGGAAAAGAAAAGCCTATCAACCTGTAATTTAATACGCTCTGCTCTTTGGGTAATATCTGTGCTTTAAGAGTAAAAGACAGCACTAATAAAAGGAACGATAACAAACATAGGCGGTGCATAAAATGAATTTTCACGTAGAGTCATGAAAATGATAGATTTGATTATAAACTTAAAAAGATATTGTCACGCTTCTGTCTGATTGGGGGTGAAACTGATGTTTGTTGAAGAGTTTGAAATGATTACATGCATTATGTACTTGATTAGTGCCGCCCCCGCTATTCATAAATAACGATTAAATCGCTTAATTTTAAAGGAGAAATGTCCAGAGCCAGGTTCGTATTATTTTGTTTAGCAACTGCATTGTTTATTGGTGTGGTTAGTGCATCTTTTTCTGTTAAAAATGATAATCAGGCTTACCAGGAGACGTATACTAATTCTGTAAGTAATTTTGAAGCCCGACAGGCAGTCTTACTTGATAAAATCGAGAAAGCAGATATCTCCTCTGAAAAAGATATAGCAGGTATTAAAAATGAAATAGAATTAGCCAGGCTACAACTCAAGAATATCGATTTCTGGCTTCGGTATTTTGAACCAATTGCGTATAAGAAAATAAATGGGCCGCTGCCGGTAGAATGGGAGAATGAGGTGTTTGAAAAATTTGAAAAGCCATATAAGAGAGAAGGCGCAGGCATCACATTAGCCGAACTGTACCTTAATAAGAAAGGTGCTACTAAAGATTCACTCATTCAATTGATCCTGCTATCAATAGACGCAATAAAAATATTCCGCCAGGACTCTATAACCCATCAGTTAGAAACCTCTGATCACTTTTTTCTCTGCAACAGGTTGTATTTACTAAACCTGGCATCTATTTACACGACTGGTTTTGAATGCCCCAACAATGGTAATATAATACCCGAGCTACGCTCGATGGCGGCAGGGGTATTGCGTATTTATATAAGCTATAATGAAAGTTTCAAAGCTGTGCCTTTAACAAGCGAGTACCTGGCCCTTTACAATAAAACCATAGATTTCATTAACAGCCAGCCAACGGATTTTGCCCGCTTTGACCATTTTAGCTTTATAAAGAACTATGTAAATCCGCTGTTCGCACTCAATCAAAAAATGATACAGGAGTATGAGGTTGTTTCCGGCAGCTTTAGTGACTATACGCTTAATAATAGCTGCAATTCTATTTTTGACAAATCGCTTTATATGCCTCAAAACACTAAGGGGATATATTCCCTGGTGGATGATACAGATATACTGGATGAAATACGGACCGTAGGTAAACTGCTCTTTTACGACCCAATATTATCAGGTAATAATTCAAGAAGCTGTGCATCATGCCATAAGCCGAAAGAATACTTTACAGATACCTCCGTTTCTACCGCATTTAATTTTGACCATCAAAACAGATTGCCGAGAAATACGCCCACACTTATTGATGTGGTATATAATCATCTCATTATGCTTGATGGCAAACATATTTCATTGCAAAACCAGGGCAAAGGAGTAATGACCAATAAGGATGAAATGAACGGTAATGAAAAAGAAATAATAGAGAAGGTATTGAGCTGTAAGACCTATAAAAATGCGTTCAAGAAATTTATTAAATACACACCAGAAGAAAAAGGGATTAACATAGATCATATCGTTTCCGCTATTACCTATTATTACAAAGACTTCAGCAATTACTATTCCCCATTTGATGATGCTATGAACCACGACCAACCATTGAGTAAAGAGGCTACTAACGGGTTCAACTTATTTATGAGCAAGGCCCAATGCGCTACCTGCCATTACGTTCCACAATTTAATGGGGTGCCTCCACCCTACATCAGCTCCGAATTTGAAGTGTTGGGCGTTCCGGAAGATACTTCTTATAGTAAGCTAAGTGGAGATAAAGGAAGGTACGAGGTAAACCCCGCCTTTGAAACGATGGGGTCATTCAGAACGGGAAGCATCAGGAATGCCCAATTTACAAAGCCATATATGCACAATGGTATTTTTTATAATCTTGATGACGTAATAGACTTTTATGACGCCGGTGGCGGAGCAGGCAGGAAACTAAAAATAGCAAACCAAACACTATCCGCGGACTCCCTGAAGCTGACTACCGTGGAAAAAAAAGAGCTGATTGCTTTTATCCATTCCTTAAACGAAAATGTTATCTTTGAAGTAACTCCCGATGAATTACCTTCTTCATCAAATAAAGCGTTGAACGCCAGAAAAGTGGGAGGTGAATATTAACTGGCTGAGTAAAATTTTCAAAATTACATGAAATACACCTGCATCCTAATAACCGCACTGATTTGCCTGTTGTCTTTTCAGTGCGCTACGAGGCATAAAGTGGCTTACCGCATACCGCCCAACTATCCTGAAGACAAGCGCGAACAACTAGTAGCTACGCTTGATAAAGGGCAGGAGCTTTATAAAATAAACTGCTCTGAGTGCCATGGTATTTTCACACAGGCAAAAGACCATGTACCTGATTTTACAATTACGCAAATTGACAATTACAACCTGATGTTTATGCGGCGTGACCCGAGGAACCATGCGGTAAGTAAAAAAATGTCGCCAGACCAGATGAATGCTGTCGTTACTTTTCTCAAGTACAAAAAGACGGACACTACTGGTAGTAAAAAAAAGAAAGCCTAGAGAATTTCAGGAACCTGGTGTCCGATCCGTTATTGGCATATATTCAAATGATCTAAGCTATATTTTTCCGAGCCCGTGCGTTTAAAAAACGGACTACAAAACAATTGTCGCTTTTACGGTACATGAAGCTGCCGCCGAGCTGCTGCGAGAGACTCTTAATAATGGTCATACCGAGGCTGCCGACGGTTTCCACTTCATAGTCCAGGGCAAGGCCGGGGCCATTATCGCAATATTCGAGGGTGTATTCATTGCCCTTCAGGCTTATATTCAGCGTTGTTTTTACTTCCCGGGTATTATGCCAGGCGTATTTATAGGAGTTGGTCATCAGCTCGTTGAGCACGAGGCCGAGTGGCAATGCTGTATCTATATCAAACCACGTTTCAGGGATGTCATTTTGCAGATTTATCTCCTGGCCGGGTTTTAGATATACCGACGAAACCTGGTGCAGCAATTCTTTGGCAAATGCCGAAAATTCTATAGCAGTAAGTTGGTCAGCTTTGTATAAATGCTGATGGATGAGGGCTATGGAACTGATCCTGCTGATGCCTTCCTCTAAGGACACTACAGCAGATTCGTCGGTAACATTCTTAAGTTGTAGCTGCAGCAGCGTACTGATCACCTGTAGGTTATTTTTTACACGGTGGTGTATCTCCTTCATCAGCACCTCAATGGCTCTTTTGCTTTTACGGGTGTAGTATAAAAAGTAAACAGACCCACCGGCAACCAAGAGGAGTAATATAGCCCCGCATATCAGCCACCTTTTTTGGTTCTTCTGCTTTATTATTTCCGCTTTGGCTAAAATGTCTTTTTTCTCCTGTGCGTCTTTCTCTGCAAGTTCTTTCTTCTCAAAGTCATAAGTCATCTGCATGGTTATCATCTTTTCACCTCTTTCTTTCGAATAGACGGAGTCTTTCATGATTATGTAATTATCTGCGCAATCCGCTGCCCTCTTATAATCTCCCGTTAGCTTATAAGCTTCTTCAAGCATATGGTAACATCCTGTTGCCTCTTTAGAGGCCCTGATCTGCAAACTCAGCGCGAGGCCGCGCTCCAGGAAACTAATTGCTTTGCGAGCCTGGGTTGCTTTTCCAGGCATTTTTCTATTGTCGGCAGCTGCATCCTCAGCCATGCCGAGATAGCACCTGCCAAAGGACATAAAATTTCCGACAAGACCTTTCCTGTCTCCTAATTCCTGCATCATCTCAAAAGCCTTTTGTAAGTATTCAATGGCCAGAGGATAATTTTTCTGCATTGCATATAGCCTACCAACGCTACTGGAAGCCCTTGCTACACCTTGTTTGTTCCCCTTTTTCTGGTTCATTTTCAGCGCTTTCAAATAATAAGCCAAAGCCGTGGTGTAATCAAGCCTTTCTTCGTAGATGCCGGCAACTTCCCCAATTAATGCCGACTGCACTCCTCCAAGGTCTTGTTCCATTTTGAGCGCCTTAAAATATAATGGATGCGCTTTTGCTGTATCATCCATATTATCGTAAACGCGGGCGAGGCTGCTCGTTGTCACGGCTATCATATGCTTGTTGGCCAATTCCTCACTAATTTTCAATTTTCTTAAAAATACTTCGAGAGCTGCGGGATAACTGCTTTGCGACTGATAGACCATACCGATAAGCCCCAGGGTTCCCGCAAGATCACTTTTGAAACCTGCTGTTTCTTCAATTTTCAAAGCCTTGCAGTAATACTCCAGCGCTTTGTCATGATCGGCTTTAAACTGAAAATTTATACCGAGGGCATCATACGCCATTGCTATGCCACGATCCCAATTAAGCATTGTTGCGAGGTCTAAGCATTGTTGCCCATAATGTAAACCCGTGTCAATATCCATTACTGAATAATTATTGGATAGCATGTGGAGTGCTTTTACTTTATTTGTATCGTCTTTAAGCGAGGGTAGCAGGTTCTGTAAAGAGTCGTTTTCCGCGCCCATATCCTCCTGGGCAAAAATGCTGCCAGTTGTCACCACCAGGATAAGTATCAAAATGCACTTTATAAATGATCTCATTAAGGCTATTTACCATCCAAGATAGAAATTGTAATCTATATTTTGCTAAGACCGGATAGTTTGGGCAACGCATAAAATCCAATTAAAAGAAAGAAAATCATCAGGATCGCTTTTTATTTAGAGGTTTGCTCAGGCAGAAGGTCAGGCAATATTTTTCCTGGCGCGGGCATTTAAGAACCTCACCACAAAACAATTGTCGCTTTTACGGTAGATAAAGCTACCACCAAGTTGATGGGACAGACTTTTAATAATGGTCATGCCCAGGCTGCCAGCGTTTTCTACTTCGTAATCGTGAGCGAGGCCGGGGCCATTGTCGCAATATTCAAGCATGTATTCATTGCCCTTAAGGATAAGTTTAAGATCCATTTTTACAACGGGCGTATTCTGGTAGGCATATTTGTAAGAGTTGGTCATGAGCTCATTCAGCACGAGGCCAAGTGGTAAGGCGGTATCCATATCGAACCATGTTTCCGGTATCTCATTACGAAAGTCCAGCTTCTGATCCGGCTTACGGTACACGGCCGATACCTGCTGCAGGAGCTCCCCAGCAAAACCAGAAAATTCGATGGCTGTTAGATTCGTGGCCTGGTATAAGTGCTGGTGGATAAGCGCTATGGAGCTGATCCTGGAGATGCCCTCTTCAATAGAGAGTTTGGCTGATTCGTCGCTTATATTTCTCAGCTGTAGCTGTAGTAATGTGCCGATCACCTGCAGGTTATTCTTTACCCTATGATGTATCTCCTTCATCAGCATTTCAATAGCCCGCTTGCTCTTGCGGGTGTAGTACAGAAAATAAACAGACCCTGACGCAATAATGAGCAGCAATACAGCCGCCGCTAAAACCCACCACTTTTCGTTCTTTTGTTTTATTATTTCAGCCCGGGCTAATAAGTCTTTTCTCTCTTGTTCATCTTTCGCAGTAAGCTCTCTTTTATCAAAGTCGTACTGCAGTTGGCTGGTCAGCAATTTTTTTGTTTTTTCCTTATTTAAAGTGCTATCCTCATCAATCTTATACGCCTTGTAATATTTTAGGGCGTTTGCGTACTGCCCGGTTTGTTCATATATCATACTCAGCTGCAGGTCTGCAGCGTCATGGATAAGTACTCCTGCTTTTTTTGCTTCTGCAATTGATCTCAGCTCATAATCTTCCGCCAGTTTGTATTTCTTTTCTCTTAGGTATACGGCGCCGATATGCTGGTAGGTAATAGTTATATCGCTGTTGTTTTGCAACTCTTCAGCCAATTTTAATGCCTTGAAAAGGTAGCTGAGCGCTGCAGTATCGTTCCCCAGGTTTAAATATAATGCACCGATATTGACGTAGCAGCTGGCGATGCCGACATTGCTATTTATTTGTTCATAAATTTTCAAAGCAGAATTCGTTTGTTCCAGATATTCCCGATACTTTCCCATCCGATTATATAGGTTTCCGATATTGCAGTATGAACTGGCAATCCCATCCAGGTCGTTGATCTCCTTTTTTAATTTCAGGGCTTCTTTATAGTTCTTCAGGGCTTCGGAAAAGTTTTGCTGGTTGGCATATATCACCCCGATATTATTTAGCACCCTGGCCATAAATGGTTTGTCACCTATTTCCTCCAGGGTTTTTAATGCTGCAAAATAGCTGTTTAAAGTTTCCGGGAATTTATCCAGCTCGGCATATACATTTCCTATATTACAGTATGCACCGCCAGTTCCTTTTTTGTCGTCTATTGCCTGCCGTATCTTCAGTGCTTCATTATAATTATAGAGTGCCTCATTATATTTACCCTGGTCAAAGAACAGGTGCCCCGTTAAGTTGAATGCGTTGCCTATTCCTTTTTGATACCCCAGGCTTTTTGCAAGTACCATTTCTTGCGCCAGATACTTCTCTGCCAGACCGGGATCTTTATCCACATAAGCAGATGCAATCATGTTCAGCAGGTTTGCCTTGTTGGTGTCTTCCTTTTGACGGGGCAGTTCCTGGAGCATGGAGTCAAGAAGCGCTTGTCCCTGCAGTTTGGCGCGCACATCGCCGCAACTCAGGGTGAGCAACATCATAAAAAGGGTTTTTATCAATAGTCTCATTAAAGGGTTCTTAAAATCTTTAAATTACCAAAAATGTTTAGTAGCGCGAACGTTACTAAACAAATACATGAAAGCTGCCTGCAGTATTAAAGAATGATAACAAAAAAGAAAAACCTTAATTTTTGACAAATTCCAACTTTGTAACCGGCTTTAATTCATTAAACTAAACTATTGATTAATGTAATGCCCATTTGAAAAATGGTGTGAATGGCATGCCAGGTGGTGTGAAAGGCGCTTTTTTTGTGGTGGGGGCGTTTGAAATCCCTTAACCCAGCTTCAGATTGCCGAGTAATTCGTCGCGGTACGCCTTACTGATGGGAAGCTGCGTGTTATTAATGATCAGGTATTCTGAGTTGATGGTTTCTACATGATTTATGTTCACGGCATAGCTCCGGTGTATACGCACAAAATCCTTCGACCCAATCAGATCCAGGTAGTCTGTGAGGTTACTTCTTACTATCATTTTGGTGTTAAATCTGGTGTATACATTCACATAGTTATTGTCTATTTCCAGGTAGGCAATATCAGCAATTTTTACTTTATGGAAATGCTGTCCTTGCTTTATAAAAAGGGCATCTTTGATGAGGTAATTGCCATCTTCTGCCGTTTCCTTCTTTTGCTGCACCTGGGCATAGTTGTGCAGGCATATTTCAATTGACGTATATAGCTCATTTTTGCGAAATGGCTTTACCAGTTATGCATGTGCCATGGCATCCTTGGCCCGCTCTACAGTAGCTACGTCTGCATTTGCCGTCAAAAAAATAAATGGGATTTGGAAGTCTTTTTTAACTTTCAGTGCAAGGTCTATACCGTCCTTGTGGCCGCTGAGCTGAATATCAAGCAGGAGGATATCAGGTTGTTCTGCTTCTATTATTTCCAGGGCCTGCGTGTAATTGTTTGCAATGGTTGCTACTTCATAACCGAGGTCCTTCAGCGCGTCAGAAATGCCCAGCGCTATGATCATTTCATCTTCTACAATACCAACCTTGATCTTTGACATTGTTTTATAAATTGCCACTATTACTATATCAACAGTACTCAAAAATACACATTCAGAATGAAAATGCAAGCGGGGACTGAAGCCAATTTGAAAAAAAATGATAATTTGAAAATATGAAAATTGGCAGGGCTGGAATATATGAAACAAAATAATTTTGTGTGTCCAAAAAGGGGTGTAAAGAGAGCGGGTGGCAGTGAGCCAAGGACGAACTCAGCGGCCCAAGGGGCGATGATACAGCTGAGCGCCGCCAGGCGTGCAGGCACTCCCGACGAAGTAGCTGCTGTTGGCGCGCTCCTCATGGGCCCGGAAGGCACCTTCATTACCGGAAGCGATATACTGATGGATGGCGGGGTAACAGCCGCTTACTGGTACGGCGACCTCGCGCCGGGTACCAACCAGGCATAAACACCAATGCTGCGCCTTGCGTGTCGCAGGGCATCGGGTGCAAACTAAAAAAAACGTTGTTTCAATGCTGAACACGTTCAGGAGTCAGCCAGGTCACAGATTCGCTATATGCGTACCAGGTCTCCAAACGCGGCAACTCACTTCGGGTGATGGCTGAGGCGGTAAGATGGGGCAGGCGCGGTGCCCGTATCAACACCATCAGTCCGGGAATCATCATTACAGCATGGGCAAGGATAATAATTCATCAGCAGGTGTGGTGGCGAGGGCTTTGTCCTGCTCCGGAGTAAGAGCGGGGAGACGATGCCCGGATTGGGATGCAATGACGATACCGGAGCCGCCCGGCATCATCACATTGCCAAACTCCTCGAGCACCAGTGCTGTGCCATACAGATCTACTTTGAGTATCGTGGTCGGCGACGCCTGCGAAGGGGAAACACCTGCGGCATGAATAACCCCGCTGATGTTGCCGAGTGCCGTGGCTGCTTCTACGAGCCCGTGAACAGACTGACGCGTGGATACATCAACGATGGCTGTACTGACCTCAAAACCCGCTTCACTGAGTGTTTTTGCTGCCGCAGCAGCGCTTTCTTCGCGAAGGTCTGCTAGCAGGATGTGCTTGCCTGCACTGACGCGACGGGCTATTGCCTGGCCTATTGAGCCTGCACCGATGAC